>JADMIO010789734.1_pt1 | contig 45997 bp, 29 predicted proteins | sample 8958161 | NCBI WGS metagenome assembly JADMIO01 (sample SAMN16585339, study PRJNA669376) | soil metagenome | isolation source: Crop rotation soil | place: USA: Cullars Rotation, Alabama | collected 2011
GCGACAACTTGTCCACGTGGAATTCTAAGCTTAGGATCCCAATGTGCTGGAAAGTCGGTCGACGCCACCACGGTTCATGTGATCGCCGTCGAGCACGCAGGCAGCCATGCCGCCGTCCTCGCGGGCGCCGATGCGATCGTGCTCGGTTGCCCGACCTACATGGGCAGCGTATCGGCCCAGTTCAAGGCGTTCATGGATTCGACGGCGGCGGTGTGGGCGCTGCAGGGCTGGCGCGACAAGCTCGCGGCTGGCTTCACGCACTCGGCGGCGCCCAGCGGCGACAAGCTCGCGACCCTCGCCCAGCTCTCGGTGTTCGCGGCCCAGCACGGGATGGTGTGGATCGGCCTGGGCCTGCCGCCGACGTACGTGGAAGCCGGCTCCGCCGATGACACCAACCGGCTCGGAAGTCACCTCGGTGCGATGGCGCAGTCGCGCCCAGGCGGCCCGTTGCCCGAGGGCGATGTGCGGACGGCCGAGCATCTCGGTCGGCGTGTGGCGGAGGCCGCTCGACGATGGGCGAGACCGGCCGAGGCGGTGGCAGGCGATCGGCACGCGACCGCGCGAACCTGGGCGTTCCCGCCACCCCAGCGCGGCGAGCTCGGGCCTGGCGTCGAGCGGATCAACCTGCGCGAGATCGTCGCGCGGCCGGAGCGATTCGAGCACCACCTCGTGCCCTGCGCGACGATCGGCGCGGTGCAGCTCGAGGTGACGGCGGCCTCGGAGCCGCTGTATTTCGGGCACGTCAACATCTCCGACGAGTATGCAATCACGTTGCCGACCGGCGACGACCTCGTCGATCGATTTCCGCTCCGGACCTTTTTGTCCGATCCCCGGACCGGCAGCGATGTCGGGCGCTACAACCATCGCAACGGCGACCTGGTGCTTCATCCGCTCGGGCTGATGCACTGGCCTGGGCGATTGCGACCGCCCTACGAGATGTTCGAGATCCCTCCGGGGATGCGCCGCACCGGGCTCTCGATCGTGTACTGCGCGACCCGACCGACCGCCTCGACGTCGGTCAGCATGATCATGGATGCCGATCGCGCGGGGGACGCCAAGTCGTATGCGGCGCCGCCGCCCGCGATGGTGTTGTCGGGGCTGCGCGGCGACTCTGGCGTGGTCGCCGCGATCGGCTCGACGACGCTCGAGCTGGTGGTGCGCCCGGCGACGCTCGAGCCTGCCCGCGGCGGCTGGGTCGTGGTGCTGGAAGCGGAGCCCGATGCGGGACACCTCGCATGCGATCTGCTGCGGATCCCGCCGGGTGCAACGCTCGACGCACGTGGCATCGTGCGCGCCTTGGTGTTCCAGTCGAGCGGGGCGGCGCCCGATCCGGTGCCACCAGCATGGCGAGCTGCGCCGACACCGCCGTTCGCCGCGTTCTTGGAGCCCGCGCGCGAGGCGCTGCCGCTCCGGATCGGGGGGCTCGCGTTCGACGAGGTCTCCACCGCGCTGGTGCGTGTTGCGGTCGGCGAGCTGGCGATCGACGTGCCGCGTCACTGGCTTGCGCGGACGCTGTTTCGCCTCGGCCTGCACGGTCTTCGCCTCGGCTATATCGAGACCTACGGCGGGATGTTCTTCGAGGACTACGCGATCACCGGTGACGTGGTCCGGATCGGAGCCCGCGTCGCGGAACGCCGCGCTTCGGTCGAGCTGACGCGTGACGCCGCCCTCGCTACGATCGAGCAGATCTACCGCGCCGTTGCCCCACCGGCTTACTCGGAACACCTGGTCTGAGATCATTCGGGCGCCCACGCGTGATGGGCGTCGATCCCCACGTCTTGCTTACAAAAGTTTCCAGTTGACCGGTCCGCACGCCGTGACCACATTGACGGGACCAACTTGTATCGTGACGATCTCGATGCCGCTCGCGCGCGGATCGCCGCACTCGAGGGCGATCTGAAGCGAGTCCGCGCGCAGCTCGCCGATGCCGATCCCAGGCCGTGCACGTCGCGCGAGCACGCGCGGCAGATGACTCAGCTCGACACGTTGTCGAACCAACTCGAGCTCGCGCGCAAGCGCGCCCGGGCACAAGCGGCCGAGACGCTCGCGGTTCCGCCGGAGCACGCCGCGCTCGAACGCCAGATCGCCGACGATCAGCGCGAGCTTCGCGATCTCGAGCTGCTGGCGCGAGGCGACGGCGCGATCCTCGAAGAGATCGAAACGTGTGCGCGCGACATCGAGCGCCTCACCGGAGGCAACCCCGAGATCGCCGCCGAGGTCGCGCCGATTCCCGAGCAGGTCGCACTGGTCCATGCTCCACCTCGTGAGCTGCAGCGGGCAATGACAGGTTCTCGAATCATGCGCATCGCGAGCGTGGCGCCGCTGTGGGCGTGGTTCACGCTCGGCGGTACCGGCTATCTCGCGCTCGCCGCAGGCTGCTGGGCGGCCACCGCGTGGCTGCGCATGGTTTCGCGCGCGGAGACGCCATGAGTCGGTCAACCGATTCGAATCCTCCACCGAGCGACGGCCCTGTCGACGAGCTGTCGCAGATTGCCGCGCTGGAAGATGAGCTTCAGCAGGCCGAGCGAGCCCTCACGCTGAGGCGGCCGAGAGGCTCGATCAAGCATGGATGCGGAACGCCGGCGCACGCCGACGCGCCGGCACGGATCCGTGAGATCGAGGCGGAGCTCGATCGGCTGTCGAAGCAGGCCACCACGCGCCGGCGGGTGCAGCTTCAGCGGGTGGGAGCCGAGCGTTACCGGCGACTCGTCGCCGAGGCGGCCGAGCTCGCCGCTCAGCTCGCCGTCGCACGAAAATCCGCCACCGGCGATCGCTCGCTCCTCGACCGGCTGCGCCAGCTACGACATCGTCGCACGCTGTTGTCGAGCAGGCTCGCTGAGCGCGCGACACCCTCCACCGCGCTGGCGAAACGACAGCCGAGCGCTCTCTTGATCGGCACTGGCCCAGGTGGATCGGCGCGCTCGATCGCCGCGTTCATGCTCGGCGCTGCCGCGCTTACCGTGGTGACCGCGATGGGCAGCGTGGCGATGTCGGTGATGTTCGTCGCGCTCGCCGTGCTGTTCGGCGCGGTCGGGGTGTGGGGGCTCACCGCGGCCGAAGATCACTTCGTCGGTCGCCGCCGGATCTACGATCGGCCGTGGAGCACGGTGAAAGCGATCCGCCTCGGGATCGCTCAGCGCGGCGGCTTGGGACTCGAGATCGACCTCGGCGATCGGGTGGTGGCCTTCGATGCCGAGATGCCCGCGTTCTGCGACATTGCGCGCCTGGCATTTGACGCCGCGGGCGAGCACTCGATTCCAGTCGAAGGGCGGTGGCCAGCTCGCGACGTGCCGTCACCCGAGCTGGCGAGCCGCGCGCGCCGGATCACCGGTGCGCCCGAGGTGGGGGATTCGGACCCGGGGTTGCGCGCGAAGCGCACCACTGCACGCGGTGCGCCCTCCGTCGAGCATTGACCAGGACCCTTGGGGCTGGCTGTTGCCCTGGCTCGTGCTCGATCCAGGTGTTGTGATGGGGCCCACCTTCCAGTCGGCTCCAGCTGATTACCGTGTTGTCGAAATGAGGCGTGGGGCTATCAGCTTCTGACCAGCCAAATCGAAATCGGTTTTCACCTGTGGTCGAGTTGATATCGGTAGGTCCCTGTAAGTGTGGGATAACTATGCCGTGGGCATCCGCCGGATCGAGCCAACGGTCACCGTCACGGTGAACGCGGATCGCGGCGAGCCTGCGGGCCACGCGGGCCCCACGCCACGAACCCCAGCGCTCAGCGATGTCGAGCTACCGGATCGGTTCACGCCGATCTCGATGCTCGGTGCGGGCGCGATGGGCTACGTCGTCGGTGCTCGTGACGGAACGCTCGGCCGCGAGGTCGCGGTGAAGGTGATCTCGTCGAAGCGCCTGGGCGACGGGCGCAGCCGCGATCGATTCCTGCGCGAGGCCCGCGCCGTCGCGGCGTTGAATCACCAGAACATCGTGACGGTCTACGACCTCGATCCGCTCGGCAAGTTCCTGGTCATGGAGCTGATCCGCGGCGAGACGCTGAAGCAACGGATCGAGCGCGGCGGGCCACTGCCCGTCGAGCAGGTCAAGCGCATCGGTACGGCGCTGCTGTCCGCGCTGGCTGCCGCGCACGAGGCCGGGATCGTCCACCGTGACGTCAAGCCGGCGAACCTGTTGCTCGGCGACGACGGCTCGGTGAAGCTCGCCGATTTCGGCGTGGCCGCGACGACGGACAGCGAGCTCACGGGCACAGGCGAGGTCCTCGGCACGCCGGCGTACATGGCGCCGGAGCAGCTCCGCGGGCTCGAGACCGATCTCCGCTGCGATGTCTATGCAGCCGGCGCTACCCTGTACGAGGCAGCGACCGGTCAGCGATTGCATCGTCGGCCCGACCGCAGCGACGACCTGCAGCGCAAGATCGCCACCACGATCGCGGATCCGCATGTCGCTGCCGCGATCTCTCGCGCAGTATGCGAACGGCCCGAGGATCGATTCCCGAGCGCTCGCGAGTTCGCACACGCACTGCTCATGCAGCCGCCCAAGCCTCGACGGCTGCGACGGGCGCTGATGATCGCGGCGCCGCTCATCCTGCTGGTCGCGGTGGGGATCGCGCTCGGTAGAGGCGGGGGCCATGATGCATCATCGGTCCAGGGGACCGAGGAGACTGCCAGCGAGATCGAGCTTGGCGTCGCCGCGCTCGAGCGCCAGGACTTCGCTGCGGCGAAGCAGCACCTGCTCGCCGCCGACCAGCGTCAGCCGGAGGTTCACTACTACCTCGGCTTGCTCTACTGGTGGACGTCGGGGCCTGCGATCTCCGAGCTCGACAAGGCGCTCGTGGGCGGGCTCGACGAACGAACCACCGCGGTGGCCAAAGGGATTCGATCGGTGGTCAACCTCGAGTATCCGCAGGTCATCTCGACGTTCGAGGAGCTCGATCGCCGATACCCCGATGATCGCGAGGTCCTGTACGGCCGGTTCGAGGCGATGTTCCACGGCGGCCACGAAACCGAGGCACTCGATGTCTACCGCCGGCTGCGCAAGGTCGCGCCGCGGTTCAGCCTCGGGTTGCATCACGTGCTGTCGTACTGGCTGGCGCGCGGCGATCTCGAGGACGCCAAATGGGCGCTCCAGGTGCCGACCGGCGATGCGCTGGTATGGCAGTCCCGGTTTGACGTCGCGGCCGGCGATTTCGGCTCGGCAATCCATCGACTCGAGGCCGCCAACCAGGCTGATCCCGACGTGGCTCGCGAGCTGGCGGCCGCCTACATCGCCTCGGGCAACTATGAGAAGGCACACGATCTGGCGGTTGGAGTCGAGACGCGGCTCGGGGTCGGCCCCTTGTTAGCGCTCAGCCTGGCGCGCGGCCTACAGGGCGGCACGAGCTCGCCGGATTATCTGTGGGCGCTCGCGATGAATGCGGCATCGGTGCCGGCCAAGGTGACGGGGGGCGGGATTCGCGATCCATGGATGGATCTGGCAGCGCTCATCGTGATCGACGGAAACCCCGAACGGGCGCAAAAAGCACTGCAGAGCTTGTACCCGGCCGAGCAGACCCGGTGGATCGAGGTCGCGACGGCGCGGGCCATGCTGTCGGCGACGATTGCCGATCAGGACGGCTTACGAAAGTTCGTCGAGACCAGCCCGTTCCCCGAGGTTCGCGAGCTCGCCGCCGCAGCGCTGGCGGAGCTCGCCGGTGATTACCGCGCGGCCGCAACGTCGTGGCGCAAGGTGATCGAGCTCGAGGGCTTCGGTCGATTCCGGATCGCGCAGTCGGTCCACCTCGCCCGCGTGCTCAACGCTCTGGGTGACGATGGTGCGATCGCCCCGTGCGAGTACGTGGTTCATCCCAAGCTGTTCCATTGGTCGTGGGGGGCCGGCGTTGGTGAATGTCTCCAGATCATTGCCGAAGCGCAGCGGCGAGCCGGCCGGATCACCGAGAGCCAGGAGGCGTCGCGTCAGCAGCTCGAGCTGCGGGCAGCCGCCCCGCCCGGCGATGCGCTCGCCAGCGCCGCGCGCGCAAACCTGGCCCGCTGACGCCTTAGAATGGATCCTGAAATTCAGGTTCTCGGTTCCCGGTTCCCTATTCCCTATTCGTCAGAGGCGGCGCGTAGCGTGCCGTACATGAAGGGCGAGAACATCTCGATCCGACTGAGGCGGTTCGCCGCGCAGGTGGTTCGGGTGTGCCAGACGTTTCCGAAGGGTCCGGCTGCGAAGCACATCCTCGGGCAACTGGTGCGGGCAGCGACCGGGGGTGGGGCAAACTACGAGGAAGCGCGCGGTGCCGAAAGCCGCGCCGACTTCATTCACAAGGTCGGTGTCGCGAACAAGGAAATGCGCGAAGCGCTGTACTGGTTGCGGCTCGTCCAAGACGCAGGGCTTGTCGTGAGTGGCGATGTCGACGCGCTGGTACAGGAGACGGACGAACTCGTCGCGATCCTGACATCCTCCATCAAGACGGCGAAGCAACGCGAAGCTACGTCGTGTGGCGAAGCGCGATCATGGCGCACGCGAGATGAAGGAGGGCCAGGTAGTTGGTCCCCTTTCGCTCCCAGCGAATGAGCAGGGCGCGAAACCGATTGTGCCATGCGTTGGTTCGCTCCACGACCCATCGTCTGGCACGACCACGTCTGCATTTTCTTGGTCTCTCGCCGGGTCGACGGATGTGTGGCTGGATTCCGCGTGCTCGGATCTCACGGTCGACATCGTCGAAGTCGTAGCCCTTGTCGAGGCACAGGTTCGTCGGCCGACGCGGGCCACGAGGCGCTCGCACGACGATGGCGTCGACCGTCGGCACGGCAGCACGCTTGTCATGGACGTTCGCGGCGGTGATCTCGGCTGCGAGCGGCACACCTCTACCATCGGTGAGGATGTGACGCTTGACGCCCGATTTGCCGCGGTCCGTCGGGTTGGGGCCTGTCGCGTCGCCGCCCTTGGGAGCCTTCACGATCGCGCTGTCCAGCGACGCCCACTCCCACTCGACGCCACGCACGTTGTCGTAGAACCGGACGAGCTTCTCGAAGAGTCGTCGAAAGATGCCGGCCTCCGACCACGCTTGGAATCTCGCATGACAGGCCGATCCCGAGCCGAACTGAGCCGGCAACGCCTTCCACTGCGAGCCGGTTCGTAACCGTAGACGATGCCGGACAAGATCGTGCGATTCGGAATCGGCGGCCGTCCTCGCCTGGGGCCCCTCGGCACCGCGGGAAGCAACGGTTCGACTTGCCCCCATAGCTCGTCCGGGATCTCCGCGAACTTGGTTTCCACGCAACGCGTAGATCACACCCGATTCGTCCAGCCAATCGGGCCCTGCTGAATAGGGAATAGGGAACCGGGAACCGGGAAGGAGAACGGCGGGTTCCGATTTTCTGGATCGGTTCTTAGTACATATTAGTTTTGGGCGAGGACGACGACTTTATCGGCGCTGCCGAGCTCGACCTTGGCCCGCTTGGGCGGGTTGATCGTGACGCCGAACGACGGTGATTGGCCGGCGGTCTTCGCGAGCCGATAGCCGATCGCGATCTCGCTGCGACGGAGGGCGGCCTCGCAGATGTGGCCGAACAGGTGCGAACCCGGCTCCACGTAGTTGGTGGCGGGCTTGAGATAGATCTCGTACCCACCCGAGGCGAACAGCTCGTCGAAGACCTCGACGAGGTGGGGGTTCTCGGAGACCTGCGAGACCATCAACGACACCAGCGTGTTGCTGACGATGAAGTCGTCGGCTTCTGCGATGGTCGCCAGATCGCGGTTGCGTAGGTTCAAGATCTCGCTCGTGATCTGGACCTTCTTTCCGGCCCGTCGCTCGATATCGCGGAGGTGGAGCAGGGTGACGATGGTCCGTGCGTCGGCCATCTCCTGGGTTCGCGCTTCGGTCTCCGACAGCACGAGCACGTGATCGAAGCTCGTGATCTCGAGGGCGTCGAGCTGGTTGCGCGAGTTGACGTCGCCGGCGATGGTGTTGACCCGCATGTTGGCCAGCTTCGCAAGAACGCCGCCGAGCTCCTCCGAGCTCGCGCTCTCGCCGACGACGATGGTCTCGCTACCGGCGGACACGTGGGCGTCGAGCTGGGTCAGCACCGCGGGAAGCCGCGGGCTGGTGCCGAGCACCAGCGTACGCTCGGGACGCCGCGATGACAGCGGTGGCGGCGGTGCGAGCTTGGCATCGTCGACCTGCGGCGACTCGCCATCGAGCTTGACCGTGTCGTCGTCCTCGCTGATCACGATCACCCGATCCGAGCTCTCGAATGGACGGTCGAGCTCGGGCGGCAACAGCAGCTTGTCCTCGCCCGTGAGCACGCCGATCAGCGTCGATGTCCCGTACGCGAACACCGCATCTCGAAACGCCTTGCCGGTGAGTCCACGCTGCGGCTGGATGTAGATCTCGCAGCCATCGAAATCGAGCAGCTCGGTGTAGACGACCGACAGCCCCGACTGGCGCCCGGTCTGCACCAGAAGCCGGCTGATCAGCGGTCCGGCGAGGATCAGCGCGGCGTGCGAACCGACGACCATCCGCGCCACGGCCTCCGTCCGCTCGTCATGAAGCTCAGCGACGACGTGGAGCTTCTCGATCGGCGTGACCCGCGCGATCGCCAGCAACGTCTTGAGCACGACGGTGTCGGCATCGGTCACGTCCATCGCGGTGCAATCCTCGTGGTGGGACGGAGCCACGACGATCACCGACTTCGATGACTCGAGCGCGATCCGCTCGAGGTCGGACAGCGACATCGGGTTGCCGCTGCGCGTGACGACGCGCAGGTGCTCGTGGGTGAGCTCCGCGGCGATGTCGGTGTCCATCTCGACCTTGTCGCGATCGGCGAGGATCACCACGCACGCTCGGCGCTGGTTGCGGTTCGCGGTCGCGAGCTCGTGAAGCAGGGTATGGATGTTGCCGCCCCACCCGAGAATGACCGTGTGATCGCGTTCGAGCACGTGGCTGCGGCCGCGGCGCAGCCGCTCGAGCATCGCGCCGAACCCCTGGTTGAGCACGCCGATCAACGCGGACAGCACGAACAGCCCGCCGATCGTGACGAACAGCATGATGAACAGAAACGCCCAGCCTGCGGTGTCGCCGGCCAGCGTCCCCGGATCGAGCGCGTGCATCAGCGATTTCCACGCCAGCATGCCGAACGAATCGTGAACGCCCTTGTCGTCGGCCGGAACCACGTCGCACACGATGATGCCGACCACCGCGACCACCACGATCAGCGCGGTGAATGCGGCGAGCAGCAGGATCTGTGCGCCGACCCCACGCGACATCAGATTGTCGAACCGATAACGCAGCCGCTTCCACACAGCCATGGCGCGCACCCTAGCGCGCGCACGGCGGACGGGTGGGGTCAGCGGCCGGTTTTCACAACAGGTCCTCGGACTGGCGGTCGACCACCTGCATCGGTGCCGGGTGGTGACGGCGTTCGCGCCAGCGCTCGACGACCACGTACAGCACCGGGATGAACACCAGGTTGAGGAACGTCGACACGATCATCCCGCCGAGCACCGTGGTGCCCAGCGAGTGACGGCTGCCCGCGCCGGATCCGGTGGCAAACACCAGCGGCAACACGCCGAGGATGAACGCGAACGAGGTCATCAGGATCGGGCGGAGCCGGATCTGCGCAGCCTCCACCGCGGCGTCCGCGATCGAGCGTCCCTGGCCGCGGAGCTGCTCGGCAAACTCGACGATCAAGATCGCGTTCTTGCTGGCAAGGCCGACCAGCATGACCATGCCGATCTGTGCGAACACGTCGCTGATCAGCCCACGGAGCAGGAGCAGGGCCAGCGCGCCGAGGATCGCGATCGGCACGGCCAGCAGGATGATGAACGGCAGCGCGAAGCTCTCGTACTGCGCGGCGAGCACGAGGTAAACGATCAGCACGGCGAGCCCGAAAATCGCGCCGACCTGACCGCTCGAGCGCTGTTGCTCGAGCGACAGCCCGGCCCACTCGTAGGTCATACCGGGCGGCAAGATCTGACGAGCGAGCCGTTCCATCGTGGCCATCGCCTCGCCCGAGCTGGTGCCCGGCGCGGCGGAGCCGTTGATCTCCGTGGAGCGAAACAGGTTGAAGTGCGTGATCACCTGCGGTGCCGTGGTCCAGCTGACATGGAGGACCTCATCGAGCGGGATCATGGCGCCGCTCTGCGAGCGGGCGTACAACGAGTGCAGCTGCTCGGGGCTGGCGCGGTACTGCTGATCGGCCTGGACGTAGACCCGATACGCGCGCTCGTCGAAGTCGAAATCGTTGACGTAGCTGCCACCGAACATGATCTGCAGGGTCTCGGCGATCTGATCGATCGGAACGCCGAGCGTCTTCGCGCGCGGTCGGTCGATCGTCAGCACGAGCTGCGGGTCATCGACCGTGAACGTCGCGAGCGCGCCCTGGATCCCGGGCTGCCTCGACGCGGCGCCCACCAGTCCGAACGTGGTGGCGGCGAGCTGTTCCAGCGGCGCGTTGCCGCGGTCCTCGAGCTCGAGCTGGAAGCCTCCGAATACCCCGACGCCCTGAATCGATGGTGGTAAGAACGGGATCACGAACGCGCTCTTGACCCCGGCGAGCGGGCCCCGCAACCGGCCGATCAGCCCCTGCGCGGAGTGCTCCGATCCCTTGCGATCGCCAAACGGCTTCAGCGCGACGAACATCACCGCGCGATTACTTCCCGGCCCGGCAAACGAGAACCCGTTGACGTTGAACACGCGCTCGATCTCCGGGTAGCGGCTCAAGATGTTCTCGACCCGGGTCGTCACCGCGATCGTGTCCTGCAACGAGGCACCGGATGGGCCCTGGACCGCGATGATCAGATAGCCCTGGTCCTCTTCGGGCACGAACCCCGCGGGGGTCTCGCGATACACCAGGTACGTGCCGATCAGCGCGATCACGAACACCGCGACCACGATCCGCGCATGAGGCAGCACGCGGGTGAGCCCCTCGCCATAGCGATCGTGCGCCCAGCCGATCCCCCGATCGATCGCTCGGAACACGCGCGGCTTGGGGCGGCTCCGCCGTCGCAACAAGCGCGCGGAAAGCGCCGGCGACAACGTGAGCGCGTTGAACGCGGACAGCGCGATCGAGAACGCGATCGTGAGCGAGAACTGCTGGTAGATCCGTCCGGTCGTGCCTGGAAAGAACGACACCGGTACGAACACCGCGATCAGCACCAGCGACGTCGCGACCACCGCTCCGGCGACCTCGCGCATCGCGCTGACGGCGGCTTCGCCCGCCGGTTGTTGGCGCTCGGTGAGGTGACGCTCGATGTTCTCGATCACCACGATCGCATCGTCGACGACGAGCCCGGTGGCCAGCGTGAGCCCGAACAGGGTCAACGTGTTGATCGAAAATCCGAACGCCTTGACGAAGATGAACGTTCCGATCAGCGAGACCGGGATCGTGACCGCCGGGATCACGGTGGGTCGCCAGCCCTGCAGAAACATGAAGATCACCGCGATCACGATCACGATCGCCGCACCCAGGGTGATCAGCACGTCATCGATCGATTCGCGCACGGCGGTGGTCGGGTCGAAGCCGATCTCGTAGTGAAGCCCGGGCGGAAACGTCTTTGCCAGCTCGACGAGCGCCGCGCGGACGTCGCGCTCGACATCGAGCGCATTCGCGGATGGCAGCTGGAAGATCCCGACGCCGGTGGCAGGCTTGCCGTTGAAGCGCAGCACCGCTGTGTAATCCTCGGCGCCGAGCTCGACCCGGCCGACATCCTTGAGCTCGACCAGCGTTCCATCCTTGCCGGTCGCGATGATCATCCGGCCGAACGCCTCGGGATCGGCGAGCCGACCTGCTGCCCGGATCGAGATCTGCAACGGCTGTCCGCGCGGTGCCGGTTCGCGTCCGATCTGACCGGCGGCGATCTCGACGTTCTGTTCGCGCAAGGCGCGCGCGACATCCCCGGCGGTGAGCTGACGCGAGGCGAGTCGCATCGGGTCGAGCCACAGCCTCATCGCATAGGTTCGCGGATTGAAGATCCGGGCCTCCCCGACGCCCCCGATCCGTTGCAGCGCGTCGCGGACGTGTCGATCGACGTAGTTCGAGATGAACGTCGTCGAGTAGATGTCGTGATCCGCATAGAACGCGATCGCCAGCACGATCGAGGTCGAGGTCTTGGCGACCGTGACGCCGGTGGCGCGCACCTCGGCCGGCAGGCGAGACTGGGCTTGCTGGACGCGGTTCTGAACGTCGACCGCGGCGAGATCGATATCGCGCGAGGGTTCGAACGTGACCGTGATCTGTGAGAGGCCGTCGCTGGTGCTCGCCGATTGGATGTAGCGCATGCCCTCGACGCCGTTGATCGCGGTCTCGAGTGGGGCGGTCACGGCGGCCTCGACGATCTGCGAGCTCGCGCCGAGATAGGTGCTCGTGACCGTCACCTGCGGCGCTGCGAGCGCGGGGTAGCGCGCGACGGGTAGCGTCGGAATCGCGATCGCGCCGCCGATCACCGTGAGCATCGCGAGCACGCTCGACAGCACGGGACGGCGGATGAAGAAGCTCACCCACATCGGTCACCGTCCGCCCGATCCGTGAGCACCGGCTCGTGGCGGCGCTTCGCGTGCGTTCGTCGATCCCGGCGATCCGGGAGGGCCACGAGGTCCGCCACCGACCTGGATCGGCGCACCATCGCGCAGCTTCTGTAGCCCCGAGGTCACGATCTGCTCGCCTGCGGTGACTCCGCTGATCACGACGTAGTGATCGCCGGTGAGCGCGCCGAGCGTGACCGGGCGCTGTCGCGCGATCGTCTGGGCCGGGGCGCCCGACCCAGATCGCTGTCCCGCCGACGGATGCTCGACGACAAACACGAAGGCTTGGCCGCCCTGACGAGTCACGGCCAGCGCCGGCACGGTCACGCCCGGATGGCTGCTCCACACGATCCGCGCGCGCACGACCTGCTCCGCCCGCAGCTTCCCCGCGGAGTTGTCGATATCGGCCTTGACCAGCACCGATTGGGTCTCGGGCGTCACCTGAGCGGAGACAAACCGGACGTTGCCGGTCGCGAGCAAGCCATCGTTCTCGTCGAACAACCGAACCTGGGTACCGAAATGCACGGCCGCCGCACGGCCCACGGGCACCGACACGTTTGCCTCGAGCGTTCGGTTATCCGTGAGCGTGGTCAGCACCGTCTGGGTGGTGACCCGATCGCCGACCCGCACCGGAATGTCGCCGATCGTGCCGCGCTCCGGTGCCGTGACGTCGTAGTAGCCGAGCTGGACCCGGCTGCTCCGGATCTCGGCGCCCGATGCGGCGACATCGGCGCGCGCGGATGCGACGCGCGATACTGCGTTATCGAGCTCCTGGCGGGGCAGGGCACCCTTGGCGACCAGCTCGCGGACCCGTCCGAGATCTTTCTCGGCGAGCGACAGCACTGCCTGGCGGGAGGCACGCGCGGCACGTGCTTGCGAGACCGCAGCCGCCTGGCGAGCGGCGTCGATCCGGATCAGCGGCTGACCGCGTTCGACCTCCTGCCCGGGCTTGACCGGGATCGCGACGATCTGGCCATCGACCTGCGGCTGGATGGTCGCCGATGTGCGCGAGCGCAGCGTGGCGAGGTACTCGGTCTCGTCGACCACGGTGGTCGGCTCGAGGGTCGCGACCTCGACCGGGGCTGCGGGAGGGCCGCTGGGACCGCCGGCGTGACCACCGCAAGCCGCGAGCACCAGCACCCAGGCACGACGCACGTTGCGGTGTACTCCTCCGGATCGCGATGGGAAGGTGCGAACAGCGGGGCGTGCGAGCGCTTACCAGGCCTCGCGCGATCGTGGCATCGCCGCTCATCACGCTCGCGATCTCCGCGGGGTAGAGTGCAGCCGTGAAGGACATCGCGATCGTCTCGTATTGCCGCACCGGGATCGGAAGGGCTGGGCGCGGCGCGCTCAACCAGACCCACGGGATTCCAATGGCCTCGCACGTACTCCGTCACGCGGTCGCGCGCGCGGGCATCGACCCCGCCGAGATCGACGACGTCGTGATCGGCTGCGGGCTCCCCGAAGGTGCGACCGGCCACAACATCGCGCGCAACGCGGCGCTCGATGCCGGCCTTCCGAACACCGTGCCGGGAATCACGGTGAACCGCTACTGCGGGTCGGGGATCAGCGCGATCGCGATCGCGGCCGATCGGATCGCGGCGGGGGAGGCCGACATCATCGCGGCCGGTGGCGTCGAGAGCCTCAGCCTCGTCCAGCCGACGCTCGATCTCAATCACTTCGTCTACGAACCGCTGCGCCAGCGGATCCCTGGGCTGTGGTGGCCGATGATCCAGACCGCAGACTTCGTCGCGCAGAAGTACAAGATCTCGCGCGAGGCGCAAGACGAGTACGCGCTGCGCAGCCAGCAGCGCGTCGCGGCCGCGGCCGCGGCGGGCGTGTTTGCCCAGGAGATCGTGCCATTCAAGACCACGATGAAGGTCGTCGACAAGGCGAGCGGCGAGACCCGGATGACCGAGGTCGTGCTCGATCGCGACGAGGGCCCGCGCCCTGATTCCACCCTCGCCGGGCTCGCCGCGCTCAAGCCAGTCCAGCCCGGCGGTACGATCACCGCGGGCAATGCCTCGCAGCTCTCCGATGGCGCCGCTGCCGTGATCGTGATGAATGCGACCCTGGCAGCCAAGCGCAGGCTGCCGATCCTCGGGTTGTTCCGCGGCATGCAGCTGGTCGGGGTCGCGCCCGAGGAGATGAGCATCGCGATCGCTCCCGCGATCGAGAAGCTGATGCGCCGCCACGAGCTCGCGATGGGCGACATCGACCTCTGGGAGCTTCACGAGGCGTTCGCCGTGACCACGCTGTACAACCAGGCGAAGCTCGAGACGCCATGGGATCGCACCAACGTCAACGGAGGCGCGGTACCGCTCGGGCACCCGTACGGCATGTCGGGCGTTCGCTACGTGGGGTCGACGTTGCTCGAGCTTGCTCGCCGCAAGGCCAAGCGCGCCGTGATCGGCGTGTGCACCGCCGGCGGGATGGCGACAGCCGCGGTGGTCGAAGGCCCCGCCTGAGTAGCATGCGGTGGCCTCGCAAAGGTCGGTTCCGCCGTGTCGGTTCCCGCAGACGTCAGCGTGGCGCGCGATGAGCGAGCCAGCCATCAACCTCGGTGAGGTCTTCCTGGCTCAGGGGGCCGTCGCTGGCGAAGCCATCGCGAGCAGCATGTGCGAGCGACAGCGCGCGTTGTGGATCGCGTGGCCAGAGCACACGTGCCAGCGCGAATTGTGCCGTGGCGCGTGCCGGGCTCGGCGGAGTACTGGCGGATAACGCCAGGGCACGCTCCAGATAAGGAATCGCTCGCGTCGACTGGCCCAGATGGACATACCCCAGGCCCATGCCTGTGATCGCCGGGATCAGCGACGGATGATCATGCCCGAGATGATGTTCGCCGAGCTCGATCGCTCGGCCAAACCGGGCGGTCGCTTCCGGATACTGCTTGCGCGTGAGCGCGATGCTACCGAGGTTGATGAGCGGTCCGATGAGATCGGGATGATCGGGTCCTCTCGCCGTTTCGAGCACCGCCAGTGCCCTGCTCTGATATGCGATCGCCTGGTCGTAGTTCTTCTGGATCTCGGCGATGACCCCGAGGTTTCCCAGTGGAACCGAGAGATCCCCATCGTCGGGGCCAAACGCCTTCTCCCAGAGGTGCAGGTCACGCAAAAATAGCGCCTCGGCCTCGGAGACCTGGCCGCGCGCGAGCGCGATTCCGCCGAGCAAGTTGATCGGTCGTGCCAGATCGGGATGATCGGGCCCGAGACTACGCTCCTGGATCGCGAGCACACGATTCGCCACGGTCCAGCTCTCGTCGAGGCGTCCAAGCTGCGAGCACACATCGGCGAAGCTGTACAACGCGTTTGCGAGCCTGCGATCGTCGCTCGGGAATGTCTTCTCGGCGAGCTCGGATGAGCGCTTGAAATAGTCGGCCGCAGCTTCTGTCTTACCTTGTGCCAGCAGCAATGCGCCCATCGTGTCCAGCACGTACACGTGCAGGCCGTCGTCGAGGCTGCGATGGGCCATTGCCGCCTCTGCCTGGCCGACCAGCCGCACGCCCTCATCCAGACGGGCGAACCGGATCCCGACGATCCGGCCGAGCGACGCGAGGACCCCGAGCCGCACCCGTTCGTGTCGGCTTGATTCCGCAGCGACGAGTGCGGCATCCAAGCTGGTCTCCGCCGCCTTGTGGTCTCCCGCCGCGTCGGACAGTAGGCCGATCAGCTGGTGCACCTCGGCGAGTAACGGCGCGTAGTCCAGCTTGAGCGCGGGCTGCAGGGTCGATCGTGCCGCGGCGAGTGCCTCATTGATCTTGCCGGTCTGTTCGAGGGCGCGAGCGTGGGCAAGCTGCGCCCGAACCTGGTCGATCTGGCTCACCGCCGTCGGGTCATTCGGGGGCGGAAGGGTCGCCGTGAGTGCCGCGACATCTGCGCAGGTCCGCAGGCTCGATAGCTCGCGCGCAGCATCTGCGGCATGCGGAACGACCTGGGCATCGGCTCGGGCGAGCACCTCGGTCAGCGCGGCCAGCTCGGTCCGGCGCTGGTCCAGGCAGTCCATGCGCAGATCGAGCGCGTGTTCGGATTGCTCGCCACGCACGTGGGTCGCCTCGCACGCGTCCGTATACATCGCGACCCAATCGGCCGCGTATTTATCGAGCGTCGAGCGGACACTGTTCCAGGAACTCAGCCCTGCATTCGCGGTGAACGCGGCCTCGATGCGTTGCTTGCGCGGGGCGTCCCAGATTCCGTCGAGCTTCCGCTCGGCACCCCGACAGATCAGCGCATCGTTGCCACCATGATCTCGCTGCCATGCCACCGCTGCCACGGCGATCACCGCGATCGCCCCGAAGGCCACCCCGAGAACCACCGATCGCCACCGCCGGTTGTGCAGCCTACGGTCCAGAGCGTCGAGTAGCGCATCCATCGATGGCCATCGCGCCTCGGGGGTGTCGGCGAGCCCACGGGCGATGATCTGTCGCAAGCCACGAGGGACCCGATCGCGGTCCTCCGCGGGCGTGTCGGCGGATGGCTCGGGGGCGTTCGCAACGAACGGATGCCGCCCATGAAGTGCCTCGTAGAGAGCGACGCAGAAGCTGAACTGGTCACTCCGGGGATGGCTCGTCCGACCCGCGCGTTGCTCCGGGGCCATGTAGTAGGGCGTGCCGAGCACGTTTCCGGTCTGGGTGGTCGCGCTGCCGACCGCAGCCGCGGCTGGCTCGGCACGCTCGCCGAGATCGGGCCCCGATCGCGCCAGCCCGAAATCCGACACGCGAGGCCGCGCGTCGTTGCCCATCAAGACATTCGTTGGCTTGAAGTCGCGATGCACGATGCCGGCGTTGTGCGCGGCGGCGAGGCCTCGCCCCGCGGCCACGAACACGTCCACGATCTCTCGCCAGGACCGCGGTTGTGCGCTGAGCCAGTCTCGTAGCGTACCGCCTTCGACGAGCTCCATGACGATGAACAGCTCGCCATCGACCACGCCGGCGTCATAGATCGTGATGACGTTGGGGTGGTTGAGTTGTGCGAGAGCGCGCGCTTCGTGGATGAAACGCGCACGCGTATCCTCATCCGAGGTTCCAGTCCGCGCCAGCTTGATCGCCACCGGCCGATCGAGCTCGTGGTCGCGCGCGGCAACCACTACTCCCATGCCGCCCTCGCCAACCACGCGTTCGATCCGATAACGCGCCAGCACTCCTTCGGACCGAGCGGGCAGTTCGCGAGCGAGCGCCGCGATCGTCTGACGACACGCTGCGCAATCGGCCATGTGGTCGTGAACGCGCGGGTCGAGATCACCGCTGACGAACGCGGAAAGGGTCCGGTCACCGGGGCACGGGGTCACCATCGTGATCGCCGTCAGCTCCGAGATGCGATGACGCCGCGGGCAGGCGCATCGGTGATCGGCACCAGGGGCTCGCCATAGAGCTCGACCCACAGCTCGGCGGCCGCCTTGCGGATCGCGTCCGGCGACGCCGCGAGCACCTGCTTGATCGCCGGCACGAGGCGGTTGCGGTCGAGACCGTGATGGAACCGCGGGCCTTCGAGCGCGGGAGCTCCGAGGTGACGCGCGAGGCCCTCGAGCACGGTGATCGCGGCGTACGAGTGCGCCTCGCCCCACGCGTTGCGATCGAACACCTCGCTGAAGATCTTCCACATCGTGAGCTGGGTCGTCGACGGGTCATTCGCGATCTGGCTGACGTATGCCGACAGCTCGGGACGGGTCGCCCGCACGATCGCGATCGGGTTGCCCTCGTCGTCGTGCTCGGGCCCGAGCATGCTGCGCAGCGCCTCGGGGTAGCGCAGCTCGGTATCGCGTTCCTCGTCAAGCCCATGCTGGGCCTCGTGGCGCCGCACGGTCGCAGTTACCAGGTCGCGAACTCGTGTCACGATGCGTGGCGCCTCGAGATCCGCCAGTTCCTCCTCGATCGCTTCGACCCGGTGCCGCTGGGTGCTCGGCACGCCGCCTTCGAGCGCATCGAGGAGCCCGTCGGGAAGAAACAGGTCGTCGGTCGTGACCATCGCCATGTGCTTGCGCTCGAGGATGTCGCGCCAGCCCTGGACCAGCTCGGCCCGCTCGCGGAGCAAGGCGGCGATCTGGCTCGCCGCGGCGGCATCGTCGCCGAGCACGCCCGCGAGCTCGCGTCGAACGGCATCGCCAGCTGCCACCGCGAGCGATTTGCCAGGTTCCGTCAGCATCCAGTCGCGTGCGTCGCCGAGCGGATACGGCGTGCCCGGTGCGAGCACGGGAAATACCGTGGTGGCGACGTAATCGTCGGTCTGATCGAGGAACAGCAAGGGATCTCCGAGGTCTTCGGACTCCACGCCCAGCAGCGCGTACCGCGTGTTGAGCTTGTCGAGCTTGCGTAGCGACAGCACCCGGTGCGGCGTCGCGTTGGCGATCACCATCACGACCTCCTCGACGCGATAGGCCTGGAGGAACGTCCACTGCCGCTTGAACCGGCCCTCGATGAAGTAGCCGAGCCCTGCCTTGCCGAACTGCTCCGAAACCGTGCGTGCAGCTTCGCGTAGATGGTCCTCCGCGCGAGCCGTGGGAAGCCCGAGCTGAGCCGCGTGAAACCCCTCGCCGAACGCATCGATCATCGCGCGCCACGCCTCGGTCACCGCCGCGCCGCGGGCCGCGATCGCCGGAGCGTCGCGCAGACCACGCAGCCGACCGGCGATATCGCCGTCGGGCTTGGCCTGTGCGCGGCTGGCCTCGACGACGAGGTTGGTGAGATCCTCGCTCAGCAGGTGATCGATCGCCGGATCGGTCAGCGGTACGCCACCGTCGCGGAACGCGGTCTGCGAGGGTGCGGGCAGTGGCCGCGCGTAGGCTCGCGGCTTGGCACCGGGCCGGGTCGCGATCGCGATCACCAGCGTGCTCACGATCGCCGCCGCGATGACGCCGGTCGCGATCGACCACACCGGAAGCCGTGGCATCGTCACGGCGGGGAGCGCCGCATATGCCCTCGCGACCGCGGCGGGATCGCCAGGCGCATCCACGCGCTTGCCATCGATGATGAGCGCGGCGAGCTGCATCACGTGAACGGGATCCGGCTGGGTGTTCTCGCACGCGAGCTCGGCATCGATCAGCGCTCGTCCGAGCCGGCGCTGCGCGGAGCGCCGGACGATCGGGTCGATCCGCTTCAACGCGTCCCGCGCGACCTGATCGTCCTTGGCGGCAATTCCGGCGCCCAGGGCGCTCAGCAGGTGGCGAGGAAGCATGGCGCCGCGATAACAAGTCGTTAGGCCCGCGGCAATGCTTTTGTTTCAGCAGGGTGTCGCTGGTCACCCGGAGGCGCCCGTGGCCTCCGATGGGGCCCCAGACCAGGATGTCGATCATCACAAGCCGAACCTGGGTCGGCGAAAAGTGGCGAGAATCGACTCTCGGGGTCGTCTATAGGCGGTGGTCAGGAGAATGACCATGAAGCGAACGATTGGCTTGTTGGTAGGGATGGCCCTGATGGCCGCGGCAGGCTGCGGCAGCAAGGCCGACAATGTGCGCGCCAAGGTGACGGACTTCAAGGACCGGATGTGCGCGTGCAAGGACGTCGCATGTGCGACCGCCGTCAACGACGATGCGAAGAAGTGGTTCGAGGAAATCAAGGCCGCGGGCACCTCGAAGGCCGACTTCTCCGAGGAAGATCGTAAGGCGATCGGACCGCTGTTCGATGAGGAGAAGAAGTGCGCCAAGGCGCTCGGCGTGCTGGGGCTCTGATCGAACAGACTCGCTGACACCTGGAACAACAGGTGCTCACCCAGCCTCGCGGGGCCACGCCATCTCGCCCATACTGCGCGAATGGCGGAACCGCGGCACGTATTCGAAGGCGTGTATTCAACCATTGCCGTGCTCAGGCCGGCGTCGCACGTCGTGGTGATCACGATCTCCGGACGCGACATCGGCGAGCACGGCGACGCCCCGATGCGAGCGCTCGACGACGAGCTCGCGGGCGGATCGTTCAGCCTGTTCATCGACGCACGGCGCACCCAGGGTGCTTCGGTCGATGTCAGCAATGTGTGGGCGCAATGGCTGCGCTCGCGCCGTGATCGCCTCCACGAAATTCACATGCTGACCGGCTCGCGCTACGTCCAGCTGACGGCCGATTTCGTCCGCCGGTTCGCCGAGCTCGGGGATGCCATGCGGATCTATACCGACGGCGGCGCGTTCGACGAGATGCTGCGGAGCGCCACCGAGCGGTGAGTTAGATCGATGGGTCGATCGCGAGCTCGAGCGAATCGATCAGGTCGCTCAGCCAGAGCCGCTGCGCTGGATCGAGCCTGAGTCCATGATCGATCAGCTCGCCGTCCTCGGCGCTGCCGGTCCACGGGCGACGCTTGCCTGCACAGATCGAGACGATCTGAAGCGAGCCACCGCCTTCGAACGGATGCTCGCCGGAAAGCAGGTAGGCGAGGGTCGCGGTGAGCGAGAACACGTCGGCGGCCGGTGGTGCAGGATCGGAAGGTCGCGCGAGGACTTCCGGGGCGAGGTAGATCCGATCGAAGGCCGCTGCGACGCCGTAGTCGGGCGTTCGGGCACCGGTCAGAAACGGCTCGCAGCGCGGTGCCAGTCCTGTGACCTGGGGAAGGGTGCCCCAGACGTAGAGGAGCTCGGGACGGAGTCCGACCAGTGTGAGTCCACGTTCGTGAGCGGTGTGGACGATCCGCGCCGCCTCCAGGACGACCCATCGGGCGGCGTTGGGCTCGAGGGGGCCGACAACGGGGGTACCCCACGGCTCGTCCTCGACCATCGCGTCGTACTGCGCCTCGGTTGTCGTCGCGAGTGGCCCGATGTGGCGGAGCGTGCTGATGCGCGGCACGTCGTAGGCCAATCGTTGCGCCGCCGTTCGATCGCGCTGTGGTGACCCGAGCGTGACCAGCATGCGCGCATCGGAGCTGGTGTCTCGCGCGCGGTACATGCCACGGTCGGGCGTGCCGTGGAGGTGTTCGATGATCTCGTAGCGGCCGTTGTCGATCGTGGAGCCGATCGGGAATCGCGCTTGCTGCTGCCACCGGCGCAGGTCGTAGGCTTGGTCGAACAGCCGTTCGAGCTCCTCGACATCGGTGGTCAGCACCGATGTTCCGGACGTGAACACCCATACCCCGCGGTCGTGGGCATCGCCGCGCAGGGAGCCGCCGAGATCGAGACCACTGTGCGTGCGTAGCGCGGGCAGCCGGGATTCATCCGCCAGAAGTGCGCGAAGCACCTGGCCCATGAGCCCGTTGGCATCCCCGGCGACGACGATCCGGTGCGGCTCGAAAGCTTCGACGCGGCGCTGCGTCATGATGCGGATGGTCCAAACAGGTATTCGAGGTTGTCGTCGACGGACGCGGTGAGATCCGCAAACGTCTCATCAAGAAATCGGAGGTCGTATTTCGACCGGAGCTCGATCACGAACTTTCGTGCTGGCTCCAATTCCGCCGCACGATAGGCGATATCGATCCGGTGCGGGTTCACCAGGATCAGGATCGCATTGGTCGGAAACCTCGTCAGATTCTCTCTCCGGAACCCGATTGCGCGTCGGGCCGCACGCGCCTGGTCAAACATCATGAATTCATTCGGAACCCGCTCATCGCGTACCGTGAAGGCGATACCGCCCAACAGGCGCTCGATCTCGGCCACGTCGAATTCGCGGTTCATCGGTTCGATCAAGATGTCGGTGATCATGTCCTGGCCTTCTGGTGACTCGCCGCGAGCACGCGGTCCTCGAAAATCTCCTCCTGACGCTGGTACCTGCCACCTTTATACGGGTTTTTGATCTCCGTCTTGCCCTTGGGGACCGGCCGGCCGCCGCTGTCGACCTTGAATGCAACCCCGGCTTGTTTGGGTTTGGTGTCGCTCGGGGGCGCTTGCTTCACTTCGATGCTGAACATCGGTTCGCCCGCGTTGAACCGATCTCCCTCCAGCTTGGTTCGGATCAACGTACCATCCCCGAACGTGTAGACACCCTGCGCTTGCTGGCGAGTGCCGGTAGGATCGGCAGGAGCTCTGCCGAGCTCGACCTGCTTCGTGGCGTGCCCGGACGCGACTTCGCTGTCCAGGATGCGTACGATTTCCGGCAACGACTTGTCCGAGAGCTCGGGCGCGAGCCGTGCGGCAGCTTGACCGACCCGACCGCCCTCGAATGCGGCGAGCTGGCTCTTTGCATCGGCGGGCAAGAGGTCGAGGTCGAACACGCTGCCGTCGGAGATCGCTTGGTCTGCTGCTCTTGTCGCGATGTCCACCGCCTCGGAATCGGCGGCGGCCATGGCCGCCTTGTTCGCCTTGATCCCGGCAGCTTTGCGCGCGTCCTTCGCAGCTTGTCCGTTCCGGATCCTGGCCTGGTATTCACCCTCCGAGGCAGTCACCGCTGCCTCGGAGATCCGCGCGCGGCCGTCCGGAGTCAGGTCCTTCACCATCGCGGCGTTGCGACTCACGTGGTCGCCCGCGGTCTGATGCAACAAGATCAGATCACGCGGTGGGATCTCGGGCGCGGCGCTCGAAGGCGCTACGGTGGGCGTCGCGGTCGCATCCGGCGGTGCCCTCGCCGGATCATGCGCCACGCTCGGGTCCGCCCCGTCGTGCTTCCCGGTCGGCGTTGTCGACCCCGTGCCGTGGTCTTGCGCCGAGGACCTGGTCACCAGCGTTGCCGGCAGCTCGTCGAACGTGACCAGGCTGCCGCTCGGATGGTCGACGGTGTACACGTCGCCCTTCCACAGCACCTTGCCCGTGGTGTCCTCGGCGACCATGTGCGACTTGTAGACGCCGAGCTGATCGTTGCCGGCGAACGATCCGATCCGCTCGGGCTGCTGGATCTTGATCTGGACCAGCGGCTCGGTCGTGCCAGGTGTCGGGTTGCCGATCTTGCCGCCGCCCTTCGACGCGTACGGCGTCTGGACGGTGTGCTCGCCGAGGAAGTTGCGCGCGGTGAATGCCACGTCGGCGGCGGACGGAAACACGTCGACGATCCGCTTCTCGCGGCCGCCCTTGATGAGCTCCTGGAACGTGAAGTGGCCGTCGAGCAGCTTGTCGGCGGTGAGCGGGTGCGAGTGGGCCACCGGCCGCACGCCCTTGAACTCCGCCCAGTCGACTGCCATCGGCTCGCCGCGGATGATGATGAAGCTCCCATCCGCCATCTGGCCGAGGCCCCATTCGGTCGAGCGCAGATCGAATGTATGAGGCGGCGCGTCCATGCCGAGCGCCTTGAATGCGCCCCGGTCGCCGCGTGCGAGGCGCGCGAGGATCGCGTGACCCTCCGATGCGGTGGACACCCGGTTGCCGATCGCGACGTTGCGGCCGGTCACGACATCGGCCGCTGACAACGTCGCGTGGACTTCTCCGATCATCGGGGCTGGTCGCTCGGCAGGCGCCTTCGGATCGCTGGCCTTGCGGAACTTCCACGCCTCGTCGAGCGCTTCCTTGAACGGCCGGTCCTTCGGGAGCTCGACCTTGTAGCCATCGCCGTCCTGGGTGACCCGGATCGCGTCGCCGTTGCGCGTGACCTCGACCTTGTCGGTGCCGAGCACGTTCGCCAGCTCGGCCTGCTTGGCGGCCATGTCGAGCGCGTACGACTGCTGCAGCTTGGCGAGGGTCCCGGTGTCGAGCTTGCTTTGATCGCCGCGGATCGTTCCCGTTGTCGGGTCGTAGCGCGGCTCGAGGTGGTCGACGTGCTCGAAGATGCCGTCGGCCTTGAGGCCCTCGACCGAGCGCGTCGTCATGTGCGTCTGCAGGCCCTTGAGCGCGGCCATCTGCACGAGCAGCACGCTGCCCGACTTGGCCATCTCCGCGAGCACCCGGGTCGACTCGTCCTGCGCGTCCTTGATCCTCTGGTCGAGCGTCTTCTTGAGCGATGGCAGCTGCGGATCGGAGGGATTGGTCCGCTCGATCTCGCGGACCTGCGAATCGAGCTCCGCGACCTCGCTGATGTCCTTGTCGCGCAGCCGGCGGATCTGCTCGACGCCGTCGAGCGTCATCAGCACGGCCTGGCCGGCGATCATCACGCCGTCGAGCGTGTACATCGCGACCTTGCCGAGCTGGGCGACGGCCTTGACCTCGCCGATGTAGGGCAGGAAGTTCATTCCGATCTGCGCGACGCCCTTGGCGACGTTGCCCCAGGTCAGGTGGCCCTTGCGGCTCAGATCCGCCATGTTGTCGATCACGTCGACCGAGTTGTAGGTCGCGAGCATCGGCAGCAGCAGCGGTGCGGTCACCGGCAGGAACACCATCGTCACTGCGCCCGCGATGTTGACGATCAGCTGGACGGTCGGGTTGTAGACGACGGACTTGACGTCCTTCCACGCGGTGCCGGTGTCGAACTCGAACGTGATCGTCCGCGACATCGGCTGGCAGCTGTCATCGAGGGCCTCGAACATGCACGACACCCGGCCGGCGGGGTACGACTTGCAGAGATCGACGAACGTCGCCTCGATCGCCTTCTCGTAGCTGCCCGCCGTGCCCGTGAAGGTGTAATCGAGCGGCTCGAACAGCTGGGTGAAGTCGTGGACGGTGGTCTTGATGTCCTGGCCGGTCTTGCGCGCCGAGCCGACGAGCCTCAGGGCCTTGTCGGGGACGCCGTTCTTGCGCGACAAAAACGTCCCTCGCACGTCGAAGAACGTGTTGCCCATCAGGCTCTCGGCCGTGAGCGCGCGTTCGGATTCCGCGAGCGTCTTCAGCTTGTCGCGCGCGTAGGACACCATGTCCTTCCACCGCTTGTCCGTGGAGTCCTGGTGGGCCGCGATCAGATCCTCGAGCTGCTTGCGGTCGGTGGTGAGGAACTTGACGCGCTCGTCGTATGACAGCCGCTGATAATCGGCCGGCGTCTTGCCCCATACCTTCTTGCCGTACTCCTGCTTGTGGCTGCCGAACAGCGTGTTGAACGTCGAGACGTCGAACGGCCAGTCGGTGTCGCCGGTCGCGTAGTCGGTGTCACCCTGCAGCCCGGAATACGCCTTGTCGTCGAGCTCCGTCATTCGCTCGGCTTCGGTCTCGACCTTGACGTCGATCGACTTCTGAGCCGGTTGATAGAACGTGTGGGTGACGAACGCGTAGATCGTGTAGACCCCGGTCTCCTTCCACTCGAACGAGAAGTAGTCGGGGCCCTTGGTCTCGATGTAGGTCGTGGTGTCGGTGGCGAGGTGCTCCGTGGGCTTGCCCTGCTTGGTCAGCGCCCATTGCACGGTGACGTGGGGCACCGCGAACGCGTCGCGCTTGTTCTGGGTCTCCCAGTAAAATTCCGTCTTCTGGCCGACGTAGTTGAGTCCGCCGCGGTTGACGATCGTCCCGCGCACCGGCTCCTCGAACAGCGGCTTGTAGGTTTGGCCGCTGGCCGGTGCCGCGATGCCGACCTCGGTGCGAACCTGGTCGACATGCGCCGCGTTGATCGCGCTGCGCAGCAGCTGGCCATCGAGGCTCTGCGCGTCGCCGTTGCCCGGACCGCGCAGCTTGGCGATGATCTGAGCGCGCAGCGGATCGGCGTCGATGTTGCGCAGCTCAGCGATCGTGTCGTTGGTGATCGTCATCTGCGGCGCGGCGCTCGACGAACCCGGCCCGAGCTGCTTCATCCAGGTCAGGAAGTACTGGCGATCGGCCTCGGGCACCGTCTCGCTGAACGTGACGCCGCCGATCGTGACGACGCCCGACGATTCGGTTTTCTCGTCGCGAGGCCTCTCGAGGTACTGCTTCCAGGCTTGCTTACCGTAGATCTTCTGGAGCGTGTCCTCATCGAGCTCGAAGCTGACGCCGAGCATGTCGGGGTTGATCGCGAACTGCCAGTGCGCCGACCAGTCCATCAACGCGGACTTCATCTCTGGCCGGATCGGCAGCTTGGTGTGCCGCTCGAGCGCAGCCCAGATCCGGGTCCGGACCTGCTCTGATACCGGCACGCGTTTGGCCGCGGTGACCGGCCCGGGGATGACGACGCTCTGGCGGACGACGACGGCCAGACCCTTGCCACTCGCGCCGAACAGAATATCGACATCGGGGGGCGGTCCGATCAGCGCGTAAATGTCGAACGCGATCGCGAACTGGACGAACGTGCCGTGGTGGGCGTACCGCATGATCCCGAGCAGCTTTGCCAGCGCCGGGATCCGCGCCTCGTCCATCCACGGGAACAGCCCGGACGAGCGCAGGCCGTGGAGGATCTCGGTCATCCGGTTGGGCGCCAGCAGCCCACCGTGGATCATCTGCTTCGCCGGATCGGAATCGAGCCACGCAGCGCGTGCGACCACGGTTGCGTCGCTCAAGATCTGCATGTTGACGCCGTCGGGCAGCGAGACCGCCGGATCATCGCCGTGCGATGGGTCCTTGCGCTGGATTGCCTTCGACGCCCCGCCTCCACCGGCCATCTGGTCGAGCAGCGCCTCGGCCGATCGGCCCGCGACCACCGCGTCGGCGACGGCGTCCGCGTGTTGTTCGTACGCATCGCCGTGTTCACCGATGCCACTACGCAGCGAGACACCCTGGCGTTGCTGGATCACGTGAGCGGCTTCATGCGCCGCGGTGTGCAGATCAGGCGCACGGCCGAAGGCCACCCGGTTGCCGGTGGCATACGCGGCCGCCCCGAGCTGCGCAGCGGCGTCGACCGCCGGTTCCGAGGTGTACGACTGGATCGACGATACGTCGTGATGGCCGAATGCCGCCTGGATCTGATCGCGGAACGGAAGCGCGGTGCCGGCCCCCGCTACCCCGCGCTCGGCGGTTACCTCCGGTTCCGCGCCAATGGCACGAGCGCCGAACGCCTTCCGCTGGATCTGAGGACTCCGGCCCGGAGCGATCGCTGCGGGCACGCCCAGCCGGCTCGTCAGTGTCCTCCGACCAGGCGTGGGCTGTGCGTCGATGTCGGACGCACGTGATTCCGGTCCCGGGCGCCTCGTGCGGTTCGGGTCCATTGGCGAACGGATGATACGGAATCCTTCCGCGCGGGATTCCCGGTGGCAGCAGCGATCGTCGTGTGAGGTCCTGTCAGAAGCCGTCGCGAAGCGATCTCGTTCTGGAACGCGTCACGCCGCCTTGAAGAACCGCGCGGGATCCAGGTTGGGCTCGTTGAACAGCGGCCTGGCGAGCTGCGCTGCGTCGGCCACCGCATCGGGCACCGGCAGGTGCGCGCGCTCGAGCAGCCGGATCGTTCGTGCAGCGCCGATCGCATCGACCAGCATGCTCGGCGGTGCCCAGCTGAACCCGAAGCCCATGATCCGATCGATGTCGCGCGGATGCTCGACGACCTCGCCGACCAGCCCGAGCCCGTACGAGATATAGCCGAGCACGATCGAGCGCAGTAGCTCGGCGGCGTGACCCGTCGCCGTGCACATGGCGTCCATGGCTCCCGCGAGGCCGTCCTCGCGCACGACCGTCTTCATGCGTTCGACCACCGCGGGTACCGGCTGGTGCTGGATCACCTCCGCGACCGGCCGGAAGTCCTCGCTTGCAGGATCGAGCACGAGCTGCGTGGCCTCGGGGCCCGTGCCGTCGATGCGGTAGAACCCGCCCTTGTCGCGGGTCTTGCGGCCCAGGTGACCGTGCTCGATGCCCCGGCGCATGTATTCGGGGAGCTCGAAGTCGGGATGCGCGACGTCGCAGGTGTTCGCCCACAGGTTGTCGACGATCGCCTCGTGAACATCCCAGCCGACCAGGTCGATCGTCGCGAGTGGTGGCAGCGCGCGACCGGTGTGCGATCCGAGCAGCTGGTCCATGAACAGCACGCCGTGCTCGGCGGCGAGCTGGGCGATCTGATTGAGCAGCTTGAATCCGAGGCGGTTGCCCGCGAACCCAGGCGTGTCCGCGGTCTCGATGACTTCGCGCCTCGCGACGCGGGTCAGCAGCTCGCGCGTGATCGCGACCACGCCCGGATCGGTCTCGGGATGTGCGATGAGCTCGCACCCGACGATCGAGGTCGGTGGGTTGAACAGGTGGACGCCGAGAAACCGCTGGCGAAACGCCTCGCTGCGTTCGGCGCAGATCGCCGCGATCGACAGCCCCGAGGACACCGTCGCGACGATCGTGCGTGGGTTGCGCACGCGGTCGATCAGCGCGAACACCTGCCGCTTGGCGCCGAGATCCTCGACCACGGCCTCGATCACGAGGTCAGCCTCGGCGAGGGCGGGCAGGAGATCCGAGTCATACGTGCCACAGCCGAGCGGGTGAGCGATTTCGTCACGGGGCGCGGAGCTGCCGCGCATCCGCTTGATCAGTTGCTCGGCGCGCGCCTTCCCGGCGTCGGCCTTTTCGCTCGTGCGAGCGAGCATGATCGTGGGGATCCCTGCGCCCGCGAACAGCGCCCCTGCCCCCGAGCCCATGACGCCGTTGGCACCAAGCACGACGACCTTGCGGATCGCGTTCATGCCAGGCACTCGAGCAACATCTGTACCGTGCAGTCCGCGCGCCAGGGCAGTGTGGCCGGCATCGCGTCCGGGCGTTGAGAAGTGCGGGCAGGTTCTCTGGCGGGGAACGGCTCAAATCCCGCTCTTGATGCGCGTGCCACTCGTCCTTGCACTGCGCGAAGGTTCACGCCCACGCGCTATATCGCGCTGCCTGGTGATTACTTCCACGAGAGCGTCCCCCGCATCGGTGACGCCACGCAAGCGCGATCTTCTGGCCCGTGACAATGGGTGGCCGAGGGCACCGCGCCCTCGCGTACCAGCCCGTCGATGGAATTTCGGTTCGCTTCGAGGATCCTGGTTCTGAGACTGCACCTGCCGCCTCGCGGCAGCCTGGCCGCCGTGTTAGCACGCCAGTCATGAGGCCTTTGATCGCGCTGGTTCTGGTTGCGTGTGGCGGGTCGGCACCTGCGTCCATGCCCGCCGCGACGACGACGCCCCCGACCCACCATCCGATGGGAATGCACCACCGGTTCGACGATGCCGAGGCCTGGGCGAAGGTGTTCGATGATCCAGCACGCGATCAGTGGCAGCAGCCGGATCGCGTGCTGGCGATGCTCGAGCTGACTCCAAAGATGGTGGTGGCCGATGTCGGTGCTGGCACGGGCTACTTCACGATCCGGCTCGCGCGTGCGGTGCCAGATGGCCAGGTCGTGGCGACCGACGTCGAGCCCAACATGGTCCGGTACCTGACGGATCGCGCCAAACGCGAGGGCGTCGCCAATGTCCGTGCGATCGCCACGCCCGCGGATGATCCGCAGCTCGGGGCGGCGACGGTCGATCGCATCCTGATCGTCGATGTCTGGCACCACCTCGACGACCGTGTCGCCTATGCCCGGCGGCTCGCGGCCGCGCTGCGCCCGGGCGGCGCGATCGCCGTCGTCGATTTCAAGCTCGATGCGACGATGGGTCCGCCGAGGGCGCACCGGCTGACCTCCGACTCGATCATCGCTGACCTGCGCGCGGGTGGACTCGACGCGGAGCTCTCGAACATCGAGTTGCCACAGCAATTCATCGTCCGTGCGCACCTACCGACGTCGGCGCGGTAACCGGTCTCGGCGGGGATGGTTGCGCACGGAATTGCGCAGATCTCCAGGCGACATCGCGCGTTCGGCGCGTTCGAGCTCGCGGGTCAGATCGTCGCCGCGGTGTTACGCTGAGCCGAGCATGCGCGTGGGGTTCGGCGCGATCCGAGCGTTTATATACCTCCTCGGATGTGATGCTGGGCGGTGTGCGCTGGCGCTCGCGAGCATGATCCGCGGGTGCGATTGCAAGGCTGCTGGAAATGTTGTCTCTCACGCGATCCAGCCAAGTCGGCGAGCTCATGTGGTCATCTGTTAGTACTCGACCCGCGCGTTTCGGCCGGATCTAGAGGACGTCTTTTGCGTGGATATTCTGACCTTCAAGCGCACGTGTCTGCTCATCGCCATGGCCATGGCCGGGTGTGGCTCGCATTCCAATCACGAGAGCGATGACGTTGCCGACGCGGCGGATCCGGATGGCGGGATCACCGACGGGTCGGTCGACGCGATGCCGATCGACCTCCACGACGCGGCGCTCCAGTTCGCGGAGGACCAGCTCCACGCGATGACGATGCACATCCCCACCAACAAGCACCCGAGCGCGACCGGGTCCGGCGGGGCATGGAAGCTCGTATCATCGCCGGACTGGCGGAGCGGTTTCTACACCGGCTCGATGTGGCTGATGTTCGATCACACCGCCGATGCGTTCTGGAGCACGAAGGGCGAAGCCCAGCTCGTCGATCTCGAGAAGGAGAAGACCGACGCCGTCCACAACGACACCGGCTTCAAGGTGCTGTCCAGCTTCGGCCAGGCGTTCCGGCTGACCGGCAACGACGACTATCGCAAGGTCGTGGTCACCGCCGCCAGCACGTTTCTCGAGAGCTGGGATGACGATGTCGGAACGGTCAACACGTTCTACATGGACAGCTATCACGGCTACTCGTTCGGGACGATCATCGACTACTTGATGAACCTCGAGCTATTGACCTGGGCCTCGAACCATGGCGGTGACCCGTCGTTCAAGGACAAGGCGATCAGCCATGCTCGCAAGACGCTGGCCAACCACGTTCGTCCCGACGGCAGTACCTATCAGGTCGTCATGTACGATCCGAACAACGGTCACGTACTGTGGCGCGGCACCCGGCAGGGAGCCGGCGATGACACCACGTGGTCGCGCGGTCAGGCGTGGGCGATCTACGGCTTCACGATGATGTACCGCGAGACCCAGTTGCCGGAGTTCCTCGACGGCGCCCGGAAGACCGCCGACTACTGGATCGCAAACCTGCCGGCCGATTCGGTGCCGAACTGGGATTTCAGCCATCCCGGTGAGCAGCGCGATAGCTCGGCTGCCGCGATCGCCGCCTCGGGCCTGCTCGAGCTCGCGCACCTCGAGACCGACTCGACCCGCGCGCTCGCGTATCACACGTCTGCGCTCGCGACGCTCGATTCTCTGTCGGGCCCGAACTACCTCGCCCAGGGCACCAGCTCGCAGGCCATTCTGCTGCACGCCGTCACCAGCAAGCCGTCGAACAGCGAGGTCGATGTCGGCCTCAGCTACGGCGACTACTACTACATCGAGGCGTTGCTTCGTCTGCGCCAGTGGATGTGAACACCGCGTCGATCTGGCGCGGGTAGCGCGCGAGCATCGCGGCTCTGACGCGTGAGCGTCTGTCCAGTACGCGTGCTCGTCTGTCCAGTGCGCGTGCTCGCCTGTCCAGTGATCCGGCGCGCGAGTTGAGCGTCACAAATGTGGAGTCGTGTCGGTCGACTCCCTAGAATGATGGACCTCATTCGTAGGAGGGACGATGAGGCCGTCTGTATTTGCGCTCGTGCTCGCGGTTGGAGCCCTGACCTGGGCCGGCTGCGGTGATCAATGGAAGGTCTGTCAGAGCGGCACCTGCCAGATCGGCGGCACGTGTTATCCCGCCGGTGTCGCCGACCCGACCAACGCGTGTCAGGTCTGCGATCCGACGACATCCGCGACGACATGGACGCCGGCCAATGGCACCAAGTGCGATGACGGGCTGTTCTGCACCGTCAACGACACGTGCATGGCCGGAACCTGCGCCGGCACCGCGCGCGACTGCAGCGATGGCATCGCGTGCGATGGCGACGAGACGTGCGATGAGACCGCCGGCAAGTGCGCGCACGGCACGCCGACCTGTGTCAGCGGGACGGTCTGCGATCTGGCGACCGACCACTGCGACACGGCGTGCACCGGCTGCGTGATCAGCGGCGTTTGCTACGGCGACGGGGAGCGTAACCCTCTCGATCCCTGCCAGGTCTGCAACGTGGCGCAGTCGGCGACCGCGTTCAGCAACAACGATGGCGCGACCTGCGACGACGGGCTGTTCTGCACGATCAACGATACGTGCAGCGGCGACGTCTGCAGCGGAACGGCGCGCGATTGCCGCGATGGCGTGTCGTGCAACGGCGACGAGAGCTGCAACGAGGCGACCGACACCTGCGATCCGGGCACCTCGACCTGCAACACTGACGAGGTTTGCAATACGTTGACCGATGCCTGCGTGCTGACGTGCACGGGCTGCAACATCGGGGGCGTGTGCTACGGCAACGGTCAGCTCAACCCGCTCAACTCGTGCGAGGTGTGCGACACGACGCAGTCGAACACCGCGTTCAGCAACAACGACGGCGCGACGTGTGACGACGGCCTGTTCTGCACCGTGAGCGATACCTGCAGCGGTGGCAGCTGTTCGGGCAGCCCGCGCAGCTGTGACGACGGCGTCTCATGCAATGGTACCGAGAGCTGCAACGAGGCCACCGACACGTGCGATCGCGGGACCACGACCTGCAATCCCGACCAGCTATGCAACGACCAGACCGATACCTGCGTGCCGACCTGCACGGGGTGCATCGTCGCTGGCGTGTGTTACGGCAACGGCCAGCTCGATCCGATCAACCCGTGCCGCGTGTGCGACACCGCGCAGTCGACCACGGCATTCAGCGACAACGACGGCGCGACGTGCGACGACGGCATGTTCTGCACCGTCAATGACACCTGCAGCGGCGGCAGCTGCTCGGGCAGCTCACGGAGCTGTGACGACGGCGTGTCGTGCGACGGCACCGAGAGCTGCAACGAGACCACCGACACCTGCGATCGCGGGACCACAACCTGCGGTACCGACGAGCTATGCGACCTCCAGTCGGACACCTGCGTGGAGACCTGCACCGGCTGTGTGATCGGCGGCGTCTGCTTCGGCGCGGGCCAGCTCGATCCGAACAACTCGTGCCGGGTGTGCAACCCGGCGATGTCGACCAGCGCGTTCAGCGACAACGATGGCGCGACCTGCGATGACGGATTGTTCTGCACCGTCGGTGACACCTGCGGCGGCGGCACATGCACGGGGTCGGCGCGCGACTGTAGTGACGGGGTCGCGTGCAACGGCGCAGAGGTCTGCAACGAGGCGACCGATCGCTGCGATTCGGGTACGACCACCTGCGGGATCGACGAGCTGTGCGACACGACCAGCGACACGTGCGTGCACACCTGTGACAACGGCATGGTGTGCGGCTCGAGCTGCGTCGATACCAGCGATGATCCGAACAACTGCGGCGGCTGCGGGAATAGTCCGGGCGTCGGCGATCACGTATGCACGACCTCCGACGGCACCCCACCATCGTGTGTGGGCGGGATCTGCGGATTCTACTGTCCTAATAATCCGATCATCCTCTCGTTCACGGGCGCGCCGCAGACCATCACCGTCGCGACCTGCATGGGAAGCTCGATCCACGTTGACGTCCGTGGGGCGCAGGGTGGCCAGCAGTTCGGTGCAGGGTCGGGGTCCGGTGCGCTCGGTGGCCGGGTCCAGGCGGATCTCGCCGTGAGTCCGGGGGATACGCTCACGCTTGTGGTTGGCGGAGCGGGTGGTAACGCAGGGTTCGCGACCAGCGGCGTCGGTGGATTCAACGGCGGTGCGGACGGCGGAAATGATGCGAGCATCGGCGATACTCAGGCCGGCGGCGGTGGCGGTGGTGCCTCCGACATCCGGCTCAACGGAGTAGGCCTCGCAAACCGCGTCATCGTGGCGGGCGGTGGTGGTGGCACCGCGTCCTGCGCTGGCGGCTTGATCGGGGCTGGCGCAGGCGGCGGGCTGACCGGCGGTTCGGGTGGACAACCATGTTTTGCTGGGACGCCGGCGACGGGCGGCACGCAGATTGGGGGCGGAATCGGAGGCACGTATCCTGGTTACTGCAGCGCTGGCAACGGCACGCTCGGCAACGGGGCGGGAGGCTGCTCACCTTCGGGCGCGGGCGGAGCCGGCGGCGGTTTGTTCGGCGGCGGTGGCGGCGCATGGGGCGGTGGCGCGGGTGGTAGCAGCTTCACCGGCGCCGCGGCGACCGGCGTGGTCCACACCCAGGGCTTCCAGTCCGGCAACGGCCAGATCATCATCAGCTGGTAGCTTCGCTACCGCAGTCACGTGCGAGTCGCTTTTTCGTGCGACGGGGTCGATTGACCCCAGCTAAAAGTGCTCGTCTGTCCAGTTGTTGTGGGGCGAGTGCGAGCGGCACGAATGGAGGAACGGTGGTCGCCTCCATAAGATGCCCGCCTCTCCGGAGGCGGACGATGAGGCGCTCGATAGCTGTGCTCGCGCTCGCGATCGGATCACTGGCCTGGTTCAGCTGCGGCGAGGCGCGGAAGGCGTGCCCGAGCGGGTGTCAGATCGACGGCACGTGTTACCCCGCCGGCGTGGCCAACCCGGCCAACGCATGTCTGGTCTGCGACCCGACGAGCTCGCCCACGGCGTGGACGGCCGCCAGCGGCACGAAGTGCGACGACGGACTGTTCTGCACGGTCCTCGATACGTGCACGGCGGGAACGTGCGCCGGTGCCCCGCGCGATTGCAGCGACGGCATCGCGTGTGACGGCGACGAGACCTGCGACGAGGGCGCCGGCAAGTGCGCGCGCGGCACGACGATCTGCGCCGACGGCACGGTCTGCGATCTGGCGACCGATCACTGTGACGCGGCCTGCACCGGCTGCGTGATCGACGGCGTGTGTTACGGCGATGGCCAGCGCGATCCGCTCGACCCCTGTCAGGTGTGCAACGTCGCGCTGTCCTCGAGGACGTTCAGCTTCAACGAGGGTGCGACCTGCGATGACGGGCTGTTCTGTACCGTCGACGACATCTGCACCAGCGGGACGTGCAGCGGTATCGCGCGCAACTGCGGAGATGGCGTCGCGTGCAACGGCACCGAGAGCTGTGACGAGGCGACCGACACCTGTGATCCCGGCACGACGACCTGCGACCCCGACGAGGTCTGCGATACCGCCCACGACGCCTGCGTGCTGACCTGTACGGGCTGCGTGATCGCCGGCGTGTGTTACGGCAACGGCCAGCTCGACCCGGTCAATCCCTGCCAGCTGTGTGATACCGGTCGGTCGACCACGGCCTTCAGCAACAATGATGACGCCAGCTGCGACGACGGCCTGTTCTGCACGGACAACGACAGCTGCACCGCCGGCAGCTGCGCCGGGACGCCACGCAGCTGCGATGACGGTGTGGCGTGTAACGGCACGGAGCTCTGCAACGAGACCACTGACACCTGCGATCGCGGCATCACGACCTGCGATCCCGGGAGTCTGTGTAACGATCAGACCGATACCTGCGTCCCGACCTGCATGGGCTGCGTCGTCGGTGGCGTGTGCTACGGCAACGGCCAGCTCGATCCGCTGAACCCGTGCCGCGTCTGCGACCCCGGTCGGTCGACGACGGCGTTCTCCGACAACGATGGCGCGACGTGTGACGATGGCCAGTTCTGCACGGTCGACGATCGGTGCAGCGCGGGCATGTGCGCCGGAACCTCGCGGAGCTGTGACGACGGTGTCGCATGCAACGGCAGCGAGACCTGCAACGAGGCCACCGACACCTGCGACCGCGGCACGACGACGTGTGATCCCGACGAGCTGTGTGACGCATCGAGCGACCGCTGCGTTCTGACCTGTACGGGCTGCATCGTCGGCGGTGTCTGCTACGGCAACGGCCAGCCCGATCCGGGCAATCCATGCCGCGTATGCAACGTCACGCTGACGGCCACGGCGTTCTCCGCCAACGATGGCGCGACCTGCGATGACGGCCTGTTCTGCACGGTGAACGACACATGCAGCGCCGGAACGTGTTCGGGCAGCTCGCGCAGCTGTGACGACGGAGTTGCGTGCAACGGCCGCGAGAGCTGCAACGAGAACACCGATCACTGTGACCCCGGAACGACGACCTGCGAGGACGATCAGCTGTGCGACGTGCAGACCGACAGCTGCGTGCTGACGTGTACGGGCTGCATCGTCGGCGGCGTGTGTTACGGCAACGGCCAGCTCGATCCGCTGAACCCGTGCCGCGTGTGCAACACCGCAGCGTCGACCACCGTGTTCGTGAACAACGACGGCGCGATCTGTGACGACGGTCTGTTCTGCACCGTGAACGACACGTGCAGCGGCGGTGCGTGCTCGGGAAGCTCGCGCAGCTGTGACGACGGGGTTGCATGCAACGGCAGCGAGAGCTGCAACGAGACCACCGATCGTTGCGCCGCGGGCACGACGACCTGCGGTGCTGACATGCTGTGCGACGTGCAGACCGACAGCTGCGTGGTGACCTGCACCGGCTGCGTGATCGGAGGCGTCTGTTACGGCGCCGGTCAGCTCGATCCGCTCGACTCCTGCAAGGTATGCAACCCCGGCGTCTCGACGACGGCGTTCACCGACAACGATGGCGCAACCTGTGACGATGGCCTGTTCTGCACGGTCGGCGATACCTGCAGCGGCGGCACGTGCAGCGGAACGGCGCGCGACTGCAGCGACCGCGTTGCGTGCAACGGAGCGGAGACCTGCAACGAGGCGACCGATCGCTGCGACGCCGGTACCGCGACGTGCGGCACCAACATGCTGTGCGACACGACGACCGACACCTGCACGCAGATCTGCGACCACGGCACGGTATGCGGCACGAGCTGCGTCGATACGAACAACGATCCGAACAACTGCGGCGGCTGCGGCAACAGCCCGGCGGTTGGCGATCACGTATGCCCGGCGTCGGGTGGGCTGCCTCCGGCATGCTCCGGCGGGGTGTGCGGGAATTTTTCGTGCACCGGAACACTCACGCTGTCGTTCACCGGTGTGGCGCAGGTCGTGTCGGTGCCGAGCTGCGCCGTCACGCTTCACGTCGATGTGCGGGGCGCGCAGGGCGGAGAGGCGGTCTACAGCGGTGGCTCGATCGGCGTCGGTGGCCCGGGTGGTCGAGTGACGGCCGATCTTCCGCACCACCCGGGAGATACGATCACCGTGTTCGTCGGTGGCGCGGGCGGAAACGCCGGGCTCGCGATCGGCGGCGGTGGCGGCTTCAACGGCGGAGCTCCCGGCGGAAACAATTCAGCAAAGTTCGGGGATGTTCAGGCCGGTGGCGGTGGCGGCGGTGCCTCCGACATCCGGATCAACGGGGTCGGGCTGGCCAACCGGGTGGTCGTTGCCGGGGGTGGCGGCGGTGGAGCGAGCTGTACCAGCGCGCCGGACGGAGCGGATGGCGGCGGGCTGATCGGTGGCAGCCCCGCGAGCCTGTGCGTTGGCGCCGGCACGTTGCCGACCGGCGGAACACAGGTGGCGGGAGGCATCGGAGGGTCGTTTCCGACCTACTGCACGGCAGCCAATGGCACGCAGGGTAACGGATCGAGCGGGTGCAGCCCATCCGCGGGCGGCGGCGCTGGTGGTGGCCTGTACGGCGGCGGCGGCGGCGCGTGGACCGGCGGCGCAGGCGGCAGCAGCTTCACGACGGGCACCGCGACCAACGTCGTCCACACCCGCGGCTACCAGGCCGGCAACGGCCAGGTCATCCTCCGCTGGTAGCTCGCCGCGCGTCGTACGGCGACCAGCACGATCCGCGGCTGGCCTGACGTCGAGGCGCCGCAGCGTACCGAAATCATTTCGGCGTAGATCGCCTGCGATCGCGCAGACTTGCCGACGCGTGGTCCGGTTTGGGTATCGCGCTCACTAAAATGAGGATATCTTCATTCTCATGAGTACTCGTTCCAGCGCGCGAAAGCCGATGCGGGAGCGAGTCAGGATGGCGGCATCGACCGCGATCCTCGAGGCCGCCGAGGAAGTCGCGGCCGCGCGCGGCATCGAGGCCACCTCGACCGCGGCGATCGCCGAGCGCGCCGGGGTGGCGGTCGGCACGCTCTACAACTACTTCCCCGACCGCGATGCGCTCATGGCGGCGCTGTTCAAGATGCGACGCGAGGAGCTGCTGCCCAAGCTGGTCGCCGCGGCGGACGTCGCTCGCGAGCTTCCGTTCAAGGACCGGCTGCGGACCTATGTCGCGTCGATCGCGCGCACGTTCGACGAGTTTCGCGAGTTCTGTCGGGTCGCGATGCAGGTCGACGCCACGCGGATCAAGCGGCCGACCACCGTGCTGACCACGATCACCCAGGCGCTTGTCGAGATCCTCGAGCCGACCACGGGTGACCGCGCGGGCGACTACGCGCGGATGCTGTTCGGCGCGCTCAAGGCCCTGATGTATGAGCGACTCGAGCGCGACGAGCCGCTCGAGCCGGCAGCACACCTGCTGGTCGACACGTTCCTGAAAGGGATCATCAGCCGATGACGGCGATCGCGCCTCCGATGCCGGTCGCCGCGCCGGCCCCGGTCAACAAGTGGCTGGTCGCGGTGTCGATCGCGTTCGGATCGCTCATGGCGACGATCGATTCGTCGATCGTCAACGTCGCGCTGCCCAACATCCGCGGCGAGCTCGGCGCGAGCATCCAGGAGATCACGTGGATCTCGACGGCCTACATGGTCGCGATGGTGCTCGTCATGCCGCTCACCGGGTTTCTCGGTGGGTTCTTCGGCCAGAAGCGGGTGTACCTGACCTCGATGGTGCTGTTCGTCGCGGGATCGGCGCTGTGCGGCACCGCGCGCTCGCTGAGCTCGCTGGTGTTCTACCGGATTCTCCAGGGCCTCGGCGGTGGTGCGCTCCAGCCGACGCAGCAGGCGATCCTGCGCCAGACCTTCCCGCCGCACGAGCAGGGCATCGCGATGGCGATGTTCGCGATGGTCGTGATGATCGGCCCCGCGATCGGCCCGGTGCTCGGCGGATACATCACCGACAACTACTCGTGGCCGTGGATCTTCTACATCAACCTGCCGGTCGGAATCATCGGCATCATGATGACGCTGCAGAACGTCCACGAGCCCGACGACGTTCGGGTGGCGAATCGTGCGCGCGCCGAGCTCGCCCGCAAGAACCTCGACATCGCCGGCATCGTGCTGATGGTGGTCGGGATCGGCGCGCTCCAGTACCTGTTCGAGGAAGGGCCGCAGGATGACTGGTTCGACTCGATGGCGATCCGGGTCGCGGCGTTCACCTGCGTGGTGTCGCTCACCGCGTTCGTGATCCGCGAGCTCACCGCGAAGGCACCGGTCGTCAACCTCCGGCTGTTCAAGGATCCGACGTTCGCGTCGGCCACCGTCGTGTCGTTCGTGATGTTCGGGATGCTGATGGGCAGCATGTTCCTGTTGCCGGTGTTCGCGCAGGAGAGCCTGCACTACACCGCCACGCTCGCCGGCATCGTGCTGATGCCACGCACGCTCGCGATGATGGCGATGTCGCCGTTCGTCGGCCGGATGTACAACCGGGTCCAGCCGGCGTTCATCGTCGCATTCGGGGTGATCCTGTTTTCGATCGGCTCGTGGCAGCTGAGCAAGATCACGCTCGAGACGTCGTCGACCGATATGATCATCCCGCTGGTGGTGACGGGCGCCGCGTTCGCGTGCCTGTTCGTGCCGCTCACCACGGCGGCGCTCAGCAAGGTGGAGCGCCACCTGATGGCCGATGCTGCCGGGCTCAACTCGTTCGTTCGTCAGGTCGGCGGATCGGTCGGCCTGACCATCTTCGCGACGTTGTTCACCAACTACGCCGTCGAGGCTCGCGCGGGGATCGCGGCGAACATCACCGCGTTGCGCCCCGAGGTGATCGCGCGATTTGCGGCGATGAAGGCCGGGATGATCGCGCACGGGCTCGATCCGAGCTCCGCACAGCTGCTGGTCGGTAAGGTGATCGGCTCCAGCATGTATCACCAGGCGACCGTGCTCAGCTTCGATCGCGTGTTCCTGTTCCAAGGCGTCCTGTTCCTCGGCGTGTTGCCGCTGCTGTTCCTGGTCCGCGTTCCGCGAACCACGGCGCCGGTCCACATCGAGATGCCGGCGGAGTAATCATGGCGACTACCAGCACCCCCACGACCAGTACCAACGGAACCAACGGAACCGAACCCGCGCCGAGAGCGACGGTGGTCGCTCCGCGCAAGAGCAAGGCACGCCGCGCGTACTTGCTGCTGATCGGGCTCACCGCGGCGGCGTTCGCGGTCTACTTCATCCACGGCTATCTCACGCGCGACGAGGTCAAGACCGACGATGCGCAGGTCGATGCGGATGTCGTGCCGGTCGCGGCGCGGGTCGGTGGCGTGATCCTCCACATGCGGGTCACCGACAACCAGAAGGTCGAGGCTGGCGCACTGCTCGCCGAGATCGACGACCACGAGCTCAAGGCCAAGGTCGATGCGGCAGAGGCCGACCTGCAGATCGCCGAGGCCCAGGCCGACTCGGCCGACAAGCAGGTCGACGTCGTACGCTCGACCTCGGGTGGCGCGCTGTCGTCGGCCAAGGCGCAGCTGCAGGGCACCGGTGCCTCGGTGAGATCGGCCGCGGCCCAGGTCGATGCCGCGCAGGCTGCGGTCGCGCAGAGGAAGGCCGAGCTGTCCAAGGCGCAGGCGGACCTCGATCGCGCCAACAAGCTGCATGCGGCGGGTGCGGTGAGCGGTCAGTCGCTCGAGTCCGCGCAGACCTCGCGCGATAGCGCGCGCGCCGCACTCGACCTCGCGAACGCCAACCTCGCCGCGGCGCGGGACGCACAGGCCCAGGCCGTGTCGCGGGTGGCCGAGGCGGAGGGCCGCGTCGAGCAGAGCACGCCGGTCGAGCGGCAGATCGGCGTGGCGAGCGCGGCGGCGAAACAGGCGCACGCGCGCGTGCTGAGCGCGCAGGCTGCGCTCGATCTCGCCAAGCTCCAGCTCGGTTACACCAAGATCACCGCGCCGGTCGGTGGCTTCGTCTCGAAGCTCGCCGCTCACGACGGTCAGATGGTCCAGCCTGGAATGACGCTGGTGATGATCGTGCCGGCGAGCACCTACGTGGTCGCGAACTTCAAGGAGACCCAGATCGAGCGGATCCGGCCCGGCGATCCGGTCGAGATCTCGGTCGATTCCCTCGGTGGCGACATCTTGCGAGGCAAGGTCGAGAGCGTCGCGGCCGGCACCGGAGCGCGGTTCTCGCTGATGCCGCCCGATAACGCGACCGGAAACTTCGTCAAGGTCGTGCAGCGCGTCCCGGTGAAGATCGCATGGGAGAGCGGGCAGGACCTGTCGCGACTTCAGGCCGGGCTGTCGGTCGAAGTCAATATTCACCTCCAACACTGATCACCCATGAAGCCCCACGCGTTTCTGTTCGTGATCCCGCTCGTCGCCGTGCCGGCGCTGGCCCAGCCACCGTCGCAGGCGCAGCACCTGACGTTCCAGACGGCGATCGAGCTCGCGCTCGGCCAGCACCCGGACCTGTCGGTGGCGCGCGAGGCGATCGCCGGCGCGGAAGCTCATACCGATGCGATCAAGGCGCGCCGATTGCCGACGCTCGGCCTCAATGCCTCGGGAAATCTGTGGCGCGAACCGTACGCGCTCGAGTTCGGAGGGTCGTCGTTCGTGCTCCACGAGCGCGAGACCACAGCGACGTCGGTCACCCTGAACCAGCCGCTGAGCGGTCTCGGGCTGCTGTCGAAGTTGATCGCCGGTGCCGAGCACGAGACCTCGGTCGCTCGCCACGACTATGATCGCGCACGCCTCGACATCGCGTATCGCACCGCGGAGTCGTACATCCGCGTCCTCGAGGCGCGCGCTCGAGCCGACGTCGCTCATCGCTCGGTCGCCGACATCCAGAGCGGCCTCGACCGGGCGGTCCAGCTTCGCCAGGCCGAGGCGTACACCGATATCGACGTGTTGCGGTTCAAGTCCGCCAAGGCGGCCGCCGATCAGGGCGCGCTGCGCGCCGACACCGCGATCGATGCCACGCTCGCGGAATTGACCGTCCAGCTCGGGCTTCACGACGGTGCGCCGGTCGAGCTGTCCGACGATCTGCCGGCCACGCCACCACCGCCGGGGCTGACGCTCGAGCAGGCGCAGGCCCGCGCGCTCGAGGCGCGTCCCGAGCTCGGTGCCGCGCGTGACAAGATCGCGATCGCCGAGACCTCGCGGATCTCTGCGTGGTCGCGCTACTTCCCCGATATCCGCGCGGTCGGTGTGTGGCAGCACCTCACCGGCGTGCAGCCGTTTCAGCCCGAGAACGAGGAGTACGTCGGGCTCACGCTCGCGTGGAATCTATGGGACTGGGGCGCGACCCATCACGCCGTGGTCGAGGCCGAGCACGCGCGATCGCGTGCGGAGATCACGGCCACCACGCTCGGCGATCAGATAAGGCTCGATGTCCGCAAGCACTGGCTCGAGGCGAAGACCGCCTACGACAGCCTCGCGAGCGCGCAGGTTCAGCAGCAGACTGCCGAGGAGGCGTACCGGCTCCAGAAGGTCCGGTTCGATAACGCGGCGGCCACCACCACCGACGTCCTCGATGCGGAGACCGACGTCGCGCGGGCGCGTCTGACGTTTGCGGTCGCGCGCTACGACTACTACCTCGCGCTGGTCGGGCTGTCCCGTTCGGTCGGCAAGCTGCCGGGGCTATAGCCACCGGCCCAGCGCGCTACTTCTTCTTCTTGCCCTTCGTGGCGGTCTTGCCCTTCGCCGCGGTCTGGGCCTTCTTGGTCTTCGCCGTCTTGGTGGCGGCCTTCTTGTCGGGCTTCTCGGGGCCCGGCTTGGCGATCTGCGGTGCCGCCGTGGTCGGGTGCGGCAGGGGACGCTTCGAGCCGGGCTGCTCGATGTACTGGCTCCAGTCAACCTTGTCGGCCCATGCCCGTGCGCCAGTCCCGATCCCGACGACAAAAATGAGTGCGGTGGCCAGGAAGCGGAGGCGGGAGGATGTGCACATGACGGACCTTCCTGGGTTCAAGAAGCACGCCGTGTACCAGGCGTGTGATCGCGCAAGGTTATGAGATCGTGCGCAAAACGACATCGACGAGTGGGAGCGGCCCCCCCGACTGCCCGGGAACCGGGGTTTGCGGGACCGGACCAGTGCTCATGGTAGGTCTCGGGCAGGGTGGTTGGCCCCGGGCAGGGTGGGCTGCGGCTTCGTCGGCAGGCAGCGGGGTGATCGCGAGGTAGGTCGCGAGGGCGCCTCGAGAGACCTGGATCACCGCTTCACTGTTGCGGAATCGAAACTGGATCCGGCGGTTTGCTCCGACGGGAATCGCACGAATTCGCTCGGAAAGTCCGGGTGCGAGCTCGCGAGCGTAGTCGCGTCCGAGGGCACGCCAGCGCTGGACCTTGGCGCGCTCGGTTTCTGCCCGGTTGATGCGCTCGATCCTGCCGGTCGGTCCAAGCCGGACGACCCCGAACGGAAGGCGATCAAGCGCTTCGTCGTCGAGAACATCGAGCAGCTCGAAGGGCGTCATGCCTATTGGAAGCGAGTATGCCTGGAAACGTTACGTGGTGATCCCACTTCCGCACCGCCTCGGCGGTGCTGCGCGCCCTGGCCAAGCCGGGGCTTGCGATCGATCACCCCCGCTGCACCGGCGGGAGTGGGTTGCCCCGCGACAGCGCGGCCAGGGTCCCCGACGCGACCGCCCACAGCACGACCACCCCGTACGGCAACGCGGATGCAACCGATGACTGGGTCGTGAGCTCGGCGGTGGTGGCGACGATCCGCGCGATGGTCGCGACCGCGAGGACCGAGAACACCGCGCCCACGACCGCGCCCGTTCCGCTGGCCGCGCTGAACGTGGCGACCAGGATCGTCCCCCACGCCAGCCCCGCGAGCACCTGTGCAACCACCATCGCCGGCAACGAGCTCGCGTGCGTGAACCCCATGATCGCAACCGCGCCGAGGCCGCCCGCCATCGCGGCGATCCGCAGCAGGCCGAACCGACGACCGAGCAGTGGCGCGATCAGCGTCGCCGCACTGCAACCGATCCAGAACGTCGGCATCACCGAGGGAAGCGCGTCCTTGGTCACGAACCGTAGGTAGCCCGGGGCGGAGTCCACCGCGACGTGGATCTGAAATCCGACCGCAAACAACGTGAACGCGATCAGCAGCCCCTGCGCAGACGGCAGACTGGAGCTCGCCGAGGTCGCGGGCGTGTGCCTGCGCTCGCGCCCGAATTCGGCGCGGCGCTCGAGGTACACGAGGATCCACGCGATCGCGCTGACGATCACCGAGCTCAGCGCGAACGGCAGCCGAGGGTCGTGGCCCGCCAGCGCGCCACCCACATACGGGGCGACGGCGTTGGCGGCCGTGATCCCGAACAGGTAGTAGCCAGCGAACCACGCGGCTCGCGGTCGATGGGTGTGGCGCTGGACCATCACGAGCGGCGGCGCGCGCAGCACCGACGAGCTCGCACTCCACACCACGATGATCGCGATCAACACCGGCGCGCCGGCCCGTGCACACCATGGCAGGGCGATGAACGCGGCGGACGACACCAGCGTGATCGCCACCAGCCACGGTCCGATCCGGCCGAGGCGGGTCGCGAGTCGGTCCGCGAACACGCCCGCACCCCAATCGCACACGGCAAACAGCGACTGATCGGCGACCAGGATCCACGGCACGAACGACTTCGCGATCCCGGCGCGGATCGCGAGCTCCGGGAGATACGCGACGTAGATCACCCACGTCAGCGTGAACGCGAGCTGCAAGCCCGCGAGCGTCCCGCCCCAGAACACCATCGACGGATCATGGACGTTCGGCGGGGGCGTGCGCGCGCGGGTCAGGGACCAGCCTCGAGGTGGTGCACTCCGCCGCTGGTATCGGTCAGATAGATCTCGCCGCGCGCGTCGGCGTGGATGCTCGAGACGTTACCGGGGAACGTTCCCGGCACGGCCACGATCTCGAGCTTGCCGTCCGCTCCGAGTCGCGCCTTGGTGAGGCCACCCGCTCCGTAGTCGGTGTAGAAGTACCACCCGACGAGATCCGGGTAGCACGTTCCGCGGTAGGTCTCACCGCCGATGATCGCGACCCAGCCATCGGAATGCGCACGGGTATCGAGCGGCATCACCTTGCCGGTGGCGTCGCACGGCGGGTAATAGCAGGTCGTTCCTTCGTACATGCTCCAGCCGAGGTTGGCTCCGGCCTGCTGCCCCGGATGCAGCACGTCGATCTCCTCGACCGCGCCCTGACCGACGTCGCCGATCCACAGGTCCCCCGTCTCGCTGTCGAACGACCAGCGCCACGGGTTGCGCAGCCCGAGCATGTACACTTCCGGCGCGCCGCCGGCCTTGGCGAACGGGTTGTCCGACGGGATCCCGTACGGCTTGCCCATGCTTGGATGATCGACGTCGATCCGGAGCATCTTGCCGAGCAGCTGGTTCGGATCCTGTGCCGTGCGCATCGGATCGCCGGCACCGCCGCCATCGCCGGTACTGATGTAGAGATAGCCGTCGCGTCCGAACTCCATCATCCCGGCGTTGTGATTCGCGGCGAAGTCGGCGATCGAGAGGATCGGCGTGCAGCTCGGCATCGCGACGTTGGGATCCTTGCTGACCTGGCAGCTCGCGACGACGTTCGCGTCGGCGAGGGTGTAGAACACATAGAACTTGCCGTTGCTCGCATAGTGCGGGTGGAACGCCAGGCCGAGCAACCCTTGCTCGCCGCCCGCGACGATCTTGTCCGAGATGTCGAGGAACGGGGTCGGTACCAGCTGATCGTGATCGAAGATCCGGATCGCGCCGTTCTGCTCGAGCACGAACAGCCGCAGATCGAGGGGCGGCGAGGTCGCGAGCACGGCAGATCCGTTCACGCTGCCGATCTTTCGCGTCGTGATCGTCGTGCCTGACACCGGGTTGGCGCACGGCGGGAGCTTCGGCGGATCGTTCGAGCCGCATGCGGAGCATCCCGAGCCGAGCAAGGCGAGGCTGAGCGCGAGCATCCTCATGCCGAGCATTATAGGCCACGACTCGCGCCGCGAGCGGACTCCCGGCGCGATGGTGCGCCTCCTTGGCAAGGCTCACGACGGGGCTTTCCAGCACAGTGGGATCCGAAGCTTGGAATTCACGTGACTTGAAGTCGCGGC
>JADMIO011434972.1_pt1 | contig 45996 bp, 39 predicted proteins | sample 8958161 | NCBI WGS metagenome assembly JADMIO01 (sample SAMN16585339, study PRJNA669376) | soil metagenome | isolation source: Crop rotation soil | place: USA: Cullars Rotation, Alabama | collected 2011
CGCGACAACTTGTCCACGTGGAATTCTAAGCTTAGGATCCCAATGTGCTGGAAAGCTGCCATTGAAAAAGCCGACGGCCTGGGCACAATTGTGAACGATGACGGCCTGCCGCGAATTTCCATTAGTGACGCGGGAGCGACCGAAGGTCCTGGCGCCACCGCCCGCTTTAACGTGAGCCTTTCCGGGGACAACGCGACCCAGGTGACGGTGAATTACGTCACCGCCAACGGCACGGCGACTTCGCCCGCCGATTATACGGGCGTTTCGACGGCCCAAACCGTGACTTTCCCGGCCCACGCCACGGGGCCGCAAACTATTTCGATTCCGGTGGCCGCCGATGCGCTAAGCGAAGGCAGCGAAACGTTTTTCGTGCGGCTTTCGAGCGCTTCGGGCGCCACGATTGCTGACAACGAAGGATTGGGCACGATTTTCGACGACAACGGCACCAACGTCGCCATCGTCCGCAACTTTCCCGACCCTGAAATCAACACCCTGCAAACCTATTTGACCGAAATGGGGCTTTCGTCGCAGGTTTTCGACCAGGCCGAAATCACGGCGGGCGCCCTGGCGAGCTACGACGTGGTGATTTGGGACGACCTCGGTTTCCAGGCTAACGGCATCACCGACGCCAACGTGGACACCTTCCAGAGCCTTTTCAACGCCGGAATTCCGCTTTATTTCATCGGCGACGATTTGGCGTTTTCCAACATCAACCTTTCCACGGCGCGTAGCGCCCAGTGGGTAGCCCTGACGCACCTTCTGGCGTCGAATAACTTCGGCGGCAACGGCAGCGTGACCATCGGCACCCTCGCTCACCCCGTCACTGGTGGCCCGTTTGGTCTGGTGCCCGATTTCAATTACACCGGCGACCCCGACTCCTCCGCGCATACCAACACAGGCGAAATCGTGCTGGCGAACTCCCGCCACGACGTTTTGCTCTCCTTTGAAAACGCCAGCGTTCGCACCCTCACACAAAATTTCCTGGCCGTGAATGCTTCGGACGCGGCGGGCGTGGCGGCGAAGAAAATCCTCTTCAAAAACGCCATTGCGTGGCTTTTGAAACGTTCGGCAGTCGTCACAAACACCAATTCGGGCGGCGCGGGCAGCTTGCGGGCGGCCATCAACGCGGCCAACGCGCAGCCCTACACCGAAATTCGTTTCAACATTCCCAATACCGACCCCGGTTTCAATGGCAGCGCGTTCGTGATTCGCCCCACTGCCGCACTGCCCAACGTGACCGGCCTGGGAACCACAATTAACGGCAAAACTCAACGCGATTTTACGGGTAACACCAATTCCGGTGGCCCCGTCGTCGTTTTGAGTGGCAGTTCGCTCACCGTGCCCGCCAACGGGTTACAACTGAACGCCAATCAATGTATCGTTCGCGAACTCATTATCAACGGCTTTAATGGCGCCGGAGTGAGGATTGATTCCAACAACAACCGCATCACCAACTGTTTCTTCGGCACTAACGCCGCTGGAACCGCAGCGGTGCCTAATGCCAACGGCATCAATATCAACGGCGGCGATAATAATGCCATTGGTTCCATCACCACTGACACCGGCAACCTGATTTCCGGCAATACCGGCGCGGGGGTCACGTTTAACTCTAATTCGATTGGAAATACCATTCAGAACAACCGGATTGGCCTCAACCGCGCCGGAACGGGTGCATTGGGCAACGGCGGCGCAGGAGTTCGCCTGGGAAGCGGCTCATCCAACACGATTCAGGACAACCTCATTTCGGCCAACGAAATCGCGTCCAACGCCGGTGACGGAGTGGCAGCGCCCCAGGGCAACGGCGGCATCAACGCCAACCGGGGCAATCGCATCCGGCGCAACGTGATGTATCAAAATGGGGGGTTGGGCATCAATTTGGTGCCCACGGGAGAAGCCGCGTCGCTCCCGACGCCCAACGACGCCGGAGACGGCGATTCTGGCCCCAACCGCTTACAAAACGCGCCGGTCGTGAATTCCGTGACTTTCGGCGGAGGCGTCACGACCATCGCGGTCCGGCTCAATAGCACGCCGAACGAAGCCTTTTCCATTGATATTTTCCGCTCTCCAGCCTCCGATGGCCCTGCCGCGTCCGTCGAAGGGCGCATTTTTCTCGGCACCCGACAAGTCACGACCGATGCTGGAGGTAACGCCACGTTTTCGATGACGCCAACGGGAGATTTCTCCAGCGAATGGTTTTCGACAACGGCCACTAGAACCATCACTGGCGACACCAGCGAATTTTCCGCCGCTAAAAATGCCGCTTCCGGCTCGCTCACCGTCACCAACACTAACGATTCCGGTGCGGGCAGCCTACGCGCGGCACTCACCTTCGCCGAATCCGACCCAGATGCCAGCACCATCACTTTTGCTGCCGGTTTGAGCGGCATTATCCAATTGCAAAGCCCGTTGGATGATGTAACCACCAACGTCACCATCCAGGGGCCGGGAGCGAACGTTTTGACGGTTCGGCGCAACGCGGGCGGGAATTACGGTCTCTTGAACATCGGCGCTACCGCGACGATCAGCGGATTGGCCCTCGCTAACGGCAATTTGCCCTCGGGCGCGGGCGGCGCCATTTCTCACGATACTGGCACGCTCACGCTGCGGAATTGCCATTTTATCGGTAATAACGCGGCTTCGGGCGGTGCCATCTACACCGCCTCGGACGGCGTGCTAATCGTCGAAAACTGCACCTTGAGTGGTAACAGCGCGGCTTCGGGCGGCGGTATTTTCTCGCAACTCGATCTCAGCGGACACTCCGTCACGATTCGCAACAGCACGATTTCTGGCAACACCGCAAGTGTCAAAGGCGGCGGACTTTTTAACCGCAGCGGCCTGATGACCCTCAATAGCTGCACCATCGCGGGCAATTCGGCTCCTGCCGGGAAAGGCAGTGGAGTGGCGGATGAGGGCGAAGAGAATTCTCAAGGCCAGAATATCAGTCGCACCGAAATCCGCAACAGCATTCTTGCGGGCAATACCAACTCCGACGTAGATTTCATCAATGTCAACGACGTGTTCGTTTCCAATGGGTATAACCTGGTCGGGAACGGCAACGCGACTAACGACTTCCAAAGCACTGGCGACCGCATCAGCGTCACGCCCACGCAGTTAAATCTTGGCCCGCTTCAAGTCACTGCGCCCGGCACCACCCCGACCCGTGCCTTGCTGGTGGGCAGCATCGCCTTTAACGCTGGCAATACCGGCCTGACGACTGATCAGCGCGGACTCGCACGCCCCCAAAATGGCGCGGATGACATTGGTGCGTTTGAACTGCGATTGAGTGAATCTTTGGTCGTGACAACCCTCGCCGACGAAAACGATGGCACCAGCGACCCGGCTTACGGTGCGGGCACCAGCCTGCGCGAAGCCATAATCTTTGCCAATTCCAACCCCGATGTCAGCGACATTTCCTTCGCTTCCGGCGTGACGGGCGACCTGAACCTTTCCAGCCGCCTGCCCAACCTCGCCAGCAACCTTTCGATTGTGGGGGCAGGACGCAATGCACTGCGGGTGCGGCGCACCACCACCGCCACGTTTCGCATTTTTAAGGTGGCGAGCGGCGTGACGGTGAGCCTGAGCGGAATGACTATCTCTGGAGGAAACGCGACAGTTCAGGGCGAAAGCACAGGCGCGGGGATTCTCAACAATGGCACGCTCAACCTCCGCAACTGCAACGTCGAAGTGAACGACGCCCAGGCAGGTGGCGGCCTTTATAACGCCGGCGATGCGACGGTCACGGACTGCACATTCCGCAATAACAACGTGACTATCGGTTTGGGCGGCGCGATTTATAGCTCCGGAGACCTGACAGTTTCGGGCAGCACGCTTTCTTCCAACGAGGCGGGCGAGGGTGGCGGTATATTTACAGCGTTCAACTCCGATTTTACGCGAATTCGCAACTGCACCCTCTATGGCAACGCCGCCACCTCCAGTGGCGGCGCCCTGATGCTTTTTGGACGCAATACCTCGCTCGATAGCTGCACCATCACGGCAAACAACGCGCCCGTTGGCGGTGGCAGCGGCATCGCCAGCCACGATAATGGCGACATGACCGTGGAACTGGGCAACTGTATCGTCACCCTCAACCGAAACACCGACATTGACGCCATCAACGAGACGGACAACCCGTTCGTTTCGCGCATCGCCAACTTGGTTGGGTCTGGCAACGCGACTTCCATTTTCACCGCTCTGGCCGACCATACCGGTGTTACAGCCGCCCAAATCAAGCTGGACGACTTGCGGCTCAACGCGCCCGGAAAAACCGAAACTTGCGCGCTTCTGGCCGGCAGCATCGCCATTGACCACGGCTCGTCCACGCAGCTTTACGACCAACGCGGCGTGCTCCGGGAACCGAATTTTAATGACGTAGGTGCGTATGAAGTGGTGGCGTCCGCTAAGCCGCCATCCAAGCCGCATGGACGTTCGGGTGCATCGGGATAAAGAAAACAGCAGTCATCGTTGAGCCAGTGCCTCATCCTAATCTGCTCCAGCAGTGTCAAACGTTGGCAGCACGGGCAAAGCATGGCGCATTCTGGACGCGGCGGGCTACAAAAAGAGTTCGGCCACGGCGTCGGTCTTGATATCCACGAACAGCCGCGCCTTTCCAAACTCGGCAAAGGCAAACTCGCGCCGGGAATGATCGTGACCTGCGAACCCGGCGTTTATCTCAAAGATTGGGGCGGCGTGCGAATCGAAGATATGCTCGTTATCACCAAAACCGGCGCCGAAATCTTGACGGGCACGCCGAAGCCGGAGCAATTGTTAGAGCTGTAATCGCGCTGTGACGTAAACTCTCCGTTATCGGAGGTTTGTGTTATGCGAAATCGTGGTTTTACTTTCTGGCAGGCGTTGGGGCTTTTTGCGTTCCTGTTTGTCGCGGCAGCGATTTTGTTTCCAATTTTTGCGGTTCGTCGCGACCCAGTTAGAAACACTTGCCAGTCTCAACTCAAGCAAATTGCTTTGGGAATTAAGCAATACCTTCAGGATTTCGACGAGAAATTTCCTGTTGTCGCCGTCAATAACGTTTCGAAGAGTCAGGCCCCTTATCCGCAACCTTTCGGTTGGGCTGACGCAATTCAGTCCTACACCAAAAGCACACAGGTTTATCAGTGTCCTTTGGAGATGACTCCTGCAAACACGATTGATGATGCAACACAGCCTCAATTCACCGACTATTGGTTTAATTCCAACTTAGCCAATGTCCCCGAATACAAACTGCGCTTTATCTCCAATACTTTCTTGCTCGGCGACGGCAACACCGGCAGTGACGCGACCAACGCACGTTACAGCATCCCAAAAATTCTCACCGCGTGGATTGGCGACCCGAAATCGCCGACTTCGCGCCATTTGGACGGCATGAACTTCGCGTTCGCCGATGGGCACGTCAAGTGGCTCAAGGCGCCGCAAACGCCGTTGGGCGCGACGGTGACGGCGAATCGGTTTTCGTTTGAGTGGAAGTGAGAATTCAGAAGTTCAGAACCCGAAGCGTAAGCGAGGTCTTCTCTTCAACTTTCGGGAGAAAACCTCGCTTACGCTTCGGGTTCTGAACTTTGGGCAAAAGTAATCAAATGCGGGAAATATGGAGATATGAAAGAGAAGGTCGCGTATTTTTTGACGTTTCGCTGTTATGGAACTTGGCTACATGGAGATGCGAAATTCTCTGTAGATAAGCAGCACAATCAATGGGGTGAAGAGTTTGTAGAACCTGATGCGGCAAATGAGCGTTTCAGCCTCAATCGCATGAAGCAAGGGGCACAGCTTCTCACGCCAGAACAACGTTTATGCGTTGAAAACACGATTCAAGAAGTTGCGAATTATCGAGGTTGGAGCCTTCACGCTCTCAACGTTCGCACCAATCACGTTCACGCAGTCGTTGGAGCCGAAGTGCCGCCTGAAAAGGTCTTGAACGATTTTAAATCCTACTCAACCCGACGATTGCGCGAGGCCAATTTTACAGCGCAGCACACCGAAATTTGGGCCAGTCATGGCAGCACGATTTATTTGTGGGATTGCCAGTCGTTTGAAACGGCCTGCGACTACGTTTCCAATCGACAAGATGAAAAGCGTTCAGAACCCGAAGCGTAAGCGAGGTCTTCTCTTCAACTTTCGGGAGAAAACCTCGCTTACGCTTCGGGTTCTGAACGCTTTCAGTTCTCCACCAAATCCCACGCGCTGCTCATTCGCTCCTTTCTCGACTCCAAAGCCGAAAACAAGCACTGCGCGCATTCCAACAATGATCCCAAAGGTGCCACGCAGCAGCCCCGCGAGCCGGAAACGGCTTGCCACTCACCGTCCTGAGTCAAACGAGTCGCGGCGCCCAAATAATCGGAGCGGTGAAAAATCCAGTATTCCTGGCGCGAAATTTTGAGAAATTGGAACTCCCGTAGGCCCGCAGGCTCCCATTGGGAAAGTTCAACAGAGTTTTGTGGCTCGAAAATGATGCCGCCGTCGGTTCGAGTGATGGTCATGGGGGCTTACCTCACTCGCGTTATGCCATATTTAGGCACACGTTGTAGGGGCAACCCATGTGGTTGCCCTTGTTACAAGCCAAAAAGAAAGGGCAACCACATGGGTTGCCCCTACAATCACCACGACAGCGACTGCGTGAACGCTTCCGCTTCGGCTTCGTAGGTGTGGAACGGGTTGCGAAGTTCCAAATGACGGTCTTTATCAATGCGAACCCAGTCCCAATCAATCAGGTAGCGGCCCCATTTGTGGGCGATGAGCTGCTGAATGATTTCGGCGCGGCCTTTGGCGCGGGTGTTTTGTGGCGGCGTAGTGATGGCGTTCTGAATATCCTGATCGGTGAGCAGACGCTTCGCCATTCCCGCTTCTTCGAGGCCGTAATAGAGGCCCGAACGCGGGTTGACATTGTGATATTCCATGTCGAGCGAGTGCAGCACGTCATCGTCCCAGCCGACGTTTTCGGAGTCCATATACTCCATCAAAAGCTGCTTTTTCGCCACCCAGTCGAGGCGGTCGCCCAGTTGCATCGGGTCTTTTTCCAGAGCGTCGAGAATCGCTTCCCATTCCTGCAAAGCCCAATCGGTCTGGGCGTCTTTGCCGTTGAGATGCACTTTGCCGGCTTCCAGATAAATCCGCTGTAAATCAATCGCGGAAATGGTGTTGCCCGACGATCGACGAACCAGCCACTCAAAATCTTGGTCGCGCGACACGCTTTTGAGCGCCGCCAACGGGTCTTCAAGGCGCACATCGGTGGGCACGGCTTTGAGGTCGAGCAAATCCAAAACGATGCACGTCGTCGCCACTTTGAGCCAAGTGGCGTATTCGTTCATGTTCGGCTCCCCGTAAAGCACATGGAGTCGGTGCAAATCCGAATAATCGTAGTAGGAATCGCGTTTTGGGTTGATAATCGCGCGATTGAAGCGCACGCGGCTTGAAACAGTGTTGACAATGTGGTCGGCGCGTTGGGAAAGCTGAAACGGCACGGTGTTGTCGATTTCGACGCCGTAAAAATCGGCGACCCACATCGTGTCCACTTCGTGTTCACCGACGTTCATAATGTTGCGCCGGAAGTCGTGGCGATTGAGTTTGTGACCGCCGACGCGCCCGACGCCCGCAAAAATCTGCCGCGTCACTAAAAACGGCATCAAAAGCGACAAACTACCGCGAAACGCACTCGCCGAAATGTCTACCAGATAATTTTCGTGGCAGCCGAAAGTGTGGCCGCCGAAATGGTCAATCGAGTTCGCATAAAACGCTACATCGTCTGATAATTCGAGGTCGTCCACCAAATTCTGCAAAATTACCCGGCCAGCGCGGTCATAAGCCACCACGTCCGTCCAGGTCGTGCATTCCGGTGTTGCGTATTCTTCGTGAGAGCCAACGGCGTCCACATAAAGCCGTCCACCATTGACCAAAAAACCGCCCGAACGCGCCGGTTCAAACGCGTAATCGCGGGCGTGCATATCCAGAAGGCCCAGTTTCCGCCGCAAAAACGCGTGGTCTTTCACGGCCTCGACAATGCGTTCCGACGACCCGCGCCCGCCAAATCGGTCAGTGCGAACCATACAACCAAATTCTGTCTCGATACCAACAATACGCTGTTCCATTACTTCTCTTTATTTTAACGTGTGAACGATGGGTTCTTGGGTTTCAACACAAAGGACACGAAGATGGCACAAAGAACACAAAGAATTTTCTAAATTTCTCCTTTGTGTTCTTTGTGCCATCTTCGTGTCCTTTGTGTTGAAACTTATATTCCCTCCACTAACCGGAATTTACTTTCGCGCGGCGTGTCCCGTTCCAGAATCGCCACTTCGATTTGCCCGCTTTTGAGCGCTTCTTCCAACGGGTCGGTTTCTTCGACTTCGCCGCTTTCTTCGTCATCCGAGGCGCGGCGCCCGCTCATTCCGGCCCGCCATGCGCCCTTGGCGCGTTCCAGAGCGGTTTCGTAGTCGGGAACATCGTCATTTTGCCCCAAAAACTCGCGCATCGCAGATTCGGCGCCATCGGTCGGGCCCGCGACGGCAAAATGGGCGTGCGTCGAAAATTCGCCGTCGTAATTGAGCACGAAAAACTGGTCTTTTTCGGGCGTTTTGCCGATTTCGGCGAAAAGAGCGCGCAAAACGTTGGGCGAACTCATTGGGTCGCCAAACGAGCGTTTTAAGGGCGGCGAGAGCGTGAAACCGACCAGACGCTGAATTGAAACGTCGTCGGGCGAGCGCACGAAGCCTTCCTGATGGCAAAAGTCAATCGAGGCGAGGCGCACCGCTTCCACATCGGCCTGATTGCCAATGGCAGCGTAAATCAACTGGTCGTAAATCTCGAAAATCTTGCGCTGGGTGCGCTTGACGGTAAACAGCAACACGCCTTTGTCATAGGAAATCCCCACGACCGGCATCCCGGCTTTGAGGCGTTCCTCAACATATTCGGCGCGGTGCGCGATAGATTGGTTGAAATCGTAGGGGGAATACATTTTCGGGGATGGTTAGGATGGTGAATGATGGGATAGTTAGAAAAATTCACCGTCCCATCATTCACCATCCTAACCATCAATTGCTACGTCTGCGTCGATTTTTTCCGTCCGCACGTCCACTTTTTTCGGCGCGGAGCCGTCCTGCATTTGCGCCAAAACTTCGCGGAGTTGATCTTCATCGAGCGACAAAATGCCGTCTTTAGTCACTGCTTTGGCGGCGGGCAAAATTTTGGAATAACCACCTGTCGCGGCGTCCAAATCGGCGGCGATGTCGAGCAAAATCAGGCACTCGCGGAGCGCTTCTTGAAGGCTCATTTCGGCAAATGGGCCTTTGGTGCGCGTGATGTAATCGAAACTGCCGCGAATCGCTGCGCTGCCCGAACCGGCGGCGCCGAAATCGGAGCTTTCAAAACGCGCGCCCATCGGGTCGAAAAAGTAGATTTTGCCTTCGCCCGCATCCAAATCGTAAGCCGAAAGCACTGGAACGAAAGTTCCGATGCCCTGCAACGCCATCGGGAGGTTATTCACCAGGGCGCGCGTCATTTCGGCCAATTTGCCTTCGAGACTCATCGGCTGCAACTGCGAGCGCGAGTAATATTTGAACGAGTGGCGCAGGTAACGCGCGATTTCAATCGCTTTGGCAAACGAGCCAGAAATCGAAACGAGCGTGTGGTCATCGAGCGGCAGGATTTTCTCCGACCGGTCATACATGATGCTCATGCCCGCCGTCGCGCGCCGGTCGGCGACATTCAACACGCCGTCTTTGTATTTGACGGCAATGACGGTTGTGCCGTGGGTGTCGGTAATGTGAGGAGAACCAGCCATTTCAACGCGCGGCGGGAGGGAAACCAGACGCGCGAAATCGCCGGAAGCGTTGAACTCTAAATTCATGAAAAAGGCTTTTAACCGTAGATGAAAGCGGATGGACACAGATGAACGCAGATATTTTTAATTCTTATCTGCGTTCATCCTCGTTTATCGGCTTCCATCTGCGGTTAAAAATTCACTCTCCGCTGCGTTGACGATAGCGTTTGGCCTGGTCGGGATCAACGCGTTTCATGCGGTCGAGGAGGTTTTTGGAATCGGGGCGCTTGACGCCCGGTTTGGTGGGGCCGTCGCCATCGCCGCCGGGACGGGTGATGGGATCGTTGGGCAGTTCACGGCGTTCGCCTTGAAAAAATTGCATGGTCAAAGCTCCTGAAGATTTGGTGATGTTTTTAGCCACCGCGTAAAACGGACGCCAAGGGCCCGGTTGAGGTTGCCTCTCGAATTTCAATCGAAAAGTTAGCGTTCACGGTAACTTCCACAAACGGGGATTGAGTTCGTAACCACTGGAAAGCGCTGTTTTGCCGTCTGGCGCAAACGCGACGCCACTAATGAAGCCTTTTCTACTCGCGGAGCGCGCCAGTAATGTGCCATCCGCGACGTTCCAATAATAGATTGAGGCGCGGGGATAATTAGAGTCCAGGCCGCCTTCCGCATTGTTTTGCCCTTCCCCGGCGAGCAATCGAGAACCGTCCGGCGAAAACTTTACGCAAGTCAGCCCCGGTTCCTGCGCTTCAAAACGGCGGATTTCGGTGCCCGTTTCAAGGTTCCAGAGCCGCACGGCGTTGTCTTCAGTGCAACAGGAAACCGCCGTCTTTCCGTCTGGCGCGAAATCAACCGCCAAAACGCGCCCGTTGTGGCCCTCAAAGCGACGAATTTCTGTGCCGCTTGCCAAATCCCACAAGCGCATCGTTTCGTCCCAACTGCCGCTCAGCGCCCGCTTGCCGTCCGGTGAAAAAGCAACGCTCCAGACCGTTTTGGTGTGACCGGTGAAGTGGCGCACCACATCCCCCGTTTCTAAATTCCACAACCGAAATCCATCGCTGCAAGTGAGTGCTTGCTTTCCATCGGGCGAAATCGCAACGCCTAAAACCGGCCATTGGTGGCCGCGCAGAACGCGAATCTCCGCGCCGGTTTCGGCATCCCACAACCGCGCGGTCGCGTCCCAACTCCCGGTCAGCAGCCATTTTCCATCCGGCGAAAAGGTGACGCAACGCACACCCGCTTCGTGGCCCGTGAAAGAACGCAAAAGTTGTTGCGTTTCAATATTCCACAACTTCACCGATTTATCCCACGACGCAGTGGCTGCTCGGCGTCCGTCGGGTGAAAACGTGAGGCCATTGACTGCGTTGCTGTGGCCCTTCAAAACGCCGATTTGTTCTAATGCTTGCGGCTCAGGTGCGACGGGTTGTGCGATTATGCCGCGTGATGTGAGGAGCGACGTCAGTAAAAACAAAAGGCCAAACCGAGAGGAAATATGGCTCATGGGAAATTTTCACTCTATCGTTGGTGCAACGTCGCTAAAACAGTTTCTGCGTCTGTCGTGGTGCGAATTTTCGCGGTCAAAAAGGCAAAATCAGCTTCTTCGGGCAGGGCAAAGCGCCGTTTATGCCCCGCCACTTCCAAAATCCCACCGCCCCACGAAATGGCCTTGATATGTTCAGCCCATTTTTCGGCCAAGGCGCCGCGCAGCGCCGCGCGCGTGTTTGGGGGCGGCTGGATGCGCGCCGCTTCGATTTCTGCTTCGGAAACCAGCGTTTGCATCTCGCCCGCTTCGACGAGGCCATAATACAGCGAAATTTCCGGGTCTACGTTGCTATAAGCCAAATCGAGGCTTTGCAGCGTTTCGCGGTCGCGTTTCCAATCGAGATTTTCCGATTCGATGAACTGTTCCAAAAGCGCTCGTTTCGCCACCCAGTCGGCGCGGTTGTGCAATTCCCACGGGTCGCGTTCTAATGCATCGAGCGCGTCCGTCCATTCGCCCAAAATCCAATCGCTTCTAAGCAAATTGAGTTCTTGCGCGCCGCGTAAATAGGCGCGTTGGACATCAATCGCGCTCAGAATTTCGCCGTTTTCGAGTTCCACGGGCCATTTCCAACTCGCATCACGCGAAACGGCTTTGATGCTCTTCACCGCGTCTTTTAATGCCACTGGCGTTTTCCAGCCGCTTTCGATGAGCGCGGCGACCAAATTCGTCGTTCCGGCGCGCAGGGCAATCGCCCATTCGCTCATGTTCGCGTCGCCCGCGATGACGTGCAAGCGCCGAAACTTGCGCGCGTCGCCGTGCGGTTCGTCGCGCGTGTTCACGAGGGGCCGATTGTGCAGCGTATCCACGCTTTGCAAAACCTGAAAAAAGTCGGCGCGCTGGGAAAGCTGAAAGTCACATTCGACGCCGCGCTCTTCCGTTCCGACTTTTCCGGCTCCGCAAAACAGAATCCGCGTCGCCAGAAACGGCGCGAGGCTATATACCACTTCGTCCCACGAAACGCGGCGCTGCAACAGATAACTTTCGTGCGAACCATAGCTGGCGCCGTGAAAATCGGTGTTGTTTTTCCAGATTTCGACCGTTTTGCCGATTTTCTCGCCGTAAATCTGCGCGCACTCCAATACGATGCGCTCTCCGACCTTGTCATGCGCCACTAAAGCGCGCAAATCGCTGCATTCGGGCGTCGAATATTCGGGATGGCCGTGGTCGTTATACAGCCGCGCGCCGTTAGTCAAAACATGGTCGCAACGGTCTTCCTGCGGCGACGCCGCGCGTTCGCCGGGCCGGTCAAATTGCGCGTCCACCGGGTCTTGCGAAAGCCGCGCCACATGAAACCCGCGCTGGTCGTTACGCGGGTCTTCCGATTTGTAATTCCACGGCGCCGCGTAGCGTCCGGGATAGCATTTCACCACTTCGCGCGAAGCCGTCACCAACGCCGAAGCGTCCGCGCCTTCGACCGTAATTCCGTATTCCGTCTCAAAACCAAAAAGCGAGGTCATTCTTGCGGGAAGTGTAGCAGTGAGAGTGCCGGAGACTGGACGTAACTCCGCTAAAATAAGGTGTGCTGTTTTCCATCACCGCGTTTGAAGGTCACTCCAATCAACAAAGAATCGTTTCTCCAACTTTTGCCGACTCTGGGATTTACCAAACAGGGAAATCTATGGACAAAAACTCTTGGCTTGGCTCGGCTTTGCGTGGATACCAAAGCCGAGCAACTCATTTACCCCGAAGACCAAAAATTGGTCATAAATGAGCGCCAGACGTGCAATTTTAAGGCGCCGGAAAATTTCGTAGTTTTTGAATGTGTCCACCGACTTCTACTCAAGGGTTATCAAGCGCGGCATCTGGAATTGGAGCCGAAATGGAAAGTCGGACACGGCGGCAGTGGCGGGCGAGCCGATATTTTGGTCAAGGACAACGCGGAAAAAGAACTGTTGCTCATCGAATGTAAAACGGCGGGGCGCGAGTTTGACCGCGCCTGGAAAGACACGCTGCTGGATGGCGGACAGTTGTTCGGCTACGTTGAACAGGTGCGCGCCACGCAATTTTTGTGTCTTTATGCCAGCGATTTCGACGACGGAAACCTGTTCTATCGCAGCCACATCATCGCCCACCGCGACAACCTCGATTATTTGAAGCTCAACCCGCTCCTGAAAAGTTTCGGCACCGCCGACAAGCGCGAGGAGCGGTTTGCGGTCTGGCGCGACACCTACAAGCACGATTTTCGCACGGCGGGGATTTTTGAAGACAATATCCAGCCTTACCACATCGGAAAAGACAAATATTCGCTCGCCGACCTCAAACCCATTGCTGCCAGCGACCAACAAAAGAAATACCACGAGTTCGCCACCATCCTGCGCCAGCACAACGTTTCGGGGCGGGAAAACGCTTTCGACAAACTGGTGAACCTCTTTTTGTGCAAGTTGGTGGACGAAAACGAAAATCCGACTGACCTCAAGTTTTATTGGAAAGGTGTCGCCTACGACACCCATTTCGACCTGCTCGACCGCTTGCAGCAGCTTTACCACGCCGGAATGAAAAAATTTCTGGGCGAGGACATCACCTATATCAATGAAGGCGACGTAAACAACGCGCTGCGCTTCATCCGACAAAATCCTGACGCCACCCAACGCGCGGTCTGGAACCTTTTCATTCAGCAGAAATTTTTTACCAACAACGATTTCTCATTCATTGACGTTCACAACGAAAAACTTTTCTACCAGAACGCCGATGTGCTTTTGAAAATTCTGCAAATGTGGCAGGACATTCGGCTCGTTGGCGACCAGCAAAACCAGTTTTTGGGTGATATGTTCGAGGGATTTCTCGACCAGGGCGTCAAGCAGAGCGAAGGACAATTTTTTACGCCGATTCCGATTTGCCGCTTCCTCCTGATGAGTTTGCCGCTCGAAACCCTCGTCAAAGATTCGCCCAACCCACCGCGCGCCATTGATTACGCTTGCGGCGCCGGACACTTCCTCACTGAACTGGCACTGCAACTCAAACCACTCGCCCAGCGTTACCACTCCAAACGCGACCTGAAAGAGTTTTACGGCGAAATTTTTGGCATCGAAAAGGAATATCGGCTTTCCAAAATCGCCAAAGTGTCGGCGTTCATGTATAACCAGCCGACCATCAACGTTTGCTACGGCGACGGTTTAGTTGAACAGCACGACGCCTATCCACAAATTCAGAACGGCCAGTTCGACCTTTTGGTGGCGAATCCGCCGTTTAGCGTGCGTGGTTTTCTGGAAACCCTGCCCGAAACCGAGCGCGAAAATTATACGCTGACCAAAACCATTGACCGTTTCGATACCGCAAATAGCATTGAAACGTTTTTCCTCGAACGCGCCCGCCAACTCTTGAAACCGGGCGGCGTGGCGGCGATTATTTTGCCTTCGAGCATCCTTTCCAACGGCGGCGCGGCCTACGTGCGCGCCCGCGAAATTTTGCTGCAAAGTTTCGACATCGTAGCCATCGCGGAACTGGCGGGTGGCACTTTCGGAAAAACCGGCACCAACACCGTCACGCTGTTTTTGCGGCGCAAATCTTCCAACCCCGAAGCCGCCGACCACTTCCGTGAGCGCGTGAACGATTGGTTTTTCCACGACCCCAATCAGCCGGTTTACGCCGACGAACACCTACTCGACGGCTACGCGCTGCATATTGGCGCCGCGCTCGCCGATTATAAAACGTTGCTGGCGGGAACCCCTAACACCGCGCTTTTGGCCCACGACACCTTCGCACAATATCGCCGCACGTTCGAGGCCAGCAGCGAAGTGAAAAATTTGAACGCGCAGAAGAGTTTCAAGGCAAAAACGCCCGCCGAACGGGAGGCCGAACTATTCAAACGCTTCGTCGAATTCGCGGCGGGCGTGGAGCGCGACAAATTGCTCCATTTCATCCTCGCCAGCGAACAGCCAAACAAGGTTTTATTGGTCAAAAGCCCGACCGAAACCGCGCTCAAACGCAAGTTTCTGGGCTACGAATGGAGTGCCGCCAAAGGCGACGAAGGCATTAAACTCATCAAAGACGCGCAGGGCCGCCACCTCACGCCGCTTTACGACGAAACCGACCGCGACAACCCGGCCAAAGTCAACGCCGCCATCGCCCAAAACTTCAACGGCACCCTGCAAACGCCGCCGCCCGCGCTCGAAGAATTCGTTTCGCTCGTTGCGTTACCCGATTTGCTCGATTTCGGGCGCGTGAGTTTTGAAAAAACCATCGCTCTGGCGCCGAAAAAAGTGGTAGCGGTGCAAAGCAAATGGCCGCTCAAATCGGTGGCCGAACTCGCTCAAATTATTAGCGGTGGCACGCCCGACACCACCAATGCTTCTTATTGGGACGGCGAGATTCCCTGGCTCAGCGTCGCCGATTTCGGCAAAGTCACCCGTTTCGTTTTCACTGCCGAAAAACACATCACTCAGGCTGGTTTGCAAAACAGCAGCACCAAACTTTTGCAGCCCGACGACTTGATTATTTCGGCGCGCGGCACCGTCGGCGCCCTCGCCCAACTCACGGCGCCGATGGCTTTTAACCAGTCGTGTTACGGCTTGCGCTCCAAAGGCGAGGTCTCCAACGCTTATCTTTTCTACGTTTTAAAACGCGAAATTCAGCAACTTAAAGCCCAGGCAACGGGCAGTAAATTTGATGCGATTACAATTCAAACCTTCGAGGATGCGAAACTGCCCGTCGCCGACTTGCCGACACAGCATCAAATCGTGGCCGAATGTGAAGTCGTGGACACCGAAGTCGAAGCAGCGGCGGCGGAATTGGAGGCGGTGTGGAGTGAAATCGAAGCGGCCATTGCGGACGTTCAAAGTCAAAATTTCCCTTCCAAACCGTTGGAAACATTGTGCGAAATCAAGCGCGGGCGTTTTTCACACCGGCCCCGCAACGATCCGCGCTTTTTCGACGGGCCTTATCCGTTCATTCAAACCGGCGACGTGGTGCGCGCGACGGGTGGCAAAATTTCATATTCACAAACGCTCAACGAGGACGGTTTAGGCGTGAGCAAGCTGTTTCAACCGCCGGTCGTTCTGGTCACAATCGCCGCCAACATCGGCGACACCGCCGTATTGGATTATCCGGCGTGCTTTACCGACAGCGTGGTGGGGCTGATGCCATTTTCGGAAGTGGACGCGCGCTTTTTGGAATTGATGATGCGAACCCACAAAAAGCAACTCAACGACGAAGCCCCGCAAATGGCGCAGAAAAACATCAACGTCGAAATTCTGCGCCCGCTCAAAATCCCCGTTCCGCCGCTTTCGGTTCAAGCGGAATTGGTGGCGCAAATCGAAGCGTTGGAAGCGCGGCGCGTGGCGGCTCAGGCGATTTTTGATGGCGCCCCGGCGCGCAAGGCGGCGATTTTGGAAAAGTATTTGTGAATCAAGGAGTCTCGTCAGGCCAGCGTGGTGTTTCGTTCACGACGTAGCGAGGTTTGCCTTCGCCGACGCGGTGGGAAGTGGCTTTAACGCGCGTGGGAACGCCGGTTTTGGTGTTAATAAGGGCGATGTCGGCGACTTGCGGCCCAATTTTTCCAAAGACAACACTCCCGTTTTCTTGGCGAAACTCGAAGGTTCGAGGAGTCGGCAGCACGCCTTCAAAGGCGCCGACCAATTCGGTTTCCTCGCGGTGAATGTTGGCGCCTTGCAAACGACGGGCACTTTGGGTCACTTGAGCCGAAGAATCGAAGTGGAAGCGTCCGGCGTCGCTTTCGATGGCGCAAACAGCGTCGTTTTTCTGCAAAACCTCCAAAAAAGCGCGAAGCGCCGACAAAACACGCGGGTCGAGGTCGGTGATGGCTTCAGTGAGTTCGTCATCGGTGCCGAGTGTGCTTTGCAACAACTGATGCGTTTTAGAAAGTGAGCGCGCGAGGACGCTTTGTTCTTCCAGCGACAATTGTTCCTCAATGCGTTCTTCGACTTCAAATCCAAAAGAGCCGAGTGCGGTGCCCACGATCAGCAAATCGAATTTTTGCGAATCTGGCACGGTTCCACGCGCTCCCAATGGCTGGTTGCGATGCCACTGCGCCGCGATGTTTTGAACGAGTTTGGTGTAGGCGCGCGTCGCCTGAAGGCCAAACGCCGAAGCGACGCCATGCGAACCAAAAACTGGGCGCCCACGATAAGTGATAATAGAACGCGCCGGAATTTTCAGGGATGCAACTTGCGCGATTTGAGAATTTAAGACATCCAACCGCGCCGCGAAACTGTTCCATTCTAAAACGTCATCCGGCGGCGTTTGGGCGAGCAGATTTTCTACGGTTTGCTTTTCGGCCAAAAGATGTTGAGTCGTAGAAATCATGGTGCGACACCTCCCGAAAACGTCGCTAAAAGAGCGATGGCAGAGGCATCTTCACCAGACGCCAGAGCAACTTGCAGGAACCCTTTCCAGAGAAAATTGCGGCGCGAATGAGCGAACAAGCTGCTCCAATAAACGGAATTTGCCACCAGGCGCTGGGGCGTAGCTTCCAACGACAACAAGTAGGCATCCACGTGAAAGCGGTCTTTGCGCGCCTGACCATCCGGCCCAAAAACCAACGGGTCGCGGGCCGCAATTTCGGCCTGGGTGGTTCCGGTCGGCAACACAAAAAACGTCGCCACATCAATATCGCCCGGCGCGACTCCCATTGTCGTTTCCTTGTCTTCCAGAAAACTGCCGTCAAGCCATTGAAAGCCCTGAGTTAACCCTGCTGTATGCAACGCCGCGCGATAATCCAAAAAGCCGCGCAAAATTTCAACCCGTTCAGGGGTGATTGCAAAACGCCGCACGACTTCCGGCAGTGAAACAGCGTAAGGCGACCGATTTGGCGAGACGGGATTTTGAAAATCAACCGGCGCAATAAGTCCTTGTGAATTCCAATCTGGAATAGTCAGCAGCATAAAAGAGCTTTTGTGGCGTTAAGTTTGCCAGAAAACGCTACTCAACTCTGCAAAACGGGTTTCCTTAAACATCGCGCTAAAATTCTACCATGCAAACTTCAAAAATTCCCCTTCGCACCCTTGGCAAGACCAATTTTCAAGTTTCGGAAGTCGGTTTTGGCGCTTGGGCCATTGGCGGCTCGTGGGGCGAAGAAGTCGAAGAGAAAACGGCGTTGGACGCGCTTCACACCGCGATTGATGAAGGCGTCAATTTCATTGATACCGCCGATGTTTATGGCGGCGGGCGCTCCGAAAAACTGATTGGTGAACTGCTCAAAGGCCGGTCGGAAGAGATTATTGTCGCCACCAAAATGGGGCGGGGCAGTGGTTGGGACGATTCCTACGAAACGATGGAAAAAACGGCGCGCGGCTCCATCGAGCGATTGGGCGTGGACGCGCTCGATTTGGTGCAGTTGCACTGCGTGCCGATGGAAGTTTTGCAGGGCCGCGTCTGGGAAAATCTCGAAAAATTGAAGCAAAACGGGCTGGTTCGCTTTTATGGCGTGAGCGTTGAAAGCGTGGAAGAAGGTTTGTTTTGCCTTCACAACGGCGAATGCGCGACGTTGCAGGTGATTTTCAATATCTTTCGCCAAAAACTGGTGGACGAACTCTTTCCGCTGACCCAGACCGCCAATGTCGGAATTTTGGCGCGCGTGCCGCTGGCATCGGGCATTTTGAGCGGAAAATTCGGCCCGCATCACCAATTCGCGCCATCCGACCATCGAAACTTCAACGCCAACGGCGAGGCGTTCAATGTCGGGGAAACTTTCGCGGGAGTGCCGTTTGAAAAGGGCGTTGAATTCGCCGAAAAGGTGCGCGAAATTGTTGGAGATGCCGCGCCACTTTCAGCGTTGGCCTTGCGTTGGATTTTAGATTTTAAGGCCGTCTCGACCGTCATTCCCGGCGCGAAAAACCCGCAACAGGCACGGCAAAACACCGAAGCGGCGGCGTTGGAGCCGCTCAGCGCCGAAGTTCACGCGAAATTGCAGGATTTCTACGAAAACGAGGTCAAAACGGCGATTCGTGGGCCGTATTAAAGAGCCAAAAACTCAATCGTTGGTTTTGCGGGGGCGACTGAGCAAGGTGTGTAGGCCCAATGCGAGGCCAATTGCTAACAAAAAGTAGCCCAACAAGGCAACTGTCGAGTTAGGCGCCCACCATTGGCGCGCCAATGGTGGGCCAATATCCACGAAATCCAAGCCGCCATCAGCAGGAAAGGCTTTGCCCCACGTCAGCACCGTAAAAAAAGCGCCGACGATTGTGAAAGCACCCGCCAGAAAGTTTTTGAGCCCATTGAGTAGCTCTTTCATGTGACGCGTTTTTGCTGACGTTGCGCTTCTTTTTCGTGGGCTTCGGCGGCCAGTTTTCGCACCGTTTCCGATGTTTTTTCGCCGGGATTGACGACCGAAATCCAATACATCTTTCCGTAATCAGGATGGGCGAAGAAGTGGTCGCGTTCGCGCGTGTCGGTGGCAAAATCGGGTTCTAAAGCGCGAAAACTTGCCTTGGAGACGCCTAAATTCAAGCGAAAGGCATCGGGTTGGTCGAGGTCGGAGTATTGGTCATAGAGGTCGTTGGTAATAAGCGTGGCCCAGGTGAGCATCCGCTCGTCGCCGATGAAAAAGAAGATATTGCCGCGATCTTCGACGGTTTCAACATTGGGAAACTGGTTGAGAAAATCGAAAACTTCGGTTGGGGTCATGGATTAAGTATTCCTTCAATCACAGCGCAGCGAGGCGAAATAAAAAGGGCGGGCACATGGCCCGCCCTTACGAAGTGCGCGAATTAAACCAATTCGTCCAGTTTCTTCGCTTCCGGTCGCAATTCGCACAAGTCAGCGATTTTGACTGGCTGGTTGGAAGCCATCGAATGGTTCGCGGCCACGCCGACCAGAATCGAGGCAGCGCCCTGTTCGTGGCCCGCGTTGCGGCCAAAATGCTCTTCGGGTGCGTTGGTGTCGAAAATCTGCTGTTGGATGAGCGGGTCGCCGCCGCCATGACCGCCGGAAGTTAGCTCGATGGGGACTTGATAGCCCGGTTTGAAATGTGGGTAAACGAACAATTTGACGCCGAATCCGGCCTGTTCCTTCCCCAGTTCCGTGTCGCTCTGGCCGATGATGATGTGCGAGGAGTGCAACTCGGTGTAATCCAGACGGCCCCGGTCGCCCGTGAAGGACACGCGATAACCTTCGTGCGGGCTGTAAGCGACGAGCGAATAGTTCAAAACCGCGCCGCTGCGATATTTGACCAGAACGGACATCGTATCTTCGATGGAAATACCCGGACGGAAGACGTTTTGGTCGCGGATGTAGCCTGATTCCGCTTCGGCATTGAAATAAATTTCCTTAGCCGAACCTTTGTCCAATCTCAGGGCGAACGGGTCGCCTTCGGCTTCTTCAACGCCGGTATAGCGCTCGTAGCCTGTGTAGGCTTCGTCGCCGCGCTTCAGGGCGTTTTCCTGTCCGTAAAATTTCAGGTCGCCCCAGGCGAAGACTTCCTGCGGAATGGAGTTAATCCACCAGTTGACCAAATCGAAGTGGTGGGTAGATTTATGCACCAGCAAGCCACCCGACGAGTCTTTGTAAGAGTGCCAGCGGCGGAAATAATCGGCGCCGTGCGAGGTGTCGAGTTGATATTCCAGATTGATGGCTTTGACTTCGCCAATGACACCCTGCGACAACAATTCGCGCACCTTGGTGGCACCCGGCGCCCAGCGATAGTTGAAAGCGACGCGCACGTTTTTGCCGGTTTTTTCGACAGCATCCAAAATCGCGCGGCACTTTTCGTCGTCCGTCGTCATCGGTTTTTCGGTGACGACATCGCAACCCAACTCCACAGCGCGAATGATGTATTCGTGGTGAGTGGCGTCCATCGTGCAAACGACGACGACATCGGGCCGCGTTTCGGCAATCATCTTGTCGAAATCAGCGGCGCTATAAACCGGCACTTCCGGCGCGTCGTATTGTTCAACCAGACGTTTCTGATGGTAAGTCGCGCGAACCAGGCTGGCGTCACAGAGGCCAACTAATTCGCCCTGGTCGCTGTAATCGCGGGCCAGAGGGTCAATGAACATCGGGATGCGGCCACCGGTTCCTACGGCGGCATAACGTTTTTTGGGTGTCATGATGGGGTTTTTGAAATTGTAAACCGGTTTAAGTTATTGCAGGGCGGAGAGGGCGTTTGCAAGTCCATCCAAATCGCCGGGAGGGCGCAACTGTGTCCATTCGCCCGCTGCGGCGACGATTTCTCGTTGGCGTTCCACATTCTGGCGGGCTCGCTCTACATCCTCTAAACCGCGCTGAACCAGGGTTTTAGAAACCAGTTTGGGGTTGATTTCCCCTAACGCTACCGTGGCGCGGGCGAAATCGAGTTCGACCCATTCGGGCGTCGCCGGATAGCGGCCATACGGCGCGTCGCGCAGTTTTAAAATCGCCTGAAGGTCACTTTGTGCGCCCTGCAAATCGCCATTTTTCTGGCGCCACCCGGCGCGCTGTAACAGCAAATCGGTGTTATTCGGGTCAAGTTCCACGGCGCGCTGCCATGCGGCGATAATTTCAGCTTTGGAACCGCCGTTTTCGCTCAAACTCCATGCCAGATTGCTCCAGTGAGCGCTGCGGGTTGGCTGGACTTGCGTCGCGCGACGCAGTGTAGAAACATCGCTTTGCCCCAGCGCTTTTTGAACGCGCGCCAGAGCCAGATAGCCCCGCGAACCCATCGGGTCAGATTCGATGCTTTCCTGCGCTTTTTGCAGAGCCGCCGAGACGCCGCCGTTTTGCAAAAAGCGGTCGGCGTCGTCACGCGCCAGTTCGCCCGCCGTCGCGTTTTGTCCAGAATAGCCGCCCAAGGCCAGAAGCAGCGTGGCGCCCAACCAGGCGAAATTGAGGCCCGATTTTGGCGCACGTTCTTCATTGAAATTCGGATGCTCATCCGCACTTAAAACGGCCAGCAGCGTGAAAATCAAAAGGGTTATCGAAAGAATGCCCCAACCGGCGTCGAAGAGGCCATGAAGGGCAAACGCGACTAATCCGCCCAAACTGGCGGCGACCAGCGGCCAATCGTCGTTTTGCAAGCGCCGCCAGCCTTTACCCAGCGCCACCAGAAAAGCGCCAACGAGAAAAACCAGCGCTGGAATGCCATTTTCCGCCGCGATTTGCAGCCACGATTCGTGCGCCGAACGGGTGTAGCCAGTCTGGGCAAATTGCGGATACGCCGAAGGGAAACTTCCCGCGCCCCAGCCCAAAATTGGTCGCGCTTTGACCATTGCGAGCGTGCCTTTCCAGGTGTAGACGCGAAACATCGTCGAGTTGTCGTCGGCGCCCCGCGCGGCCAAAAGGCGCGGCAGAATGGTTTTTCCGGCCACGGCGCCGCCCGCGAGGAGCAAAATCGCGGTGCCAATTCCCAAAACGAGCCAGTTTTTGCGCGCGAAGGCTCCCAAAGCCGATTTTTTGGCGCGCCAAACCGCAAGAAAAAACACCAAAAGCCCGCCCAACGCCGCGACGAAGCCGCCTTTGCTGCTGGTGACGGCTAAACCGAGCAGCAAAATGAGAAATAGCGTCAAACACAGCCACGCGGCGCCTCCGAAACGGCGACGGGCCAAAATCGGCAGTGCCAAAGCGAAAGGGAGACCAATGGCCAGCGCGTTGGCGAAGAGATTGGGGTTATAAAACGTGCCGAATTGGCGTGGGTTTTTGGTCTGCCAGAAATCCTGCAACGCCGGGACGCTGACCAAAACTAAGCCCAAAACCAGCGTGGTAGCCAGCCAAACGGTGTTTTCACGTTGATAAATTGAGCGGGCGATGAAAAACCATGTTAAAGCGCCGCCGACCCGCGAGATTTCGAGCAGCGAATCGTGCTTATAAACCGAAGTCGTAAAAGAAAGCGCGCTCCAGCCAAAAAAGGCGAGAATCAGCCACGAAACGGTGTCCAAGGGCCGTTTTTCATGCGGCGAAAGCGCCAGAATCAGCGTAACGCCTGCGCTGAGCAATAAAAACAGCGTTTGGGCTTGATAATCGTAAGTGACAGGCCAAAAACCGGAGAGTTGTTGGGGCGCCAATAGCAGCAAAAGATAGAGCGCCCCTAACGCCAAGTGCCCGAAAAGCGAAGAATTGCGGACGGGAGCAGCGGTATAGGGAGCGGTCATGGGAGCGAGAAGTTTAGCAAGGCTTCTCGGACAGTTTGGAAAAGTGTTGCGGAGGGAATAGTGAGCCGCGCTTTGTCATTGCGAGGGGGCATAGGTGACTGTGGCAATCAGCAACAATTTCCTCCGACTTTTGGTGTTCATAGAAACTACGGCTTGTGATGAGCGATGCTGCTGAGAAGACACTGCCACTGATTGCCGCGGTCGCCTATGCTCCCTCGCAATGACAAACTCTTTCTGCATAGAGTCCAACTCTATAACCAACTTTTGCGCTTAAAATAGAACACCAGAAACGCCACAATCAGCACCATCGCACTCAGCGAACCATAAAAACCGTGGTGTTTGGGCAAATCGTCGAAGTTCATGCCGTAAATGCCCGCAATCAACGTCGGCAAGAGCAAGATAATCGAATAGGCCGTCAGGTTTTTCATAATCGCGTTCATGCGGTTGCTTTCGATCGCCAGATAAGCGTCCAGAGCGCCCGATAGAATGTCGCGGTAGGTATCAATATTTTCCACGATGCGCGAGGAATGGTCATAGAGGTCTTGAAACGCCGCGAAGTGGTGGCGGCCCGCTTCCGAGGCGCGGCGCATCAGCGTGTTGGCGACATCGCGCGTTGGTGCGGCAATGTGGCGAATTTCCAGAAGTGCGCGTTTGAGCGCAAAAATGTCGCTGGAAAGCGGTCGCGTCGTTTCTCGGTAATCCTGAGATTGCTCGAAAAGCCGGTTTTCAAACTCGTCAATTTGCGCGTCCAACTTGTCTAAAAGCGGAAAATAATCGTCTAAAACCGCGTCCATAAGTTCATAAAGCAGTTGGGCTGGCCCGCCTTCCATCCAGTCCGGATTACGTTTCCAACGCGGCCCGATGTCCTCAAACGCCGGAATAGTGCTCTGGTGAAGCGTCACGACCCAATCGGCGGCCAAAAGACAGTCAATTTCGCTGTCCTCGATTTCACAGCGCGCCGCTCCCTCACCCTTGAGTTCCAGGGCGTGAAAAACGATATGAATGTAACCCTCATATTCGTGCAACTTCGGGCGTCCTTCATGGCCGCGAATGTCTTCCAGAATGTGTGGGTCAATGTGAAATCTCTGCTCCAAAGCGTCCAATTCGTCGGGTGTGATGTCACAGGCATCCAGCCACAAAAACGACTCCACTTTTTCCAACGGCCCACATTTCTGCCCGTCGGATTTCAACTTGCACGAAAAAAGAGAGTTTTCGTCCAACTCGCGCAGGGAGTTGGTGGGGCCGTCATAGAGGAATGTGCGGAACACTCCTCAAAATTTAGCGTCTTTGGGGCGGCTCTGCGAAAAACAGAGCTATTTTTGGAAACGCTCTTGTGAAAAGATTCACAGGCTGGTAAGTTGGGTTTCAATCCCAGAACCGCAAGAACCACCGGAGAAACCAACATGGCGACACTTCAATTGCAGGGCGATTTGGCCCAAACTTTCAACAAGATTCACCACCAAAACGGCGCGTGGACGGGGCACATCACCATGACGAGTGGGGCCGAACTCCAGGTGCCGCTGCCCGAAAAATACCTCCAGATGAGTGCGGACGAAATCGCCGTTCAAATCGCGCGTCAAAAAGAGCGTTTGGGCAGCCGATTGGTCGTTTTGGGCCATCATTACCAGCGCGAAGAAGTGATTCGCTGGGCCGATTTTCGCGGCGACAGCTTCAAGCTGTGTAAAGATGCCGCCGCGCGCCCCGACGCCGAATTCATCATCTTCTGCGGCGTTCACTTCATGGCCGAAAGCGCCGATATTTTGAGCGCGCCGCACCAAAAAGTGATTTTGCCCGACCTCCATGCGGGCTGTTCGATGGCCGACATGGCCGACATTGACCAAGTCGAAGAAGCATGGGACGCCTTGCAGGAAGCGTGCGCGGGCCAGAAAATCATCCCGATTACTTATATGAACAGCGCCGCGAACCTCAAAGCGTTCGTCGGGCGTAATGGCGGCGCGGTTTGCACGTCCAGCAACGCCAAAAAAATTATGGATTGGGCTTTGACGCCGGTCGAGCAGGGAGGCGCGGGCGGCGAAAAGCTGTTGTTCTTCCCCGACCAGCATCTGGGCCGCAACACGGCGGTTTTGGAGATGGGCTTTTCGCTGGACGATTGCGTGGTGTGGAATCCGGCGGAAGATTTGGGTGGCCAAAGCGAAGAGACGCTGCGCCGCGCGCCGATTTTGTTGTGGAAAGGCCATTGCTCGGTTCACGGCACTTTTATGCCGATTCACATCAAAAACGTGCGTGAACGGCATCCGGGCGTTCATGTCGTGGTGCATCCCGAATGCATCCATGAAGTCGTGCGCGACGCCGATTCGTATGGCTCGACCGAAAAAATCCGCCAAATCATCGCGGCGGGAAAACCGGGCGATATTTTCGCCGTCGGCACCGAAATTAACCTCGTGTCGCGCCTCGCGGAAGAATATCCCGACCGCACCGTTTTGAGCCTCAACCCCAACGTTTGCGTGTGTTCGACGATGTATCGCGTTGACGGCCCGCACTTGCTGTGGGTGATGGACAACCTGCTGGACGGCAAAGTGGTCAACCAAATCGTTGTTCCTGAACCGATTGCGAGCGAGGCGAAACTGGCGCTGGATCGGATGCTGCAAATCGCTTAATCAGTCGAACAAAACAAAAAGACGCGGAGTTCTCCTCCGCGTCTTTTTGTTTTTAGGTTATTGGCACGAGTAGTTATAATTGCTTTGTGCGGCGCGTGATTTCACTACTGGCGTTTTTGCTCGTTTTGGCGCTGTTATGGCGTTGGAACTGGCAGCACCAGCAATCTCAATTCGGCGAGTTGATTTTGTGGGCGGCACCACCGTTTGCAGTTCCGGAAGAAGCATCACTCCATAAAATCGCAGTAGAGCGCTGGGCCGCCGCAACTGGGCATTCCATACAGGAAGCATCGTCGAATTCGACCAAAGAAATTGTTTTTGCTGCGACTCAACTCCCAGAAGATCGCGCGGTTCGTCAAAAGCACCCATTACAGTCACGTTTGTTGGAAGTAGGTTTGGATTTGCCACCCGGCAGCGAACCGCCGGATGTGATGACAATTACTGTCCTTAAGGCCTGGAAACAGGAACTGGGTGGTTTTTCTTCTGTTGGGCAGCGTCGTTCGCCGGAGGGGAGAGAAACGCTGCCCATTGATCCCGCCTGGCAGAAATTATCGGCCTGGCGGGTTTCGTGGTTTGCTCAACAGCCTTTGTCGTATTTACAGGTCGAGCCACGTTTTCCACTCCCCAAAGGGCGCGGTGTCTCTTCTCACTATCAATTTTGGGTGCGTGCCACGGTTGTCTACTTTGACGAAACCCAAAAACGGGAACGTAAGGGCAGTTGTGAATTTTGTATCTTCTATCAGCAAACGCCGCCTTCCCTAATCTCAAAACCTACGCCCACACCGATACCAGCCATTCATTTTCCATCAAAGCTCATCGCAAAAATGCAATATGACACGCAAGATGGCAAAGGATGGCGAGATGCGCCTCAACCCGGCTCATCGAATTATCCATTAAAATTTCAGAAATCCTCTGTCATTGGTTTCCGAGTTATCAAACGTTATCCCAAACTGCCCTGGCCGGATACGCCGGAGATGCTCCCCCGTTGGAACGTTCAAAGGCGTAAAAATAAGGAGGAGTATCTGGGCGATGCCATTTATGTCCAGATGGAAGAGGTTTCAAAGACGCCGCAACAATGGGTAAGGGTTACTGGCGTTGCTGGCAACGAAATTTCGACGGCGGTTCAGGTGATAGCGCCAATACCCCCGCCCAAAGATTATCTGTTCTATCTGCGATGTTTCGATGGCACAACTAAATCTTGGCGAAAAATTCCGCTTCCGGGCCAACCTGGTTATCCACTAAGGGTGCCGGAAGTCGAAATGATTCAAATCGGCGCTTTCATGAATAGGCCACCGCAACCGAGTTCTTGGTTTCGGGACGATTCAGAAAAGGACCCGACCTTTTTTCTTAATTTTATGGGCCAGCAAAAGGTGCGAATTGCCAGCGAATTTTACATGGCGTTGCCGAAGCCCTCAGGAAGCGCCTATTTTATAGATATTACAGCCAAGGGCCGCAACACGTTGAAAACCCGCGTCAAAATCACGCCCGTTCCCCCACTGGTCAGCGTTACTGCTGGCCCCTGGAAACGCTCTCCAGGACGAAGCGACCTCTGGCAGCGTCCAATTACGGTTACCAGCACTGTTGAGGTGCCCGTTGCCTTAAAAATTCTTCCTCCAACGGCTTCACCGGCTGACCGCGCAGCTTCATGGTTAGATCGCAGTTCGGTTATGTCCCAAGGCTGGCATTCAGGGAGCAATGTTGGTGTTGCCACTCAATTTTGGCGATTTTCGCCTCAGGCGACACGACAACTCAGCAGGTTTCGCGTCTCGGCCCGTGTGCTGTTGTCGGTGAAGCCGTAAAAGCCATTTCCCATGTCCCGTTCCAAGCGACTACCTCTGAAAAAAGGCGAATGGCTTCTGCTTTTTTCTCCTTTGGCCATTTTCGTCATTCTGGGAGTGTGGCGTTTGCGCCAACCTGCGAAAATCGAACACTCTAATGTCGCTCCAATCTCTATTACGAATGCGTGGTTCGCAGGAAACACTCCATTCATTCTGGGGCAAGGAACTACCCAAGGCGCCAAGGCGCCGCAGGTGTTCGTTTGGAACCGTAAGACCGGAGAGTTGGTGTCGCAATCTCCTTTACCGCTCGGAACGAGTCAATGCTTACCTTCTCCCAATGGCGGCTACTATGCTGGACAAGATGGCCAGGGAATTTGGGTGCGCGACATAACGACCCACACTCTGGGGGTGCGCTGGCCCACGGGTTCAGCGGAGAATCTCACATGGACACCGGACAGCCAGTATTTAATAAGCAATGGTGCGAGTCCGACTCTTTATGATGTATTTGGTGGCACTGCGCCGCGCCCGTTGGGTTTAAAATGGCTTACCACGCCTAATGCCAAAGGAGGGCTGTCTCAAGCCGTGTTTTCTCCTGATGGGACAAAAGTAGCGTGGGTGGAAAATATTGATTTATCGGTGGCGACTTATTCCCCTGTGTCTTCAACGCCTTCATCACAGACAACTACGTCTGTAATCGTCAACAGTTACATCGGTGGGCGTGTGAAAGTCACTTCATGGCCCGCGATGCAGCCACTGTTTGAATTACCCGGCGATTTATTCAACGCTGTCGAATGGACTCACAGTGGAGATTTAGTCGCTATTGCAAACATCATGGATGGGAATGAGACGCTCCAGACACGTCTGTTTTGTGGCTCCACAAAAGCCGTTAAATCGCGAATTATTACCGGCCAGTGGAGAGATATAGAAATCGGGGGCAGATTTTCGGGTCTATCTCACGTTGTTACTCTTGTGCCCGGTGGACAATGGTTGCTGACTCAAGGCACATCGAACGGGAACGCGTGTGTTTTTGTCTGGAATACAATGAATGGACGCCTTGCAGGTCAAATTTCGTTGAAGTCCAACGGTTTTGGGCCCGGTTTTGGGGCGAACTATTCTCGCGACGGCTCAGAAGTCGTTCAGACAACAGGGAATTCCTTTAAGATCGTGCCTTTTAAAACGCTGATTAAGTCTCCATCTTCTACTCCATGAGTGCGTTGCTTCATTTTCTTCAAGCGGGCGGCTTTTTTATGTGGCCGCTGCTCTTGCTTTCAATCGGCGCTGTGGCGGTCATTATCGAACGGATTTTAGCGTTTAAAACGCTCGGCTACCTCGCGCCGGGATTGCTCCAAAAAACCATCGTCGACGCGCAAAACGACGACTTTTCTGCCGCTTTGCAACGCTGCGAAACGACTTCTGGCCCTTTGGCGGCAAGTTTGGCAGCGATTTTGAAACACCGTGACCGGCCCGTGGCGGTGGCTGAACGGCAGGTCGAAGAAGTCGGGCAGGAGTTTTTTCTGCGATTGGAGCGTTTGCTGCCGTTTTTGGACACTACGACGACGATTTCGCCGCTTCTGGGGCTTCTGGGCACGATTTCGGGAATGATTGGCACTTTCAACGCCATCGCCGCCCAAAAAACACGCGAAAACTCCGACGCGATTCTGGCAGGCGTCGGCGAAGCGCTTTACGCCACGGCGATGGGCATTGGTGTCGCCATCGTTTGTTTCGTCGCCTACAACTACTTCGCGGCGCGGCTGCGCGCTATCACTGGCGAAACCGAACAGGCGGCAACACGACTGATTAATGTGCTGGTGGATGTGGGCCATTTCGCACCGGGAGAAGCAAAGTAGTTCTCTCACAGAGTCCACAAAGATCGCACAAAGGGCACGAAGGTTTTTAAAGATTTCTCCGTGTTCTTTGTGCGATCTTTGTGGACTTTGTGAGAGATAGAACGCCATGCAATTCAAACAGCGCCGCGAACTCAAGCGAACACGCATCGAAATCATTCCGATGATTGACACGATGTTCTTTCTGCTCGTGTTTTTCATGCTGTCAAGCCTCGCGCTGGCCAAGTTGAACGGCCTGCCGGTGAATTTGCCGCAATCGGCGACGGCGCCCAAACAGCCACCGACCGAACTCACGCTGACCATTGACGCGCAGGAGCGGTTGTTCGTCAACAAAATCCCGGCGACGTTTGCAACGCTGGAAAACCTGCTTGTCGAAAAAGCGGGCGCGGATTTGAGCGGCGCGACGGTCATCATCAACGCCGATGCGCGGGTGCCACACGGCGTCGTGGTGCGAGCGATTGATGCGGCGCGCGAAGTCGGTATTGCCAAATTTTCCATCGCCACCGCGCCGGAGAGCGTGCGGTGAAAAACGCGGAAGATACCGGGGCTCGTTTGGGCCTCGGTTTTGGAATTTCGCTGCTCTTAAACGCCTTGCTGTGGGGCGCTTTTGGCGCAGCGATGATGCGCCAGAAACCAGCGCCTTCTGTGCCGATAGAGATTTCGCGCGTGGTTTTGTCGCCTACGGGCCAAAAACGACAAAAAATCGTCTCGCGGCGCCAAGTCGCGCAGAAAATCGCCAAAATTCGTCGTCAAATCGCTCAAAAACCGCGTCTCGAACGCGAACGACCACTTTTTCTGCCCAAACCGCAAACGGCGCCGCGTCCCAACGCTCCACAGGCGCCGCATTCGCTCCAATCGCCCGCCAAACCCGCGTTAGCGGCGAACGGGGCACATAATCGCATTTTGACTGCGCCAAATCCCGCGCCGGGAGCCAATTTCGCCAAACCGGGCGGCAACGCGCCGTTGGGCAAGCCGATTGAGGCGCAAAATTGGGGCAACAACACCTCTAACCCACAAAATCCGATTCAACCCACGCCCGAACCGCAGCCGACCGCCGATTCCGGCCCGCCTGCGACTCCGATTCCGGCCCCAATCGAACCGACCGCGACGCCAACGCCTCGCCCCACGCCCGATCCCACACCAACCCCGCGCCCGACGCCCACGCCTGAACCAGAGCCGACGGCGACACCGCGCCCGACGCCTAAACCCGAACCCACATCCACACCGCGTCCCAAAGGTCCGTCGCGGCTCGCCGAAGCGACGCGAACCGTGCAGCCAACGATTCCCGATGATTTGAGAAACGGCGAATTTCGGTCTTCAGTGAGTGTGCGCGTCGAAATTGGCGCGGACGGCTCGGCCACGCCGACCTTACGTGGCTCGACGGGAAGCGCCGAACTCGATGCGCGTGTGTTGAGCGCACTGCGAAAATGGCGCTGGAAACCGGCGCTTCGCGACGGCGAACCAGTCGCGTCTTCGCAGAGTTTTCGCTTCAATTTTGAGGTTCGGTAGGTTTCTCAAATGGCAGGCGCCCGGTTTCCGTGAGGTCGTGCATGAATTGACCGGTCTTTACCATACGGAGGGATATTGGAAGAATATGGAAAATTCCCAGAAGATTGATGGCTATGCTCCAGATATTGCGTTCATGCCATGTTATTGCAATACGGTGTCCTGCACAATAGATGAGAGTCATTTGCGCGATATAAAGCACAAGCCCCATTGCAGTTACAATCCAAACTCTCTTCTGTTGAATTGCCCGTAGTGCCGCGACCTCTGCTTCTTTTCCCGGTTTGGGTCTCTTCTGCATCGCTTAGCCCAGCCCAAACGTCAGAGCGCGGTTTTTGCAGTTGGGGCACTCTGCTGTTCTCTGGTCGCCCTCGCCGACGGTGAATTTGGATTGCGGGCCCATGTAGCCACATTCGCCGCACTCCGACCAGCCTTCGGGCACTTTTCTTTGTCCTGTTTCGATAACGCCGTTGGGTTTGAGAGCCGCAATGGCGTTGGCGGCTTCGCGCGCGGCCTGGGCCTGCGAGGAACCGGATGGCGGCGTTTTTTGCAGTGGCGTTGTTTCCACCTTCGTTGGTGCAGTTGTTGGCGTGGCGTCGTAGCGATAGACGCGGCGCAGGTTGGCAACGACGCGGGCGACGAGCAACTTCGGGTTAAAGGGCTTGACGACGTAATCGTCGGCGCCGCTCTTGAAACCATTCATTTCCGCGTCGTCGCTGCCCATCGCGGTCATCAGAAGCACCGGAATACTTGAAACAGTGCGAATTTTAGCGGTGAGTTCGTGCCCGGTGAGTCCGGGCATTTGAATATCGGAAACCAGCAAGTGCGGGTCGTAGTTCTGGAATGTTTCCCACCCCGTCAACCCCGAAGTCGCGGAACGAACGTCAAAACCGGCCATTTTAAGATGCAGGGCGACCAACTTCACGATGTTAGGGTCGTCCTCAGCAATCAATATCCGGTAGGATTTGTGGTCAAGGGGAGGCTCTGGAAGTCTCATAAGCTCATGGTAGCATAAAAGGCGCGAAATTTCGCCTACTTTTTTCGGTGCGGTTCTGGTGCCAGAGTGAAAAAGATTTGTAAAACTGGATTGAATGATACTATTTCGCCCGGTCGGATTAAAAGAGCTTGAGTTAATCGCCCAAGCCGGCTTTCAAGCCTTCCCGCCACGCCTGGAAATCCAGCCTATCTTTTATCCCGTTCTTAATTTTGAGTATGCCGCTCAAATCGCGCGTGAATGGAACACGAAAGACCCTGTTTCGGGCTTTGTGGGGTTCGTGACCGAGTTTGAAGTGGCAGATGACTATGTTTCCAAATTTGAGGTGAAAGTCGTTGGCGGTGCTCGCGTTCACCAAGAACTTTGGGTGCCCGCCGAAGAATTAGCGACGTTCAACGCTTATATCATCGGGAAAATAAAAGTTACGGCCTCATTTATAGGGCCAAACTTCCAAGGCGAAATCAACTCGCAGACCAATCTGCCACAAGGGCTTTGAAATCTCTTAGCGCAAGGCCAAAAGGATTGCTCCAATCGCTGTGGCCAGCGCTACGCCCCCCAGGCTGGCGCCGAGAGCAATCGCCATTGTCGCGCGCTTGCCAAGAGTATGATTTTCGGCGCGCAACTGTTCGTCCAAACGCGCGAAATCGGTTTGCGATTGAGTGTGAAAACTCGTCAGTTGAGCGATGATTTCGCTTTTGAGGCCTTCGCGGGCGACACGCTGGGCTTCGTCGAAGTGGTTCAAAATCTGCGGGAATTGGGCGAGTTGGGCTTCTAAAACGTTCGTTTTTTCGATAAAAGTGCGCAAATCTTCGCCCATCGAGCGGTCGTTTTGCGCCAACTGGTCGAACGCTTGCGAAATGCCCGCCATCATGCCGGGGTCGAGTTGCGGCGCGCTGGAGCCGTCGCCCTCGAAAATGGACTGCTCCATCACCTTTTTTGAGCTTAAAACGTCTTCAATGCCAGCGACGAAGTGTCTTTGGTGAATTTTCTTTTCCGCGTCCGGCCCCGGCTCGGTGGTCGCCATTTGCGCGGCTTTTAAAACGGCGTTTTTGATGTCGCCGCCCGCGACAACATATTTGCGCGCCAAGTCGTTAAAATCCACATCCGGCGCCAGCGGCGTTTTGCGGGCGTGAAGCTGAACCTGCCAGATTTTCGCCCGCGCTTCTTCGTCGGGCATATCGAACAAAATATGGGTGCGGATGCGCCGCTCGAACGCCGGATCGAAGTTGGAGGCCAAATTGGTCGCAAAAATCACCACGCCATCGAACTCTTCGAGTTCTTTGAGCAACACGTTTACGACGGCGTTGGCTTCGCGCTGGTAGCCTTGCGTGACGCTCTGGAAGCGCCGCGAGGCGATAGCGTCGGCTTCGTCAAAAAACAAAACCGCGTCGGTTTCGCGGGCTGTGCGAAACACGGCGGCGACGTTTTTTCCGCTTTCCCCCGCCCACAAACTTTCCATTTCGGCATAGCGAACCACGAGAAGCCGTTTGCCCAGTTCAAAAGCAATCGCTTCGGCGCATATGGTTTTGCCAGTTCCCGGCGGCCCCGCGAAGTTAAAAGCCAGCCCCAAACCCGATTCGTGGCGCTCGGCGAGGCCCCAGGTGTGGAAAATCAGGTCACTTTTTTTAATTTGGGTCAATGCGTTGTCAATGGCGCGACGCGTAGTGGCAGGCAAAATCACGTCGGCAAACGAGCGGTGCGGCGTGAGAGCATCGGTCAGTTCCTTTTTGGGTGTGGTGGTGCCGAAGAGAAAGTCGCGAAGAGGTTTGGGCATTTCAGATGGTGAGTTGGCGGGTTAGTGAGTTGGTGAATTGGCGTTCTGTATCCACCAACTCGCTAACACACCAACCCGCCAACTAAATGTATTCACTGTCCCGCAGATTGCGAATCACACGCTCTTTCCAACTTTGTCCAGCGTGTTGGAGGCTTTGCGTGAGGCGCGTAGTGGAGGAAAGGGCCAAAATTTCGGCTTTCCAATCATCATAGGGACGGGCGCGCGAGTCGCCGGATTCATGCCATAAAAGTTGTTCGTCGTAAGCGCGGCGTGAGGGTGTGTGGAGCAAAATCGGGCGAAAATCGGGGCTGTAGTGTTGCAAGGCCCTCACCAATTCCGACGAACCGCGCGCGAACGAAAAAACCAGTAAATCGGCACCGCGCGCGATGATGGCGTCTTCGATTTCGCGGCGTTTAGCCTCACGCCGGATTTCCAAAAGCGCGTAAAGGTCAACCCATTGGTTGTGATTGACCTGCCAGCGCACCTTGTTAGGTCCGGAAAAAACGTGGCTTTGGTCTTCAGCCAGTTCGCGCTCAGGGAGGGACACAGGAAAAGTATAAGAGAGCGTCCTTCCGAGCGATAAGAAACCTCTTTCTGCGGATTTTTACGTCATTGCAACCCTCAATGCACGTTAAACGTCGTTGGGCGTCGTCCTGTTAAAATTTCTGTCGTAATCCCTGCCTTTTAATCCCAATCTCAAGGAGAACGTGGCCATGCCACAAGCTCAAGAACAGTCGCAAAGTTCATCGCAAACCCCGCTGCCGAGCGAAAATGCTGCACCCGGCCCAGGCGATGTCATCATTCAGACCCGCGATTTAGCCAAGGTCTATCGCCCACCGTTTGCCCGCGTGGGCAAAACCGCACTCAAAAGTCTCACCATTGATGTGCGGCGCGGCGAAATTTTCGGTTTGGTTGGCCCCAACGGGTCGGGCAAAACCACCACGCTGAAATTGCTGCTGGGCCTCATCAAACCTTCGTCGGGAAGCGTCGAAATCTTCGGGCGCGGCCCGCGTGACGTTGCGGTCAAAAAACGTATCGGGTTTTTGCCCGATGGCCCGTATTTTTACGACCACCTCAACTCCTACGAAGTCCTTGATTTCTACGGCAAGCTCTTTGGTTTCGATAAGGAATATCGCCAGAGCCGCTCCGAGGGCATTTTGGACATGGTGGGGCTGAATAAAGCCGACCGCCATCGCGTGATTCGCACCTATTCCAAGGGTATGATGCAGCGCGTTGGTTTGGCCCAGGCGCTTCTCAACGACCCCGAACTGCTCTTTTTGGACGAACCAACGACCGGTCTTGACCCCATCGGCGCCCGTTCGATGAAAGACGCGATTTTGGCGGTGCGCGACAGCGGCAAGACCGTTTTGCTCTGTTCGCACCTTCTTGCGGACGTGCAGGCAATTTGCGACCGTGTGGCGATTCTTTCCGAAGGCCAACTGGTCAAATTTGGCACCGTGCAAGAGCTGGTCGGCCCGTCGCAGCGTTTCGAGGTGTTCGCCACCGGTTTTGGCGATGTGGCGTTGGACAAAGCCGCCACCATGCCTTTTGGTTTTGAAAAGCACAACGGTCACGTCAAGTTTGAAGCGACTTCCAGCGAACAGTTGGACGAAGTTCTCCGCTTCGTGCGCGACTCCAATGCACGCACCATCGACGTGAAGGGCCACAGCGAAACCCTGGAAGATGTATTCGTTCGCAGCGTGAAAAGCGACGGAAGGTAATTTCGATTGCGGATTGTGGATTGCGGATTGCGGATTTGATTTCGCCAATCCGCAATCCACAATCCGCAATCCGCAATCGGAATGAATTCTTCTCTTTCCTCTCCCCTGATTTCGTCCCAGTTGGCCGAAGAGCGGGTTGAAGTTCCCGCCAAATGGCGAACCGGACAAATCGCGTTGATTTCTTTAGTCGTTTTAGCGGCGATATGGTTTATGTTGGCGGGTTATCGCTCACCGCAGGGCGATTCGGGCGTTGCCGACAACCGCAACCTCTTCGATTTGGCCGGATTTATCCTGATGGGCGTTCTCATCTGGCTGACGACGCCTCCTGCCGCAACGGTAGCCATCACAACCTTTCACGAAGCCATTCGGCGGCGCTGGATGACAGCGCTTTTGGGTTTTACCATCGTCATGCTGCTGCTTTCGACGTTTTTTACCTGGATGCAGCAGGGCGAAGAAGAAAAGTTTTTGCGTGACTTTGGCGTCGGATTCATCGTGATCATGACACTTATCACGACTGTCTTTTTGGGCGTGGCGCTCATTCCACCCGAAATCGAGCGGCGCACCATTTTCACAATCCTTTCCAAGCCAGTCACCCGGTTGGAATTTCTTCTTGGGAAATGGCTGGGGTTGATGGTGACACTCGCTTTCAACCTGCTCATCATGGGCGCGATGTTTTTGCTGTCGTTCGCGATTTTCCGAATACGCCGCGAAGGTGGATTTGACGCCGCGTTTCATCCGTCAGTGGTGACAATCGAGAATCAGGGCTTAGGCTTTGAGTTGACGAGCCTGACGCGCGCGTTGCTGCTCAACTTCGGCAACATTTCCATCATCGCGAGCCTGGCGATCATGTTTTCGCTGGTGGCGGCGAACATGACGGCGATTGTCTTTTCATTCCTCTTCTACTTCGCCGGACAGTTGGGCGTCTATCTCAAGCACCTTTCAGGCGGTTCATCCAATACGTTTTCGCCGCTTGTCACGTCGCTGATTGATGGCTTCTACTTCTTCCTGCCGCGCCTCGACCAGTTTGAGGTGCGCGAACGATTGGTGAACGGATTGCCGATTGGCATCAATTACCTGATGAAAGCTGGGGCTTCCAGCGCACTCTACACGGCGTTTTTGCTTTGCATCGCCTATTTGCTTTTTAGCGACCGCGAATTTTAAGTTTTGGGGAGAGACACATCATGGACGCACAAAAATGGGGAGTTGTGGGCCTTGCGGCGCTCTGTTTGGTTGGTTATCAGGGTAGCCAGAGCGGAATTGCCCAACTCCGCGAAAACGGACAGAAATACCAGGGCACGGGCAACATCCGCGAGCGCTATGGTCCTTCGCTCGAATGGCTTGACCGCTTGGCCAACGCTTCGGTCGAAAACGACCAAAAGGTCATCGCCGTTGACCCAAAAACGGGCACTTTTCGCGGCGATCAGAGCGAAGTGACTTTTGGCAAGGCCAAAACCGTCAAGCTCGATTTTTCGGTGTTGTCGAGCCTGATGATCGCCGGGGTTGCTTCTGGCTTCAAAAGTCAGGTTGCGAACCTCCTGTGGATGAAATCGGACGAGTATTGGCACCAGGGGCTTTTTACGCGTCAGGTGCCGTTGATGGAAGCGGTGGTTACGCTTGACCCGCAGTTCATCGAAGCATGGTCAACGGCGGGTTGGCACTGGGCTTACAACATCTACGCCGACATTCCAATGAACGAGACGTATAAGAACAAGCCGAAGTTGATTCGTCAGATGCAGGATGACGCGATCGAACAGGGTTTGAACTACTTGCAGCGCGGCGCCAATCAAAATCCCGATACCTATCGTTTGTGGTTTGAGTGGGGTTGGACGCGCGCTGAAAAAGCCGGGAAATACGATGACGATACATTGGCCCTTTATAAAAAAGCGCGCACGGTCCCGGATGCCCGTCTGATGGAACAAACCGTCCAGGAAAATGGCAAGACAGTCACTAAAAAGGTGCAGGGCCTGGACGTTTTAGGACGCACTATCGCCCACTTGCTCGAACGTCGTCCGCAATTCGATCAGGCGCTGGATTACTACTGCAACGAACTAATGAAGCCCATGCCTCTGCAGCGCCGCGATTTGGACGCTGTGGGCGATTTTTGGCGCCGTTACGGAACCGACTACGCTGTCATTGGGCAGGTTTATCAAGGTGGCGATGCCACGTTGAAAGCCCAGATAAAGCAGCTTGTCCCCGATGTTGAGCGGCTTATTCAAGCCAACAATACGCGCAACGAACTCAGCGCCTTCCGCGACAAGGGCCAGCCGGTGGGCGCCTACATCACTATCACCGCGCGTTATATGCCCGCGTGGAAATTGATGGAAGCCGGGAAATATCAGGAAGCGGTCAACCTGATGAACGGCGTGATGAACGTCGATCCGAAATACCATTTGCAGGGTCTACCCGTTTTAGCAAAGGTGTTGGAACTGCGCGGCGACGCGCCCGAAGCCATCAAAAGCCAACTCGCTGCGGCCCGTGAGGCGGAAAAAACCTCGTCGCAGGACATCGGCTTGCACTTTTTGGCGGTGCTTTTAGAAAAAGCGGCTCAGAATGCCAAAGACCCCAAAGACAAAATGGCTAACTACAAGGAAGCCTATCGAACGTGGTATCGTTCGCGTGAGCGCGACGCTCTCGATTTTTACGCGCTTCGCAACACGCGGCTTTACGAATTGCCGCCCTACAACTTCACAACGCCTGAAGATATCGTGAAGGAAATCAAAGAGTCTCGCAAAGGCGGCGTGCCCAATGCTGTGGCTCCCGTAGCGCCGAACATCGCGGGATATTTGAACGCGTCCTAAAGCCTCTCTGGGGTCGCTTTGTGAGACGCGCTGGAAATCGGACGAGACAAATTTCGTTCTTGCCTCCGATTTTTAGCGCGTCTCACAAAGCGACTCCTTTTTTGTGGCACGCGACTCGCCTCTTACGCTCTCAATGAAAAAAGCCGTTATAACCGGTGTGGGCATTGTCTCGCCATTGGGAATGGGCTGGGACGCTTGGGTGCGAGGCCTGCGAAGTGGACGCCCCGCCACGCGAGAAATTTCGCTGTTTGACGCGCAAAAACCTTATGCGGATAGTGGAGAAGCCGCGCGCCCATTGGTCTGCCGCGTCGCAGGCGAAGTGCCCGATTTCGACCCACAAATTTGGCTCGACCCCAAAGACCTCGCCCGCGTGCCGCGCGTTGTGCCGCTGGCACTCGCGGCCACTGCCGAAGCGTTAGGCCGTGCAGGATTGCAAAATCTTTCCGAAGTGCAAAAAGGCGCCATTGATGTCGTCATTGGTTCCGGTGGCGGTGGATTTTCCTTCGCTGAGGAGCAGTTCGCGCGCTGGTTTGGCATTCGCGACGGCACGCTTTCGCCCTACGCAGTGTCGTCGGCGATTGCGGGTATGGTTTCATCGGAAATCTCTATTGCCTACGGGTTTCGGGGCCGCTCTCATACCTTTTCTGATGGCTGCACGTCCGCTTCTGATGCTTTGGGCAATGCTCTTGACCTGATTCGTGCCGGACGTTCGACCACCATTGTTTGTGGTGGCGCTGACGCGCCAATAACGCCTGCGACACTTTACGCCTTTGGATTGATGCGCGCCGTCCCAACCAAATGGAATGAGGCTCCCGAACGCGCCTCGCGGCCCTTCGACCGCGACCGTGACGGTTTTGTGCTCGGCGAAGGCGCCTGGATGTTCGTTTTGGAAGAAGAAAGCCACGCCCGCGCCCGCGGCGCCACGATTTGGGCCGAACTCGCGGGCTACGGCGCGACTTGCGAAGCGTTTCACCGCGTGGCCCTGGGCACGCCGGATGAAGCCGCGCGGGCGATGCAAATGGCTCTCGAAGACGCTCAAATCGCGCCTGATGCTGTGGACGGCGCCAATTTGCACGGGACGGGCACCCAACTCAATGATCCACTCGAAACGGCGGCCCTGAAAATCGCGCTGGGCGAACGTGCCCACCAAATCCCGATGACCGCCACCAAATCGCAAATTGGGCATCCACAAGGCGCATCGGGCGCGGCAGGTCTGGCCTCGGCTCTCGTTGCGTTGCGCGAAGGCTTTATGCCGCCAACGGCGAATCTGGAACACCCGGCGCCGGGTTGCGATTTAGATTATGTGCCCCAGACAGCGCGCGAGTTCGAAGGAGAGGCCGTGCTGTGCAATTGTCTGGGGTTTGGGTCAAAAAACGCGGCCCTGGTGCTAAAAAACTCTAAATCGAGTGGCTTAGGGTAAATTATTGGGTGCCCTTGCATCCTTCCATGCCCGCTTCTTTTCGCTTCCAAACATTTTGGTCGCCCGCGATTGTGCTGGTGTTGGCCACGCTTTTGGTCTTCGGGCACGTTCTGGGTTTTGGGCTGGTTAATTACGACGATCCCGTCAATATCACCGAGAATCCTTGGCTCCAAACTCCCGCAGCGACAGCGTTAGCGCACTTTTGGAGCACGCCTTACGAAGAACTTTATGTCCCACTGACCTACACGGCCTGGTATTTTCTGGGTGCGGTGGCCCATATGTCGCCCGCTGTCTTCCATGCCGCGAATTGGTTGGTTCACGCGCTCAACGCCGTTTGGGTCTTCGCGTTTTTGCGGTTGTGCCTCGAACTTTTGGCTCGCCGCGACGGGAAAAGTGGTTCTCACACTCTACCGGCGCTGGCTGGCGCTTTTTTCTGGGCGCTGCATCCGCTCCAGGCCGAACCCGTGTCGTGGGTGACGGGTTTTAAGGACGTTTGGGGCGGATTTTTCGCGTTCGGTGCGCTGTTGCAATATGCCCGATTTTGTGCAGCGCGGATGGAGGGCCAAAATCACTGGCCCCGCCTCGCTGGAGCCTTTTTGCTATTCATTCTGGCGCTGTTGGCGAAACCATCGGCGGTGGTTCTGCCGCTTGTGGCGTGGATTTTTGATGTGGTTTTAGTCGGCCACAAACCGCGCGCTGCAACCCGATTTTTGGCTCCGTCTCTGGTGCCTGCGGTCATTGTGGTTCTTTTGACGAAAAGCGGCCAGCAAGTGCAACCCGAAGCGTTTTCGCCACTCTGGGGGCGCCCTTTTATCGCGGCGGATGCGCTGGCATTTTACGCAGCTAAAATCGTGGCGCCGTTTTCACTCGGGCTCGATTATGGGCGCGTGCCGAGCGTGGTTTTAGCTCGACCTTTAACGTTCGCCTTGCTTATTTTTCCTCTTGTGGTTGGCATTGCAGCCTGGAAAACGCGTCGGCATCGTTGGCCGTTAGCGGCTGTTAGCCTGTTTCTGCTGTTTTTGCTGCCAGTTTTGGGTTTTGTGCCCTTTAGTTTTCAGGGATTTTCCACCGTCGCTGACCGCTACGTTTATTTGGCGTTGCTTGGTCCCGCTCTGGGGTTGGCGGCGCTGGTGCGGAGTATCAAACCACTCCAAATCGGCGTCTGGGTTTTCGTTGTGGCGTGCGCGATTTTGAGTTTTCGGCAAAGCGGTATCTGGCAAAATTCGATTTCTTTGAATGAAAATGCGCTTGTGGTCAATCCCAATAGTCCTCTTGGCAATCTCAATCTCGCGTCGGCTCTCGCTGAAAAAGGTGACCAACACCAAGCGGGCTACTTTGCCCAGCGCGCTCTCGAAGTTCGCCCCGGTTATCAAGGTGCCGCGCAACTTCTCGAAGCGGCTCTCGCGGCCCAAAATCGGCCCGATGATGTGATTCCAATTCTGCAAAAAGGCACTCAGGTCGCGCCCGATTCGCCAGCAGCGTTTTATGTTTTGGGGCGTGCGCTGCGTCTTGCCAAACGACAAAACGAAGCCAAAACGGCGCTGAACCGCGCGTTGGAGTTGAAAAGCGACTATTCACCCGCGCTCAATGACCTCGCGCTGATTTATCTGGGTGAGCAACGCTTCCGCGAGGCCGCAGAATTGTTGGCGCGGGCGGTGGATGCGATGCCAAATGTTCCCGAACCGCACGCGACATTGGCATTTGCCCTCGAAAAACTGGGCCAAAACGACTTTGCGTTGGCCCAATATCGCGCGGCGCTCGCCATCAACCCGTTTTATACCGATGCGTTGGGCGCGGCAATGCAGCTTCTGAGCCGGACCGGGAGAACGCGGGAAGCGGTTGCACTTTTAGAAGAGAACATCGAAATCACTGACAGCACCCAAGCGAAAACGATGCTGGTTGCGCTACTCCAATCGGGAGTCGCGCGATGAAAAAGCGTGCCTGGTTGTGGGTTTTGGGGCTGTTTCTGGCTATTGGAGCCGTTTTTGGGCCGGTGGTAACGCATGATTTCGTGCCGTGGGACGACGACATGAACCTGTATGGCAACCCACGGCTCAACCCGGTTACGCCCCAGAAAATCGCGTTGTTCTGGACAACTCGTTATTTCGACACCTATCGGCCTGTGACGGGCACTGTAATCGGCGTTTTGGCGTTCAAGCGACTGCCTCACATGCGCCAAATTTCGGGCACCTCGTTTTCCTCGACGCTCGACCCGCGCCCTTATCGCGTGGCATCGCTATCCATTCATTTTCTAACCGCTGTCGGCGTGCTGTTCTTACTGCGCATTTTGCTGGTTGGTCTTTGTCCTGACGCTTCCCCTACAACGCGCGAAATGGCGGCGGGCCTGGGCGCACTTTTGTGGGCGGTGCATCCGGCGCATGTCGAAACCGTCGCCTGGGCAACGGCGATTACCGACTTGCTCAAAGGCTTTTTTGCGGTGTGGGCACTGGTGTTTTACGCCCATTTTCTGCGAAATTTGGCGCGAAACCGTTCCACAGCCCGTTTTTTTCTCGCGGCGACAGTTTTTTTTGTTCTGGGGCTACTCAGCCATCCCGCCGTCACCTTTGTGCCGCTTCTGGCGGCAATCATCGCGCATTTTTGGGCGAAAATTCCGCCCCAGCGTTGGGGGCCCGGTTTAGTTTTGTGGCTGGCTCTGGCCTTGCCATTTGCCCTGGCTGCGCGTTCGAGCGAATCGGGTGGGGCCGCCCAAACGTCTCCGACGGCTGCCAACGTTGAGGAACCGCCTCCGCCTCTGGCGTTGCGGCCAGTTGTGGCTTTGGATGCCCTGGCGTTCTATGCGCGACACATCGCGATTCCGTATCCGCTGACCTTCAATTATGGGCGCACGCCGAGTTGGACTCTGGGCCAGATAAAATCGTCGCCGTTAACCGCGTTGGCACTTTTGACCGCGCCGATTTTGTTTGTTTTGGCGTGGCGAGCCCGCAAACTTCCCGGCATCGCGTTGGGAACGCTGTTTTTTCTCCTGGCGCTCTTTCCCAATCTCGGTTTGTTACCGTTTCGATTTCAGGCTCATTCCACCGTCGCTGACCGCTATCTCTATCTGCCGCTGATTGGCCTCATTCTCATTGCGACGGTTTTTATCATCCTCAATTTGTCGCGTGGGCGCTGGCTGGCGGGCGGGTTGGTCGTTTTCTGGGCCATTCTGAGCGCGACGGGGCTTCCCATCTGGCAAAACGCGCGAAGTCTGTTTTCGCATCAAGTGGAAGTCGTCCCGCAAAGTCCGGTGGGTTGGCTCCAACTGGGCAATGTGCAGTTGCAAGACGGCGACCTCGCGGGAGCACAAAAGTCCTTTGAGCAAGCCTTGGTCGTGTTTCCACACTGGCCCGACGCGAAAATTAACCTTGCGAGCGTTTTGACACGAGGCGAAAAATGGCAAGCGGCACGATTGCTTTTAAACGAAGTTTTGCGCGACAACCCCAATTCGCCGGACGCCTTGCTCAATTTGGCTGAAATCGAACTAAAAACCGGCCATCCCGACCGCGCGATTGCGCTCAATCGGCGGGCGGTCGTGCTCTGGCCCGAAAACCCTCTCGCCCACAACAATTTGGGCCAGGCACTTCTGGGACAAGACCAAATCGCCGAAGCGACCGCTCAGTTTCGTGCGGTTTTGGAAACGCGGCCCGATTTAGCGACCGCCTGGGCGGGGTTGGGAGAAGCGTTGGCGCGTCAAAATCAAGCCGTCGAAGCCGAAAAGACGTTGCAACATGCACTGGAATTGAATTCCAATGATGCCCGCAGCCTTTATAACCTCGCTCAACTCCGCAATGCGGCGGGCGATCACGCTGGGGCGCTCGAATTTCTGCTCAAAAGCGTTCAACTTGACCCCAAAGTGCCCGAAGCGCGTGAGTCGCTCGGCATTGCGCTGTCTCGTGCGGGCCGTGCTGCCGATGCCGAAGGTGTTTTGCAGCAGTTGGTGAAGGATTTTCCAGCTTTTGCGTCGGGGCGTTACAGTTTGGGTGTTGTGTTGGCCCAGCGCGAAGCGTTCGACGAAGCTGCGCAGCAATGGCGTGAAGTTTTGCGCCGGGAGCCGAAGTTTGAACCAGCGCGCGAGGCGTTGGCAAAATTAGCGAAAGGTTAACTTGCACCGTCAAAGCGGCAAACTGTAACCTGAAATTTACCCTCTCATCATGCCCAGCGCTCCTGACCCTTCGGCCCCGCAAATTTGGGGCGGCTATCGCAACGATTGCCGCTATTTCAACGGCGAAAAGCCATGCAAGTGGAAGTGTGAAGGTGGCTGTCAGCATTTCGAGCCGTTCCACACGCGAATTTTGGTCATCAAACTGGGCGCTACGGGTGACGTTTTGCGAACCACGCCGCTTTTGCGCGCAATCAAAGCCAAATTTCCGCTTTCTCATATCACCTGGCTGGTCGAGCCGATCTCGGCGCCGTTGCTGAAAAATAACCCGCTCATCGACAAAATTTTGGTGCCCAGTTTCGATACGCTGGCGCGCTTGCAGGTTGAAAAATATGACGTGTTGTATTGCCTGGATAAAGTAGACGCTGCCACTGCCGTTGCCATGCAGGTGCAGGCGAAGGAAAAATGGGGTTTTGGGATGTCTGACGACGGCAACCTCTCGATTTTTAACCCCGAAGCCGAAGAAGCCCTCATTTTGGGCCTTTCTGACGAGTTCAAATTTCGTCAGAACCAAAAACCGTATCAGCAAATTGTGTTTGAAGCCGTTGGCTTTCCCTTCAACCGTGAGCGCTACGTTTTAGAACTCGAACCTACCGCAAAAGAATGGGCGCAACAATGGGCCGAAACGCACGGTTTGAACGGTCAGAAGGTTATTGGCCTCAACACGGGCGCGGGAACGGGTTTCGCGGGCAAGGCGTGGCGCACCCATTCGTGGGCCGAACTCGCCCGCTGCATCAAAACGGGGTTAGGTGCCAGAGTTGTGCTTCTGGGCGGCCCTTCGGAGCGCGAAAAGAACCGCGAAATTGCCGCGTTTGCGAGCGATGCCGCTGTGGATTCCGGCACCGACAACACGCTTCCCAATTTCTGCGCTCTGGTGAATCTCTGCGATGCCGTCGTGACCGGTGATACGACGGGAATGCACATCGCGATTGCTCTGGAAAAGCCGGTAGTTGTGCTTTTTGGTTCGACTTGCCCGCAAGAAATCGACCTCTATGGCAAAGGCGAAAAATTGGTCGCCGAAGTCGATTGCGCGCCGTGCTATCTCAAAAAATGTCCTATCGGCGAAATTTGCATGGATACAATTACCGTGGATGAGGTTTTTATGGCGTTGCAGCGGCAAATCTAAGCGAGAAGCGCGGGTGATTTTTGCCCGATTTCCCGCCACAGCTATACTTCCCCCGATTCGTGGGACTTTTCCAATTACTCAATGGCTGGGCCGGTCAGAATGCTGTTCTTGATGCCGCAGCTCGTTTGTTCTATATCGCCACCGTGCCCGTTTTAGGCACGATTTTGCTGGCGTTGTTGCTGCTCGTCTCCCGGCATCCCCACGCTTTTTCTCGTTGGCGAACTGCCGGAGGCGTCGTCCTCGCGTTGGTGCTTTGCCTTCTTTCCCAACAGGTCATCGAAGCAGGCGCACGGGGTGTGGGCATTGATAATCTCTCGCCCCGGCCTTTTATGACGCGGCGCGTCAATATTTTAGTCGTCGAACCCAACGATAATTCGTTTCCCGCGCCGGAACTGATGGTCGCCGGAGCGCTGTGCGCTGGAATCTACGCGCTCTGGCCCGCTGTCGGTTATGGAGCGATTGTGCTAACGCTTTTGCTGGGCGCTTCGCGGTTGTTTTGCGGCAATAATTACGCGGCGGATGTGTTAGTCGGCACGTTTTTGGGCTGGTTTTGGGGCGTTTTAGGGCTGGCCGCGTGCCATGCGCCGTTATGGGTGCCGCGAAAAGGTGCCTGGAAAGTGGGGCACCAGGCCAGTTGGGCAACCATGGCGCTGGGAACCGCGATTCTGGCAACTTACATTTTTCTCTCCACTATGCCGCGCTTTTCGGCGAAGTTGTGGACACCGTGGGGCCTGCCCGCAACGGCAGCAACCGGCCCAACGGGAGTTGGAGCCGCTCATTCGGCGATGAGCGAGGGCGAAGGCGTATCGAATGGCGTCGAGGCGGAAAGCGCCGAAGAGTTGGCCCGCGCCAAGCGCGCCAACCTGTTTTTGCCCGAAGTCGAAAAATATCTGCGCGGTAACTTTCCAGCACAGTGGGATCCGAAGCTTGGAATTCACGTGACTTGAAGTCGCGGC
>JADMIO011683305.1_pt1 | contig 45994 bp, 26 predicted proteins | sample 8958161 | NCBI WGS metagenome assembly JADMIO01 (sample SAMN16585339, study PRJNA669376) | soil metagenome | isolation source: Crop rotation soil | place: USA: Cullars Rotation, Alabama | collected 2011
GAGCCAGTGTGATTACATTTGCGGCCTAACTGTGGCCAGTCCAGTTACGCTGGAGTCACTAGTATTTAGGTGACACTATAGAAGCGGCCGCGACAACTTGTCCACGTGGAATTCTAAGCTTAGGATCCCAATGTGCTGGAAAGGTGAGTGCTCTGACTGAATTACAGATATTTAATGCATACATAGGGGGACCTGCGTTTATGGATTTTCGACGTAATGAAAAACTTGAGAAAATACTACTTACTAGCGACTCGGTTTACTTACCCAAAAAGAATCAAATAAAGGAAGTTATATTATTTCCAGAAATGGGTAATTCGATTGATTACGTTGTAAACAATGTCTATGCGAATGCAGTTAGCAAAGGAATTCAAAATGGTCGTTTTGAAATTGCTAATACGGCAGAAGGGTATTGGAGTGATTATCCAATATTAGCAACGCCTAGTGCTTCTGCTAAAGTAAAATTAATAGTATTAAGAGATATTTATCATTGGTCCATTATACCATCATTATAAAGCATACTTAAAAAAGTATAGAGAGAGACTGTTTCATATTTTGAGGCAGCCTCTTTTCAATTCAAGTCGTATTGATGGATAAAGCACATTGTGATCTTAATAAAAAAGAGGCATATTTATAGTCTTTCAGAGACAGTCTTGTACTCATTAACACTATGAAGAATTTAAGTTTTTCTCTACTACTGATATTGATAAGTCAGATTACATGGTCGCAGATTACAGACCCATCATTGCAAACCGATTTTTACACTTCATCAGACGGAACGAAAATCTACTACGAAGTAAAGGGTAGTGGTGATGCTGTGGTACTCGTTCATGGTTTTGTTGTGAACGGCGAATCGTGGAAAAAAACAGCTCTGTACAATGATCTTTTGAGTGTAGGTTACAAGGTAATTACCATGGATCTTCGGGGGAATGGCAAATCAGATAAACCTCACAATCCTGAATTATACCTCCATGATGTCGAAGCTAAAGACGTTATGGGCATTGTTTCGAAACTTGGTATTCAAAAATATAGTGTGGCAGGTTATTCACGTGGTGCCATTATAGCTTCTCGATTACTGGTGCTGGATGAACGCGTTACGCATGCTGTGATCGGAGGCATGGGTGCTGACTTTATAAATCCTCAATGGCCACGACGCGTTATGTTTTATGAAGCCCTAAGTGGAAAGAAAGCAGCTCCTGAAGTTGAGGGTCTAATCAAACACATTAAAGAAGCGGGCCTTGATCGGGAGGCACTTGCTTATATGCAGTATGGACAGCCATCAACCAGTAAAGAAGAACTGGCAAAAGTTAAAAAGCCTGTACAGGTGATCTGCGGAACTGAAGACGCTGACAATGGCTCAGCTAAAGAATTGGCAGCCTTGATTCCCACATCAATCTATTCAGCGGTCCCGGGCGATCATGGTGGTGCGGTGAGAACTCCTGAATTTTCTGCTTCTGTTATTTCGTTTATCAAAAAATAAATCTCTCTTATTCTGATGGAGCTTGCCAGAGATAAGATGTGTTTAAGTTCGATTCTGAGTAAAGTTCTTGTTGAATGAAGAATCTGAAAATCTTTGCTAAGATATTTCTGTCACATGCTTTTATCGGCCTTGTTTCTGTTGGTATTTTTTTCATCGTCTTATATGTTTTGATGGGAGAGGCACTCCTGAAACGAACTGTTGATCAACTCTCTTCTATTAATATTTTAAAGAAAACACAGATTGAAAATTACTTTTTATATACCAGGGAAAGCCTGGAGCTTCTTCAGCAAAATGAATCTTTTCTTCATGGCATTGTAAGCTTTGAGACTTCAACAGGCAGGTTGCGTTCAGGAGATGAGCTTGTTAACAAAATTCATGCACTTGAACAGTTTGCTGGTTTTAATCGCTTATTCCTGGTTGATAATAAATTCAGACGTGTTGCAGGATCTGTTGATACTTTTTTGCTCGCATCACTTCAAAACACCAGCGAGTTAAAAAGTTATCATCTCACAGATGTATCAAATATTAATCCATTACAACAGCCCATGCTTTTGCATATTATGCCGTTGCAGTATAAAGGTCAATCAGCAGGATACGTCATTATTGAAGATGACATGTCAAAAATTCAAGCCATTCTTCTGGAAACAACAGGAATGGGGAGCACAGGTGAATCTTACCTGGTGGGTAAAGATTTTAAAATGAGATCATCGTCACGTTTCCTTTCGCAAACTGCGCCACTCACTATTCATGTTGAAACCAGGGCCACCAGAGACTCACTTACGGACAGCGATAAAAATCACGTCATTACTGATTATCGCGGTAGAAGAGTTCTTAGTTTCTCTCGTACACTTAAAGGTCAGTTGCCCTGGACAATTGTTTCGGAGATTGATTTTGATGAAGCCATGAAACCCGTCGTTCAACTGCGAAGTTACATGTTGTTTCTGGTGCTCGGACTTGCCGTAGTGATCGGTGTCATAACTTATTTTCTGTCCAATACAATCTCTGGTCCTATTGTAGCCTTACGCTCAGGTATTGTCAAATTGTCAAAAGGTATTATTCCACAAAAAGCATCGGTGGATAGCAAAGATGAAATTGGTCAGATTACAGACGCTGTTAATCAATTGATAGAAGGGCTGCAACGAACGACTGACTTCGCCTACAAGATTGGATCGGGTGATTTCAATGCCAGCTTTCAGGCGCTCAGCGATAATGATACGTTAGGCCAGGCGTTGATTCACATGCGCAATAAACTGAAGGAGTTTAATGAGAAGGAGATTCGGTTAGTGCGTGAAAAGACAAGTGCTGTTCTGGAAGCACAGGAGAATGAACGCAAAAGAATTGTTCTTGAACTTCATGATGGCGTGGGTCAGCTTTTAACAGCAGTTCGTTTACGGGTTGAACGTGTAAAGGATGATGAATCGATGAGGGAGGTTGTAGCCATGATAAATGAAACCATTGCGGAAGTGAGGCGCGTATCGTATAACCTGATGCCCAATGCGCTGGTAGATTTTGGATTGGAAGCCGCATTAAAAGGATTGTGCGATAATATCAAAAAATATGCTTCCATCACTTTTGATTTTCAATATGTGAAGGAGGTTGATATAGAACTTGACTTCGATATAAGCATAGCAGTTTTTCGTATTGTACAAGAAGCATTGAATAATATTCTGAAGCACGCACAGGCCACTCATGTTGAGTTGCATATTATTGAAAAGAATGATGAAATTTACTGCCTTATTCGTGACAATGGTAAGGGATTTGACGAGACGCAGAATGATAAAAAGGGATTTGGTCTTACCACTATGCGCGAGCGCGCCAAGATGTTGAATGGAAGCTTTGATCTGGAGTCAGCTGCTGCAGGTACTATTATTGAAGTGCATATACCCATGAAGCGATGAAGAAAATCAGATTGATATTGGCAGACGATCATCCGCTGATTCGTGAAGGATTCAGATCATTATTGAGCAAGAGTGATCATTTTGAAATTGTAGCCGAAGCGGAATCAGGCATTGATCTTATTGAGAAAGCCACTGAACATCATCCGGATATTGTATTGGTAGATATCACCATGCCACAGCTTAACGGGTTGCAGGCCATTGAACGTTTGAAGGAAACTGATCCATCGTTGAAGTTTATTATTCTTTCCATGCATGAAGAACGCGAGTATGTCTTGCAAGCCATAAAAACAGGAGCGCAAGGTTACTTATTAAAGAATGTTGAACACGAAGAACTTGAACGAGCCATTCGCACAGTATATGATGGTGGTAAATATTATAGTTCTTTCGTTACCCACATCCTGGCAGAATCCATCAGTAAGCCAGAGAATACAAGTGAAACCGAAATAACGTTGCGCGAAAAAGAAGTATTGAACCGCGTGGCTAACGGGCAGAGCACCAAACAAATTGCCAGCGAATTAAACATCAGCATTCGCACGGTGGAATCACATCGCATTAATATGTTGCGGAAACTTAAGGTTAATAATTCCGCAGAATTGATCAGAAAAGCCATTGAACTTAAAATTCTAAACGACTATCCGGGAAAACCCTGAGTAATCACATCGGGATAAAAACGATTCGATTGCTGTACTTTCACTGATCTGCGAGAGCCATCAGGGGCCGTTTATTTGTACAAAGGTTATAAACACTTGTACAATGAAGCAGATAGCAGGAGTGATCATTTTAATGGTTATAAGTCAGTTAGCTTTTAGCCAAACCACAAATCAACCAGACCCAACATACTCAGCCGGGAATTATAAACACCCTAACAAGGCAGCATATGCGAAAGAGCATAACCTTGATAAATCAACAAAGCTTGAGACAGTTGATGCGGCCGATAACAGCAATTACAAAACACCATATTCGGCTAAGAAAGTTAAGAAGGCCGCTTTGGTTGCAAGTTCAGATAAGAGCAAAGCCAGGGGATCATACAAACACCCTCAGGGATTATAAGCATATTGTAGTTTAGGTAATAGGTTAAGACCAGTCTCGATTGAGATTGGTCTTTTTATTTTCAGACGCTTTGCTTTTACACGCAATCGTTTTCTTTCAGATCAAATATTAAATATTAGGGTATATAATCTTTAAAAGTAGACCTGTACGTTGGTTTGTACTTAGTATTTGTATATTTTTTAATCAGACTAATATTCTGATTGAATGAAGTGCATATATTTTTTACTTAATGAAATGTATAGATGAAAAAATTCCTCTCTGAAAACTGGATTGTTATAGCGATCGGCATTGCCCTCATGGGAAGTATGACGATGGCTATTCGTAACAACTACATCATTAAAAATAATAACATCCTTCAAAAGCAAAGCGAGCTCGTTAAGCAACGAACACAGCAAATACTAAGCAGCACCATGCACGGTTTGGATCTGGGTGCCAGAGGCTACGGGTTAACGAAAGAGCAAGCTATGCTCATTCCCTATAACAAAGCCATGGTTGAAGCCAAAGCCATTTTTCATGAGCTTGATTCAATACTTAAAGTCCAGAACTATGCAGATCGAAGTAAACTGCAGGATGTAGAACTTGAGATTCAGCATTATATTGATTTTAGCAAGGAGATGGTGAGCATGGCCGATGCAAATGATATGAACACTTTTATTTCCATGCTAAAAGAAGATAAGGGTTATGATGTGTGGAAAAAATATGATGAATTCTCCAGACCCTTGTTTGAATTTGAAGACAATCAGAATAAGGTTGCCCTGGCTAATTATAATGCGGCGATCAGAAACAATCTTATTTTGCAAATATCGATTATCGTATTGGCTTTACCGGCTCTTCTTATGTTTGTGTATCGTGTTCGTAAAGAGCGTGAGTCGCGTCAGAGATTGTTGAAGGAAGTTGAGGAGAATGATCGTCGGTATGTTTTTAACGCTGGCAATACCCGGACTTTGACGGCGAAACAGATTAATGATATTTCAATCAACAACTCTCGCAAGGCCTCATATTTTATAAAAAGCCTGGCTACCGGCAAGTACGATGTGGAGTGGGAGGGTATGACGCAGGAGAATGAATCTTTAAATGAAGAGACCCTTGCCGGTAATTTATTAGAGCTTCGTGAAAAACTGCGAAGAGCTAAAGTTGAAGATGGGCAACGAAATTCCACCAACGAAGGTCTTGCTCAATTCTCTGAAGTCGTTCGTAACAACCAGCATGATTCAAAATTGCTGGCCGATAAGTGTGTTTCTTTTCTTGTTAATAAGTTGAAGGCACAGCAAGCCAGTTTGTTTGTTCTGGAAGGTGAGGATAAGGAGGCTCATCTCAGATTGGCTTCGTGTTATGCGTACAATAAGAAAAAGTTTATCGAGAAAAGTATAGATCTGGGTAGCGGTTTGGTAGGTCAGGCATTTATGGAGGGCGACGTAGTTCAGCTAAAACAAATCCCGCAAGGCTACACCACAATTACTTCAGGCTTGGGCGAAGCCACTCCGCAGCATTTGCTTATCGTTCCATTGAAATATGATATTTATGCCGTTGCTGTTCTGGAGATGGCGTCGTTGGATAATTTTGAAAGCTATCAGGTTGATTTCTTAAGAAAATCAGGCGAGTTTCTGGCTGCAGCAATTCTAAGCACGCAGACTACTAACAAGATGAAGTACCTTCTTGATCAGGCTATGATGAATGAGGAGAAGATGCGCTCAAGTGAAGAAGAGATGAGACAGAATATGGAGGAGCTCATGGCTACGCAGGAAGAATTGATTCGGAAAGAAAAAGAAATGCAGAGGCAGATGTCGATGTCATCGTAAAAAGAAAAAGGGTTTGTATTTCTACAAACCCTTTTTTCTTTAGTAATCCGTTAAGATTACTTCTTTTTCTTAGCCGCTTTTTTAGCTGACTTCTTAGCTACTTTTTTAGTGGCTGTTTTTTTCTTAGCAGCTTTCTTAGCTACTTTCTTTTTTGCTACCTTCTTTGCCATAGCGTTTTTTGTTTTTGTTTAAAAAATAAATCTGATGCAAGATAGAATAAATTTTTTTATTTACGAAAATTATTTTATTAACAGAGATTTGAAGAGCGTCAGATCACGTTGAACTATCTTAACTTTTGCTGTTTGTTTCGCGAATCATCTTCACCGACATCAAACCAAGTACAACAATAACAGCAATGATTGCTATCCATATAATAATTCTGTTAGTAAAGAATGTTGTTGACTCAACAGTTGTCTTGACTGCAGGTATTAACTGAACATGCTGTGCCTGAAGTATGGTTGCATTCTGTGGTATACTGTCTCTGAAGAAGCCCAGATCGTATGATGGTGCTTGTAAATCTTTGCCGAATCTGATTGTATAGGTATCATTTTTCTTCAGCCAGGCGGTTATATATCTGTTTAGCTGGTATGCTTTAACATTCTCAACAGTAAGCGAAGGATTATCTTCATTCTCGATAACCATAATGAGTTCTTTAACTTTCAATGTTGAAAAAGATAAGGTTGTTGAGTGGGTTGAACTTAGCTCAACCTCATCAATAAATTCATTGTAAGTTTCTCTTACCTGCTTCTTTCCTTTCTTTCGAAGAAGAGTTTTGGGTTCGTAAAGTTTAGCGTTACGCCTGTAAAAAGGTACACCCGTTAGTTTCATTTCAATTTTATCAACAAAGTGAGGGTTGTTGAATTGAAAATGTACATAGGTGGATTTCTCTTTTGCGCTATCAGCGGTTATAAACTTAAGATCTGGTACTTCACTGTACTTTCCTGTTTCGGTTTGTGTGTCGTAAAACCCAGCCTTTATGATATTGAGAGGTGATGTAGTTGAATCTTCAATGTGAATAGCATAAAAAACATAATTACTCAGAGGAAAGTCAACAATCTTAACCTCACTTGTTCCTGTTGTGCTGTTGATGGATTCAAGAGTGAAGTGTTGTTTTAACGCATACCACTGCTTTTTATCGTCACTGCCCAGCAGCGTAGCTTCTTTAACTACTTCAGCATTCTTAATAATCAGACTTATATTATTGATGGGCTCTTTGTCTTTATTTTTTAGAATCAACGATGTACAACATCCAGGCTTCTGCTTCTTCTCAACAATAGTATAATCATGAAATTGTTGAGTGGTGTAGTAAGCAGGTTCTTCATCGATCAGAAATGGAACCTCCTTATTTTGTTTGTCCAACAATCTGATATTGGCAAAATCAGTTGATAGAAAAGACCCGAGCTCTGGCGAAAGCATGATCCTGTAAAAGCCATCCTTCTCTACTACCGGTAAAGCAGCCGTATGTGTGTATGTCTGAGCTGACACACATATGCTTAATGAGATGGCTACAATCGTACTTAAATATTTCATTTTCATGCTTCGTCTTTCTTTTCAATGACATCCGTCTGCTTACTTTCATCTGCCAGGATAATCTTTTTTAATCGCTGATACATAAATGACACAATCAGCAACAACACACCCAGTGAAATGAAGGCCGCTATCTTGCCACCTTCGGAGATACCACGGATGTCTACCAGGAACAATTTCAGCAATGTGAGTAAGAACAGTGATAATGAAATGATTCGAAGGTGTTTTAATTTTCGTTTTAGCCCGATAGCAATAAGCAAGAATGATGTTATGCCCCACAGTATCGGGAACCCAATTTTATGATTTTGTGAAAGTATATGATCTATCGAACCAGTTGGTGAATAGGCAATGAGCACTACTGTATGATCTAGCTCAGCACTGGCTATGAAAATATAAAACGCAACATAGAACCATGAATAAATATTGTAAGTCTTTTGATTGAACTCATCTAATGTCTGTGTGCGTTTCAAACTGAATACCGAAACAATAAGCAGAACGATCAGATACAGGTAATGGAACACAAAGCCCAATGCACTAGCCTTCTCTGCCAGCATGGCGTTACGGGCATCAATAATCTGACTGTGATAGAAGAATAGATAGGCTGCGATGCCGAGCACGCCCCACAGCGCAAACAATGGTTTAAATTCATCATGCACTTTCAGTTTCTTTTCAAATACCTGCAGCAAAACAATAAAGAGCATGCTGTAGCTACCAATAATGATTTCCTGTGCCGATAATTCAAATTGTCCATGAATTAAATGAAAACGAAGCTCTAACAGATTGGCAAAATAGGCAGCAAGAACTCCAACAAGTGTTATCACAGCTCTATATCCATTAACAGGAATAACACTTTCTGAAGTCTCATTTTTCAGGAAATAAAGTGTGAGTACAAGCGATGCCAAAGAAACGATGCTCGTAATGTAGCCCTTATTAAAAATGATATTTAGTGATTGTGTATAATCAAAATAAACCTGGCCCCAATCCATGATCAAACTGATGATCATTAATCCCATAACAATCACCGAAACTATCTTCATCAACTTGATGCCAGATTTCTGTGACAGCCATAACAACAGCACGGTCTCGGCAGACCAAAACAAGGTGATGTGATTACCTTCTAACTGAATTGGTGCTGCCAGACTAATGAAGGTAAGTACAAGGCCGATTAATAAGAAAACCAGTTTTTTATCAACACGCTCATTTTTATAGAGCAAATAAGCAAACACAAAATTGAAAATACCCAATGATGCGGTGAACAGACCTTTAAACATCTCACCATGTTCATTATTTAAAATTACCATGCCAGCAGCGTAATAAAGAAATGTATTGCTGAGCAACATACTAATCTCGATGGTTTCGAAAGGTGTTCGTTCTTTAATGTTGTTAACAATATTCATGGCGAAGAATACCAGGTAGAACAGCGTCGCAAAAATGATGGCGCCAACAATCATAGAAATGTTGTTACCATCAAACCTTGCACCTAACCATGAGCCGAAAAGAAGAAGAGTAAAAATGTATGCAATGATGTTAACCAGATTCCATTTCTTGTAATAGGCAAGAACGAGCATGCCCACATCCAGAATCAGTACATAGGTAAACAGCACAACATAATTACCTTCTCCCGTACTAACCATGAAGGGTGAACCAAAACCACCAAGTATGGCAAGGATTGCCAATTCAATACGATTATAGGCGAGCGATAATAAAATTGTAAATCCTGTGATGATTACCATCAATATGAACGCAGCTGCCTGACTAAAGAGCTGATACTCATGAAAAGCAATGAAGATGGTTAAATATAAAATGGCAATACCACCGCCTACTAATACCGAACTGAAGGCTGCAAATGTTTTACGCATCCGGTGCGCCACACCAATCAGTATGCCACCACATAATATACCAATGAATACGCGACCAATTTCATTTATCCATTCCTGATCAATAGCATACTTAACAAAGAACCCGATCCCTAAAACAAGAATCCCGATCCCAACTTTGTTGGCCAGATTTTCTCCAATGAATTTTTCAAGATCAGGATTGCGTTCGAAGAAGCCAGGCTTCGGTGCTCTGTTTTCTTTTTTGACAGGCGGAGCAGGTAACGGCTCGATGCGAGGTTTAGAGAAAGCCTGATGAACAACCTCTTCAACAGGTTCCGGTTTAGTATCTGGAATTTTTGTTGGAGCTTCTTGTACTACCTCAGGTTCTTTTTTGATTTCTTCAAAGACTGGCTTTTCTACTTTTGGAATAAAAGGTTCAGGCGTTGGTTGAAATGCCGGTCTCTCTTTAGTTGATGTTTTTTCCTGCTCAGGTAATGATCGTATTTTTTTCAATTCACGTGTAAGCTCGTCGACCATTTTTTGCATCCGGTCAAGTTTGCTTGCCAGATCGCTTTTCATTGTGATTAAAATGACGAGAATCACAATTCCGAGGATTAATAAAAGTACGTCCATTCGTTTTTATGGATAGATAAAATTTATCTAATCTATGGAAATTATATCAAATGAACCAAACCACTAAGTCATCGGTCAATAGTCGTCAGTCAATGATCCTACAATAATGCTATTCAAGTTTTAATTCCTACTGACTAATAACTGATAACTGATGTCTGAATATTAAATAAAAAGTATGAAATTTGGCAGCAAGAATACCAAACCAAAACCATTTAAATGAAATACAAATTCTTTTCCCTCAGCACGTTTTTCTGTGCTGCATTGCTTATCGCAGGTTGTACAAAGCAAAACAAAAATTCAGATCCCATAGAAGCTAAGATCGATTCTCTTTTGTCTCAAATGACGTTAGAAGAAAAGGTTGGAATGATCCATGGCAGTTCTTCCTTCACTTCAGGTGGTGTAAAAAGATTAGGTATTCCAGAATGGACAATGTCTGACGGACCTCACGGTGTTCGCAAAGAACATGGTCGTGATTATACGCCCGATGGAAATGGTAATGACTCAGCTTCTTATTTACCTACCGGAGTTTCATTGGCAGCAACCTGGAATCCTGAGCTAGGCTATTCCTTTGGAAAAGTTCTGGGAAGTGAAGCTAACTTCAGAGGTAAAGATGTAATTCTTGGTCCTGGTATTAATATTATGCGCACACCATTGAACGGAAGAAACTTTGAATATCTTAGTGAAGATCCATACCTCATCAGTCGTATGGCTGTTGGTGCAATAAAAGGAATTCAGGATCAAGGTGTAGCAGCTTGCGTAAAACATTATCTGGCCAACAATCAGGAATACGAACGCAATAACGTTAATGTTGAAATGAGTGAAAGAGCGTTGCGCGAAATTTACTTGCCTGGTTTTAAAGCCGCAGTGCAGGAGGGAGGCGTACTAACCTTAATGGGTTCTTACAATAAATTCAGAGGTCAGCATTGTACGCATAATGAATACCTTATCAATACTGTATTAAAAGGAGAGCTAGGTTTTACAGGAGCTGTTATCAGTGACTGGGCTGCTGTTCATAATTCTGAGCAGGCATTGAAATACGGTACTGATGTAGAGATGGGAACAGATCTTACCATGCTCCCAAATCCTGATTACAATAAATTCTTTATGGCTGATAGCGCCATTATTTTAGTGAAAAGCGGAAAGATAGCAGAATCTATTGTTGACGATAAAGTTCGTAGAATTCTCCGCGTTATGATTAAGACCAACATGTTTGGAAAACGTGCTCCAGGTTCATTCAATACACCAGAGCATCAGGCAATAGCACTTAAAATTGCTGAAGAAGCCATTGTTCTTTTAAAGAATGATAATATCCTTCCCCTTAAGAAAGAGTCATTAAAATCTATTGCTGTTATCGGAGCTAATGCTACTCGTAAGAATGCTGGTGCTGGTGGAAGTTCTCAACTTAATGCCAAGTATGAAATTACACCACTTGCAGGTTTAAAAACTTTGGTGGGTGACAAAATTAAAATTACCAACGCAGAAGGTTATGCTATTGTTAAAGGAGGAGGAGCCGATAAAAAGCTGATACAAGAAGCAGTGAAGGCAGCTAAAAGTGCAGAGGTTGCTGTATACGTAGGTGGTTTTATACATGGATATTCAGATGCATGGAATGACAACGCTTTTGATAGCGAAGGTATAGACAAACCTGATATGAATTTGCCTTTCGGCCAGAATGAAGTTATTGATGCTGTCTTAAAAGCGAATCCCAACACCATTATTGTTTTGATTGGTGGTGGTCCGGTTGATATGACGAAGTGGGTTGGTAAAGCAAAAGGAATTATCCAGGCCTGGTATCCTGGTATGGAAGGTGGTAATGCACTGGCGAAAATTATCTTCGGTGATGTAACACCATCGGGTAAACTTCCTGTTACTTTTCCTAAGAAGCTTGAAGAAAGTCCGGCTCATGCGTTAGGCGCATATCCTGGCGACAACAAACTTAATGAAGAGTATAAAGAAGGATTGCTGGTAGGTTATCGTTATTTTGATACAAAGAAAGTAGAGCCTCAGTTTGCCTTTGGTCATGGTCTATCATATACTACTTTCTCCTATGAAAATCTTGTCGTTACGAAAGCAGAAAAAGGAGCAATAGTAAAATTATCAGTAAAGAATGCAGGAAGCGTTGCGGGTGGTGAAGTTGTGCAACTCTATATTAAAGATGATGCTGCATCAGTTGAGCGCCCGGAGAAGGAGCTTAAAGCTTTTGCGAAGATATTTCTGCAGCCTGGAGAATCGAAAGAAGTTGAATTGAAATTGAATGAAGATGCTTTTCAATATTATGATGAAGTGAAAAAACAATTTGTACTTGAACCTGGAAGGTTCACCATACTGGTTGGAAGTTCTTCGCGTGATATAAGATTAACCGGAGCGGTTGAGTTCTAGAAAGACTGCACTTCCGATACGTCATTTAAAAAAGGCTGGCATCCATATGATGCCAGCCTTTTTTTGCAATAGAGATATTATTAATTCTGTAAACGAATGCAACTTTATTTTTATACTATTTTTATATAGAGTACCTTGCCTGATGAGATGTGTTTCATGAGGCTCATAAGAACTTTTCTTGTCTTCTTTATAGTACTCTTCTGTAAGAGTCTTTTCGCTCAGCCCGAATATTATAAGTTTGCGCACCTTGATATCAATGGAGGTCTCTCGCACAATCAGGTACGCTGTTTTTTGAAAGATCAAAAAGGTTTTCTCTGGATTGGTACAGAAGCAGGTCTGAATCGTTTTGATGGCTACACCGTGCGCAAATATTTTAACGATTCGCAAGATTCCACTTCAATTCGTAACAACAGTATTGTATCATTATTTGAATTGCCTGAAGGACACATGGGAGTTCTTACTGTTGATGGGCTTTCTATCTATAATCCAATGCATGATTCATTTCTTAACGGATCAACTTCGTACCTTAAAATTATACAGATCCACCCCGATTCAATCAGGGAAGTTATAAAACATGCCAATGATATATTTTGGTTTATACCCAAATCGCACGGGATAATCTTGTATGATGAAAAATCAAAAAACAGTACCTCCTTCAAGAATAATCCTGCTGATACCACAACCATAGTTTCATCTGCCGTAACCTGTATTACACAAATCAATACTAAAAGTTATTGGATAGCCCATGACGATGGTACTATTGAGCATGCAGAATTATCAGGCAAAAACCTTAAAGTGACCTATCGAAACTATTTGCTTAAGAAGGATAGAAGATTTGCACTCAATATAAAGATAGTAGCTGATAATGATGATGATCTTTGGATCCATTTGTTAAATGACAATAGAGGTATTTATTTCTTCGATTCGAAATTAAAAACGACGCGTCATATTTATAAAGAGTCGCCAGGAATGCACCTCAATGCAAACATTGTAGCTTCAGTAACAATTGGTAACGATGGTTTAATCTGGGTAGCTACAGACCATGGTGGTATAAATCTAATCAATAAAAAAACTGGACAGACGATGATCATTAGTCATCATGATGAAGATCCGCGAAGTCTTGCTCAAAACAGTATAACAACACTCTATAATGATAATGAAGGTATTATATGGATAGGAACCTATAAACATGGGCTGAACTATTATCACAAAAATATTATCCGGTTTCCATTATACCAGCATTATCCGCTTGACTTAAAGGGATTACCGTTCGGAGATGTGAACAGATTTGTTGAGGACAAGAAAGGTAATTTATGGATCGGAACAAATGGAGGAGGACTTATCTATTTTGATCGGGAGAAAAATACATTTAAACAATTCAAAAATAATCCAAACGATCCCTCAAGCCTAAGCAGTGATGTTATTGTAAGCCTGCTGATAGATGAGAATGATATCCTCTGGATTGGAACTTTTTATGGTGGATTAAATTCTTTTGATGGCAGAAAATTCAAAAGATTCATGCCTGTACTGAAAGATCCATCCAGCATAAGTAGCCGAAGTGTTTGGGAGATTTTTGAAGACTCACGTCATCGTCTATGGATTGGTACATTGGATGGAGGCTTGGAATTGATGGACAGAAAAACAAATACCTTCACACATTATCGTAGTGGTGATATTAACTCTGTTCGATCTACATATATCTCTACCATTATAGAGGACAAAAATGGAAATCTTTGGTTTGGCACACGAGGTATTGATATCCTGATGCGTGAAACGGGTAGGTTTGTTCATTATGAGAACGAAAAGAAAAATCCAAAGAGTTTAAGCAGCAATACAATTCTTGACATCAAAGAAGCCAGTGACGGAAAGATCTGGATTGCCACACTCACAGGGTTGAATCTGTTTGATGTAAAGACCAAAACCTTCTCTTTGTTTAGAGAGGCTGACGGTTTGCCAAGCAATTCCGTGCTTACCATCTTGGAAGACAATCAAAGAAACCTTTGGCTTGGAACGGCGAATGGTCTCTCAAAGATGACGCTGAATAGAAAAGATGGCCAAAATAAATATGTATTTCAGAATTTTGATGAAGCTGATGGATTGCAAGGAAAACAATTCAATGAAAATGCATCACTCAAAACAAGAAATGATGAATTGATTTTTGGAGGCTCCAATGGGTTCAATATATTCAGGCCAGAACTACTTGGTGTTAATAAAAACCCACCTCAAATTGTATTGACAGACTTCCAGCTGTTTACAAAAAGTGTTAAGCCAGGTGAAAAGATTGATGGCCGGATTATCCTTAGCAAGTCGATTGTTCATTGTGATGAAGTAGTATTGCCTGCAAATGAAAATGTGTTCTCTATTGAGTTTGCAGCGCTGAATTTTTTTCATCCTGAGAAAAATGACTACAAGTATAATCTTGAAGGATTTAGCACAGACTGGCTTACTGCTGATAGTAAATCACGCAAGATAACCTTTACTAACCTTAATCCTGGCGACTATGTATTTCATGTGAAAGCAGCAAACAACGATGGCATCTGGAATGATAAAGGTGCGAGTTTGAAAATTACAGTGTTACCACCATTCTGGAAAACAAATACTGCATTTATAGCCTACGTTTTATTTATTATCGGAGCACTTCTTCTCACAAGAAAACTAATTCAACAACGCGAGCAGATGAAGTTTGTCATTCGGCAAGAGCGACAAGAAGCACTGCGAATGCACGAACTTGACATGATGAAAATTAAATTCTTCACCAATGTAAGTCACGAATTCAGAACGCCATTAACACTCATTCTTACGCCACTTGAGAAATTATTAAAACAGGTTTCTGATCAGAATCAACAAAGTCAGTTCCTTCTTATTCAACGTAATGCCAAGCGATTACTTAACCTGGTAAATCAGTTACTTGATTTTCGTAAGATGGAAGTCCAGGAATTGAAATTTAATCCGTCAGAAGGAGACATCATTGCATTTCTAAAAGAAACTGTTTCCTCTTTCAGCGACCTGTCGGAGAAGAAGCACATTCAATTGCACTTTGAATCATCAGTACCCATACTCGAAACACTTTTTGATCAGGATAAGCTTGAGAAAATTCTCTTTAACTTGTTATCTAACGCTTTTAAGTTTACGCCAGATCATGGTGCTGTCTCTGTTAATGTAACGCTGCTGAATGGTAGTGGTGAAGAAAAATGTCTTCAGATAATGGTGAGAGACACGGGTATTGGTATAACACCTGAGAAGCAGGAAAGAATTTTTGAACGGTTCTTTCAAAATGAACTCCCCAAAAGTATGGTTAATCAGGGTAGTGGTATCGGGTTATCAATCACAAAGGAATTTGTTCGCATTATGAATGGCACTATTACTGTTGAAAGTGAATTAGAGAAAGGAAGTGTATTTATTATTGAGCTTCCGGTAAAAGAAGTGTTTATAACTGCAAGTACTTCAGAAGTAGAGCAAGCCATTTTAGCAGAGCCATCAAAAGCAAATATTGACAACGAGAGAGTAACAACTCCGGATGATAAAAAACCTATCCTGTTACTGGTAGAAGATAACGAGGATTTTAGATTTTACCTGAAGGATAATCTGAGAGATACTTATCATGTGATTGAAGCGAAAGACGGGCTTGATGGATGGCATAAGATTATTGAATACTTACCCGACCTGATGGTTAGTGACATTATGATGCCTAACATGAATGGTATTGAATTAACACGTAAAGTAAGATCTGATAAGCGGGTTTCACATATACCCATAATTTTATTAACTGCACGTACTGCCGAGGAACAAAAGCTTGAAGGATTTGAGGCTGGCACAGATGAGTATCTAACAAAGCCTTTCAATTTTGAAATACTGATATCACGTATCAGAAACCTGATTCTTCAACGTGAAAAGTTTCAGAAATCTTTTTCAAAACAGCTTGATGTAAAAGCGAGTGAACTGAACATCACATCAGTTGATGAAAAGTTTATAAAAGATGCTATTCATTGTGTTGAAGAGAATATTGAGTCTACAGAATTTTCAGTTGAAGATCTTAGCCGCGAGTTAGCTATCAGTAGGGCGCACCTTTACAAGAAAATACATGCGCTGACTGGCAAATCTCCGCTTGAGTTTATGCGGGTAATTCGGTTGCAGCAGGCTGCTCAATTACTTGAACGTAGTCAGCTTACAGTTGCAGAAATAGCCTACAAGGTAGGATTTAACAATCCAAAGTATTTTGCCCGCTATTTTAAAGATGAGTTTGGTATGCTGCCATCCATGTATGCAGCATCGAAGCGGGAAAGAAAATCATAAGGTTCAAGTCGAGTATGAATTGACATTACCTAGCTTGCTACCGGTATTTTAAAATGTATTGTCAGGTTATAAACCTCTCAATTATAGAGAGTTCATTAATATTTTTATGATTAAAAGACAAATGGAACCCTCATGCGATCAATTTTAACTCCCTCAACATCCTTCTATTGTTTTACTTTTATTACTGACCCATTTAGTAATGCCACTCGATAAAATAAAGCGAAGGAGTACCATCTTATTAATTATAGAAGTTACTATCTATTTCATTATAGCAATGTCCGTTGCTTTGATTGTAACACACTAAACATCCCCAAGTAATTTTCTTTTTAGGATTTGACATGCCGTCTCTCACTCGCTGAGATAAATTGTGTCAAGCCATTATTCCTTTTTAGCGAATACAAGCGATGGAGTTAGCACATCGAGCCTATCGTAGATGTTTCAAAAAATAGCTTCAGAATCAATTTTATACACCTCTAAAAGACAATTTATACCCTCCGCATACTCTTAAACCTCTTGGTTTAGACAATTCCATACCCATTCAAAGGCTCGTTGGCCAATACCTTTACGCATACGATTGCAGAAATTTTATGCCGTCAACCTATGTGAATTTAAAATTTGTGGGAATGAGATTATTAGTACTAGCGAACATTATTTTTTTATCAACCCTGCTATCATGTAGCCATAAGCCAAGCTACAACAAAACTGATGATGGGGTGATTGTGCACCTAAAGGGAGAGCAGGCAAAGCAAATCAAACTTGAGGTTATATCCGAAAGTATTATCCACATACAGGCCACGCCGACTGATTCATTCTCCACCGAGAAGAGTCTTGTGGTATTACCTGAAAGCAAACAGCCAACAAGCTGGAAGTTAATTGAACACGAAAACGATCTGGTAGTAGCAACACCAGCACTTCATGCTACCGTCTCCTTACTTACAGGAGAAGTAAGTTTTACTGATACACTTGGAAACCCAATCCTTCAGGAAAAACAAGGCGGTGGAAAGTCTTTTGAAAACACCACTGTCGAGAATCTTTCCTGTTACCACGTTCGCCAGGTTTTTGAATCACCTGATGACGAAGCATTCTATGGATTAGGTGGCCATCAAAACGGTCAGATGAATTACAAAGGCCAGGATGTTGAGTTAGCTCAACATAATATAGTAGACGTCATTCCATTTTTATACTCAAGCAAAAACTACGGTATCCTATGGGATAATTACTCCATCAGCAAATTCGGTGACCCACGTGATTACCTGCCTTTGAGTTCACTAAAACTTTTTACAGTCGATGATAAAGAAGGAGGTTTGACCGCCAGTTATTACGTAGGCGAAAAGGTAATCAAAAGTACAGTTGAAAATAAAATTGACTATGAATTTCTTGAAACACCCCAGGTTGATAGTTTTCCAAAAGATGTTGCCAGAAATGGAAAAGTAGTTTGGGAAGGATCATTCTCTTCAGAGGCAGAAGGACAACATAAATTTTTGATTTATGCTTCAAGTTATTTTAAAGTATGGGTTGATGATAAACTCATCATGGATAAATGGCGTCAGAACTGGAATCCCTGGTCGAATAAATTTGGTTTAGAAGTAAAGAAAGGAGAGAAGCATAAACTTAAAATTGAATGGATTCCTGATGGTGGATATCTCGCTGTAAAACATCTTGATCCGATATCATCGATAGAACAAAATCAACTTTCACTTTCTTCAGAAGTAGCAAGCCAGATAGACTACTACTTTGTTAAGGGTAATAATGCTGATGATGTTATTAAAGGCTACAGACAACTTACAGGCAAAGCTCCCATTGTACCAAAGTGGGCGATGGGTTTCTGGCAAAGTCGTGAGCGTTATAAAAGTCAGAAAGAGATTATTGACATCGTTAAAGAATACAGAAAAAGAAATATTCCACTCGATAATATTGTCCTTGACTGGCAATACTGGGAAGACCCTAAATGGGGTTCACACGATTTTGATGTGACAAGATTCCCCAATCCACAAGGCATGATCAATGAGCTTCACAATGATCTTCATGCTAACCTCATGATTTCAGTCTGGCCTAAGTTTAATAAAGGTACAGCCAACTATGACGAGATGAATAAGAATGGATTTCTGTTCACTCGCAATATTGAAAAGAAACGTAAAGACTGGGTAGGTGTTGGTTATGAAAATACTTTTTATAATCCTTTTAAGGATGCGGCAGGCAAGTTATTCTGGAAACAGATTGATGTGAAGCTTAACAAGCTTGGCATAGATGCGTGGTGGCTTGATGCAACGGAGCCCGATATGCATTCGAATCTCTCTATAGAAGAAAGAAAATTAAATATGAGTCCAACAGGCATGGGCCCGGGAGCAAAATATTTCAATGCTTATTCCTTATTGAATTCCAAGAGTGTTTATGAAGGTCAGCGTAAATCAAGTCCGGAGAAGAGAGTTTTTATTTTAACACGCTCTGCCTTTGCTGGTCAGCAACGTTATGGTGCAGCAACATGGAGCGGAGATATTGTTTCACGCTGGAGTGATTTTAAAGATCAGATTGCAACTGGTATAAACTTCTCCTTGTCAGGCATACCATACTGGACAATGGATATCGGTGGCTTTGCCGTAGAGCATCGTTATGAGCATGCGGAGGGAGAAACATTAAATGAATGGAGAGAATTGAATGCACGTTGGTTTCAATACGGAGCGTTCTGTCCATTGTTCCGTTCACATGGTCAATATCCATTCCGCGAGATCTTTAACATTTCTCCTGCAGGACATGAAGTTTATAATAGCATGTTGTACTATGATAAGCTTCGTTATCGCCTGATGCCTTATATCTATTCACAGGCAGGTGCAGGTTATTTTAATGACAACACGATTATGCGTGGACTGGTGATGGATTTCAATGATGATCCGAAGGCTCGCAACATCGCAGATCAATTTATGTTCGGCCCAAGCTTGTTGATTAATCCTGTTTACGAATTCAAGGCACGTACACGTGAAGTTTACCTTCCTGCTACGTGTGGCTGGTATGATTTCTATACAGGTAAATATTATAATGGTGGTCAGACATTACAGGTAGAAGCTCCACTTGATAGAATCCCTGTATTTGTAAAAGAAGGTTCGATTATACCTGCTGGTCCAGAAATTCAATACAGCACACAGAAAGTTGCCGATCCGATTACACTGTATGTGTTCGCAGGTAAGAACGCTCACTTTGAACTCTATGAAGATGAGAGTGTGAATTACAACTATGAAAAAGATCAATACGCAACCATAGCATTTGACTATGACGAAGCAACAAAAACACTTTCGATAGGCAAACGCAAAGGTTCTTATAACGGCATGTTGGAGACGAGAAGTTTCCAGATTGTTTTGGTTAATAGTAATCATCCGGTTGGGGTGGGTATAACAGCTCACTCTGATCAGGTGGTTCGATATGACGGACAGGCACAATCAATAAAAATGAATTAACTGATGAATTCATATTCCGCGAGGAATTGGAGATAAACAACTTAACTAAACTCTAACTAAATAAATTATGATGAAAAGGTTTTACAGAAGCTTATGTTGCGCTTCCGTATTTATTTTTCTGCTGGGTTTGACTCATGCGCAGGCACAGAGTCAACTCGTCACAGGAAAGATTACGGATGTTTCAGGTAATCCGGTTCCAGGTGCAAATATTCTTATAAAGGGAAGTACGACGGGAACATCAGCGGATGCAAGTGGTTCTTATAAAATTGAAGCTACGGCGTCTGATGTATTGGTCATTTCTTTTATTGGATACAAATCAAAAGAAATACCTGTGGGAACACAATCTGTGATTGACGTTACAATGGAAGATGATATCTCAACACTTCAGGAAGTTGTAGTAGTAGGATACGGTGTTCAAAAGAAGGTCTTGAATACTGGAGCCAACTTGCAAGTAAGTGGAGAGAACTTGCAAAAGATGAGCACTACCAATGCCTTGCAAGCCTTACAAGGTCAGGCACCCGGTGTTCAGATTACATCTACATCAGGTCAACCAGGCGAAGGTATGAAAGTGCTTATTCGAGGTGTTGGAAGTATTGGCGGGAGTGGACCGTTGTATGTTGTAGATGGTGTTCAAACGGGCGACATCACATATTTAAATAATGCTGATATTCAATCCATTGATGTTTTGAAAGATGCAGCATCCGCTGCTATTTATGGATCGCAAGCTTCGAATGGAGTTGTGTTGATTACTACGAAAAAGGGAAAAAGTGGTCATTCTCAAATAACATTTGATTCGTATGTAGGTGTGCAGAATCTTGCAAGAAAAGCACCATTATTAAATGCTAAGGAGTATGCCTTGATGCGAAATGAGGCAGCTGTTAATTCTGGTCAGGCGCCAATGTATTCCAATGCACAAGTTGATTCATTAGGTAGCGCTGGCACAAATTGGATGGACAAAATATTTGTTAAGAATGCTCCGACAAGAAACTATTCGTTAGGTGCATCGGGTGGAAATGATATTTCTGTTTATTCAACAGCATTATCCTATGTATCTCAGGCTGGTATTGTTGGCGGTGCAAAGTTATCAAACTATGATCGTTATAATTTCAGATTTAATTCTGAACATAAATTGTATAAGGATAGAGTAGTTGTTGGGCAAAACTTAACTTTTTCGTATACTGATAAAAACGGTGTAGCTGTAGGTGGACAGTATAACAATGCTTTGCGTCCTTTCTTTCAAACCACTCCACTTTTAGTAGATAGCCCTACCGATACAGAAGGTATGTTTTATCAGGCAAATCCCTATCGACAGACTGTATATAACAGTATGAACAAATCCAATGCTCAAAAAATATTGGGCAACGCTTATATTCAGGTTGAACCGATTAAAAATTTAACGTTTAGATCAAGCGTAGGTATTGACTACAATGCAGGCGAAGGCAATTCATATCTACCAGCTTATCAATTGTCAATTTACTCTTTCAATCTAATTAATAGGGCTAGCCAAAATATGTTTAAGAACAAGGCTATGATCTTCGATAATTTAGTTAGTTATGGTTTCAATAAGGGTGACCATCGGTTCGATCTCATGGCAGGTAGTACTATCTATAGATATGATGGAAGTTCTATCAATGGAAGTAATACAAGTGTTGTATTTGATAATGTTAATTATTCCTATTTAACAAATACAACCAATCGCGATGGTGCTCGAATTACATTAGGAGGAGGTCCAGATAACCCTAACCGAAGAATATCTTACTTCGGAAGGTTGAATTATAATTTTAAAGAAACCTTTTTGTTAAATGCCACTTTTCGTGCTGATGGTTCTTCCCGATTTGCACCTGGTCATCAATGGGGTTATTTCCCATCTGTGTCAGCTGGTTGGGTAATGACCAATTCTGCTTTCTTATCACCGACACAAGGTTGGCTTAGTTTCTTAAAACTACGAGCAAGCTGGGGTCAGGTGGGTAACCAAAATGCAAGTGATTATAATTACTTAGCCCAGGTACAGACAGCTACTACAAATTATACATTTGGTCCAACTGAAGGTACTAATGGTTTAGTTCCTGGTGCCTATAATAGAAATATTGCAAACCCTAATCTGAAGTGGGAGACTTCTCAACAAAGCAATATTGGTTTTGATGCCAGATTGTTCAATGGAAAAGTAACTGCAAATTTTGATGTATATAACAAGACTTCAAAAAATTGGCTGATACAAGCTCCGGTATTAGCAACGGCTGGCGCACAAGCTCCTTATATCAATGGGGGTAATGTAACCAATAAAGGAATTGAATTGGCTCTTATTTATAATAACTCCATTGGTGAATTGAACTATAAGTTTGGTATTAATGGTGCTATCAATAGAAATAAAGTAACTAAAGTTCCTACAATTGATGGGATTATTCACCCAGCTTCTAGTGCGAACCAATTGTATGACAATTCTCCAGAATTCTACAGAGCTCAAACTGGTTTTCCAATCGGATATTTCTGGGGTTTAAAAACAGACGGGATTTTTCAAACAGAACAGGATGTGCTAAACTATAAGTATAGCGACGGAACATTAATTCAGCCGAACGCAAAGCCTGGTGATGTACGTTATGTGGATAGAGATGGTCAAGGAGGGATCACTTCCGCTGATAAAACTATGATTGGTAATCCTAATCCAAAAATGACCTTTGGCTTTACGGTGTCTGCCGATTACAAAGGATTTGATTTTTCAGTATTGGCGAATGGCGTTATGGGAAACAGCATCGTTCAATCGTACCGAGGCGTGTCTAATCCGAATGGTAATTACACAACAGCTATTTTGAACCGTTGGCACGGAGCGGGTACATCCAATAGAATGCCAGCTGTAACGGATGACAATAGAAACTGGGCCGATTTTTCAGATCTATATATCCAAAAAGGTGATTTTCTTCGAATCAGTAACGTAACAGTTGGATATGACTTTGCTAAGCTTTATAAAAATAAGTTTGTTAGTCAATTCAGATTATATTTTGCTGCATTGAACTTGTTCACCTTCACCAGGTATAATGGTATGGATCCTGAAATTGGATTTAGCCCCGAGAATGGAAATTCATTTGCTTCAGGTATTGATGTGGGTTACTACCCACGGCCAAGAACATATATGGTTGGCGTGAATGTTAAATTTTAAAAAGAATTAGTATGAAAAAATTTAAAATATATATCCTAACCTTAGGTCTATTGGGATTGGGTGCATGTAATGATAAGTTTCTAAACACAACACCCATTACCTCGGTTACAGAAGATAATTTTTACAGAACTCCGGCTGATGGTTATGCAGCATTGGTGGGTTGTTATGATGGCATGCAGCAACCAACAGGCACGCCCATTTTTAATAACGTTCTTTCAGATGACGCATTTGGAGGTACGGGAAATGGAGATGCTCATGATTATCAAATGATTGATGAGTTTAATCCAAATGTAGCGCCAACCATTCAGAATTTTTATTTGGATAATTGGACTAAATATTATGCAGGTGTATTTAGATGCAATGTACTTCTTGGAAAATTGGATCAGATAGATTGGGGTACTGATACTGGCCTGAGAACTACTTATGAAGCAGAAGCCCGTTTTATAAGAGCCTATCTTTATTTTGATATGGTTAGAATTTGGGGAAACATTCCATTGGTAACAGAACCAGCAAATGATAATCCTCCACAAGCTGATCCTGATGATGTTTATAAAGTTATAGCGGAGGATTTAGTTTTTGCTTCTGAAAATTTGGCAAGTGTCACTTATGCAGCACAACCTGTTTCAACACATGGTCGGGTGACAAAATGGGCTGCTGAATCATTATTGGCACGCGTATATCTTTTTTACACAGGCTACTATAATAAAACTGATTTGGTAGGATTAGTTACAAAGAGTGATGCGTTGGCTCGGGTAGAAGATGTCATTACAAACAGTGGTCATGGATTGGTCGACAACTTTGCAAATTTGTGGCCAACGTCCTCTGTCCAGTTGCCTGATACTCTGGAGCACTATGTAGGAGAAGATAATATGGAGACTGTGTTTGCTATCAAGTATACCTACACCAGTGATTACAATGGAAACCATGATAGTTTTGAGCTTATGTATATGCAAGGTATGCGCGGTAATGATAATTTCCCATACGGAAGAGGATGGGGAGCTTCTACTGTGAATCCTAGTTTATGGAATGCATATGATGATACCGATACTCGTAAGGTAGCGTCCATCATTTCAATAGATGATGAAGGTCTTACAATGAATAATGCTTCGGGAATTGGTGATTCGCGCGAATACACCGGCTACTACATCAAAAAATATGCCCCAATTATAAATACGAAGAATCAAAGTACTGCTGTGGTTTTGGGTGGCACGCAGGCACAATTGGATCAATATCAGGATTATGTTTCTATCCGGTATTCCGATGTTTTGCTTATGGCTGCAGAATTAGGAAGTCCAAACGCTCAGGATTATTTTGATAAAGTCCGCATGCGTGCTTATAAGACAAATTTCTCTTCTCTACCAGTTTCTTATAGCAATATCATGCTTGAGCGTCGATTAGAATTTGCTGGCGAAGGTTTAAGGTTCTGGGATTTGTTAAGACAAGGAATCACAGTTGCTTCTGCAGCAATTGCTGAATCTACAACCCTTTTAAACGGAGGCACGTCTACAACTAAAACTATTTTGGCAGCTAATATTGAGGCTACAAAAGGATTGCAGCAAATACCTTTAAATCAGATAACTCTAGCTGGTGGAACCCTTGTTCAGAATCCAGGATGGTAAACAATAATAATAATGACTATGAAAGGAAATAATTATATTAAAGCATTGCTGCTTTTAATAGTAGCAGTAGCGTGTAGCCCGACCGAGGTTAAGCTGGGTAACCCGATAGAAACGTCACGTCTGAAGTTTACAGTAACTCAAAATCCTGATTATGGAAATCAGTTTTTTCTGAAAAGTGAAACAGAAGGTGTTATACCGTATTGGAATTATGAACTTGGGCATTCGAATAAAGCTATTGACACTGTTGTTCTTCCATTTGAAGGAACCTACTATATTAAATACTCGGCCTTTTCAGACGGAGGTCAGACAATAGATTCCGTAGAAGTTACTGTGCCAGAAAATGATCAGAATTACTTCAGCGATCCCAGGTGGGAACTTTTAACAAATAATTCAGCAGGTAAATATTGGGAATTATTTAAAGTTTCTCTTGGTGGATCAGGTCATGCAAATGGTGATTGGGGTGATCCATCTTCTTGGTGGGCTGGCCCGGCTTATTTTAATGACTCTTGCTATTTTGATCTGAACAAAGGTTTTCATTACAACCGATATCATAACGGAACGGTTACAAAAAGCCAATTCGTACTTGATCTTAACGAGGATTTAGGAGGAACAGCAAATCCCGATCCTGGTGCTGCTATTGTCATACCATCTTCAAATCAGATGGCAGTAGCGGATGGTTCGAATGAAATGGATTCGCCAAATAAAACCAGATACAGAGTATATTATTTGAACAACGATACACTTGTTGTTGGCCAAGGGGCTTACTACGCACCACTAGCCCGACATGCTGAGGGGTGGAGCTACTACCATTGGTATGTTAAAAAATAAACTCAAAAAATAAAAACTAAAAAATAAGTCATTAAAGTCATGTAGAAATACATCTTTCATGACTTGTTTTTTTGTTTATCATGCTAACTAATCTTTATATGAGGCTAGGTTCTATCGCACTAATCATTTTGTTTGTTAGTTGCAACACAAAGCAGAACAATGATGCCTTATTTACAAAGCTTTCAAGTAACGATACAGGCATTAATTTTAATAATGTCAATATTGAAGATGAAGAGCATAATGTTTTTAAATACGAATATTTTTATAATGGAGGTGGAGTAGCATTAGGAGATATTAATAATGATAGCCTTGTTGATGTTTATTTAACTTCTAACCAGGGAGAGAATAAACTCTATTTAAATAAGGGTAATTTTAAATTTGAAGACATTACTCAGTCAGCTGGTGTCTCAGCAAAACAAGGATGGAAAACCGGCGTAGCCATGGTAGACATTAATGCCGATGGTTACCTCGATATATATGTATGCCGTTCGGCAGAAAAAGACTCTACAAAAAGAGAGAATTCACTATTTATCAACAACAGAAATTTAACTTTTGAAGATAAAGCAAAGGATTTAGGACTTAACGACAACTCATTCTCAACTCAAGTTGCATTTTTAGATTATGATCGAGATGGAGATATTGACATGTTTTCCTTGAATCATTCGGTTTCTACTATCGTGAAGTCCTTTGATATTCGAACTGAAAATAAAACCGAACGAGTTAGTTTTGTAGGTAATAAATTATACGAGAACAGAAATAACAAATTTATTGACATAAGCGATTCAGTCGGAATTTACGGGCCAGCCCATAACTATGGTTTAGGTGTAACCTATTCAGATATTAACAATGATGATTGGCCAGATATCTATGCATCAAATGACTATAATGGAAGTGATAACTTACTACTGAATCGAAACGGTAAGTTTTTTTCTTCTGCAACCGACAGTCTTTTAACGCACATATCCCACTTTACTATGGGTGTTGATATTGCTGATGTAAATAATGATGGATGGATGGATATTATGACGCTGGATATGTTACCCGATAACAATAAGCGTCAAAAGGAATTGCTTTGGCTCGATCAGTATGACATCTACACAACCATGAAAAAAAATGGACTTCACTATCAGGTCATGCGTAATATGCTACACCTGAATAATGGAAAAGGATTTTTCAGTGAGATTGGTCAATTGGCTGGTATATCAAATACCGATTGGAGTTGGTCTGCTCTTTTCGCCGATTACGATAATGATGGATTTCAGGATCTCTTCGTTTCCAATGGTTACAAACGGGACTTTACAAATAATGATTTTTTGAAATATCGAGCCAACCAGATTCTCGCTCAGAAATATGGAAAAAGACCTGATGACTATGCACACATGATAAAAAGGACTTCGTCCAACAAGTTGCATAATTACCTGTTTAAAAATAATGACGGAGTTCATTTCACCGATGAATCTCAAAATTGGGGTCTCAGTGATTTAACATTAACGAACGGCGCAGCCTATGCTGATTTAGATAACGATGGTGATCTGGATCTTGTCTTAAATAATATGGATGATGAGGCTGGTATCTATGAGAATAATGCGGAGAAGCTGCTTCATAATAATTATTTAAAAATAAGACTGAACGGTAGTGATCAGAACCGATATGGCCTGGGTGCGAAAGTGACTATATTCTGCAAGGGAAATTTAATGATAAGGGAACTTTGTCCCTATCGAGGATTTGAATCATCCATGGAGCCATCACTTTTTTTTGGCCTTCAACAATATGATCATATTGATTCGCTAATTATTAAATGGCCCAGGGGAGAAGTTCAAAAATTAATTCAGGTTAAGCCCAATCAAACAATTATACTCCATCAAAAGGATGCGATAATCGAATACTCCAAACAGAATAAGAAATCCGATGAATTGTTCAAGGAAGAAAAAGGTATAATTGATTTTGTTCATCATGAAAATGAATTCATTGATTTTAACGTTCAAACGTTATTACTCAAAATGTATTCAACTCAAGGTCCTGCCATGGCTCAAGCTGACGTCAACCATGATGGTTTAAAAGATATATTTATTGGTGGCGCTAAAGATCAAGCTGGAGTATTATTTATTCAAGACAAGCGCGGTTCATATTCGAGAAAAAATATAGCCGATTTCGAGATGGATAAATACGGCGAAATGGTTGATGCAGTTTTTTTTGATATGGATGGAGATGAGGATCAAGATCTTTATGTAGTGAATGGCGGATATGAATTTGATGTTAATGACATAAAACTCCAGGATAATTTATATAGAAATGATGGCTTTGGAAATTTTAAAAGGATTACCATGCCAAAATTTAATTCGAGTGGTTCTTGTGTAAGACCATTTGATATTGATAATGATGGAGACCTTGATTTGTTTGTTGGTGGACGAATAGTTCCTGGGAATTATCCAGAAATACCAGAAAGCTATATTTTAGAAAATAATGGCGTAGGAGTTTTCTCTATTAAAACAGATGAAATAGCACCTCAACTAAAAAGAGTTGGCATGGTTACAGATGCGAAATGGATAGATGTCAATCAGGATCACGTAAAAGATCTTGTTGTGGTTGGTGAATGGATGAGTGTCAAAATTTTTATAAACAATAAAGGAAAGTTGGATGATCAGTCGCATGAGTTTATAAAAGAAAAAACGGAAGGCTGGTGGAACTGTATACTGCCAAATGATTTTGACGGCGATGGCGATGAAGATATGATCATTGGAAATTATGGAACGAATAATCAGATAAAAGCCTCTGAGTCAAAACCTGCAACATTATACTATGGAGATTTTAATGGAGATAACACCATTGACCCATTGGTTTGTTATTACATTGGTGATAAGAGTTATCCATTCCCAACGCGCGATGAACTCGCAGAGTTTATGCCAATGTATAGAAAGAAATTCAAGAATTATGATTCATATGCTGTCGCAACAATTGAGAATATCCTTTCACCGGAACAATTAGAAAAGGCTCATATTCTCACAGCAAATCGCTTTGAGACCACGTACTTTCAAAATGACGGAAATGTCCTTACGATTAAACCCTTGCCTGTTGAATTTCAGTACGCACCAATTTATGCATTAGCAGTTATGGATGTTAATCATGATGGTAAATCAGATATTATTTCTGGAGGAAATCTTGAAAAGACAAGGGCAAGAATTGGGCGAGCTACAGCAAACATGGGCTTTGTTTTTCTGGGTGATAATAAAGGAGGATTTAGTTTTGTAAAACCAAATCGGTCAGGTATTAGTTTAGCTAACGATATAAGAAAGATAGCAATAGATGAAAATCGAATTATTATGGTTAGCAATAATGATCCTGTTAAAGTTTACAGCGTAACAGGTAAGTAAACTATAGAATGATTATAATTATCATTGACCTTCTACTTCGAACTGCATAGAGCCCTTAATTTTGTTATCATTGATGTATTAAAAGTATCTGGTTTATATCTCAATAAATTTAGAGCTTAATAAGTTAATATTAGTACCAATATTATATGCGGATTCTTTTTTTACTCATAGTTGGTTTACTTTTTCTTTCTTCCTGTCAAATTAAAAATCCTCGCGAAGTAATTGATTTTACCACTGATTGGAAATTTCAATTAAGCGAAAATGAAAACGCTGTTGATTCATCATTTGATGATACATCATGGCAACCTCTAAACCTTCCACATGACTGGAGTATAGAAGGAGAGTTCGATGAAAAAAATCCGGCAGGTGTTGGTGGAGGAGCTTTACCGGGTGGCCTTGGGTGGTATCGTAAAACATTTAATCTTTCAAAAGAAGATCAGGATAAGAAGATTGTCATTCAATTTGACGGGGTATACCGCAATAGTGAGGTTTGGATTAATGGACATTCATTGGGTAAAAGACCTTCTGGCTATATATCATTTCAATATGATCTCACTCCAAATCTGAATTTCGATTCAAAGGAAAACGTAATTGTCGTTAAGGTTGATAATTCACAACAGCCAAACTCACGGTGGTATTCAGGCTCAGGTATCTTTAGAGATGTTCGACTCGTAAAAACAAACAAGCTTTCAGTTGATTACAATGGAACCTTTGTTAAAACAACGGAACTGACGCCATCATCTGCTACTATTCATGTCGCAACAAAAATTCGTAATGATTATAGTGACAACAAGAAAGTCATCGTTCAAATAACTGTCTATGATCCGCAAGGACAGGTAGTTGCAGAAACAGAAACAGAACAATCAATAGAAGCCAGTTCTGTTTCGGATGTAAGTCAAACATTAAAGATTTCAGAGCCTAAATTGTGGGATATTGAAATGCCCAATTTGTATGAGGCCAAAACAATTATTAAAATCGATAATAAGGTTGATGACGAATATTCAACTAAGTTTGGTTTGCGTGATTTCAATTTTGATGTAGCAAAAGGGTTTTCTCTCAATGGAAAATCATTAAAAATAAATGGAGTATGTCTTCATCATGATCTCGGTTGTCTTGGTGCTGCATTTAATATTCGTGCGGCTGAACGGCAGCTTGAAATTATGAAGAGCATGGGTGTTAATGCCATACGCACATCGCATAATCCACCTGCACCTGCCATGCTTGACCTCTGTGACAAGATGGGTATCCTGGTGATGGATGAGATGTTTGATATGTGGAAACGCAAGAAGACAGAATTTGATTACAGCAAAGATTGGGATGATTGGCATAAAAAAGATCTTGAAGATTTTATCCTTCGGGATCGTAATCACCCCAGTGTAATTGTCTGGAGTATTGGTAATGAAATAGGAGAGCAGTGGGATAGTACCGGGACAACTATTGCGAAAGAACTTGTTAGTATTGTTAAAAGCCTTGATGATTCAAGACCTGTTACTACGGCTAATAATGAAATAGGAAATAACTTTATAATAAAATCAGGAGCACTTGATCTTGTTGGTTATAACTACCACCATCAGAATTTTAAAGATTTTCCTAAAGACTATCCCAATCAAAAATTTATTGCTACAGAAACAGTATCAGCATTAGAAACGCGTGGCCATTATGATATGCCCTCGGATAGTGTAAGACATTGGCCAATTTCATGGGACAAGCCTTTTACGGAAGGCAATGCCGATAATACAGTTTCTTCTTATGATAATGTGTGTGCACCCTGGGGTTCAACGCATGAGGAAACATGGAAGGAAATGAAAAAATATGATTTTCTTTCTGGCATGTTTGTCTGGACTGGTTTTGATTACATTGGTGAACCTACACCGTATGTGTGGCCATCACGAAGTTCTTATTTTGGTATTGTAGATCTGGCTGGTTTCCCTAAAGATGTATATTATATGTACCAAAGTGAATGGACAAATAAACCAGTGCTTCACGTTTTTCCTCATTGGAATTGGACGCCGGGTAAAACGGTTGATGTATGGGCCTATTATAGCCAGGGTGATGAAGTTGAATTGTTTCTGAATAACAAATCGATGGGCATCAAACGAAAGCAAGGTGACGATCTTCATGTGATGTGGCGATTGCAATATGAGCCAGGGAAACTTCATACCGTATTGCGTAAAAATGGAAAAGAGATTTTGACGAATGATATCGTCACTACAGGTAAGCCTACTCGTATTGTGATGGAGGTTGACAGATCAACAATAAAACCTTCAGGCAAAGACCTTGCTTTTGTTACTGTTAAAATCGTTGATGAAAATGGTGTTGTTGTTCCTGATGCTGATAACCAGGTTGACTTTAAAATTGAAGGGCAAGGTTTTATTGCAGGTGTTGACAACGGCGATCCCACAAGTCATGAATCATTTAAAGCACCGCGTCGAAAGGCTTTTCATGGTCTCGCGCTTGTTGTTGTTCAAGGCTTAAACAAAGCAGGAACAGTAAAACTTGAAGCAAGTGCTGCCGGACTGACCGCTAGTACTACAGAAATAAAAGTTGAATAGAATTATAAATGAATTGCAGGCTTGTCTTGATTTAAAATCATAGACAGCTTGCAATTCCTTCTTCAAGTCCTCTTAGTTCAGCGAGCCCTTTTAATCTTCCAATAGCAGAGTAGCCAGGATAAGTCTTTTTGTTTAGATCATCCAGCATTTGATGACCATGATCGGGACGCATTGGTATGGATACTCCTGTTTTATTCATTAACTGTAAAACTTCTTTCACTACCAGAGCCATGTTTGTATCGCCCTCAAGATGGTTGGCTTCAAAGAAGTTTCCTTCAGCATCACGTTTTGTATTTCTAAGATGAAGGAAATGAACACGATCACCAAATTGTTTTAGTATTTTAAGAATGTCATTATCAGGACGTGCGCCTAATGATCCTGTACAAAAACAAATGCCATTAGCATTCGAAGGTGCAGCTTGCAATAATTCTTCAATATCTTTTTCTGTACTTACAATGCGAGGCAATCCAAGTATAGAATAAGGAGGATCGTCTGGATGAATAGCAAGCTTCAATCCTTTTGATTCAGCAACCGGAACTATTTGTTGTAAGAAAAAGAATAAATGTTCTTTTAATTTTTTAGCGTCTATGTGCTGATAAGTTTTTAATGCTGTAAGTATTTGCTCTTCAGTAAAAGCTTCATCACTGCCAGGCAAGCCAAGCAGAACATTTTTGTAAAGAACTGATTTCTCTTCATCGCTCATTTGTGCATAGCGATGCCTTGCTTTCGAAATCTCTTCGGCGCTATATTCATATTCAGCTCCAGGTCTTTTAAGAATAAGAAGATCAAAAGCAATGAAGGCAGCTTTTTCAAAACGTAAAGCTTTACTTCCATTTGGAAGTGTGAAGAATGGATCTGTGCGCATCCAGTCTAGTATGGGCATGAAATTGTAGGTCACAACTTTCAGTCCACAAGCCGCCACGTTTTCTAAGCTGACTTTATAATTATTGATGTATAGAAGATAATCTCCTGAATGCTTCTTGATATCTTCATGAACGGGAAGACTCTCAATAACAGTCCACGTTAGTCCCGCATCTTCGATAATCCTTTTTCTTTTTTGGATTTCGTGAATCGTCCATACGTCACCAACCGGGATATGATGAAGCGCAGTAACAACTCCGGTACATCCAGCTTGCTTTATATCGCTTAAGCTAACAGGATCATTAGGTCCAAACCATCGCATGGTTTGTTCCATTCTAACTGCAAGTGATTTCATTTTTAAAATCCGATAGAGTTTCCACCATCGACAGGAATGATTGTACCTGTCATGTATTTTGATTCATCCATGCCCAGAAAGTAAGCCATGTTTGCAATATCTTCTGGCATACCTAATTTTCCCATAGGCGTACGCGAAAGTACTTTAGCCTTGCGCTGAGGATCACCATTCAATGCTGTAGCCGACATATTGGTGGCAATAAAACCTGGAGCTATACAATTTATGCGCAATCCCTCGGGAGAAAGTTCAACAGCCATAGCACGCGTCATGCCCTCAATAGCAGATTTTGATGCTGTGTACGCAATGACATATGGTAAACCGTATTGTGCAGCCATAGAACTGATGTTAATGATGCTGCCACTTTTATTAACGACCATAGATCGTGATACTTCTCGCGACATAGAAAAAACACTGTTAACGTTAGTCATCATTATCTGTTGAAACTCGACATCCGTAACGTCAGCTATTGGTTTTTTTAAATTGATCCCAGCGTTGTTAACGAGAATATCAATTCTTCCATGTTCATCTATAATTTGTTTTACAAGGAGTGGAATTTTGTTGAGGTCACTTACATCGCATACAATATATTGACAGTTCTTACCCAATTCTTTTGCAGCCTCCTGCAATTTAGTTTCATTCCTTCCTACGATAATAGTGTGAATATTATTCTCTGTAAACTTTTTTGAAATCGCCAAGCCCAACCCCGAAGACCCACCTGTAACTAAAGCTATTTTGTTATTACTCATCTATTCTAAAATGTTTGTTATTACTTGTTCTGTTATAATCGAAGAGAGGATTCTCTTACAATTAGTTCATGTCTTAAAATAATAGTGTTAAGACTTGCCGAGGGAAGGTTTTTAAGTTTGTTAATAAGCGTTGTTGCTGCAATCTCGCCCATCTGTTCACCTGGATAATATACAGTTGATAGATTAGGCTCAATAACTTTTGAAATAGGATCATTGTTGAAACCTACAACTGCAATCTGGCCGGGAATTGAAATCCCCGAACGTTTTAATTCACGCATACATGCAACGGCAGATGTATCGTTGGCTGTAAATATCCCGTCCGGCAATGGATTCATTTTTAATATCTGTTGTGCTGCTTCAGCACCGCCTTCATCATTGAGATTGTTGTAAATAATCAGAGAAGAATCCAATTCAATTCCATTTTCACGTAAAGCCTGATTATAACCATCAAGTCGGTCAGCGTATACATTTCTGTTCATGCTACCTGCTATATGAATAATGCGTTTGCAACCCTGACTTATTAAATGTCGTGTTGCATCATAGCCGGCCTTTCTGTTGTCAATGACAATGTTTGTACAATTTGAATTTTCAAGAACGCGATCGAAGAAAATTATAGGCACTGATTTCTTCAATAGTGTTTCGAAGTGATTTGTGTTCTTTGTGTCATAGGCCAGCGAAACCAGTAAGCCATCCACACGACTATTGAACATGGTATTAACACTTGCAATCTCTTTCTTAACAGATTCCTGCGATTGACTTATGATAAGATTATAACCGGCTTCATTCGCTACTTTTTCCATACCAGCAATTACAGCTGACATGAAATAACTATTCAGACGCGGAACGATAATACCTATTGTGTTGGTTTTCTTTCTTCTGAGACTGCTGGCAAATGTATTGTGCTGATACCCCATCTTCTGGGCGGTATCCATTATTTTCTTCTTGGTGTCTTGCCTTATACTGGGGTGATCCTTTAGGCCACGGCTTACTGTAGCAGGGGATACGTTAAGTACTTTAGCAATGTCGTATATAGTAATCTCTTTAAATCCACTCATGATCTTTATTCACTTTCAGTGTAAAATAAATCAAAATATATCGAATTCATTCTAAAGTCAACCATATCAGAATTTAACAACTTCCCAATACACTTTCTTAGGCTTCAAATTCTGATCAAATAGCAGAGGATAGTTTTTACGTCCTTTAACCGGGTAAGAATCTAACCAGGTATGCTTGTCAGAAATATTCCAGAATGTAATACCCGTTATCTCATTTTTATATTCCCTGAAAATCTTAAAAACGGTTGTATAAAGATCAATTTGCTTTTGCTCAAGTGATGGGGTGAACGCATCAGACTCTTGTGATTTTTTATCGCGCTTGTTCTTCTCCCATGGATAAATTGAAACATCCAGTTCTGTGATCTGAACTTCCAGGCCTAAAGATGAAAATTTACTGATGGTTGTACGTAACTCATTTTCAGTGGGCTCATAGATTGACCAATGCCCCTGAAGCCCAACACCATGTATAGGTACATGTGCATCAACAAGTTTTTTAAGAAGTTTATAAACACGTTCTCTTTTCTCAGGGCGTTCGGTGTTATAATCGTTATAAAATAACCTGGCATTTGGATCAGCTTCATGGGCGTATTCGAAAGCTTTTGCGATAAATTCTTCTCCACATATTTGCAACCATGGTGTGTTTCGCAGCAATGTTAAACTGTCATCTGCTATAGCTTCATTAACAACATCCCAGGCGTAAATTTTCCCTTTGTATCGTGTCACAACTTGTGTAATGTGATCTTTCAATCTTTTTAACAACTCAGCTTTACTTACTGTGCTGCTATTCTTGTCTTTGAAAATCCAGGATGGTGTTTGCTCATGCCAGCACAGATTGTGCCCGCGAACTTTAAGATGATTGGCTTGTGCAAAGTTTACAATGGCATCCGCATCATCCCAAAAATAGCGATCTTCTTGTGGATGAATCGGGCCCATTTTCATAGCGTTCTCGGGTGTTATACTATTAAAATGTTTTAGAATCAGATTAGCCTCTTGTCCTGTTAATGATCGATGTGATACAGCTGCACCAATAGGAAAGTAATTCTGATAATAGTCGTGAAGTCCTTTGCTTTCAGTTTGTGCTATGCCCAATATTGGAAGCAAAAGCAAAATAGAACATAGCATTGATTTAGTTATAATGTATCGCATACCTGATTTATCGTTGTATAAAACTTTCTGGTGGACCAAGATAACTTGGTTTTAATCCTCCAAGATCCATAATTAATTTTTGTAATACTACACCGGCATCTACGCGCCAGAATTTAATAGTGTGCTTGCCAGGTTTGATACCGATATGTTTTGATTGACAAATGATAATGTTATCGCTCACTGATTTTCCCCAGGCGTTTGCACTTTTATCGGCATGAAGATTAATAATTTGAGGAGCTTCATCATCAATGGAAATACCATATTTCAAACCACCCTGTTGATGAAAGTCGATAGTAGGAGAGAAGTACCCAGAGATTGAAACATCACCCCCTGTAAATGTAAAGACATCATATTCAAGATAGGGACTGTTTTTGTCAGGTACTTGTGAAGGCGCCGTTACAGGAATTGAAGTCACTGCAGAAAGTGTTCTTCCTAAATCTGGTAGCTGCTGCCATGAAATAGTTGAGCTATTAATAGACTTCGTAAAATGCACAGCTTCCATCGAGATTACTTTATTACTTTCAATAAAACCTTTAGCCTTTACGGAAGTGTTATTCACGTTGATTTTTATATCAACAGTTTCATTAGCGCCTTTAACTGTTATCGAAGCACTGTTCAATCCACTCGGTACTTTGTTCCAATCAAGGGAAACAATAATTCTATTTTCTGCTTGAATACTTATGTTTGATGAACTTAGTTTTATCCATGAGGCAGATGAAGTGATAGTAGCTTTGAATGGATTTTTTCCTCTGTTAAAAATATCAATATAATGTTGTTGCTTATTGAATACGTCAAATTCTGATAACGACAAATTTGTTTTAACAGATGGCCACCATTCTTCGGAGCCTTCAAGGGCAATACCTAAAGATGACTCTACTGGTACCACTATTTTCTCTGTTGGTGGCACTATATCTTTTTCAGGTTGCTGCCAGTAAGTATAACTGATGTGCGTTTGATCCATCATGTGATTCCATTTTCCATTAGCTAGTTCCTTATTATAGTAATGCGAATAAGCCGAATCATTTTTAAACAGAAGACTTACACTATCAGCCAGTAAATTTGTTGTAGCTCTTCCTTGCTTTGCATAGAGCTTATTTCTCGCTTGTGTAAAATACATTCTATTCAAATTGGCACACGCTTTTATGGGGTGGAGCACTAATTCATAAAAAGCATCACGATAGTTAGAAGGCATTGCACTATAAATTCTCTCTGCATCTTTTGAAAGTTTTTCATAATCGTGAACAATAGTCTCTGCCTCTTTGTAGTTAGACAAACTGTAGATATCACTGTTCATCAATTCTGGTTTTCTTCGGCCATTAAACTTAGCATACTGACGAAGCAATACAGAAATTTCATTGGTATGCTCATTGCCAAATTGCTCTTTAGCCCATGATGTTGTATAAGCTTCAGTGTCTTCCGCTTTTATTTTTGATGGATTCCATGCATAGTCTAAAAAGAATTCTGTTGGCAATTCGATAGGCTTCAGGTCACCAACGTTAACAAGCCATAATTGAGTAGCACCATAGCGATATGCAAGGTTCATCTGCTCCCACACTCTGGGCAGAGGATTTGTGTTGAGCCATTTGTAATTTCGAGGATCACCTACATAATCAAAATGATAGTAAATTCCATAGCCGCCTTTACGAGGAGGATCAGTTACATTGGGTAGTTTTCTGATGTTGCCCCAATTGTCATCACATAGTAACAACAGAACATCATCGGGTACGCGCATACCTTTGTCGTAGTAATCTTGAACCTCTTTATATAATGCCCACAGTTGTGGTACTTGTTGTGGATCTTTACCAGTTACGGTATGAATTATATCACGTTGATTTTTAACAATTTTTTCCAGCAGAGCAATGTTAGTTTCAGCTGTCATGGCTTTGTCTCCATCACCACGCATCGCGAGAGTAACAATACTTTCGTAGTTGTTCATACGCTGAATGCCTTCTGTCCAGAATTGATTTAGTTTTTGTTCGTTAGTTTCATAATTCCATTCACCACCAACCTTCTTCCATTCGGCATGCGCGCGCATCATAGGTTCATGATGAGTAGTGCCCATTACAATGCCATATTCATCTGCAAGTTTAGGATTTAGTGGATCGTCACTATTGAAACTCGCCCACCACATAGCTGGCCAGAGATAATTTCCTTTAAGTCTGAGGATAAGATCGAATAGTTGTTCATAGAATTCATGATTGAAGCCGCCATATTTTTCTACAGCCCAACGACCCAATGCTGGTTCTTCATCATTCAAAAAGATACCTCTGTATTTTACAACGGGGCTATCAGTGTAGGTAGTTGTGGCGTTATAGTAAAGGTTAATACTTTTTTTAACAGGAACATCAGCCCACCAGTACCAGGGTGAAATGCCTGCTTGCTTTGAGAGTTCATAGATGCCGTAGATCGTTCCTCTTTTATCGCTTCCTATGATAACAAGACCTCGCTTAACATTAGGAAAGGGATTTTCAACCAATTGAATAGAGAATGCTTCCCATTTGCTTTTGATTTCGGCTACATCAATTTTTTTATTTTTTACTAGCTCATCTATAACTGAGCTCTTGCCGAACGTTCCTGCAATGATGAGTTCATTTGTTGCCGGAATGTTATCGGTATAGAGAATAGGCTCCTGATCTGAAGCCAGGGCAATATCGTGCTTGAAGTTATTGAAGGCTCGTGCAACGCCGGGATAGTCATCTTTACTCATATATAAAGGAGTGCTTTGCCTTTCGTTTGAAAGCAGAAAGCAGCCTTTTGTCTGAATTGAAGAAATAAGTTTTCCCTGCGAGAAGGCTTGATAGCTATAGATAAGAGTAGAGCTCACAATAGCCAAGAGCAAGAGATAATGACACTTATTTCTGCTTGTTGGAGTAGTATTTGTAACCGATTGCATTATAGTTACTTGTTGTTTCGTGGATTGCTAGCGCAATTTTACTTAAAAAAAGCCAGTTTATAGGCATTCTTGCTTATTTTCAGCCCATCTGCCTTCAATAAATCATCTAAATCTGTAACAAGACTACAAAATTTTCTAATATATTTTGCAACCGATTGCGTAATATGTTTAAATATTATACTTTTAAATTCTATTTCAAACGATTTAGAAAGCATTATAGCAAAGCAACCAATTGCGTAATTGAATTATTTATCCAACCAAATACATCCTATGAGAAAAACAATTCTACTTACAGATCGGGTTTTTGAGAGGCGTCCAGCCTTCTTTAAGCTCTTCTTGTCAACGCTACTGCTCGCACTGGCAGTAGGAGCACAGGCTCAAAATGTTATTACTGGAACGATCACTGATGAGAATAAATCGCCAATGCCTGGTGTGAGTATTCTTATTAAGGGCACCACTGCAGGAACAACAACGAATGCTGATGGAAAGTATTCGCTTGACATTCCTTCCGGGAGTGACAATCCAATATTGTCTATCTCTTTCATTGGCTATGTCACCGAAGAGATTGCTTTGAATGGAAGAACTATTATTGACGTTACTCTGACACCAAGCATTGAAACGCTAAGTGAAATAGTTGTTGTTGGATATGGTACGCAACAGAAAAGAGACATTACCGGGGCAATACTTTCGGTAAGCTCAGATGTACTTCAACAAACAGCATCTTACAATGCTCTTGATCAGCTGAAAGGTCACGCTGCAGGGGTTGATATTGTAACGGCAAGTGCAGTTCCAGGCGGAGCATCTCAGATAAGAATACGGGGCAATCGCACAATGATTCAAAATACTCAAAACCCAACTGCTACCAGTGCTACAGACGATGCTAACAACGCAAATCAGGTTGATGGTCCACTGTTGGTGGTGGATGGTATTCCATATAATGGCAGTTTGAATGACATCAGTCCTAATGACATTGCCAGCATGGAGATTTTAAAAGATGCATCAGCTACAGCCATCTATGGTTCACGTGGCGCGGGTGGTGTGATTCTCATCACTACTAAAAGAGGAACTTCAGGAAAGACTGTATTCAGCTATGATGCTTATTATGGTGTATCGAAAATTATGGGAGAGTTACGCGTGTTCAACGGAAAGGAATATGCTCAATTTAAAGCCGACGCAACAGCGGGTAACAGTACAGCACCTAATAGTACAGGTTATGGATTAACTCCTGCTGAACAGACTGCGCTTACAGCAGGTGTATCTACTGATTGGCAAAAATTGATTTATAGAAACGCACCTATTACCAATCACAACTTTGGTGTGTCAGGTGGAAGTGATAAAAGTAAATACTCTTTAGGCGCTAATTATTTCAAGCAAGGTGGAATAATTCCGAACCAGGATTTTACACGGTACACAATAAGAAGTACAATGGATCACCAACTGAGTGAGAGAATAAAAATAGGAATGAATACGATCAATACAGTTTCGTATCAAAATCTTCCGGGAGGAAGTGGTGTAACGGGTGGACTTATGAAATTGACACCCTTAGCTTCTCCATACAATTCGGATGGAACAGTTAATCTGCTACCTCAAACAGGTTCAGTTGATGCATCCGTCATCAGCCCTCTTACGCTTAAGACAGATGCTGGTGCTATTCTTTCCAGAACCAGAAGACTAAGAACATTCAATAGCTTTTACGGAGAGGTTAATATTGTTAAGGGATTAAAGTACAGAGCTAATATCGGTCTGGATTATTCTGAGGAAAAAGGTGATTCATATTCAGGACCAGGTACGTGGGTGAACAATTCTCTCGCAGCATCAGCGTCAACGGCAGGTGTAAGAAATACTGAAAACTGGCAATACGCTATTGAGAATTTATTACTCTATGAAAAAACGTTCAATGAAAAGCATAAAATTGGCTTTACTGGCTTATACTCTTTCCAAAAGAATCATGCACAAAGCAATTATGTGGCAGCTGTAGGGGTTCCGTTTGATTACATACAGAATACTAATTTGTATCAGGCATCGAGTGTTAACGTTGGGGGCCAATATGATAATTACTTTTGGGAAAGAGGCTTAGTCTCTTATATGGGCAGACTTACTTACAGTTATGAAGGCCGCTTCAGTGCTACAGCAACATGGCGTAGAGATGGTTCATCAGTATTGTCTCCTGGCTTTCAATACTTCTCTTATCCTGCATTCGCAGCAGGATGGAATATCAGCAATGAAAAGTTTATGTCTGGTATATCAGCTATCTCCAATTTGAAATTGAGAGCTGGATGGGGTGTTACGGCCGCTCAGAACATCAATCCTTATTCAACATTGGGAGGTTTGGGAACATCAGCTTATAATTTTGGACAAGGAACATCTGGCCAACAAGTAGGGTATACAGTTAATACTCTACCTAATAAATCGTTGAAATGGCAAAGCACAGCTCAATGGAATATTGGATTGGATTTTGGAATACTTCAAAACAGAATTACGGGTGCATTTGAGGTGTATAATCAAGAAACTTCAGACATTCTTTTGCCTGTAACTTTACCTATAAGTAATGGAGCAACCTCAACGATCAAAAATGCCGGTAAAACAAAAGATCATGGTATAGAATTAAGTATCAATAGTGTCAATATTAAATCAAGTAATGGACTTATCTGGTCAACAGAGTTTAATTACTTTTTCAATAGAGAACAGATTGTTAAACTTTCTACTCCAAACAATGACATAGGTAACGGTTGGTTTATAGGCCAGCCTATCACTGTTATTTATGATTATAAGAAGGTCGGTATATGGCAAACTGATGATCCGGGATTGGCTACACAAACTTCTCCGGTTCAAAAGGCAGGACAAATAAAAGTTCTTGATTGGAATACAACTGGCGCGAAGCCAGGTGATGCAAATTATGGAATAGCGGACGGAAAGATAACTCCGGATGACAGAAAGATTCTTGGAAACTTCCAACCCAAGTTTGATGCAGGCATGACCAACAAGGTGTCATTTAAAAGATTTGATTTATCGATCAGTATCTATGCCAGGATGGGTATGAAAGTAGTAGTGCCATATGTATCGAGCGAACCAGGTGGAGCAAATTATACAGGATATAACTTCTTCAACTCAAGCAGATCAAACCAATTGAAGGTAGACTATTGGACTCCTGATAATCCAACCAATAAATTCCCACAACCAGATGCAGGTACTGGAGTTTCTAACTATGGTTCAACGTTGGGTTACGTAGATGGTTCATTCATCAAGTGTAGAACTATCAACTTAGGTTATGATATACCTTCAAGCATACTGAGCAAGGCAGGTATCACTTCTTTACGTGTATATGTTTCCGCTGTAAATCCATTTGTAATCTGGTCTCCATTTGTTAGAGATGGTTATGGACCTGATCCTGAAGGAAACGGATATGGTGGTGGAGTGAAATCTACAGGCACATCAAATGCCGGAACAGTAGGTCGCCAGATCACGGTGAATGCTAATAACCCATCTACGAAGCAATTTATGTTTGGTGTAAATCTCAAATTTTAACATTGTGAAGATTATGAAAGAATATAAAAAAATAGCAAGCGGGGTACTATTGATCGCTACCATGCTTATAAGTAATAGCTGCAATGATCTGTTAACAGAAAAACCAAAATCGAATATTGTACCTTCTGTATTTGCTACACCAGCAGGACTTCTGGGAGGAATTGCAGGGGCTTACAATGATTTGCGAAGTGCCTGGGGAACAGAAGGATTTACAATTCAACAGATGGCAGGGACCGATGAGTATCTTGAGGGAGGTGGTTCAAACGGATATCACCGCATATTTAGTTACAACGGTATAACTGGAGGAGATTTTAGCGGAGGATTTAATTTCTATGCAGACATAAATGCATTGAATGGTATCCTGGAACTCGGACCGTCTACACCAGGATTGGATGATGCTACGTTGAAAGCTTACCTTGGCCAGGCTCAATTTTTAAGGGCCTTCATGTACTTTTATTTGGTACAGGTTTATGGAAATATTCCGCTTCATACTACTTTCATCACCGTACCATCTCAAGCAGATGAACCTGCTCCTGTTGCTGATGTTTATAAAGTAATCGTGCAGGATTTAACTGATGCTATTACTAATTTGCCCAATACACCAACAGCACCATTCTTAGGTAAAGCTGCCACTGCAGGTGCTGCCAAATGGTTATTGGCGAAAGTATATTTAACCAGAGGTTGGCTAAATAACGATAACAGCGATTTTACGCTTGCTTATAACACTGCCAAAGATCTGATCGATAACAAATCAACGTATGGCCTTGATCTATGGGCTGATTATGCAGATGCATTTAAACCTGCTAACGATTATGGAAAAGAAACTATTTTCGTGAGTGACCACAGTAATGATCCTAAATATGGATACTACACACCTGGTGGTCAGCAAGCAGGAGGAAATGCAATAAACGTTACGCCATGGATGGGGCTCGGCAATTTTATGTCGAACGTAGGAGTGAATTATGTCAGAGGTTCTTCAGGAGTACTTACGAAGCCTATAGTATCTCCTGCTGTAAGGACAGATACAGGTAAACCAGATTATAATGTTGATGCTAATGGTAAGATTATTTCAGATGGTGATGGAAATCCAATACCAGGTCTTTTACCACCAACAATAACACTCTTAAACAGAGATGTTCAATTTGGCAGACCATTCGGACGTATTCGACCTAACATGCCTGTGCTTACATCAGGACCTAATGCTGGCAAGAGTTATATTCTTGATCAGGCATTTGCTGACAGACTAAACGACTCAAGATATAGTAAAACCTTCCAGACTGTTTGGTTAGAAAATGCTGGCCCTGGTGGTGGTGGTGGAAGTGTAGTCACAGGTGTTTACTCAGGTAGTGGTGTAACAGGAACACGTGGTACTTTAACATGTGGTCTGGATACTGCAGTGTGGTTTCCTGATTATGAAGTTGCTGGTGCACCTCAATACTCCGGAACGAGACCATTTAAAGGGATCATTGTAACTCCAAGCTTACAAAACTCTAACGTCTATCCCTATATGAAAAAACTGGCTGATCCTAGCAGAGTAAATCAAAACGACCCTTCTACACGTCCAGTTGTTATTGCCCGTTTTTCTGAGGTTTATCTAATAGCAGCAGAAGCAGCTTTCAAACTTAATCAATTCCAAAATGCGGCTGATATGCTCAATGTAGTAAGACAAAGAGCTGCCTTTAGAACAGGCGTAGCATATACTGCCGGTGGAGCATTTGGAACAACCACACCTGCTACGATGGTTGGTGATCCTTATCCTGCAGGAGTTGATTACTCAACCGCTGTAACGGCTATGACTGTAGATCCTTCTGATGTTACGCTCGATTTTATTTTAGATGAGCGCACACGTGAACTTTATGGTGAGTCAGTTCGCTGGCTTGATCTGGTACGCACACAATCACTAGTATCGAGAGTCACTGCATGGAATCCGGTTGAAGCTGGAGCAAATATTAAAGCTACTCATGCTTTACGACCAATTCCGTTAGACGAAATAAATAACGTAACAGCAGGACCTTCATATCCTCAGAACCCAGGATATTAAATTTAAAATATTAGTAACAACACTTAAAGAAATCAACCGGATGGAAGTCCGGTTGATTTGTTTTATGTATTCATCAGAGATTTACAATTATTAAAACGTGATCAGATTAATGGCTTTTATTCCTTAATAATTTCTTTTCCTATGGATGGATCACCATAACTTTCTTTTTAAATAAAATTCCATAAACTTCAACCTGTATAATGTACACTCCAGCAGCCATGTCCTCAGTGTTTAATATCTTAATTTTTTCTCCTTTTTTAAAGCTTACACTATATACTTCACGACCAAATGCGTCAAGCATTTTTAAAGGAACTGAGGATTGAGTTTCTTTTAGGAGTTGTATGGTTACCGACTGATTAACTGGATTAGGAAATAGACTGATAGATTCTTCAGTGTTAATAAATTCTTTACGTAAAGAATCAGCTGAATAAGAATTTTCAGACTTTAAAGAAATAATTCTAAAGTTATTTCCAACATTGCATGTCACCAGATTTCCGGTTAACCATGCTGGATCACTAACATCAGTTGCAGATGAACTTCCTAGAGTACCATTGTTTTGGGTAGCAACTACTGTAGTTGACAAGTCTGTTAGTGTTTGACTGCCCGTAGCATCTTTCATATCGTATAGAGCCATTAAGCCTGTTTGAGGAGCAAGTTTAATACTCACGTTATTTAGTATCTGAGCATCTGTTAGAGCAATATTCCAAACCCTCACTTCACCTATCCATCCATTTAAAACACTTGGTGATTGAGTGTCATTTCCAATCCTCACTGGTCCTGTTGAATTAATATTTCTATTACTTTGGTTATCACCATTTGAAATAAAGTTGCCATCAACAAAGAATGAAATTGTGGTTCCGCTTTTACGAACTGCTACATGATGACAATTGCCATCAAATAAGTTGATTGAACTTGTCAAAGGCAGAATATTTGGAGTATTAGATAATTGAATAAAAGGTCTTCCATCATTCCAAACACCAAACAAAAAGCTACTCCAAACACCATTAATGTATGTTCTTTTAGAGAGTAATGTCACCAGAGCTCCTGTTGAATTTGATTTCATAAAGACTTCCATAGTAAACGGACCAGTTCCAAGATTTAGTCTTCCATTTTTCTCTGGTATGTTCACGTAGTCATTCGAGCCATCAAATACTAATGCCTCATTAGAACAATTGTTGACTGTAACGGTAACATCTTTAGAAGGGCCAGGACAACCACTAATGGAGGCCGTTATTCTATAAACAACGGAGCCACTGAAATTAGTATTTAACGTATTGTTGATTGTTGTTCCTGAACCAGAAGAAGCACCCGTAACTCCGGATGAGCTAACAACTGTCCTTTCCAGCACAGTGGGATCCGAAGCTTGGAATTCACGTGACTTGAAGTCGCGGCCGCACTGACCCTATAGTGAGTCGTATTAATTTAAATCATACCAACATGGTCAAATAAAACGAAAGGCTCAGTCGAAAGACTGGGCCTTTCGTTTTAATCTGATCGGCACGTAAGAGGTTCCAACTTTCACCATA
>JADMIO010848942.1_pt1 | contig 45991 bp, 27 predicted proteins | sample 8958161 | NCBI WGS metagenome assembly JADMIO01 (sample SAMN16585339, study PRJNA669376) | soil metagenome | isolation source: Crop rotation soil | place: USA: Cullars Rotation, Alabama | collected 2011
CTTTCCCCGCCAGCCCGACCCCGCCTATATACAGCTCGCCGTACACACCCAGCGGGCACAGCTGCAGCTGATCGTCGAGAACGAAGCAGCGCGTGTTGGCGATCGGCCGGCCGATGAAGATGCCATCCTCGGGATCAGAAACTTGCCAGCAGGTCGCCGCGACGGTGGTCTCGGTCGGCCCGTACATGTTCCATACCTCTCGACAGCGCTCGAGCAGGCCGCGCGCGAGCGCCGGGGCCAGCGCCTCGCCGCCGACAAGCGCGCGCAGGCGTGGGCTGCCGCGCCAGCCGACGGCGATGAGCTGACTCCAGGCGCTCGGCGTCGCGGCCATCATCGTGATTGCGAACTCGTCCAGCATCTCGCACAGGCGCCACGGATCGACGCGCTCGGCCGAGCTGGCCAGCACGACGCGCGCACCGGTGATGAGCGGCAGCATCAGCTCGTGCAATGCCGGGTCGAACGCGATCGTCGTGGTGGCGAGCAGCCGATCGTGCGCAGCGAGCCCGGGTATGCGCTGCATGCTCGCCAGGAAGTTCACCGCGGAGCGGTGCGAGATCATCACGCCCTTGGGCTTACCACTCGATCCGGACGTGTAGATCACGTACGCGAGATGCTCCGGGTTGCCGGTCGACTCGAGATTGCGCGCGTCGTGCTGCGCGATTCGGCGCGATTCGTGGTCGACGCACACGGTCCTGCGTGCGGCGGATCCCGGCATTCGCTCGAGCAGCGCCTTTTCCGTGAGCACGACTGCCGCGGACGCGTCCTCGATCATGAATGCCAGCCGTTCGCTCGGCAGCGAGGGATCGAGCGGCAAGTAGGCTCCGCCGGCCTTGAGCGCGGCCAGCATGCCGACGATCAACCGCGGTGAGCGCTCCAGGCAGATGCCGACGACCGCGTCGGGGCCCACACCCAGCTCGCGCAGATGACGCGCGAGTTGATTCGCCTGCTGGTTCAGCGCGGCGTACGTCGTTTCCGCGCGCTGGTGAACGACCGCGACGGCGTCCGGGACGCGCTGCGCGATCTGCTCGAACAGCTCGTGGACGCGCAACCTGTCCGGAAGCACGCACTCCGTCCGATTGAGGTCGATGAGCAGCCGAATCTGCTCTTCCTCCGAGATCAGCGGCAGCACCGCGATGGGTGTTTGCGGCGCGGCCAGGCCGTGCTGCAACAGACGACGATAGTGCCGTAACATGCGCTGGACGGTTCCGCGCTCGAACAGATCCGCTCGGAAATCGATGCGTGCCGTCGCGTGCTCGATGGCCACGTCGATCGTCAGCGCGAGCTCGGTCTCGCTGACGCCGCGGATGCTCACGGTGCTGCGGCCGTCGTCGTCACCCGCGATCTCGAAGGAGGTCTGCGCGCTCGCGTCGTCGGCGTCCACGCTCGCGGAACCAGCCGCGGTCTCGCGCATCAGCACATCCGCGCGCGCCACGGTTTGCGCGAACGTCAGCGGATGGTGCATGGCGGTGTGCACGAGGCGACCTTCGCGGCTCGATCCGTCGCGCAGCAGCACCGCAGCAGACTCCTGCCCGGACCAGCGCGCGAGCAGGATCAGCCACGAGCCCAGCCACACCGCATCCCGCGTAATCGCCAGCTCGACCGCAAGCGCACCCGCGGCTTCCGAGACGCCACTTTCGATCTCGATGTCCACGAATGCCCAGCGCTTGCTTCGAGCTTCACGCGGTCGGTCGGTAGGCACACGAGGTGCGCGGGCCGAATCGAGCTGCTTCGTGGCGGTGGACATCGGGCCGTTTCATCGAGGCGACAGGTCTGCTTCTCCGGGTGCCAGCATCGCCTCCGGCTCCGAGCTGCGTTCGCGCGCGGCATCGCGCGCCGGCGCGCCACTTACGGCAACCCCGGCCCCGACCGAGCCTGCGCTCCGCCGTACCTTGCGCGGTTTGCGCGCGGCGCGCAGCGCGGGGCGCGCCTCGTTCACGACGATGCCGAAGCGGTTGGCGCGCGAAACGAGCGCATTGATGTGCTCCTCGGCGAGCTTGCGCGAAGTGTTTCGCAAGCGAACGACGCTGATGACGCTGTCGGCGTGATCGCACAACGTGAGCGCATCCGACGTCGCGGGAAAACTCGGTGCGTCGAGCAGTATGACGTTGAAGCTGCTGCGCGCCTCGTCGAGCAGTTGCGCCAGACCATCGCGCGAGAGCAGCTCCGGCGACCGTCTCGATCCGGCGCGCAACGAGCACACCCCGGGAGGAACGCCGCCGTACAAGACCTCGCTCCAGTCGCACTGCTGAGCGAGCGCATCGCTGAAGCCGGGCGCCTGCGTGCCTCCCATCAAGACGTGGTGGGACGGCGCGTGCAGGTTCGCGTCGATCACCAGCACGGATCGACCGTCCGCCGCCAACATCGCGGCGAGCTCGAATGCGGTCGTGGTCTTGCCGTCGCCGGCGCTCGGTGAAGTGATGACGACGACGTGGCCGTCAGCGTGTTCTTCGAGGTCGAGGTGGATGCGCAGCGTCCGGAACGCCTCCTCGAAGTCGACCCGAGACTCGCTGATCAGCCCGTCGAAGCGCGGAATGCTGGTCCAGATCGGCAGCCGCCCACCACTGATCTGCAGCTCGGCGCTGCTCTGCAGCTTGGAGGAGAACATCCGGCGCAGCATCACGAATGCGCAGCCGAGCACCACGCCCAGCGCGCCGATTCCAAGGCGTGTCGGGAGGTTCGGCGCATCCACCCGATACGGATCCTCGGGCACATCGAGAACGCGGTTCTTCGAGATCCGCGACGCCTTGAGGATGGCGGTCTGCTGCTGGCGCTCGAGCAGGTAGGAGTAGATCTTGCTGTAGACCTCCGACTCGCGCGCCAGTTGCGCCAGACCGAGCTCGGCGCCGGGAACGCTCTTGAGCTTGCCCTCGTACTGGTTGACCACGTGACCGAGCGCATCGAGGGTGGCCTGCGCGCGCGTCAGACGATTCGAGACGTAATTGCGGATCATCTGCAGCTGGGTGTCGACCTGGGCGCGCTGCTGGCGCACGTCCGGCGCCGCCGGGTTGTACTGCTCTTCGAGCAGCGCGAGATCCTGGCGCGCCTTGGAGAGCGTCGAAGCCAGGTTCGTGAGCACGGCATCGTCGCCGTCTCCGACCAGGTAAGCCTCCAGGTTCGCCTTTGGATCCTTGAGCGCGCGCTTCATATCGGAGAGCGACGTGACCTGCAGCCGCGCGGCGATGCGTTGCTCTTCGTATTTGCCGATCTGCTCCACCAGCGCCTGCGCCTCGTTGTCGAGCACGACGACGTGGCTGTTGCTGCGGTAGTCGGCCAGGCGTTGCTCCGTGCGGTCGAGAGACTCGCGGATCACCGCGAGCTGGTTCGAGACGAATGCCTCGGCCGCCGTTGCATCCTCGATCTTCCACGACTGATGCGCATCGATGTAGCCGCGCATCAGGTGCCTCAGGAACGTGGCGCCCAAGTGCGGCGACGGGTGCCGGAACTCCAGCGACACCACCTTCGTAACCTCACCTTGCGTGATTGGTTTCGGGAACGCGACCGTGAGCCGCTTCGACACGTCGGCGATCGCATCGTCGATCGGCGTCACCCTGATGTCGTACGCAGCCCCCGAGCGCGGCCCGTGCACGGTGCCGCGCGTGAGCTTGAGGTGAATCCCGCGCAGCCCGACCGGTTCGCCCAACTTCCCCTTGCCGATCAGCTGCGCCGCGCCGCCGGAAAGGAACGCGAGCATACCCGGCTTCGTCCACAGCTCGTAATCGGTCTCGCTCGTGAACACGACGCGATACGCCCCCACTCCGCGGAAGCTCTCCTCGAGCGTGGTGTCGACGGCCGCGAGCTCGTCGATCCCGGCATCCACCGATCGCGGATCGCGCTTTCCGATCAGCCACTGCAAGAAGCGCGGCGCGTGCCAACCCTCCGGGGTGATCACCACGTTCAGCCCGGACTCGAGAACGGCGCGGCTGACGAGCGAATCGCTCTGCAGGATCTCGGCTTCGCTCGCGAGTCCGCCCTGATCGGCATTCGAGAGGTCGAGCTCGTTCGAGCCGTTCGCAGATCCCGACTTGCCTTCGAGCTCGCCCAGGTACAGGCGGCCGCGCGACTTGAACTCCATGCGCGAACCGAGCGTGAGCAGGGCCGTGCCCAGGAAGAACACGATCGCGATTCGGGCGATGAACCAGCGGTTCTCGCACAGCGTTTCCCAGAGCTGTGCCCCGTCGAGGCCGTCGCGGGCCGCGACACTCACCGCGCAGTCCGCGGCGGAGGCGCCGGCGTGCGGCACGATGTTCGGGCGGTTGTTCACCTCGTCTCTGACCATGGATGCCTCATTGCGAGAGGTACTTGATCTGCACGAACGGCGTCAGCGCGGCGCCGACTGCCTGAAGCGTCGGGATGAATTGCTCGAGCAGCTTGTTCCAGCTCGTGAATGCGCTGCTCGGAACGAACACCACGTCACCTGGCTCGAGCGGGAATGGCGCGGCCTCACCGTTCAGGATCTTCTCGGCGTCGACGACGAAGAACTCGCCGCCGTCGCCCTCGCTGCGCAGCACGCGCGTCTCCGACAACACGCCCTGCGCCTCGTCTCGATAGTTGAAGCCGGCCTGTGCGAGGGCCTGCAGCAGGTCGAGGCGTCCATTCACGAACGAGACCATGCCGCTCGTCGGCGTACCCTCGTTCGCTCGACCGAACACGAACGCATGTTCGGTCGAGCTGTCCGGCACGAAGATGACGTCCCCGGGGCGCAGTCGGATGTTCTGCTTCAGGTCGCCCTCGTTCAGCAGCTTGAGGAAATTGACCGGAATGCGCTTTTCTCCGCGCGCGACGTACGCATTTCGCAGGCTGGCACGCTCGAGCGCGATGCTGCCGCCCAGCGACAGCCCTTCGAGCAGACGCAGCGGTCGATCGCTGTACTTCAGTCCGGGGCTGGTGAATTGCCCGAGCAGGTAATACCGGATGCTGCCGTTGAAGATGACCTGGACCGTGACCTTCGGCTCCTTGAGAAACTGCGCTAGCTGTTGTTCCAGGAACACGCGCATCTGTTCGGCGGTCTTTCCGGCGACGTTGACCGAACCGATCAGCGGAAGCTGGATCGTGCCGTCGTTGTCGACCACCAAGCCCAGACCGCGCGTGCCGGACGCGACCGTCGCCATGCCCACGTACTGCGCCAGAGACAGCTCGGGATGACCGTACACGGCGACGAGCACGGAATCCCCGGGCCCGACGCGGTAAGCGTCGTTGTCGCCATCGCCGAGCACGGCCTCGAGCAACTTCGGGTCCAGCGCTTCCTTCTTTCGGCTGATCACCGGCGAAGGCAGGGCTTTCACCGTGACCGGCGCGCTCGCGCACCCGATCGAGGTGACGGAGATGCAGCCGAGCAGCAGGTCGAATAGCAGGACGCAGCGCAGGAGTCTCACGATAGGACCTTAGTAAGCGTTCTTGTGAACGAATCCCTTCCACAGGGTCATCACCAAGATCTTGACGTCGAGCATGTATGACCAGTTCCGAATATAGAAAAGGTCGCACTCGATTCGGCTGTCGAGCGAGGTGTTGCCGCGCCAGCCGTTCACCTGAGCCCAACCCGTGATGCCGGTCTTGACCTTGTGGCGGAGCATGTAGTGCGGAATCTTGTCGCGGAACTGACTGACGAAGACCGGGCGCTCCGGGCGCGGGCCGACGAGGGCCATGTCGCCACGCAGCACGTTCCAGAGTTGCGGCAGCTCGTCGAGACTGGTCTGACGTAGGAACGCACCGAATGCCGTGCGCCGGTCGTCGCCGGCTTGCGCCCAGACCGCGCCCGTGCGCGCCTCGGCGTCGGCGCGCATCGATCGGAACTTGAGCATGCGGAAGGTACGCCCGTCGATGCCCATGCGCTCTTGGACGAAGAAGACAGGACCCGGCGACGTGAGCTTGACCAGCGCGCCGATCAGCAGCAGCAACGGCGAGAGCAGTACGATCGCGACCGAGGCGGCAAGAATGTCGGTCAGTCGCTTGGCGACCGATCCCCAGCCATCCATCGGCGAATCGTTGATGCGTACGATCGGCAGCCCGGCGAAGTTCTCGACGTCGCAGCCGAGGGTCACATAGCGATCGACCGGGGGAATCAGCCGGACGTCGATGGTCTCGTCCTTGAGCACGTCGAGGATGCGGTCGGTCTCGTGTTGCTGCGACGGCGGCAACGCGACCACGACCTGGTCCGCGCGTGAGCTGGCCGCCACGTCGGTCAGCTCGCGGTAGTGGCCGAGCACCGGCTTGCCGCGGATCGACCGGGTCGCGGCGCCTTCCTGCGTGACTACTCCGCGGATGCCCAGGCCGTACTCCGGGAACCGCTCCGTGCACTCGATGAAGCGCTCCAGCGTCGGGCCTTCGCCGACGGCCAGCACATATCGGAGATTGAAGCCGCGCGCGCGCAACCGGCGCAGCAAGGTGCGCATCGCCAGGTGCACGCCGGTGATCGCCAGCCCGGAGAGCACGGCGAACCAGCTCATCACCAGGCGCGAGAATTTGTACTCGTCAAATAGATAGGTGGCGGTGATGAAGCACAGCAGCGCGATGCCGTGTGCCTTCAGCAGCAGCTCGACCTCGCGCCAGCGCCCGAGGACGTGCTTGGACTCGTACACGTGCATGAAGGTGAACACGCTCATCCAGAGCAGACCCACGAGCAGCGAGAGGGCCGCGTAGGCGTGGAAGGGCGGAACACCTTTGGTCAGCGCGACGGGAGCGAGGTGGAAGCGAACCCAGTACGAAAGCAGCCAGGTGGCCACCATCACGCTCGCGTCGAGAATCAAAAATACGTAGCTGATGCCATGGTGGTAATGCTTCAACATCGAAAATTCTCGAGCGGAAATAAGAAACAAAGCAACAGTCGCTCAATCATCCTGTCGCATCGTCAGCTCGGTGTGACATTGTAGTTGAATGTGACTACTCGCGATTTCGGTCGTCAAGAAAAAGATTTCGATGCGCGGCGATCGCGTCATGTTTTTTCTCGTTGCACATCTTCGAGCAACACACGGGAAACTGCATCGAGTCGTTCGGGTGTCGAACGCGCGCCCCGCGCGAGCGTGCGCCGCAAACGTGTATTGAGCGCCTTCGTGAGTGGCGCCTCGATCGCGACGTTGAGCAGCAGCGCCGCGGCGATCGGTCCTGCGAGAAGCAGCAGCCACGCGGCGAGCGGAGCCGCCTTCCAGGCGCGAGGACCGAGCTTCCAGCTGACCGAAAACGCCACGCCGTGCACCAGATACAGCGCATAAGAAGCGGCGCCGAGCGGATCGAGCACTGCGCGCATCGCGCGCGCGCGGCTCAGCTCGGGCTCGAGCCACAGCAGCGCCACGATGCACATGCACGCGCCGCCGCCCCAGCAGGCGACGCGCGCGAACCCGAGCTCGTCGTTGCTGGTGTGACGCGAGATCAAGAACAAGCCGAGCAGCGTCGCGCACACCGCCAGCAGGGCGCGCACGCGCAACGGCGTGGCGGCGACATCAGTGATCTCGAAGATGCGCGCGAGCACGACGCCGACCGCAAACTCGAACACGATCGGCGACAGCAGCTGCATGGCCGTGTAGGGCTGCGGAAGATCGAACACGTACCCGAGCAACGCCAGCGCGACCATGGTCGCGGCCGCGGCGAGGCATGCCGCGCGATCGCAGACGACCAACCAGGCCGCGACCAGCGCGTAAAACAGCAGCTCGAAATACAGCGTCCATCCCGCCGCGAGCACGGGACGTATCAGGCCCTCGTGCGTGTACACCGGCAGGAACGCTAACGATTTCACCAGGTGCGGCACGCTCACGCGGAACGTGGAGAAGGCAAGCGGCACGAGCCACACCGCCGCCGCGAGCGCGAGCGTGAGCAGCCAGTACATCGGCAACACGCGGATCGAGCGCTTGGCCAGGAACTCGTACCAGGGCGTGTCGCGGTGGCTCGTCGTGCTCTGCATGACGAAGCCGCTGACGATGAAGAACACGTCGACACCGACCGCTCCGTGCTCAAACCGACCGGGCGCAAAACCGACCCGACCCTCGAGGTACAGCGGCACGTGGTGCGCGACCACCGCTCCTGCCGCCAGAGCACGCAACCAATGGATGGATGTCCAGTGAGTCTTCATGGCAAACGTTGGGCCATCGTCAGCCCCGAGACCAGGCCGATGACCAGGTTCATCGCCGGCTCCTCGATCATGTTGGCGGTGATGCCGTTGGCGAGCCAAAGCGCGGTCCAGCCGCCCGCGCATAGCGCCGTGAAGTCGGCGCGCGGCCGGCTGCCGAGCAGTGCGTGGAGCTTGAACAACAGGCCGCCGACGTAGATCGGGCCGAGCACGCCGCAGCTGACGAGTAGATACACCATCACGTTGTCGGCGGAGTTGTCCTTGGCCCAATCGCCGAACGCTTGTGCGACGCCGATGCCGCCGATCCCGCGCCCGCACAGCACCTGAATGGGATGCTCGAGCAGGGCGAACGCCTGCGGCCACATGTCGAGCACGCGCTCCATGAACGAGTCGAGGATCGAGGGGAGACCGGCCGTCCCAATGTGGACGTGAACGGCGATCAGCGGCACCGCCAGGCACACGGCGCCGAGCAGCATGAGATAAGCGGATGCGACCGCCGAGCCAAACGCGTGCGCCAGTATCAGCTCGAGCAACATCGCGGGAAGTGCGAGCAACGGTCCCTTGGACGTGGTCAGCACCACCGTGTACCCACAGATGCCGATCAGCAGCGCCTTGGTGGGAAGCCGCATCGGAGTGACGATCAGCGGCACCAGCGCGAGCAGTGCGAAGGACGCCGCGTCATACGAAGCGCGTGCGAAACCGGGCAAACGCCGCGTTCCGCCTTCGACCCACCACTGCCGCGAGATCGACGTGGACCCGAACGCCGTTTCATACGCGCTACCGATCCACGGAAACTCGACGAAATCGTTGAGCAGCACGCCGAGGACCGTCACGCATAGCGTGAGGGCGGCAAATCGCACGATCGTCCGGCGTTCGGTAGCGAGCAGAGGCGCGACGATCAAGCCCAGCATGAAGGGCAGGAAGATCTTGAGACCGAACAGCGCCTGAAACGGCGGCAGCGAAATCAGCGCGATACATGTATGTGCGATCAGAATGCCCGATGCGGCCGCGACGCTGAATGCATTCGCCTGACCCGCGGCCCACCCGGCCAGCACCAGCATCACGCACACCAGCGCGAAGACGTCGCGCAGGTAGAGGAGGGTCTCCATGCCGGCGAGCTGCAGCGCGTGGCGCAACGGACCTTCGAGCGTGTATCCGATCAGCGTGAGCGCGACTCCACCCACGAAGAAACGGTTCGCGCCAAAGCGGTAGAACTTCGCCTGATACGGCATCGAAGGCCCCACGACACCAAACCAAGGTGACGTTTCAACGCGACATCAGCGGAGTAACGTCGCCGTGCGACGTGCGCTTTTTTCGAAGCGACGCGTCAGACGAAGTTTCGGGGATGCACAAGCATTTCTGTGTACACCGCGATCAGCCGTTCGACGTGGGTCTGCAAGGTTGGCGGCGCGGCCCAGTAGTCGGCATGCGCGTGGCGGCTCAGATCGGCGACCGCAACATCGTCGGCCATGCGTGCAAACGCGCGCACCAGGGACGTCACATCTCCTTGGCGAAACAACACGCCGTTATGGCCGTCGAGCACCGCCTCGCAGGCTGCGGTGTGGTCCGCGACGATCACCGGAACCCCGTGGGCGAGCGCTTCTTGTACAACGAGCCCCTGGGTCTCGTACCACAGCGAGGGAAACACCAGCGCGCGGCTCGCGCGCATCTCCGCGGATACCGCCGGAGGATCGAGCCAACCGCTCGATTCGATCGCCGGCCAGCGCTGCGTGATCCGCGGGCGCAGCTCGCCGTCACCGACGATCCGTGCGGGCACCTGGGCCGCGACCGCGGCAGCCGCGAACTGCTCCGCGCCTTTTTCCGGTGAGAGTCGGCCGACGAACAGAAACCTGCGGTGGCTCTCGGCGCGCGCACGTGGCTGTGGCTCGACCTCGACGGGATTGCGGACGAAATGCCAACGCGTGGCGCTGTCGAAGTAGGGTGCAAGCAGGCGCCGTGACAGATCGGAAATGTAGATCACGTCGCGCATGGCCGCGGGTACGCCGCCGGCGCGTTGGGCGATCGCCTGCCGCGCCACGCGCCACAGCTTCTGCGGATAGCTCCGGGCGTCGCAGTGCGTCGCTATGCAATCCGCGCTCAACGCGCGCCGGGAGCAGATTCGTTGCTGCTGATAGTCGAAGAAGCCGCCGTTCGGACATGCTGCGAAGAATTCGTGCAACGTTGTCACGGCAGGTATGTGCAGGGTTGCGATCGCGTCGAAGACGCTCGCGGACAACGCCTTGGTCCACCCGTGCACGTGCACGACCGTCGACCTCGGGTCGCATGTTTCGAGCAGGCTGCGCAGGGCACGCGAAGCTTCCCTGTTCCACAGACCTCGCGTCGCGGCGCCCAGCCGGTCCGGATCGGCGAGCACATCGTGCTGACCCAGACAGTGGACGCGAACACCGCTGCCGTGAAACGCCGTCGCGGTCGGTCCGACCGCGCAGAAGTAGTCGACCTCCACACCCGCACGCTGCAGCGCGAGCGCGGACGCGATCGCGACCTGCGCGGCGCCGCCGTTGATGGAACCGTAGTCGTAGACAATGACCGCGCGGCGTAGGGGCACTGGACTACGCCGCCGCCGTGAGGCATTGCCGGTAGACGTCTTGCAAGGCCTCGACGTGGCGCTCGAGCGTGGGCGGATCAGCCCAGAAGCCGCGGTATGCGCCTTCGCTCAGGTGCGCGATCAGTGCATCGTCACGCTCGAGCTGAACCAGTCGCGCGGCGAGGGCTGCCGAGCTTTGGTGCGCGAACGACACGCCGTTGTGGCCGTCGCGTACGGCCTCGCGCGCGCTGGTACCGTCGGCAGCGATCACCGGAACGCCGGCAGCGAGCGCCTCCTGCACCACGAGTGGCTGGCCTTCGTACCAGAGCGACGGAAAAACCAGTGCGCGCGCCAAACGCAGCGCGTGCTGTACTTGATCCGGGCTGAGCCAGCCCAGGAACGTCATGCCGGGATGTGCGGACCGCAGCGCCGACAGTACAGGGCCGTCACCGGCGATCGTCGCCTTCACGCGCGCGCTGCTCGCAGCGCGCGCGAACAATTCGGCGCCCTTCTCGGTGCTGACGCGTCCGACGAATAGGAATTCTCGGTTCGCCTCGGCACAAACACGCGCTTCCTTCACGGCCGAGATCGGATTGCGCACGGCGTGCCAGCGCGTGTCCGAAGGCAGGTACGGAGACAGTCGCGAGCGCGAGAGCTCCGACAGGAAGATCACGTCGCGCAACCGCGACGGCACGCCGCAGGCCGAGCGCTGCAACAGCGTGCGCGAGGTGCGCCACAGCTTGTGCGCGTAGGTCCGCGTGTCGCAGTGTGTCACGAGACACGCCGGGCCGAGCGCCCGGCGCGCGCAGATGCGATGCTGCTGATAGTCGTAAAAGCCCTGGTTGGGACAGGCGAGCCCATATTCGTGCAGCGTCAGGAGCAGCGGATGCCCGCTGCGCGTGCAGGCGCGTAGCACCGCGGCCGTGAGCGCCCGCTGCCAGCTGTGCAGATGCACGATGGTGCGCCCGCGCGGCAGATCCGTGAGCAGCTGTTCGGCCATTCGCGCACAACGCAGATCCCATAGCCCGGACGTCGCCAATTCGATCCGACCCTTGCGGCGCAGCTCCTGAACGCCGCCGAGATGCACTTCGATGCCGCCGCGCTCGAGCGCGGGATCGATCGGGCCGGCACCGGCCACGAAATGCACGCGCACGCCGGCGCTCGCCAGTCCGACCGCGCTTTCGATCGCGACCTTCTCGGCGCCGCCGACGGCATGCCCGTAGTCACACACGACGACGACATTCAGGGTCATGGATACTTCACCTCGCACTGCGGCGATGATGCATTCAAGCATCACGAGTTTGCATGCATGTTTCAGGGATGCATCGGAGCGACCAAAAGGAATACGCTTTCGTATCGGCCGCTCGCTCGGGTCTTGACTGTCGCGTAGTTGAAGACACGATGCCAGCTGAGCGCGTGTGAGAACTTCCGAACTAGTTGGACTCGGGCGACTCGCACTGCGAAGCCCACCGCATCTGTTCGCTGAAGTGCGACGGCGGCCGGTGCTCATGCTGCTCGTCGCCAATGTCACGGCGCAGGCGGTCAGTGTTGGGCTGTCGCCGATTCTTTCTCGCATCTATTCGCCGGGCGACTTCGGCATGCTCGGCGCGCTGACCGCGCTGATCATGATCTGTGTGCCGGTGACGAGCTGGCGCTATGAGCTCGCGGTGCTGAACGCGGCCGACGATCGCGAGGCCTTCGAGGTACTGGCGGTGTGCGCAGTGGCGATCGTCGCGATGACCGGCGTCTTCGCCGCGCTCGCTCTGTTCGCGCAGCGCGTATCACCGACGACGTGGGCAGCGGGCCTGGGCAGCTATTGGTACTTCCTGCCGATCTGTCTCGGGGCGGTCGCGTTTTACGAGGTCCTGGTGATGGAGGCGAGCCGGGCTCGCGCGATGGAGCCGCTCGCTAGCTCGAAGATCATGCAAGCCGTGGCCGGCGTCGGCGGCCAGATCGTGTTCGGCGTCCTCGGCTTCGGTACGCTCGGGTTGCTGCTCGGCTTCCTGATCAACCAGGCCGCGGGCGTGACGCGCTTGTTCCGCGAGCTGGTGCTGGGCAATCCGGCGAAGGGCGCGATCTCATGGCAGCGGTTGCGCGCGGTCGCCGCCAAGCACAGCCAGTTCCCGGTCTACGCGAGCTGGTCGAGCGCCCTGGACGCATCGACGCGCTGGGCGCTGCAGCTCGCGATTTCGACCTTCTGGGATCCAAAGGTCGGCGGCTTCATCTTTCTCTCCGATCGCATCGTCGGACGGCCGCTGTACCTGATGAGCACCTCGCTCTTGCCCGTGTACATGGGCGATCTCAGTCACGCGCTGCGTCACGATCCGAAGAAAGTGGCCGCAGTGTTTCGCGACACCTTGAGTAAGCAGACGCGATTCTCGCTCGTGTGGACCGCCGGGGTCGTCGCGGTCGCGCCGTGGCTGATCACCCCGGTCTTCGGCGCGGAGTGGTCGGGCGCGGTGCGCTACGTGCAGCTGATGGCGCTCGCGCTCGCGCCGACGACGACGCTGCATGCCGTCGTGCACACGCTGCAGCTCGCCGGCCGGCAACGCCAGCAATCCGTGCTGATCCTGAGCCAATCGCTCGTCATCGTCGGCGCGCTGCTCGTGTGTCACGCGGGCGCGATCGATGCGCTGACCACGCTCAGCTTGTTCGCGCTGATTCAGTTCGCGTTCGCGGCGATCACCTACGTTCTGTTCAGGCGTGCTGTAGCAGAGATGATGGCGCGCGAGCCGACGTGTGAAGCTTCGGACGTGCAGCCGGCGTGAGCGCGCGGTTCACTCGATCTCGCATCGCAGCCGATCGAGAGCACAGCGCGCGCTGCTCATCGGCGGGCACCGCGGCTTCAGGCTCAGGCCAGAAAGCTGCGTGCCGGCTTCGAGCCGGAACAGCTGCGGCAACGCATCGCCGGGGATCGTCCAGGTCGAGGTCGCGGCTGCATACGCAGCCGCCGACGCCGGCACGAATGCGAGCGGTTCCGGTACGGCGCTCGGCGGCAAGCCGACCAAAGCGACCGACGCCGCTTTGCAGCGGTTGTCCGCCGAACGCCAGATCGCCAGCAACGTACGGCCGTCGGCGAGCTGCAGGACGTTTCCGCTGAAGCCCGAGGCATCGAGGCGCCGCGCGATCTTCGCCGCCTTCAGCTGTGATAGCGCGTAAGCCAGTGCCCGACTCGCAGGTTTCGGATGGTAGTCGTGCGTGACCAGCCCGAAGTTCTGTTCGACGTCGTGCGCGTCCGCGCCGCCGTCGCGGAATTCGTACAACCAGACGCCCGCGACATACGGCAATCCGCGTAGCGCGAGCAACAAGCTCAGAAGCTCGCCGCCAGCCTCGAGCGGATCGACGCGACCGATGCCGACGTGGTTGGGCCATCCGATCTCGGTGATCAAGATCGGAATCTTCCGCTTGGGCGCCGCCTCTTCGAGCAGCGCGTGCAGCGACTGGACCCGCCGCAGAAACTCGGGAACGCCGCCCGCGTCCTTGCTCTGCATGTAGTTGTATAGATGAATCGAAACGGCGTCGGCGTGCTCGAGCAGGCCGGCCTTGATCGCGCGCCGCAACCATGACCAGTCGGCCGGGTCGTCTCCGACGGCACCGGCGATGATTCGGGCGCGTCGATTGGCGCGCTTCACGGCCGCGGCGCTGGCCGCGAGCAAGGCTACGTACGCTTCGGGTGAACCTTGCGTCACCTTGGGCCTGGAGCCGGCACCCATGTTCCACTCGTTCCACACCTCGAAGTCGTCGACGCTGTCGACCATCGTTTCGGCGACGAACGCCGCATAGCGCGCGAACGCCTCGCGCGCGCTGCGATCGCTCGGCAGACCGCCGCCGTAGAGGTCGTTGCCGTAATCCAGCACGAGCAGGGGCCGCATGCCGCGCGCCCGTGCCGAACGCATCACGTTTGCGGTACGCAGGGCGTCGCCGTCCAGCCGGAACACCCCGCGCCTCCGCTCCACGTGGTCCCAATAGATTTCGTCTCGGATCGAGTCCACGACGATCGCGCTCGACCAGCTCGCGAACGCGGCTTCGTCGGTCTTGCCTTGACCGAAGTGGGTTCCGACGCCGATCTCGAGCGCGTGCGATGCAGTCGGCACCACGCACCCGAGCATGATGCTCGCGCAGATCGCTCCGAGGATACGCGTCATCGAGGTCCAACGTTAGCCACGATTGGTTGCGACGTTGTTTCACCGTTGCGACCGACTCATACACGCAGTGTCAATTCGGTATGCATGATCGGATTTCGCACGTCCGGAGGATTGACGCTGCTGTGCTTCACTGACACACAGCGCTGCTTAGATGCTTCGAGTTGCACGTTGGTGCTTCGTGCTTGTGTGGCTGCTCGGCGAATCTTCTTGCAAGCCTGCGCCTGGCGACGAGGCGGCGCTCACCATCGCCGAGCTGCCCGCGGGATTCAGCGACGAGGCGGTGATCTCGAACCTCAACCTGCCGACCGCCGTTCGCTTCGCGCCGGATGGCGGCATCTTCGTCGCCGAGAAGAGCGGCCTGATCCGTTACTTCGCCGCGTTCGACGCGCCGATGCAGACGGTCGCGGATCTCAGCGTCGAGACGTACAACTACGTCGATCGCGGCTTGCTCGACATCGCCCTCGACCCCGGCTACCCGGCGAAGCCGTACATCTACGCGCTCCACACGCTCGACGGCAAGATCGGCGATAGCGTCGCCGCCGGCACCGTACCTCGCTATCACGACGACTGTGCCGACACGAACGGCTGCGTATGCGCGGCTCGACTCGTGCGCATCACGCTGTCGGCGACCACGCACGCGGAGACGGCACGCACGACGCTGGTCGAGAACTGGGGACAGCAGTTCTCCTCGCACAGCATCGGTACGCTCGCGTTCGGGCCCGACGGCATGCTCTATGTCAGCGGCGGAGAAGGCGCGAGCTTTACGGCCACCGACTACGGCAACTTCGGCAATCCGCTCGGTGACCCACCCACGCCCGGTGTTTCGTTGACGGCGCCGACGGCGATCGGCGGATCGTTGAGAGCGCAGACCGTATCGCCTCCCAGCGCAAATCCGCCGTATCCGACGTGGTTCGACGGTAAGGTCGTTCGCATCGATCCGAACGGACCGCCGTTGCTCGATCCGTACGCGATCGCGACGCCGCCCGTGGTGGCGTTCGGACTGCGCAATCCGTTCCGCACCACGTTCCGTCCGGGTTCGAAGGAGCTCTGGGTCGGTGACGTCGGCGGTGTCGACTGGGAGGAGATCAATCGCATCCCGGACGTCACGGCCAGCCCGATCAACTTCGGTTGGCCGTGCTACGAAGGTCCCAACACCCAGTCCGCGTTTTCCGCGGTCGGGCTGAACGTCTGCACGAGTCTGTACGCGGCGCAGACCGCGACCGCGCCGTTCTATGCGTACGCGCACTCGACGTCTGTGGTCGCGGGTGACGGCTGCATTTCGGACGGCACCGCCGCGATCACCGGCTTGGCGTTCTACGACGGAACGAACTATCCGAGCGCGTACCAGGGCGCATTGTTCTTCGGGGACTACGCACGGCGCTGCATCTGGTACATGCCGCTCGGCGCGAACGGGCAGCCCAATACCGCCGCCCCCGCGTCCTTCGTCAGCGGCGGCATCCGTCCGACCCAGCTGCTGATGGGACCGGGCGGCTATCTCTACTACGTCGACCTCGGCGTCGGTCAGCTGCATCGCGTGCGGTTCACGAGCGGAAATGCGGCGCCCCAGGCGCGCGTGACCGCGACGCCGACGTCCGGTTCGACGCCGCTGACGGTCGCATTCGACGGATCGACGTCGAGTGATCCGAACCCGGGCGATACGCTCAGCTACGCCTGGGACCTGGACGGCGATGGGCAGTTCGACGATGCGACAGTCGTCGCGCCGACGTTCACCTACGCCGCCGCCGGTCCGGTCAACGCGGCGCTGAAGGTGACCGACCAGCTCGGCGCATCGGGGACGGCGACGATCGCGCTGTATCCGGGGAACCATGCGCCGACGGTGCAGATCAACGTGGTCTCGGGATCACCGTGGAAGGGCGGCAGTACCGTGGTGGTGTCCGGCTCGGCTCCCGACGCGGAGGACGGCCCGATCGTCGCGAGCGCGTTCCATTGGTCCGTGAACCTGCTCCACTGCCCGAATTTCATCTGTCACACGCACTACCTGGTTCAGAAAGACGGTGTGGACACGTTCTCGTTCGTCGCGCCGCAGCACGAATATCCCTCGTACCTGCAGATCACGCTCACGGTCGCGGACAGCGGCGGCGTCTCCGGGTCATCGACGCTGCAACTCGATCCGGCGACGACGACGCTCACGCTCACCAGTGATCCGCCCGGGCTCACGCTGGTCCTCCAGAACACCGCGGCGGCGTCGCCGCTCAACGGCACGTTCATCCAAAACACGACCGCCTCGATCAGCGCACCGTCTCAGACCGTCGGTGGCGTGCTCTATCAGCTCGCCTCATGGTCCGATGGTGGAACCGCCAGTCACGACGTGTCCGTCGGCGCCGCGCCGATTTCGCTGATTGCCCACTTCGCGCCGGCACCCCCTGGCGGAATGCTGCCTCCGAGCGCCAACGCCGGATCCGATCAACTCGAACCCGCCGGATTGCCGGTCTACCTGAACGGATCGCAATCGAGCGACCCAGCGGGCAACCCGCTCTCGTATCTGTGGAGTCAGACCGCCGGTTCTGCCGTGGTGCTGTCGGACTCGACGTCCGCGACGCCGTACTTCCTGGCGCCGCGGAGCGCGGGAACGCTGACCTTTCAACTCATGGTCACGAACAGCAAGGGCAGCTCGGCTTCGGATACGGTGACGATCACGCTCAGTTTGCCGAATACGAGCAACCTCGCGACGCTCGGGACTCCGGTCGCGCTGATCACACAGCCGACCGGCGGGGGAAACAAGAGCCTCGGCGTGATCCGCGACGGCATCTTCGGAAACGTCGGTGAGACCAACGGATCGAAGCAATACGATACGTATACCGGACCTGGTCGCAGCGAGGACTGGATCGGGTACACGTTCGGTCAGACCTACCAGTTCAACTACGTTCGATTCCAGGAGGGTCAGCAGTTCAACAACACGGGTTGCTTCGCGAGCTTCACCGTTCAAGTCCGGCAGAACGGCGTCTGGACCAACGTGTCCGGGCTCTCGATCGCGCCGGCGTACTCGTGCAACGGCGTCAACTTCGACACGTATGACCTGACCTTCATCCCGATGCGCGGTGACGGGATTCGAATCGACGGCGTGCCCGCCGCGAATGGATTCATCTCCGTAGGCGAGCTGGAGGTCTACGGCGCGACGCCGGACATGTTGAACCTGCCGCCGTTGGCCGATGCCGGACCGAACGCGAGCGTGGCAGCCGGCTCGACCGTCACGCTCGACGGTTCGAAGTCCAAGGATCTCGATGGCGGATCGATCGGCTACCGCTGGTCGCAGACGAGCGGTCCGCCGGTCACGTTGAGCAGCCCGACCGTGCAGAAGCCGACGTTCGTCGCGCCCGCGAGCGCGGCGACGCTCGCTTTCAAGCTGAGCGTGAACGACGGCGTAACCACGAGCTTCCCCGCCACGGTGACGATCGTGGTCACCGGCGGCGCGAGCAGCAGCACGAACGTGGCTGCGGCGGGCACTCCGGTCGCGCTGATCAGCGCACCCACCGGCGGCGGCAATCACAACATCGAGGTCATCCGCGACGGCGTGAAGCCCGCGCAGGGCTCGACCAATTCCGCGCAGCAATACGACACGTACAACGGCACGGGTCGCACTGCCGACTGGATCGGCTACACGTTCACCAAGCCGTACAAGTTTGATCACGTGGTGTTCGAGGAGGGCATGCAGTTCAACACCACCGGCTGTTTCAAATCGCTCAAGGTGCAGGCGCGCCAGCCCGGCACGAACACGTGGGTCGACGCCGCGGGCCTCACGTCGGCTCCCGCGTACGCCGGCTGCAACGCGGTGAACTACGAGACGTTCACTCTTTCGTTCACCGCGATCACGGCGGACGGGATTCGCATCTACGGTGAGCCGGGCAACTCGGGGTTCATCTCGGTCGGCGAGCTGGAGGCGTACGGGATGGCCGACCAACCGCCGATCGCCAATGCCGGCCCGAATCAGACCGTCGCCATCTCCTCGCCGGTCACGCTCGACGGCTCGGCGTCCACCGATCCGGAGGGCGCAACCCTGACGTATGCGTGGAGCGGCGGTGGCGTGACCTTGACCGGGGCGAACACCGCGAAGCCCAAGTTCACGGCGCCGAGCGCGCCGGCCACGCTCGTATTCACGCTGACCGTGAGCGACGGCGCGAGCACGGGAAGCGCAACGGTTACAGTCGCCGTGACCTCGAGCAGCTTGGCTTCGATCGGCACGCCGGTCGCGCTCATCACCGCCCCAACAGGTGGCGGCAACAAGGACATCGCGGTGATTCGCGACGGTGTGAAGCCCGCAGTCGGATCGACCAACTCCTCGCAGCAATACGACACGTACAACGGCACCGGGCGCACCGTCGACTGGATCGGGTACACGTTCGCCAAGTCGTACACGTTCGATCACGTGATGTTTCAGGAAGGCATGCAGTTCGGCAGCACGGGTTGCTTCAAGACACTCAAGGTGCAGGTTCGCCAAACCGGCACGAACACCTGGGTCGACGCAGCGGCGCCGGCGTCATCGCCCGTGTACGCCGGCTGTAACGCGGTGAACTACGAATCGTTCACGTTCTCCTTCACACCGCTGGTCGGCGACGGGATTCGCATCTACGGCGAGCCCGGCGGCTCCGGCTTCATTTCAGCCGGCGAGCTCGACGTCTACGGCACCCCGGTGCAAAGCGCGAACGTCGCCGCGCTGGGCACACCGGTCGCGCTGATCACTGCCCCCACCGGCGGCGGCAACAAGAACATCGAGGTCATCCGCGACGGAGTAAAACCCGCGGTCGGTTCAACCAATTCCTCGCAGCAATACGACACGTACAACGGCACCGGCCGCACCGTCGACTGGGTCGGATACACGTTCGCGAAGTCATACACGTTCGATCATGTGCTGTTCCAGGAGGGCATGCAGTTCAACACCACCGGTTGTTTCAAGACGCTCAAGGTGCAGGTGCGCCAGGGCGGAGCCTGGGTCGACGCGGCCGCGCTGGCATCGTCGCCCGCGTACGCCGGCTGCAATGCGGTGAACTACGAGACCTTCAGCCTGTCCTTCACGCCGGTCGCCGCCGACGGCGTCCGCATTTACGGTGAACCCGGCGCTTCCGGGTTCATGTCCATCGCCGAGCTCGAGGTGTACGGCCTCTAGCGACGAGGCGATGAGGGCGTTGCGCATGGACATGCTCTGGGTCGAATCGCCGCCCGCCGACAGCGCCTTCCCGCGGCCGCTCGCGGTCATGCACGTCACCGAGACATGGACTGGCGGGGTCGGCACTTACCTCGAATCGCTGCTCCGCCAACAGTTGCACGATCCGTCTCTGCACCGCGTTCACCTCGCGTGTTCCGCCGCGCGCACGCCCAATCCGCTGGCATTCGAGGGGCATCCCAAGCTGCGCGTGCATCGCTATGCGTCGTCGCGCAACCCGCTCCGGGTGTGGGGCGCGCGCGCCGCGATTGCGTCCCTGCTGCACGCGGAGCGACCCGACTTGATCCACCTGCACAGCACGTTCGCCGGCGTCTACGGTCGTACGATCGCGACCGGCATTCCGATCGTGTACTGCGCGCACGGCTGGGCGTTCACGCAGGAGGTGAGCTGGCCCAAACGCCTGGCCTACTCGGCAGTCGAGGCGGCGCTGGCGCGGCGCGCACACGCGATCGTGCACATCTCACACGACGAATTTCGTGCCGCCTGGCGCCGAGGCGTGCGCGCGCCGATCAACTCGGTGATCCTGCCGAGCGTGCGCGCGCCGCGCGTGTCGGAGCACGCGTCGATCGCGGTCGATCGCGCCAAGATCAATCTGGGCTTCATCGGTCGCTTCGACCGCCAGAAGGGCGCCGAGATCCTGCTGTCCGCGCTACGGCAAGTCGATCGCGAAGACCTGCATCTGTACCTGCTGGGCGACTTCGATCGCGACGCCGCGAAATTTCTCGCTGCTGCGCAGAGCGACCGGCGTGTAACCCGGCTGGGTTGGATCGACCACGATCGCATCGACGACTACATCACCAGGCTCGACGCCGTCGTCATTCCTTCACGCTGGGAGGGCTTCGGCCTGGTCGCGTCCGAGTCCATGCGCAACGGCAAAGCCGTGCTCGTCTCGCATCGCGGCGGGTTGCCCGAGCAAGTCATCGACGGCTTCAACGGCCTGGCGTTCTCGATCGACGACCCGCGTGACCTCGCGCGCTTGCTCATGCGCATCGACAAAGCAGAGCTGGCCGTGCTCGGCGCGAACGCAAAACGCGTGTGGTCCGCGAGCTTCGGCGAGCAGCGCATGTACCAGGCCCTGTGCCAGTTGTACCGGCGCGTGGTCTTCGGGGAGGTTGTCCAGGCGCAGCGCGACTGAACCCGCGACTCGGTCAGCTCGCGCTCGACTGCAACCGCCGCTGCAAGGCGCGCCACGTGCGCAGCACGGGCTGCGTGAGGAACGGAATGCGCCGCGCGGCTCTCTTCGCCTTCAGGAACATGCGTGGCGGCAAGTACGGCATCAGCGTCGAGCGCCGTGCGTCGAGCAGATCCGCGAACTCCTGGTCGTCGGCGCCGATGTAGCGCGGAACGCTCTCGAACCAGCGCGCGCTGTAGCGCGCTTCGAGCTGAGCGCCGCGCAACGCCGCCGAACGTTCGCGCGCGTACGCGGCGAGCGCGGGCCGCAGCGTTGTGTGCGCCTGCAGTTGCTGGGCGAGACAGATCGCGTCCTCGATCGCCAGGCGCGTGCCGGATCCGATCGTGAAATGCGTGGTATGCGCCGCGTCGCCGAGCAGCACGACGTTGTCGTGGTGCCAGCGCGCATTGGTCACCCGATTGAACGCCAGCCAGGCTGATCCGTCCTTGGCACCGGCCTGAGAACGGAGCGTATGACCTTCGAGCCACGGCTCGAACAGGTCGGATAAACACTGCAATGTTGCATCCGTCTTGAGCCGATCGAAGCCGAGCTGCTGCCAGGTGTCGAACGAGGTCTCCACGATGAACGTGCTCGTGGCGTCATCGAAGCCGTAGGCATGCGCCCACAACCAGCCGGCCGGCGTCTTCACGAAGGGAAATATGAAATTGCCGAAGACCTGGCTCGTGCCGAGCCAGATGTAGCGGTTACCGCCGCGCGTGCTCGCGGTACCGAACGCCGCGCTGCGCGCTTCGCGCAGAGCGCTGTGGACGCCGTCGCCCGCGACGATCAGATCGTAGTCCGCGAGCTGAGCCGCGTCCGCGATCTCGCGCCCGAAGATCAGCTCGACGCCCAGCTCGCGAGCGCGCGCGATCAGGATCTCGAGCAGTTCGCGGCGGCCGATGCTGAAGCCGCAGCTCGGGATGCGAACCGGCCGGCGGCCGCGCACGTGCACGATCATGTCTTGCCAGCGGAACGCACGGCGCCGCACGGCTCGCGCGCTGATCGGATCCGCCGCCTCCAATGCGCCGAGCAGCTCGTCGGGGAAGACCACGCCCCAGCCGAGCGTGACGCCTTCGCGCTGGCGCTCGAACACCGTCACGCGTCTCTGCGGCTCGGCCTGCTTGGCGAGGATCGCGAGGTACAAGCTCGCGGGACCGGCGCCGCTGCACGCGATGTGTGTGCACGCTGCGGCGTCGAGCTGTCGGTGGACGCTCATGACCGGAGTCTCGGCTGTACTTGGTATGCGGCGCGGTGCGCGAGCGCGTCAAGGCCGAAGGCGCGCGCGAGGGCGTCTAGATCCGTTCAGAAACCTGGCAGTGTCCCGCTGCCGACATCGGTGTTTCCGAACGTGTCGATGTCGGAAAGCCCGAACGTGCGGCAGATCGAGACGAGCAGCCGGTTGTGATCGACCTCGCCGCCGAAATCGAGCCAGCGCCCAGTCTTGAACGCCCCGGATGCACCTCCGGCGACCACGAACGGCGTGGGCGCGAACGAGTGCGTGACGCCGGTGCCGAGCTCGCTGCCCCAGACCACCATGGTGTTGTCGAGCAACGTGCCGTCGCCTTCGGGGATGGCGTCGAGCAGATCGAGCAGGCGCGCGAACTTGCTCGCGTACCACGTGTAAATCTGCGTCAGCTTGGCCTTGGCGTCGAGGTTGCTCTCCGGCTCGTGGCTGAGAGTGTGATGGCCGTCGCTGATGCCGAGCCAAGGATAAGTTCCGTTGTCGTTGTCGCCGATCGTGTACTGGAAGCTGGCGATGCGCGTCAGGTCGCACGCCAGCGCTGAGGCGATGATCTGCATCTGTGAGTCGATCACGGCCTCCGTGTTCGCGTCGTTCTGCGCGTTGACGGATGCGGGCAACGTCGGCCCGGCGCATGCCGTCGCGCGTGTCTGCAGGCGCTTCTCGAGGTGGTTGATCGCGTCGACGTGCGCTTCGATCTTCAGGCGTTCGGCGCTGGCGATGCGCGGCTTGATGCGCGCGAGCTCCGCGCGAAGCAGGTCGACTGCGCTCAGGCGCTCGGCGATCTGCGCTTCGTCGACCATCGCGAACAAGCGTGTGAACGCGGCCCACGGATCGATCTGCGGCTCGAGCGGCCGCTGCGCGTCCCTGTAGATCATGCGGTTGCTCGGCTTGCTGGCACCCGAGCGCAATCCGAGCTCGAGGGACGGATACGGCGTGGCATTGCCGAGACTCTGCGCGATCACCTGGTCGACCGAAGGACCGCTGTTCCAGCCGTAATACATGCCGCCCGATCCGTCTTCGCGCGTGAACGTCATGTCCTCGATCAGCTTCGAGCCGGTCCACAGCAGCGGCAGACCCTTGGCGTGTGGCGCGCCCACGCCGACGTCCTGCATGTTGAGGCCGGAGAGCACGACCAGCTTCTTCTGGTGCTTGGCCAGCGGCATCAAGATCGGACCGAGCTTGAAGTCGGTCGTCGTGCCGGTCGGCACCCACGCATCCCAGATCGTGCCGTGCGGCGTGTAGAACAGGATCAGACGCTTGGGAAAGCGCGCCTCCTGCGCGGAGGCGTTCAAGATGGGCAGCAGCGGCGCCGTGACGCACGCCGCGCCGAGCCCGGCGAGGAAGCTCCGGCGCGAGCTGTGCAGCGCACCTGGTGCCGCTTGGCGCTTGTGCCGGCTCATGGCGCGTCCTCCACGACGGCTTTCTTTCGAAACGCATCGGAGACCACGATCTCCTCGAGGAGCACCCGGATGTCGTGGCCGGATTGGTCGAATGCGCCCTGGATCGCGTCGACCGAGCAGACGTCGGAGTCGGACTCGAAGCGACCGAGCGCGAAGCGCAGCCACTGCGTCGCGACGCAGTCGCTGACCTCCTGGCTGTGTGCGAGCTTCTGGGCGAGCTCGACCGCGCCGTGGAACGTCCCGTCGAGGTCGCGCGTGTCGATCAGCTTGCCGCTGTCGTCGACGGCTTGCTTGCCGTCGTGCGTGCGAAACGCGCCGATGCCGTCGTAGCTCTCGAAGCCCATGCCGATGCCATCGATGCGCACGTGACAGCCGGCGCACACCGGCTCCTTCTCGTGCGCGGCGAAGCGCTGGCGCGTGGTCGCATCCGCTGAAGGCTCGGGCGGCGTCGTGTTCACGTTCGGCGGCGGATCGGGTAGCTCCTCGCACAGCACGTTGCGGATCACTACCTTGCCGCGTTGCACGGGCGCGGATTGATTTGTGTGACCGTGCACGGCGAGAAAGCCCGCTTGCGTGAGCAGGCCGGCGCGTTCGTGCTCGTGGAGCGCGACCGGCGTCTTCGGATCGGTCTTGGCAGGTGCGTCGACACCATAGAGGTCGAACAACGCGCCCTCTGGGAATGAGTACGGCGCCGAGAGCAGCGTCTCGAGCTTCGCGTCGCCTTCGCGCACCACGTAGTCGACGAAGCGCGTCGTTTCATGTCGCATCGCGCTCGCCAGCGCGGCATCGAACGCGGGGTAGGTCGCGGCGTCCTTGGTCGTCTGCGGCAAGTCCTCGAGCTCGAGCCACTGCTCGTGGAACGCCGACAGCATCTCGGCCGCGCGCGAGTCGGCGAGCAGCCGGCGCACCTGCGCGCGCAGCTCGGATTCCTTGGCGAGCTTGCCCGCTCCGGCGGCCTCGAGCAGCGCGTCGTCGGGCGTGGTGCGCAGTAAGAAATAGGACAGGCGCGCGGCGAGCTCGTAAGCGTCGAGATCGACCGTCGTCGCGGTCTCGACTTGCGCGGGCACCAGCTCGACGCGATACAGGAAGAATGGCGACTGCAGCATCGTCTGCACGATCACGCGCAGAGCGTCGGCGTAACCCCCGCTCGCGTAACTCGAGTACAGCGTGCGGTACGCTGCGATCTCGTCGTCGATCAGCGGGCGCCGATACACGCGGAGGCCGAAGTCGGCGATGAAACGCTCGGCGCAGGCATCGTCTCCGAGTGCCGTGCGATCACAGGATACGAGCTTCTCCAGTTCGCCAGCCGCTGCGCGCGCGCAGGTCTCGGCCGCCGTCATGTATTGCTCGATGATCAGGTCGCTGACCGGCGCCACGTCATTGGCCGCGAACGGCCCGGCGCGCTCGTCCTGCGCGATGCCGGCGACATCCACGTCCGAGAGGCCGAGCAGGTCGCGGACGCTGTGCGCGTACTCGTCACGCGTCAGGCGCTGTATCGGCGTGGCGCCGGCTGAGGCCTCGTCACAGCTCGGCGCCGCGCCGTCTTTCGTTCCCTTCGAGCCGCTCTTGGGGCCGGTCGAATCGCTGCCCGCGCCGGCGGCATCGCCGGCCGGGGGCGATCCGATCGCGCCCGCGTCGTCATCGGCCGCGCCGCCATGCCGTGCGCGACGCTGATGCGCGTCCGCGGCGACGATCTTGCCCGTGCACGCCGCGCCTGCCAGCGCCACGCCGAGCGCGATGAGCGATGGAGCGAGTCGAACCGCCGTCTGTCGGAGCATCATCGCGAAGCTCCGAGTCTGGCATGGGCCTCCAATTCTCCATACCCAAACAAGTACTGCCCGCACGCAGAGCGCGCTCGGCGAATGTTTCGTACGTTTCGTAGAAGCGCTTCACCGCTGCGAAGACATTCATGTACGACACGTAGCACTCGCGAGTGGGCGCACGCGATGCGTCAGGTCCCGCCGTCCGGCGGTGGCGCGCAATCCGCGGGGCACCACGAGATGTCCTCGTCGTCGTCGCAGAAGTCGTTGCCGTTGCACGGGCATTCGCTCGGGCACTTGGCCGCGGTTTCGCCGGCGCCCACGTCGCACACGTTATCGCCATCACACGGGCAATCGTTGTCGCAGTTGGCGTGCGTCTCACCGCGAGCGGACTCGCACGTGCCGTTGTTGTTGCAGCCGCAATCGTCGCTGCAGTTGCCTGCGGTCTCGCCCGCATTGCAAGTGCCGTTGCCGCACGTGTCGCAGTCGCCCGGGCAAGTTCCAAAGTTCTCGCCGCCATTGCAGGTGCCGTCGCCGCAGTGGCAGTCGCTGAAGCAGTTGGTGGCCGTCTCGCCCGTATTGCAGGTGTCGTTGCCGCAAGTGTCGCAGTCGCCTGGGCAAGTTCCGAAGTTTTCGCCGTTGTTGCAGGTGTCGTCGCCGCAGTGGCAGTCATTAATGCAGTTGCTTGCGTTTTCACCGCGAGCGGTCTGGCAGGCTCCGTTGTTGTTGCAGCCGCAATCGTTCGAGCAGTTGTTCGCGTCCTCATCGCGAGCGGCCTGGCAGGTCCCGTTGTTGTTGCAGCCGCAGTCGCTGCTGCAGTTGCCGGTGGTCTCGCCCTGGCCGGCCTCGCAGGTTAGGTCGCCATCACACGGGCAGTCGCCCGGGCAGTTGGCGTGGTTTTCATCGCGAGCGGACTGGCAGACGTTGTTGTCGTTGCAGCCGCAGTCGGCGGGGCAGTTAATCGAGCTTTCCGCGGGGTCGCAGGTCCCATCCATGTCGCACGGGCAGTCGGCGGGGCAGTTGGCGTTGGTTTCGCCGCGACCGGGCTGACAGGAGCCGTTGGTGTTGCAACCGCAGTCGGCGGCGCAGTTGCCCGTGGTCTCACCGCGATTGTCCTGGCAGGTGCCATTGCTGTTGCAGCCGCAGTCGCTGCTGCAGTTACCCGCGGTTTCGCCCTGACCGGCCTCGCAGGTTCCGTCGCCGTCGCACGGGCAGTCACCTCCGCAGTTGGCGTGGGTTTCACCGCGAGCGGGCTGGCAGCTGTTGTTGTCGTTGCAGCCGCAGTCGGCGCTGCAGTTGCCGGTGGTCTCGCCCTGGCCGGCCTCGCAGGTTCCATCGTTGTCGCACGGGCAGTCGTTTGGGCAATTCCCGTGGGTCTCGCCACGAGCCGACTGGCAAGTGCCGTTGTTGTTGCAGCCGCAGTCGCTGGCGCAGTTGGTCGCGTTTTCGCCGGACTCACAGGTGCCGTCGGCGTCGCACGGACAGTCGGCCGCGCAGCTGGCGTGCGTCTCGCCCCCGTCGCAGAGGTTGTTGCCGCAGTGGCAATCCATGAAGCAGTTGGTCGCGTTCTCGCCCGTTCCGCACGTACCGTTGCCGCAGGTGCAGTCCTGCGGACAGTTGGCGAAGGTCTCGCCGCTGCCGCAGGTGCCGTTGCCGCAGGTGCAGTCAGCCGCGCAATTGCTGATGTTCTCGCCGGCGCTGCACACGCCGTCGCCGCACTTGCAGTCGTTCGCGCAGTTGGCGTGCGATTCACCGACCTCGGGATTGCAGGTGCCGTTGCCGCAGTGGCAATCGCTGAAGCAGTTGGTCGCGGTCTCGCCGGTGCCGCACGTGCCGTTACCGCAGTGGCAGTCCTGCGCGCAGTTGCTGACGTTCTCGCCCGCGTCGCAGGTGCCGTTGCCGCAGGTGCAGTCCGCCGAGCAGTTGCTGCTCGTCTCGCCGGCGCCGCACACGCCGTTGCCGCAGTGGCAGTCGATCAAGCAGTTCGAGGCGTTCTCGCCGCTGCCGCAGGTGCCGTTGCCGCACGTGCAGTCCGCGGGGCACGTGGTCGTGTTCTCACCATTGTTGCAGGTGCCGTCGCCGCACGGACAATCGGCCGCGCACTTGGCGTGGGTCTCGCCGTCGCCGCAGGTGCCGTCGCCGCAGTGACAATCGCCCGGGCACAGGTCGTGGTTTTCGCCGTCGCCGCAGGTTCCATCGCCGCAGTGGCAATCCTCGGCGCAGTTGTCGTGCGTCTCGGTGGCTTCGCACTTGTCGTCGCCGCACACGACGCAGTCCGGCGCGCAGCTGCTGGCGGTCTCGTCCTCGGCGCACTCGCCGTTGCCGCACTTGGGATCTTCGGTGCAGGTGCGACCTGATTCGTCGCCCTTCGCCGGCGGCGGCATATCCGCGCAGCTGAAGCCGGCGCCGCACGGCGTCGTGTGGCACGCGTCGAGGTCGCCGCACTTGTTCGGGCTCGCATTGGAGCACTCGTAGCCGGCCTCGACTTTGCACTTGGCGCTGCAGCCGTCGCCGTCCTTCTTGTTGCCGTCGTCGCAGCCCTCGTCGCCGTTCTTGGCCTTGTCGCCGCACTTGCTGCCGCAGTCGGCGGCGCAGGACGCGGTGGTCTCGTCGCCGTTGCAGACGTCGTCGCCGCAGCGCGGGCTCAGGCATATGATCATGCACACGCCGCTCGCGCAGTCCTTGGGATTTTGGCAGAACGCGCCGGGCATCGCGTTCATGCCGCCGCCGGTGTTCATGTTGCCCACGCCGGCGTTCGGATCGCCGCCGAGACAGAAGCCCGCGATGCAGAACCCCGCCGCGCACGTATTGCCGCACGACATCGGGTCGTTCTGCACGCAGAACCCTGCGAAACAAACACCTGCGCACGGTCCGCAGTCCATCCCCGACATCCCGCCGGTGCCGAACAGACCGCCACTCATGCCGCCGCTGCCGCTTCCGCCGGTTCCCGGATGGCCGACGCTCACCGTGCTTCCGTCGGAGCCGTCCGGGGCCGACCCGTCATGCAGGCCGCCGTCGCCATGGTCGACGAGGTGCGCAGCGCCTGGCTCGCTGCGGATACTGCAACCTGTCGCGAACACGATCGCCGTCAGACTCAACGCAAGGAAAGACCGAAGTTGAAGCATGCCAATCCGCCCCACTGTGCAACGCGCGGAGGATCCGCGGCCCTGCACGTGTAGCGCGCAGCATGCGTCACCCACAAGCGTTCACCACCACATTTTGCCGGATGATCTGCGCAGGGGACATTCGAATGTAATACGCGGCACCGCTCGAGAAGGAGCCGCGTGGCGCGGTTCACATGGGATTCGGCGGCCGTATCTGCGAGTCGCGTCCCCGACCCGTCCGAGATCAGAAGTCGTTGACCGCCCTGGTGAGGCCTGTTAGCCAGCAGCCTCGCGCATATGACGTCACAGCGTCGACTTGGGCGGGACAATGACGGTGGCACTCGAGGTGAACGGTCCCGACTTCGAAGTCGATGACGGGGATATGCCCCTGCCTTGGGCCATCCCAGAGGTACACCTGAGCCGTGCGTGAACGGCAGGCCATCGTCGCCGCGTGGGCGAGCGTAAGGGCTTCCGGACGACAGGCCGTGCTCGCCACCGTCGTGCGCGTCGAGGGCTCGTCGTACCGCGACGTCGGTGCGCGCATGCTCGTGCTCGAGCACGGCGAGCGCATCGGCGGCGTGAGCGGCGGTTGCCTGGAGCAAGAAGTGACGCGCAAGGCGTTCTGGCTCACCAGCGAGGGGCCAGCGCTGAGCGCGTTCAGCACGCGCAGCGACGACGAGACACGGCCGTACGGCATGGGCTGCGAGGGCGTCGTGCACGTGCTGCTCGAGCGCGTGCGGCCGGACACGCCGTGCACCCCGCTCGAATTGATCGCGGCTTGCAGCTACGCGCGCGCCCCCGGTGTGCTCGCGACCGTGCTCGCGAGCGAGAGCGCGGCGCTCCGCACCGGTCAGCACCTCGCGTTGTGGCCGGACGGCCGCGTGACCAAGACGGTCGCGGACGACCAGCTCGGCGCGCAGATCGAGCGCGGCGCGCGCGCGTGCATGGGCTCGGGCTCGTTCGAGCGCACGCTGCAGCACCAGGGAGGCAACGTCGGAGTCTTCTTCGAGTCGATCACGCCGCCGCGATCACTCCTGGTGTTCGGCGCCGGCGACGACGCGGTGCCGGTGGTGCGCATCGCCAAGGAGCTCGGCTGGCACGTCACCGTCGCGGACGGTCGCGCGCATTATGCGACAGCCACGCGCTTTCCACTGGCCGATCTGATCGTCGTGCGCACGCCGGGCGTGCCGCGCGAAGGCGTCCCGGTGCCGCCGGGTGCTGCGTGCGTCGTGATGAGCCATAGCTTCGAGCAGGACCAACGTGCGCTCGCGATGCTGGCGCCGCTGCCGATCGCGTATCTCGGGCTGCTCGGGCCGCGCGCGCGGCGCGAGGCCTTACTCGCGGAGCTGGGTGCCGTGGAGTTCGCATGTGCCACGGGCTTGCACGGCCCGGTCGGGCTCGATCTCGGCAGCGAGACGCCGGAGGAGATCGCGCTGGCGATCGTCGCCGAGGCGCACGCGTGCTTGATGGGGCGCGCCGGCGGATCGCTGAGCTCAGCCGCGCTCGTTCGCGGAGGGAAATGAACGCGCAAGTAGGACTGCGTCGTCACTGATCGCGCGTCATACCGCTCATCTCGCACCTTTGTCGTGCGCGGCAGGGAGCCTCGGCGCGTACGATCGAACGATGATGAGACTGCGCTGGGGTTGGTACGCGAGCGTCGTGGTGTTGTGGTCATGGTGCGCCGCGTGCTCTCACCGGCCGCAGGCGAGCGCGGTCCCGGTGGCGCCTCAGGGCGCGCCGCTGGCCACGCAGGCCGAGCCACCGGCGCAACCGCCCCAGCCAGCCGCGCCCAAGTTGCCACCGATTGCGACCGAGGAGGCTTCAGCCGAGCTCGCGCCGGTAATGGAACAGGCCGGCCAGTTGGCACAAGACGATCGGCTCGACGAGGCCGACCGCCTGATCGTCGACTCCCTGCCGCGCGTGCAGTGGACGCCGGCGCGCTACCTCGTGCTGGGCAACGTATTCTTCAGGAGCCGCCCCGATCTCGCGGGTGAATTTCACAAGGCGGCATACGACGCGCGTCCGGACGACGCGCAGGCAAATCTGGAGTGGGCGATCGACCTGCATCGCGCTGGCGACTGCGCGCGGGCCGTGCCGCTCTACGAGCACGCAGTCGCGGCCGGTCCGATCGGCGTGACCTGGAACGCGCTGCTCGCGGAGTGCTATCTGAAGGCCGGCAAGCTCGAAGCGGCGACGCGCGCATGGTTCGCGGCCAAGCAGAACGAGCGCGCGGAGAATGTCGAGCGGGCGATCGGCGACGTACACGGACCCGACCTTGCGCTGCGACGGCGCTGGGCGCTGCGCCAGCGCATTGCGCAGGGTGAAGTTGCGCGGGCCGCGGATCTCGTGATGCTCGATGCGGCGTGGGACGGCGAGGGCGACGTCAACATTGAGAAGCTCGACGCCGACGTGCTCTGGCTCGGCGCGCTGCCCGGCATCGAGCCAGCACGCAAGGCGGATCTCGAGCTGTTCGCGCGCACCGTGCGCGAAGGCGAGTGCTGCGACAAGAGCGCGCGCAAGCGCGAGCTGTCGGCGGTGCTGCTCGGCCGGGGCGGACGGCTGCCGGTCGACACTCGCATCGCCGCGCGGCTAGCGAGCTCATTGGTCGACGCCGATCCGAAGCAGCGCGCGGCGTTGCGCACGCGCTGGGCGCAGGAGCTTCGCTCGCGCTCGGAGCAGCACGCCGATGCCGACGCGATGCGGCTGCTGATTTTGCTCAACTCGGAGTCGCCGGGCGACATGCTGGATGCGGCGGCGCATCACAAGACGGTCACGCACCCGACGGCGCTCTGGCTGGAAGCCTGGCAACGCCACGCCGATCTGGAATCGGCGCAGGAGTACCTGCAGAACGAGGCCGAAGCCGGCCGGCTGAGCTTCGACAGTCCCGACCTGCAACGCGCGCTCGTGCAGTTCCCGGATGACCCGCGCATCGCCATGCTCGCGCTCGGCGCGGCCGGGGAAGGCCACGCACGCGTGCGCGAGCTGACCGTGAAGGCGATCCTCACGAACTTCGAACACCTCAATCCGAGGCCGTACAGCAGCGGCGTGCTCCAAGTGCTGTTCGCAGCGTTGCACAAGCAAGTGTTCGGGAGCGAGCCCGAGATGGACATCACGCCCGGGCTCGACATCCAGCGCGTGGCGGTTGCACCGGGCGAGCTGCACGCGCTGATCGAGACGCACGCGTCGTTCAAGCCGCTAATCGGCAAGGGCAGCAAGATCAAAGACCTCGTCGGCTACTACGTGCGCGTGTCGTTGACGGCCGAGCCCGGCGACGCGTCGCGTATTCAGGTGGTCGGACCGCTCTGGAGCTTTCCGGATCCGCAGTCCGACGTCGGCTATCACGCGCAGGTCAACTTCACGCAGGCCGATGTCGACGCCAAGCGCGCGCATCCGTATTGGACGTTCGATCCGGACGCGAGCCTGGTGCGTGAAACACCGCTCGCGGCAGGCGGCATTCAGCGCCACCGCCTGGAGATCCACGGTGCGAGCGCGGCCTGGGCCGACATCGGAACGCGCGCGTGGCTGCCGAAGACCGATCGCTTTCAGGAAGACTCGCTGCGCAGCCCTTCAGGTCGCTACGAGGTCTTCGCCGAGCCGTCAGTCAAGCTCTACGACACGACCACGGGCAAGCCGCAGGCCGATGCGTGGCTCGAGCAGGTCTACGCGGATTTGCACCGCCGCATGGGCATCGATCTCGGCAACTCACACACGTTCTTGAGCGAGGACCTCGCGGACCTGGTCGCGTGTCCGTACGAGATCTGGAACCACGCCGTTGCACCGGGATCCAACCAGCGCACGGTCACGAGCGAGTTCGAGGTCGAAGCGCGCAAGTACAAACGCGGCACTTATGGCCTGCGCTATCACCGGCCGTCGCTCGCGCCCCAGGTGTTCGCGCGCATGCCCGTGGCCTCGATCGGCCCGGCCGAAAAACGCATGGTCGTGGTCGGCGGCGAACCGCTGCTGCTGATCATCGACGAGACGAAGCTGCGGTTGATCGGCCTGGACGGAACCGAGCGGCACTCGGTCGACGCGCAGGGCACGGGCCTGGTCGAATTCGGCAGCGTGAGCGTGGACGACCTCATCCCCGACGCGGGTGGGCAGGCGTGGCTGTTCGCGGCGTCACCGCTGGTCCGCGACGGCGACTCGATGCGCAGCGACCTGGTCGTCGTGCGCTGGGACCTACGCGCGCACAAGCTGTTCGAGACGCGCGTGAAGCAGGACGAGCTGTTCCGCGAGACGCCGAAGGCGTTCGTGCCGATGCACGCGCTCGCTTTGGCGCCGTAGTCGCGCCGTCTTCCTCGCCGCTACGCCACCGTCGCGCCTGGCTCGCCGTCCGTCATCACCGGTACGAGCTTGCCGTCGCGGTTCTTCGCCATCAGCAGCATGCCCTGGCTCTCGAGGCCGAGCATTTTGCGCGGCGCGAGGTTGGCGACCATCACGACCTTCTTGCCGGTGAGGTCTTCGGGCTTGAGATACTCGGCGACGCCGGCCAGCACCTGGCGCTTCTCGAATCCGAGGTCGATCTGGCAGCGCAGCAGCTTCTTCGACTTCGGCACCGGCTCGGCGGACACGACCAGCGCCACGCGCAGGTCGAGCTTGGCGAAGTCGTCGTACTCGATGGTGGCGTTGAGCGGGGCGTGCGGCGCCTTGTCGGCCGCTGCCGGCGCGGCCGCTGCCGGCTTGCCTACCTGCAGCTTGTCGAGCTGAGCCTGGATTGCGGCGTCCTCGATCTTGGCGAACAGGATCTCGGGCTCACCCAGCTCGGCACCGGCCGTCAGCAGCGAGCGTGCAGCGTCCTTGAAGCACAGCCCGGCATCCGAGCTCGTCTGCGAGCGCGCGCTCGAGCGCACGGCGCCGAGCGCCAGCATCTTGCGCATCTTCGCGGCCGAGCTCGGCAGCAGCGGCTCGCACAGGATCGACAGGCCGGCGCTGACCTGCAGCGCGACGTGAATCGTATTCGCGCAGCGCTGCGGATCTTTCTCACGCGTCGCCCACGGCTCGCTGTCGTTGAAGTATTTGTTGGCCTGGCGAGCGAGCGCCATCATCGCGCCCGCCGCTTCACGGAAACGGTAGTGCTCGATGTGCTCGCCCATGCGGGCCGGCGTCTCGGCGAGCGCCGCGAGCATCTCGCGATCGAGCGGCGACGGGTTCGTCAGCGCCGGCACCTTGCCGCCGAAGAAGCGCTTGGCGAACGTGAGCGAGCGGTTCACGAAGTTGCCGAGCGCGTCCGCGAGCTCGTTGTTGACGCGCGCCTGGAAGTCCTTCCAGCTGAAGTCGGAGTCCTTGGTTTCGGGCAACACGCCGAGCATCGCGTAGCGCAGGTAGTCGGCGGGGAATGCCGCGGTCGCCTCGTGCGCCCAGACCGCGTAGTTGCGGCTGGTCGAGATCTTCTGGCCCTCGAGGTTCAGGAACTCGTTGGCCGGCACGTTCTCCGGCAGCACGTAACCGCCGTGCAGCTTGAGCATCGCCGGGAAGATCAGCGTGTGAAAAACGATGTTGTCCTTGCCGATGAAGTGCACCAGCTTGGTCTCGTTGTCCTGCCAGTAGTCCTTCCAGCGCTCGGGCGTGCCTTGCTGCGCCGCCCACTCGCGCGTCGCGGAGATGTAGCCGATCGGCGCGTCGAACCACACGTACAGCACCTTGCCGCGTGCATCGACGCCGGCGGCCTTGGCGACGTCTTCCGGCACCGGCACGCCCCACGTCAAATCGCGCGTCATCGAGCGATCGGTGAGGCCTTCCTTGAGCCAGCTGCGCGCCTGGCCGACGACGTTCGTCTTCCAGTCGGGATGCGAATCCATCCACGTCTCGAGCCAGCCCTGCTGCGCGCCGAGCGGCAAGTACCAATGCGTCGTCTCGCGCAGCTCCGGGCGTGCCTGCGTGATCGCGCTGCGCGGCTCGATCAATTCCTCGGGGCTGAGCGTGCGCCCGCAGCGTTCGCACTGGTCGCCGTACGCGTCTGGATTGCCGCACGTCGGGCACGTGCCGCGCACCAGGCGATCGGCGAGGAACATCTGCGCTTCCGGATCGTACAGCTGCGAATCGCTCTTGAGCACGAACGCGTTCTTCTGCGCCATCACGCGAAAGAACTGCTGGCTGGTCTCGCGCTGCACCGGCGACGACGTGCGGCCGTAGTAGTCGAAGCTGATGTCGAACCCCTCGAAGCCGCTCTTGAGCATCGCGTGATAGCGATCGACGACGGCCTGCGGCGAGACCCCGTCCTTGCGCGCGGCCAACATGATCGGCACGCCGTGCTCGTCGGAGCCGCAGATGAACAACACGTCGCGACCCATCAGGCGCTGATAGCGGCAGTAGATGTCCGCAGGCAGGTACGCTCCAGCGATGTGACCGAGGTGGAGCGGCCCGTTGGCATAGGGCAGGGCACCGGTGACGAGAATGCGCGCGTAATGCTTGTCGGACATGGCGCGAGGACTCTACACCGAGATTTTTCGGCGTCGAGCCCGTCACGAGACACCTGACTTGCGCATGATCGCGGTCACAATCGCGGGAATTTCGGCTCCGGAATGCGCCCTTTCGTTTCCGGCGCGAGCTGGGCATAATCCGGTGCTTCGCTGACGCAGCGCAGCGCGCGGTGTGGACGCTTGAAGATCCGCAGTATCGGCAGACGGGGACTGATCGCTGGTGCGCTCGTCGTGGGCGGCGGCGTAGTGGCGTTCGCGCTGTTTCTGCCGAAGATCGTGCGCGAGCAGGTCGCGTCGAAGGTGCAGGCGCGCACCGGATTGTCGGCGCAGGTCGGCGATGTGTCGCTCGGCTTCGGCTCGGTCGTGATCGACGACCTGCGTGCCGGCGAGAGCGGCGGGCCGACGCTGCACGCGCACGGCATCGCGGTCGATGCCGGGCCGGTGATGCTCGCATTCCGTGGATCGCGCGCGGTGTCGGAGCTGCAGGTCGAGCAGCTCGAGATCGCATTGCCGCTGCACGCGCCTGCATCGCGCGCACTGTTCGACAAGCTGCTCGCGCGCGGTCAGAACGCGACGCCCGAAGCCAGCAGCGACGAGCATCGCGCGCTGCCGGCGCTGAGCGTAAAGAGCATCGCGCTGGACGTCAGCGACGCGATCGGACCGCTCGCAAAGCTGAGCGGCGCGCACGTGAGCACGACCGCCGAAGGCGTGCAGCTGGCGATCGATCGCGTCGCGCTCGGTGACGAAAAAGCCGGCAAGGCCGAGCTCGAGCGCATCGCGCTCACCGCCAAGCGCGGCGCGCAGGGCGTGCAACTGTCGCGCGCGAGCATGGCGCAAGCGCGCGTGTGGCTGGCACAGCCGATCGCGCAGGACCCTGCCAAAGACGGCAAAGGCGACGACGTCGAGGACGTGGTCGAAGACGACGCGCCCGCGGACGACAGCGCCGCGCCCGCCGCGGCCGACAAACCAGAGGCACCGCCCAAGACCAATTGGCAGCGCATCGCACGCGCGATCCGCGGCGCGATGCCCAAGAAGGATGCCGCCACCCCGGTCGCAGCCAAGCCCGCGCAAGCGGCGGCTGCGTCTTCGCCGGCATGGCTCGCGCGGCTCACCGACGACGCCGTGCTGTCGCTCGACGCCGCGACCGTCTACGACGACAGCAGCAAGGGCAAGCCCGTGCTCGACAAGCTCAAGGGCACGCTGAAGATGCAGAGCGGTCACACGCTCGCGTTCGCAGGTAGCGGCGGCGCGCAGGCCGGCGGTGCGATCAGCTGGGACCTGTCGGTCACGCCCGAGAGCCTGCGCGCCGACGGTCAGGTCGCGCTGCGCTCGCTGCCGCTCAGCTTGATCGCGCCGTTCTTGCCGAACGTGCCGTGGTACGAGCCGGAGAACGGCCGCGTCGACGCCGAGCTCGTGATCAAGACCGATCCCGAGCACGGCGTGATCTGGAGCGGCGATGCCAGCCTGCGCGAAGCCGCGATCTCTTCGGCGCGCATCGCGCCCGAGCCGGTCAAGGACATCGACGTCCGGCTGAGCGGCAAGGGCAAGCTCCTGCCGCTGCAGCACCGGCTCGAGATCGAGCAGGGCCAGCTCGCGCTCAAGGACGCGGCGATGGACGTCAAGGGCGTGATGGAGTGGAGCGCCGATCACTACCTGATCGACGCCGATGCCGTTCTGCCGCCGACGCCGTGCACCAAGGCGGTGCGCGGGATTCCGATCGATCTGCTCGGCGACATGGGGCTCGCGGAGTGGAAGGGCAAGTTCGCCGGCCACGTGAGCGTCAAGCTCGACTCGCGCGATCTCGACAAGACCGAGCTCGTGATCAAGCCCGAGGACCACTGCGATTTCGTCGCGGTGCCGGCGATGGCGGATCTGCGCCGCTTCCGCGAGCCGTTCGTGCACTCGGTCGTGGAGCCCGACGACACCGTGTTCGAGATGGAGACCGGGCCCGGCACCGCCAACTGGACCAGCCTCGAGGACATCAGCCCGTACCTCGTGCACGCCGTGCTCGCGCACGAAGACGGCGGCTTCTTCACGCATCACGGCTTCTCGCTACGCCACATCCGCGACGCGCTCGTGCGCAACTTGAAAGAAGGCCGCTACGTCGTCGGCGCCAGCACGATCACGATGCAGCTGGTGAAGAACGTGTTCCTGCACCGCGAGAAGACGCTGGCGCGCAAGATCCAGGAAGTGCTGCTCACGTGGTGGATCGAGCGCGTGATGGAGAAGCGCGACATCATCGAGCTGTACCTGAACGTGATCGAGTACGGCCCGAGCGTGTACGGCATCCGCAACGGCGCGAAGCACTACTTCAATCGCTTGCCGTCGCAGCTCTCGCCGGCGGAGTCGGTGTACCTGGCGACGATCCTGCCGAACCCGAAGAAGTATCACACCGCGTTCGAGCGCGGCTCGATCAGCGCGTCGTGGGTCTCGCAGATGCGCCAGATGCTGATGCGGCTCAAGGAGCGCAACGCGTACTCGCAGGAAGCCGTCGATTACGGCCTGCACGAGATCGAGGACTTCCACTTCCATCCGGAAGGCACGGTCGTTCCTGCGCGCACGCTGCCGGGCGGCGCCGCGGTGCTGCCGTACCTGCAGGAGCTGTCGAATCAACCGGGTTGGGGCGACGACGATGCGGCGTTCCAGCCGGCGTCCAACAGGCGTGCGCCGGCAGCGACGCCTGCGCCCGCGCCGCAACGCCCGGCCGCGCCGTCGATCCCGATGTCGCCCGGCAAGTTGATGACGCAACCACGCAGCCCCGTGCCGCCCGCGCGCACCGCGCATCCATAGACCCACGCGTCACGCAACCGCCGGGGACCTCGGCCGATAGCGCCGCACACGCCACAGGAGGGCGACCATGCGGCAGCATTTCGAGGTCTTGGACGGGGATTTGGAAACGAGCGCCGGCGATCCGGCGTGCGAGGTCGTGCCGATCGCGATCGACAGCGGCGCCACGCCGCACGCAGAGGACGCGTTCCTGGCGGAGTTCAGCGGCTTTGCTCGCACGCGCAACCACGATGGGCGCGCGGCGATCGAGCTCGCGCGCATCGCGCTCGACGCGATCGAAGACATCGACGGCGCGTGGCAGGCGCTGCGCGTCGAGGCCTGGCTAATCGCGGCGGCGAATGCCTGCGTCGAGGTCGAGGACGCCGAGCTGTGCTTGCTCGCGCGTGCCTTCGTCGAGTGGCTCGTCGACGGCGGCCGGCTCAGCTTGCACGGGCAACGCGTGCTCGCGCGCCGCATCGCGCGCTTCCACCGGCGTGCGGAAGGCGCCATCGCGCACGTGCTTGCGGCTTAGTCCAGCCCCTTGCGCAACCGGTGCTGCCGCATCGGGGCGTTCGGATCGGCGTTGACCCCGCCTTGGCCTTGCAGCCCGCTCATCGGCTTCCAGTGATGACCGCCGTCGTCGGATTCGATCGCCAACAAGTCTGAACTGTCGCGGCCGCACAACAGCACGCGCCCGCTGTCGGCCGCGAACGTCGGCTGCCCGCACATGCCGCCGTCCGGGTCCCAGCACGCGGCCGGGATCTGCGTTTCTTCGAGCTGCTCGCCGCTCGCTGCCAGGCGCGCAACCGTGATCTGCGGCTGCAGTCGTTGCGCGTACGCGACGAGCAACGCGTCGTTGGTCTGCACTGCGTCGAACAGCGCCACGTCGCGCGCGAGCGGCTGGCTGCGCTTGCACGCCGCCGCATCGCACTGCAGCGCGAGCAGCGCGTTGCCGCTGGTCGCGAGCACCAGCGTCGCGCGCTCGCCGCGACACGACAGCTTGAGCTTGTCGTGCGCGGGATCCTCGACGTGCAGCGGATCGCCGAGCGCGAGCTGGGTCGCGGGCAGCACCCAGGTCGAGCTGCCGTCGGCCGCGATGCGCGCGATCGCCAGCTCGCTGCGCGTGCCGAACGCGACGAAGCGCGCGCCCTCCGCTTCGCACGCCTGCACGAAGCCGCCTTCGCCATGCAGCTCGCCGAGATCGACGGGCGCTGCCACAGGTGTCACGTCGTAGCTCCACGCGCGCGCCTTGATCGCGCCGGCTTCACCGGCGGTGAGATACGCGAGCTGCGGCGGCTGGCCGGGCAGCAACATCGCGGCCGTGGGCGGCACGCTGTCGGGCGGCGCATAGCGCTCGAGCGCGCCCTGCGGCGGAGCGTCGTCGCCTGCGCTCTTGCCGAGCTCGTAGCGACGCACCTCGACCATGCCGCTCGCGTCGCGCAATGCGAGCACATCGACGTGGCCGTCGAGCCGCACGTGCACGCTGTGATCGGCGCGCGCGGCCGGATGCGCCGCGAACCACGCCGGCTGCGGCAGCTCGTCGCCGCCGCTGTCGAAGCGCGCGAGACCGGTCGCGCGGTGCAGGCAGTGACTCTCGTCGTCCTTGCAGCGCTCGCTCGACATCGCCCACACGATCAGCGGCTCGTCGCCGTCGCGCAGCACGGTGCGGACCAGGCTCGTGCGCTTCATGCGGCGGCGGTCGATCTTGCCGTCGACCACGCTCAACCACGAGATGCCGCGGCCATCGAGCGCGACCGCGTGCAGGCCGTCCGCAGCGGCCCAGACCTGCAGCGCCGCCATCGAGCCGGCCATGATCGGCAAGCGCGCCGGCGTCACGATCTGCGCCGGTTTGGCGAAGCGCACCGCGTCGGCGTCGAGCTCGCCGTCGGCGTTGGTCGCCTTGGCAAACAGCGCGAGCGCTGCGCGCAGCTTGCCGAGCGCGAGCAGCGGTCGCGAAGGCACGTGACCCGCGGCCTGCATCTGACGCTGGCGCGACAGCGCGTTCAGCTCGCGTTCGGAGAGCGCCACCACCGCGCGCACGTCGCCGCCCGCGACCTTAACCGACGGCCACAGGAAGACCGCCTCCTCGGGTGCGATCTTGCGCAGGTCGGCGACGCAGCGCTGCGGCCAGTCGGCTCCAGCGTGCAGCACTTGACCGGCGAAGTGATCGCGGTCGCCCGGCGGCATGCCGAGCCCGAGCCCGCCCTGCGCCTCCGCGCCGAGCAAGCAGCTCGCGAAGCGCGCGTACGAATGCAGCGCTGCGCGTGCCTGCGCGTGGCCGCGCCAGTACGGCACGCCCAGACAAATCGCCGCGAGCAGCACGTTCGCGGTCATCGCGATCGCGAGCGGCCCGCGCTTGGGCTTGAACGCCTGCGCGGTCTGGATCGCTTCGAGATCGGCGTCGTCGTTCACCGCAGCTCCAGCGCGTATTCGGCGATCAACTTGGTGTGCAGTTCGCTCGTGCCTTCGCCGAGCTCGAGCGCCTTGGCCTCGAGCAGCAGCCGCCCGATCTCGTACTCCTCGGACAGCCCGTAGGCGCCGAAGATCTGGATGCCGTCGAGCGCGTTCTGCACCGCGGCCTGGCTGGCGGTGAGCTTGGCCAGCGACGCCTCCAGCGATGCGCGTTCGATGCCGGCGTCCTTCATGCGTCCGAGACGATACACGAGCAGGCGCGCTTGCTCGGTGCGACACACCATGTCCGCGATCTTCTGCTGCACGAGCTGGAACGATCCGATCGCCTGTCCGAACGCGGTGCGCTCGCGCGCGTAGGGCAGGGCGAGGTCGAGGCAGCGCTGCGCTTGCCCGACGCAGCGCGCCGCGACCGAGAAGCGGCCCATGTCGAGCGCGGCCCCGAGGATCGGAAAACCCTTGCCCGGCTCACCGAGCAGCGCGTCGTCCGGCACGAACGCGTCCTCGAACGAAACCTCGGCCAGGTTGTCGCGGCGCAGCGTGCGCATCGGCAGCTCGCGCACCGCGATGCCCTGCGTGCGCTTCACGTCGACCAGGAACGCCGTCACGCCGGCGTGCTGCTTGCTGCGATCGATGCTGGCCATGACCAGGAACAGCCCGGCGTGCGCAGCGTGCGAGATGAACACCTTGCTGCCGTTCAGGCGCCAGCCGTCCGTGGCGCGCGTGGCGGTCGTCTGCATGCTCGCGAGATCGGTGCCGCCGCCCGGCTCGGTCAGGCACGCCGACGCGATGCAGCGCCCGCTCGCGATCTCCGGTAGCCAGCGCTGCTTCTGCGCATCGCTGCCGTGCTCGAGGATCGTGCGCGCGGCGAGCGAGTTGCTGACGCTGATCACCGACGCCAGCACCCAGTCGATGCGCGCGATCTCCTCGCAGATCACGCCGTAACTGACCACATCGCTGAACGAGCCGCCGTACTGCGCCGGGATCAGCGGTCCGAGCAGGCCGAGCTCGGCGAGCCGGCCGATCAGCTCGAGCGGATAGCGCTGCTCGCGCTCGAGCGACTCGACCTGAGGCAACACCTCGCGCTCGGCGAACGCGCGCACCGTACGCCGCACCTCACGCTGCTCGGGCGTGAGGTCGAAGTCGGCCATGCGCGCGAGACGTTCGCTCACTCGTCCTCTTCAGCGCGCAGCTTGGCCAGCACGCTGATGTCCTCGAGCGTGGTCATGTCGCCCTGAGCTTGCTTGCCGGCGGCGAGATCGCGCAGCAGCCGCCGCATGATCTTGCCGCTGCGCGTCTTCGGCACCGCGTCGGCGAAGCGGATGCGCTTGGGCTTGGCGAACTTGCCGATCTCCTTGCCCACGTGCTCGGCGAGCTGCTCGGCGAGCTGCGGTGAAGGCTTCTGGTTTTGCTTGAGCGTGACGAACGCGACCAGCGCCTGGCCGGTCATCTCGTCGGCGACGCCGACCACCGCGGCTTCGGCCACGGCCGGATGGGATACCAGCGCGCTCTCGATCTCCGCCGTGCCCAGGCGGTGCCCGGACACGTTGACCACGTCGTCGATGCGCCCGACGACCCAGAAGAAGCCGTCCTGATCGCGGCGCGCGCCGTCACCGGTGAAGTACTTGCCGGGGAAGCGCGAGAAGTATTGCTGCTTGTAGCGCTCGTCGTCGCCCCACACGGTACGCAGCATCGATGGCCACGGCTTGTCGATCACGAGCAAGCCGCCTTCGTTGACACCGGCCTCGCTGCCGTTCTCGTGCAGCACCTTGGCCGAGATGCCGAAGAACGGCAGCGAGCACGAGCCGGGCTTGGCCGGGATCGCGCCCGGCAGCGGCGACATCACGATCGCGCCGGTCTCGGTCTGCCAGTAGGTATCGACGATCGGGCAGCGCCCACCGCCGATCGTGTTGCGGTACCAGATCCAGGCCTCCGGATTGATCGGCTCGCCGACCGTGCCGAGCAAGCGCAGCGACGACAGGTCGTGCTTGCCGGGCCAGCTCTCGCCCCACTTCACGAACGTGCGCACGGCGGTCGGCGCCGTATAGAAGATGGTCACGCCGTGGCGCTCGATGATCGACCAGAACCGCCCCGGGTCGGGTTGGTTCGGCACGCCTTCGTACATCACCACGGTCGCGGCGTTCGAGAGCGGGCCGTACACGATGTAGCTGTGGCCGGTGACCCAACCGACGTCAGCCGTGCACCAGAACGTGTCCTCGGGCTTCAGGTCGAAGACGTACTTGCTCGTCAGCATCGTGCCGAGCAGATAGCCCGCGCTCGTGTGCAGCACGCCCTTGGGCTTACCGGTCGAGCCCGAAGTGTACAGGATGAACAGCGGATGCTCGGCGTCGAGCGGCGGCGCGTCGTGCTTGGGCGAGGCTTTCGCCAGCAGCTCGTGCCAGTCGTGATCGCGTCCGGCCTTCATCTCGATCGCGTTGCCGGCGCGCTTCAGCACGATCACGTGCTTGACGCCCGGGCAGTGCTCGAGCGCGGCGTCGACCTGCGGCTTGAGCGGTGACGCGGCGCCGCGCCGGAACGCGCCGTCCTGCGTGATCACGCACTTGGCCTGCGCGTCGTTCATGCGATCGCGCACGGCCTCGGCCGCGAAGCCGCCGAACACCACGCTGTGCACCGCGCCGATGCGCGCGCAGGCCAGCATCGCGATCACCGCCTCCGGCACCATGCCCATGTAGATGCCGACGCGGTCGCCCTTCTCGATGCCGAGCCCGAGCAGCGCGTTCGCGCAGCGACACACCTCGCGATACAGCTGATAATACGTGAGCACGCGCGTCTCGCCCGGCTCGCCTTCCCAGATGATCGCCGCCTTGTTGCGCGTGGCCGCGGTCAAGTGACGGTCGAGGCAGTTGTACGCGACGTTGGTCGTGCCGCCGCCGAACCACTTCGCGAACGGCGGATTCCATTCCAGCGTGCGCTGCGGCGGCGAGAACCAGTGCAACGCGCGCGCCTGCTCGGCCCAGAACGCTTCCGGATTGTCGATGCTGCGCTTGTAGAGCGCGAGGTATTCGTCCTTGGATTTGATGTGCGCGGCCGCGGCGAACTCCGGTGGTGGCGGAAACACGCGGCTCTCTTGGGACACGCTTTGGATCGTCGCGCCGCCGCGAAGCGCCGGTGCGTCGCCATTATCACTTGGTTCAGCCATGTCGCTATCCTCGGGAGATCGGCCCATATCACAGCTCGTCACGGCTCCCAACGACCCAGGTTGCGGCGCGGCGAGTCTGCGTCCGATCAGCTATACATGTGCGCGTGCAGGTCACTGCCGAGACAGTGCGCGCGCTGCGCGACAAGTATCGCGAGATCAAACGCCTGCGCGATGCCGACGCCGCGGGCGTGATCGCCGATCCGCGACGCGAGATGGCCGCGCTCGCGCAACGCTTCCCCGGCGCGCTGCGCGAGCTCGACGAGTTACCGATGGATCAGATCGAAGCGCGCTTGTTCGCGCTCGAGCAACTCGACGACAGCGCGCACGCGCAGGCCGTGCCGCAGTGGGTGCGCTTGCAGATCGGCTATCACGGTTGCATGCGGGCCGTGCTGCGCATCAAACGCATGGCCGCGGACGTCGGCGATGACGCAGCGGCGTTGCTCCACGCGTTGTCGCTGCAATACGAGCCGGCCGCCGACGAACCGCCGCTCGCGAGCTTCGATCGCGCGGCGGTCGATGCGATCTTGCGACCCGACGGCGGGCGCTTGAATCCGTGGGTCTACGCGCGCGTGGCCGCGGCCTGCGGCGTCGAGCCCGACGACGTGCGCCGAGCGCTGTTCGTGCGCTGACATTTCGCGCCAGGAACTAAAGCAGCGCACCGCCGCGGGCGTGGGCCGTGGCTCGATCCGCGCTTTTCGGCTCGTGAAATCCGAGGCGAAACCCCCGGTGTGCTTGCTTCGTACACTAATCAGCAGCTAATGTGAGCAGGTGCGCGTACTCTGGGTGCTGTTGTCGCTTCTTGTAGGGGCCGGCTGGGCGCTCCCGGCTGACGCACAACGCGCACTCCAAGCCACGCATCTCGCACCGAGCTCGGTGCCGGAGCCGCTGCTCACGCTGCGGCCGCAACCCGAGCTGCGCCGCTTGGCGGAAGAAGCCGCAGCGGTGCTCGAGCTGCGCACCGGCCAGCGCGTCGAGGTCGGCACTCCACCACCACCCGGTTTGCTCGAAGCCGTGCCGACCGGTCACGTGGCGATGGCGCGACAAGACCAGTCGGTTGTGCTCGTGCTCGGCGCACCGGGCGGGCGCTCGTTCGATGCCACGGTGCGTTTGACCGGCGCGATCAGCAGCGGATCCGATGCGCGCGCGATCGCGCTCGCCGCCGAAGCCTTGAGCGACGCCGCGCACGACACCGCGCGCACGCCGGACGACGCCGCTGAAGACGACAGCGCCGAAAACGATTCCGACGCGCCTAACCCTTATCGGGACGATGCGATCACGATCGATGCGAACGAGATCGCGGACACGCAGGAGCTGCCGGCCAAGCCGCAGCGCGCCGAGCGCGCGCACTCGATTGCGCTGCACGATGACGGCGAGACGCTTCCGCCACCGCCGCGCACGGGCCTGCTCGACGACGTGCAGCCGCTCATCTACGCGCGCCTCTACGGAGGCGCATCGACCGCGAGCTCCGGACCGATGCTCGGCCTCGGCGGCGGCCTTGGATTGTGCGTGCGCCGCCAGTGCCTCTTTCTGGCCGGCGAGGTACCTCTGGATAGCGGCGCGTCCGGCGAGCACCTCGACGTGCGCTATCGGTACACAACGTTCATGTCTGGGTTCTACACGCGGCCGTTCCAGTGGGGACCGCTGACGCCTGGCGCCAGCGTCGGTTTTCTGACGCGTCTCGGCCACTTCCAGGCCGACATGGGGTACCGCGACACCGGCCTCGATACCGACCTCGGCGCACGCGCCAGCGTGGAGCTGGCCTGGGAAGTCGTACGTGGGCTCGATCTGATGAGCGAGGCGGGCATCGACCTGACGCTCGATCGCCGCCGCGTCGGAACCGTAGAACACGTGCGAAATCGAGGAGATCTGTGGAGCCCGTGGGGGCAGCTCGCGCTGCGCTACCGGCTTTAGCCCGGACGATTGGAAATCCCCCCGTCCAGGGACGACCAAGGATACGTGAGGACCGGTGGCGTGACGAAGTTGCAGCCCGCGAGAGCAGCCAGCGAAGAGGAGCGAGTGCTCCTCGGCCGCGCCGCCGCGGGCGACGAGATGGCGGTGCGCGAGCTGTTTCGCACCCACGTCGGGCGACTGCACCGTCAAGCCGCGCGCGTGCTCGGCGCCGACGATCCGGATGTCGAGGACGTGGTGCAGCAGGCGTTCCTGGCCGCGCTCGACGGCGCCGCGAAGTTCGACGGGCGCTCGAGCCTGTCGACGTGGCTGTTCGGCATCACGACGCGGCGCGCGCTCGACGCAGCGCGTGCGCGCTGGCGCCGGCAGCGCTGGTCGCGGCTCGCGGAGAGCGTCGGCCTCGGCAGCCCGAGCGCTTCGCCCGACGACGGCTACGAGCTGCGCTCCGACGCCGAGCAGATGCTGTCGAAGCTGCCGCCCGAGCAGCGCCTGGTGTTCGTGCTGCACGACGTCGAGGGCTACACGTTCGCGGAGATCTCCGGCGTCACCGGCATCGGCATCTCGTCGCTGCACGGGCGCTTGATGGCGGCGCGCAAGCGCCTCGATGCGATGAAGGGAGGCGAGCATGGATAGCTCTCCTCCGAATCAGACCATGCGCGTGCCGCCCGCGGTCGGCGGCAACGCCGGTGAGCTCGCGCGGCGCCTGCGCGAGCGCCGCTGGGAAAG
>JADMIO011301969.1_pt1 | contig 45981 bp, 44 predicted proteins | sample 8958161 | NCBI WGS metagenome assembly JADMIO01 (sample SAMN16585339, study PRJNA669376) | soil metagenome | isolation source: Crop rotation soil | place: USA: Cullars Rotation, Alabama | collected 2011
GACGAAAGGCCCAGTCTTTCGACTGAGCCTTTCGTTTTATTTGACCATGTTGGTATGATTTAAATTAATACGACTCACTATAGGGTCAGTGCGGCCGCGACTTCAAGTCACGTGAATTCCAAGCTTCGGATCCCACTGTGCTGGAAAGTTTCATTAAGTGAAGAAACAGCCACATGAATCGTGTGAAAATCTAAATAGCCTGGAAACAATTCGCCAGGTATATAAAAACAAAAGGTCGCCATAGCAAATGGCAACCTTTTGAGAAGAGATGGTGGCTTATAGCTTCACAAATTCAACCCTGCGGTTTTGTGCTTTTCCTTCTTTTGTTTTGTTATCGCCAACCGGCACAGTTTCACCTTTGCCATCGGTTTCCAAGGCGGAAACATCAATGCCAAAATCTTTTACCAGTGCGGCTTTTACAGCCTCCGATCTTTTTTTGGAAAGCTCCAGGTTGGCAGCATCAGCTCCATCACTATCAGTATGGCCAATGATCTTTATTTTGATGCCCGCATTACTTTTGATCGCTTCTGCCACTTCTTTCAGTACGCCATTACTTTCAGGTTTGATGGTGGCTGCATTCACATCAAACAAAATTCCGGTAGTGGAGAACTTGCCTTCCTCAATTAATTTGTGCCTGGTGTCGGGCAAGCCGGTTGCAATTTTGATATTTGAGATGAACAAACCAACTTCGTCTTCTTTGTAATTTGAACCTTCCAGGAAAAAATAAAGCTGGTTCATAGTGTCTGCAACGTTTATGGCACGGGGAATGTCAAAAACTTTTCTTTCATCCATCCATAAACGAAACCGTGTTTTTTGAACCTGGATTGAGTAGTGGATTGCCGTGTTATTCGTTGGCATCATATCACCCATTTCCATGCGGTCGCTACGAAATGTTTGCACATGTTTTGCACGGCTTTCCAACTGCGCACCTCCATAGTTACTAAAGGAAAAATTTACATAGGTATTATTGACTTCATCAGGCTGTTTCAGAAAAGAGTTGTCAGTTGGATCGATGCCCCCGCTGCTTAGTAAACCAACTTTCCAGTTAGGCATTACATAGCCTTTTACTTTTGGCTCAAAGAAATACATCAGGTCAAATTCAACCGTATAATTTTCTCCGAATGTTTTTTTATTTCCGGCAAGGTAGGTTGTGTTTTCAAAAGCTCTCAGCCACTTACCCGGCTTGCCGTCGATTGTCATGACTTCACCTTTTCCACTTGCATTCCAGGTAAGCGGAAGCTCACCAATAGCATCCTGCGAAAAATCTTCAGCATAAATGATACGTTCACCCGGAACGAAGTCAAACTTGGAAAAGCTTTTTATACCTTTTTCCGCTTTTGGCTGATCAGCAGACGTGTTGGTTGTTGAGTTGTTGTTGGTGTTTGATTGGGTGGCTTGCTTGCCCTCTACCTGGTCAAGGGTTTTATTCATCTCATTATCCACTTTACTATCGATGCGTTGCTCCACTTTGCTTTTGGCTTTCTTCAGTAATCCGCCTAATTGAGCCTGGCAGAGAGCAGGTGAGATGACAATCAGCAGCCCTACTATTTTCTTATACGTAGTCATTTTCTTTTGGTTTAAGAAAGTAAAGCTATCGGCCCAAAGCAAGAAGAATAATCAGAGTGTGTATGAAGTGCAGAAAGAAAAGAGTGAGTTGACAAAGTCAACCAATAAAAAAGGTTCCAAACTAATTGGAACCTGCAAATTATCGGTGGGCTGTGCCGGATTCGAACCAGCGACCCTCACGTTGTCGACGTGATGCTCTAAACCAGCTGAGCTAACAGCCCTAAAAGGGGTGTAAAAATAGAGGAGAGGGTTTACATTTTCCTTCTTTTTAATTCTTTTTTTATTAGGGCAAGTTCTCGGCTCGTTTGTCCGCCCACAGATGTATTTTCCTGGGCACGGCGCATCAGGTAAGGCACTACATCCTTAATGGGGCCAAATGGCAGGTATTTGCTCACACTGCATCGTGCTTTTGCCAGGTTGAATGTAATGTTATCGCTCATGCCATACAACTGGCTGAAATGCACATTGGGATGATTCAGAGGATAACCTCTTTCCTGCATCAGCTGCGTTGCAAAAAGATTACTGTGCTCATTGTGAGAAGCAACGATAAGCCCGATGTTATCCAGGTGGTCAAGGCAAAAACGCACGGCCTCATTATAATCTTTGTCGCTGTTTTCTTTGGTTGCCTGGATGGGAGAGCGGTAACCTTTTTCTGCTGCCCGGGTTCTTTCTTTTTCCATGTACGCACCTCGCACCAGTTTTACACCTAATGTAAAATTTCTCTCTAAGGCTGCTTCATAGGATTGTTTCAGAAAGGTCAGCCTGTCCCAGCGGTACAACTGCACGGTATTGTAAACTACCACTTTTTCCTTGTTGAAATCATCCATCATCAGCATCGTTAGCGCATCCACGGGATCCTGTATCCACGTTTCTTCCGCATCTACCAAAAAACCCACGCCGGCTTGCGCTGCAGCTTCGCATATCTTCCGGAAACGGTCCTGCACATGCTGCCATTCATTCACGTCACTTGCAGAAAGCATCATTAGCGCCCTGTTGTATTTTTTGATGAGTGTGTCTTCCGGCATTTCTTTCATCAACGTATCAAGGTGTTCCAGCAAGCCAAAGCGGGCAAAGCCAGTTAGCTTTACGCTCATGAACGGAATATTTGGTTGCGTAGCAGCAAACTGAATTACCCGAATAAACTCATCCCTTGCATGATCGTAGGCTTTTTCACCTTCGGCGCCCTCCACACCATAATCCAGGATAACCTGTACACCATATTTGGCAAGCATCTGTGCTACCGGTATTGTTTCTTCCAATGTTTCGCCACCAACAAACTGGCTGAAAATAGTATTGCGGATAATTCCCTTGACTGGCAGTCCTTTTCTAATAGACCATGGTGCAAGTTGAGCACCCATTTTTACGATCCATGGCTGGCCCATCATGGAAAAGAGAAAATTTGCTTTTTTAAGTTCTTTGGTTGATTTATAGGCAAAAGCAATCTCCGTGTTATCAAAAGAAATCGGATCGTTCATAAGTTGGCAAAAGTAGGAAAAGAACGGATTGGGTCAGGCGGCCTCCCCCGGCCCCTCCGGTGGACGTTATCTGAGCACGGCCTACACCTATGCGATCTCTCTTCCCATCTTCAAACAAACATTTACTCACTATCAATCAAGGCATTCGGGTGATACAGCGCCTTATTCCGTGTTAGCGTCCAGTTTCTCAAGCTGTAAACAAGGCTAAACGGAATACAGCGCCTGCAGTTTCTTACACTAACAGCTTCTAAAAAGAAACACGCAGAAGGAAAACTGTAGTGAAGTAAACGGCAAAGAAGAAATACAGCTTACGTAACGACTCCTTTAAACCAGTAATGAATGGTTGTTGTGCGTGGGCCTTTGGGCCATTCAGGCGGAGCCGTTGAATGCCCTTGAATTTTGGGCTCCACCTTTTGTTTCAAGACAAAAGGTGGAAAGGAAAAGGTAGAAACCTGTAAAGAAGTACTTCATCCTTCGTACCTAAGCCGTAGCTACCCCCGACCAAAGCTGACAGCAGTTACAAAATCCACATTTTAGAAAAAGAAAAGGTTATAAACCAAACAGAGATCATCGACACTCCGGATAAGAAAAGTTGCTATAGAAAGTGATAGCGCTGTTGGGAAACCCATTAACCTGCATCAAAAAGCCTCTACTTTTGCCACTAAAGATTTCGCATGAAGCTTCCGCAAGAGTTCCTGCAATCACTGGAAGGAGTTCCCGGCTTTGAAAAAGAAGCGTTCATAGAGGTACACCGCCAGGCGCAGGCACCTACATCTGTTCGTATCAATACGGCCAAATGGTCGATTGACAAGAACGAACCCCAGGATTCGTACTCGTCATTCACTATTCATTCTTCTCAGCAAGTGCCTTGGGCAAAACAAGGCTTCTACCTGCAGCAGCGACCATCCTTTACGTTCGACCCACTTTTTCATGCAGGTTGTTATTATGTGCAGGAAGCTTCCAGCATGTTTTTAGAACAGCCTTTTCGTCAGTTGCTTGACCTTTCGCAGCCTTTAAAAGTGCTGGACCTGTGTGCTGCACCCGGTGGTAAGTCCACACATATTCAATCATTGCTCTCTCACGACAGCCTTTTAGTCAGCAATGAAGTGATTAAAACAAGAAGTATTGTTTTGACAGATAACATCATTCGCTGGGGATGTAAAAACGTGCTTGTCACAAACAATGATCCCAAAGCATTTCAAGATCTGCCAAGCTACTTTGATGTGATGGTGGTAGATGCGCCTTGCAGCGGTAGCGGATTATTCCGAAAGGATGAAGAAGCCATCGAAGAGTGGAGCCTGAACAACGTTGCCTTGTGCAGCCAGCGCCAGCAACGGATCCTGGCCGATGCATTACCCTCTTTGAAAGAAGGCGGACTTTTGATCTACTCCACCTGCTCCTATTCTGCTGAAGAAGATGAAGAGATCATGGACTGGCTGGCAGAAGAAATGGAGATGGAGAATGTATCTCTGCAAGTTGGAAATTTTCCGGGAATCATTGAAACAAATTCACCGGTATCCGCTGCAGTTGGCTATCGTTTCTATCCTGATAAGATAAAAGGGGAAGGGTTTTTTCTTACTTGTTTTCGGAAAAAAAGAAGCGAACCGGTAAAAAAGCTTCGGCCTGCAAAAACTGAAGCCATTTCCGCAAAAGAAACGAAAGTAGTGGAAGGATGGATTGCGGATACTGTCTTGCAGCTCATTCGTTTCAGGAACGAAGTCACTGCACTTCCGGAACATATTTTACCGGAGTTTTTACAGCTTCAGCCGATTTTAAATATCCAGTATGCAGGAACCATCGTTGGCGAAGTGTTAAAAGAAAAGCTGGTGCCGCATCATGCATTAGCGCAAAGCCAGATCATTGCCAAAAGCATTGCTGCAACGGATTTATCCTACGATGAAGCCATTAAATACCTGCAACGACAGGAGCTTTCCGTGCAGCCCCAAACAGTTGGCTGGCAAGTGGTTCGTTTCCGGAATCATAACCTCGGATGGATAAACGCTTTGAAAAATCGAATTAATAATTACTATCCTAAAGAAATCCGTATTTTGAAAGCCCGGAACGATACAGCTTTTGAGAAATAATAGGCATATTTGTAGGCAATAATTGATAGGCTGGTACGTGAAGAAAGGCTACCGGTTTTGAAAAACCAAACTCTATCCACCATGAAAAAAATCTTGTTTTTAATGTTTGTATCACTCCTGTGCTTCAGGTCTTTTGCGCAGGAGATTATTGCCGGTCATAACGACAAAGGCATGTTCGTTGTTCATACTGTTTCACCCAAGGAAACCTTTTATTCACTGGGTCGTTTATACAATATTCCGCCAAAAGAAATAGCAGCTTTCAACAACCTTCAAATGGAGGGAGGCTTAACCATTGGTCAATCGGTAAACATTCCATTGAATGCAACCAATTTTTCGCAGGACAAAACAACAGGTTATCCTGTGTATTATGTAGTGGGAGAAAAAGAAGGTTTGTACCGCGTAAGTGTAAACAACAACAAAGTGCTGATGGCGAACTTGCGTAAATGGAACGGGCTTCAGTCTGATGCTATTTCTGTCGGTCAGAAACTGGTTATCGGTTATCTCGTTTCATCTGATCCTGCCCTGGCAAGTGTAAAAAGAACACAAGCACCTGAAGTAAATGCCGAAGTAAAGACGCCGGAAGTAAAAAATGAAGTTGTAAAAAAAGAGGAAGAGCAACCAGTCCTGAAATCGCAGCCCGTTACTGATAAGAAGCCGGAACAACCGAGACCAACAAACGTAGCATTGAACGATGGCAACGGAGGCTATTTTAAATCTGATTTTGAATCGCAAACGAAAGGTCAGTCTTTGAGAAAGGACGACATGGTAACAGCCGGTATATTTAAAACAGCCAGTGGTTGGCAGGACGCAAAATATTATGCGCTGATTGATGGCGTTGAACCCGGCACCATCATCCGTATTGTGAACCCGAATAACAGCAAAGCTATTTATGCAAAAGTACTGGATAAAATGACAGGCATTCGGCAGAACCAGGGTTACAATGTGCGCATTTCCAATGCGGCAGCAACGGCGCTTGATATTGCTGAAACAGATAAGTTCTTTGTAAGAGTGAATTACTAAAGTTGAATGATAACATAAAAAAAGGCGGAAGTGATTCCGCCTTTTTTTATTCAAACCGGTAGCCGCGTAGAAATTCATCAATCATCATTCTTTTTTTCCCTTCGAGCTGCAGCTCTTTTACGGAAACATAACCATCTGCGCAAGCAAATTTTAAGTATGATTTTTTATCTGTTTGAAATTCGCCAGCTGGTATTGAAGGTTCTTTTTCTTCTTTTTCGCTTCGGTAAATCTTCAGCATTTTATCATTTAAAAAGCTGAAGGCTCCAGGGTAAGGTGACAATCCTCGGATCAGGTTATGTATCTCTGCTGCTGATTTGCTCCAGTCAATCTTACAGGTTTCTGTAAATATTTTTGGTGCATGCTTCACCTCGAAGGCGATACTTTCCAGGGCTGATATTTGGGGATGTTCAACCAATGTTCCTTCTGCCAAACCTTTTACTGTTTCAACTAAAACTTTTGCGCCTATTTCTTTCATCCTGTCATGTATTTCTCCCGCTGTTTCGTTTTCGCCAATCAATATTTTTTCCTGCAGTAAAATATCGCCGGTATCTATTTCATGTTTGAGTTTAAAAGTAGTAACACCAGTGGCTTTTTCTCCGTTTATAACAGCCCAGTTAATTGGCGCTGCGCCGCGATATTGCGGAAGCAAAGAACCATGTACATTAACAGTGCCCATAGGCGGCATGTTCCAAACTACTTCGGGTAGCATACGAAAAGCAACCACAATCTGCAGGTCCGCTTTTAGTGAGCGCAACTCTTCTAAAAAAACAGGGTTCTTTAATTTTTCAGGTTGCAGAATACGCAGGTGCTTTTCAACAGCGTATTTTTTTACGGCACTTTGCTGCAATTTCATTCCCCGGCCTGCGGGTTTATCCGGTGCGGTAATAACACCAACGACATTGCAGCCTGCTGTCACCAGGGCATCCAATGATGCAACGGCAAATTCAGGAGTACCCATAAAAACAATGCGCAGATCTTTATGTGTCATTTCGTTGGTTAGTTAAATGTAGAGCGGTAACAAAAATCAGGAATGTAATCAATCACGTCAACAATACACTTTCAGTCCTACTCAAAATCAGGATACATCAGGTATTGCTTTCTGAACTTTTTAAATTCATTCAACTTCGGTTCCCAGCTTTTGCGGATTTCGGCCTCGGTTTTTCCTTCCCTGATTTGTTTGGCCAGTTCATCCGTTCCTGCTAAACGATCTATGCCTTTATTGAAAAAATTCTCTTTATCAGGAAAGGCTTTATACGCATCAATCAGGTATTTAACCTGGACTTTATTGTCAATTTTTTTCAATACAGCTTCTGCAGTTCCGCTTAAATTAAATCCGTAACAAACTTTGTCTTTATGTTTTGGATTAGGTGCGCCATCCGTAGCCTTAGGCGTAAAGCTGAACATGTTCTTTTGCAGTTGAGGATGACCAATATATTGAAATGGTTTTGCCGTACCACGGCCTTCGCTTAAGGTTGTCCCTTCAAAAAAGCAAGTAGATGCATACCAGTAAATTGATTGAATTTCCGGCAGGTTGGGGGATGGCTTAATGGGCAGAACATATTTGCTCTTGTGCGTGTAGTTCTTTACGGGAATCACATGTAATTGAAAGAATTTAGCACCCTCTCTGAAACGAATACGTTTCAGGTTTTCATAAGCCTGGTTGGCAGCATCCGATAGCCAGCCTTGCTGCAAAATCATGTTGGCATATTCACCAATCGTCATTCCATATACAACCGGTACAGGCTGCATACCTACAAAGGTTTTGAACTTTGGGTCAAGCACAGGGCCGTCCACATAAAAACCGTTAGGATTTGGCCTGTCGAGAATGAGTAAGGGAATGCCATTTTCCAGCGCCGCTTCCATAAAATATTGCATGGAGGATATGAAGGTGTAGAAGCGTGTGCCGACATCCTGAATATCGTACACCATCATATCAACGTCGGCCAGGTCTTCCGGTGCTGGTTTATTCTTTTTCCCATATAAAGAAATTACCGGAATTCCTGTTTTTTTATCTGCTGTTGTTTCAATCTTTTCGCCGTCCGGCGCATCGCCGCGGAAACCATGCTCAGGTCCAAAAATCACTTTAATGTTGACGCCGGATTTAAGTAAAGTATCAATCAGGTGCGTTTTGCCAACAACCGAAGTATGGTTTACCAGCAAGGCTACTTTCTTGCCTTTTAACATCGGCAGATATGCCTGCATCTGGTCTGCTCCTGGTAAAATCATGGTGGAGGAACCGCCTTCTTGTTTCACTTTTATTTTATCGTCTTTGATCTTGATTTTTTGTTTTTGCGCTGAACATTGGGTGTGAAGAGTAAGGGTACTGATCAGGATGAAAACATACTTCGAAAACATGGTACTGCTTTTGTTGTTCGGTTCAAATATCCTGAAAATAACGTCACTGAAACGTGAAAGATTAGTACCTTGCCGGCTCTGCTTCTTTCCCTTTTTGCTCTCCCCACCTGGTTTGCAAGGAGTCGTTCAGACATGGCGCACGAAGGATGCAAACATTTACAAATTTTAAATTTTTTAAGAACATGCAACAGGCAAAAGATGGCGACAAAGTGAAGGTACATTACCATGGTCGCTTACGTACAGGTGAAACGTTTGACAGCTCCCAGGACCGCGAACCATTGGAGTTTACAGTTGGTGCCGGGCAGATGATTAAAGGCTTCGACGAAGGCGTTAAGGGTATGCAGGTAGGCGATAAAAAAACAGTGGAGATCAATGCGGATGAAGCGTACGGTCAACGCGAAGCCGGTAACCTGATTGAATTTCCAAACGACCAGTTTCCTCCAAACATGAACCCGGAAGTGGGTATGCAGTTAATGCTTAGCAACGACCAGGGACAACAATTCCCGGTGGTAGTGACCGAGGTAAAAGAAGGATCTGTCGTATTGGATGCCAATCATCCTCTGGCTGGACAAGACCTGATCTTCGATATAGAAATGATGGACATTCAATCCACTTCCCGGATCATTATGCCCTAATAATAAAACATCTCTTTTTGAAACTCAATCATCTTACGTGGTTGGGTTTTTTTATTTATTGTACTTAGCTGAAGTGCTACTATTAAACTTCCCTTGCGTCGCACACTTCAGGGTTCAGAACATATTTGAACAGGATGATTTTGGTTTTGAGAAGAGGGGTAACAGTAGAATTCTTTGGTTCATCGTTTCCAAATGCTGGTTCAGATAAGTTCCGGAAGTACAAGTGTGCCACGCAACAAAAGCGCAAACATTTTCTGGCGCCCGGTACATAAAAGCAGTACATAGGATCTAAAACTTAATCTTCACTTTGCCTTTTTTCTTATTGCGGTTTTTCCATTTCGGGCCCTCCTTCAACAAGCGGATTGCTTCTTCGTCACATTTTTCGCAAAGCGATTTGAGGACTGTGATGTTAACCGGCTCTCCCTGGTTATTGACTTCAAATAAAAGTTCCACTTCTCCTTTTACGGGTCTTATTTTAATCTCTTCGGGAGGCCTTAGATTGTTGGCAATGTAATCGTCAAAGTTGGTCCAGCCCTCCGCAGGTTCTAGGGAATCAATCACTACCTGCATTCTTCTTCTAGGCTGTGTTGAAGGAATATTGTTCTTGTTGATGACAACCACCTCGTCTGCTGCCACCTCGGTGCGTTGTAAGACAACGTCGAAGTTTTTTACTGTGTCTGCCGTTAATTTTTTTGTAGCCACTTTGGCTGTCGGCAATGTTGGTGGATTGCTTTTTGAAAAGCTATCTATATAATAACCTTGTCGAAGCGCCGTTACTTCCTGCAAATTGTTTTGCTGTTCTTTGGCTTCTTCTTTTTCAGGCTGTTGAAGTGCAGCAGTAGGAGTGGAAGCTGTTGCGGCAACTGAGTTCCCGACAGCAACATCCTTTTTAGGCAGCCGCTCTTTTTTCTCCGTTTTCTTAAAGGTTACTGCCTGGCTATTTTCGGGTGCTTCTGAAACAGTTGTAAGGGTATCAGCTACCGGTTTTGAAACAACGGGCGGCAAGCTCTTGTTGGTTGTTTCAGTTGTAGCTATATCCGTTTTATTGCCAGGGGAAAGTGTTTGAAAAACCAGCCATCCACCGCCTGCAAACAAGATGAATAATGCAGCGATCTTTAACCACTGGTTACCGATGTAAAAAACCGGTCTTTTCTTTTTCTCTTTTTCAATACGCAACTGAAGCCGCTGTTGTAAAGAGGTAAGGTCGGCAGCAGGTGTTGTCGTATGAACGTATCCTTCCAGGGCGTCCGCTAAAAAAGGGTCGTCCATGGCAGCTTTTTCCAGCGCATGCATTTCTGCAGCGGAAAGCTGTCCGCTGTGGTAGCGTTCAATATCGTTCGCCGTATAGTGTTTCAACTGCTTCATTTTACCATCGTATTAACTGCTTTGTTTTCCATGCATATCTTCAGGTTTCTCCTCCCGTTTTGTATAAAGCTCCTCACATTGTTCCACTCCAATCCTGTTTCTGCCACTATTTCATTGTAGCATTTGCCCTGGAGATAAAACAGTTCGATGACTTTCCTCTGGTCGGTTGTCAACTGGCCCATGCAATAGTCCAACTGTTTAAAATTTTCTTCCCGGTCCAGCACATCCTGCAGATGCAGGTTTTCCTCCGAATGCATAAACTCGTCGTTTATTTTTGTTGTGCCCGTCTTTTTTTCTGCCCGCAGCCGCATCAGGCAATGATTTTTAGCCAGCGTATAAAGCCAGCTTCTGAAATTATCTACTTCGTGTTTTTGCAATTTGGTAATCAGTTCTTCAAAAATCGACATCACGCTGTCCTGCGCATTCTCCGGGTCCTTCAGGTATTTCAGGCAGACGCCGTACACCATTTCCATGTAAGGATTGTACAGGTCGCCTAAAACAGCCAGGTCGTTTGTCCGGCGGTACTGTGTGACCAGCTCCGCATCGCTAACTGGTTCAGATGATATTTTCCGTAAGAAAGCCAAGTGGACTAAAAGTAAGGAGAAAAATTTTTTTGAGCCGTTTATGCAATTTGTTAAATGGCCGCATCAGTAAAGAAACCTCCTGTTTATGAAAAGATTTTTACTCTTTGCCTGTTTCCTGTGGCCAATTTGTACGTGGGCTCAAAAAAAGTCTTCTGTTGATGATTCGCTGCAAAGCAAATCAGGCAACATAGCTGAGGCAGACTTCAGAGTAAAACTGAGCTGTTCCAGAACGCTCACCAATGAGACTTCGCCTTTATTTGTGATAGATGGCATCGCGACTGATAATATGGATCTAGCCAGCCTGGATATAGACCAAATTGAAAACATTGCCATTTTGAAAACGGCAGAGTGCTATGCTCTTGACGGGAACAGGGCAAGTAACGGTGTGATCATTATCAATTTAAAAAGGAGGAACATGCGGTTAAAGATTATAGATGCGAATGATAGCCTTCCCATTGACCTGGCAACAGTTGCTTTTTCTTCGGGCAATTACAAATTGACAACAACCACTAATGAGGAAGGGGAGGTGGTGATCCCGGCAGTTCCTCAGTGCAATTTTGCTGAGCTTAATGTGACGAGTATAGGTTATGAGCCCATCGCCAAACAACTAAAGTTTAGCAGGGACTTCACAGAAGAAATTATTCTATTAAAAAGACGAGTTAAGAAGTTGGATGAGCTTGTAGTTGTTAGCTATGATACCAACAGAAGATTTCGGTGTTGGTCTTGTGGGCTACAGTGTCGATTGTTACACGAGGACTTGAAACGAAACAATGAAAGAAAATCTGACGTCGCTGTCTATCCGAATCCTGTTTCCCAAAATCAAATGCTTACAATCATTCCTAAAAAGAAAGTTGAAGGTTATTACCAGGTGATCTCAGTAGGCGGACAGGTAGTACATGCTGGTAAAGTCAACACAGGTAAAGACCAAACATTCAGATTGTCTCTCTCCAATTGTAGTGCTGGAATTTATTTTATACGGCTGACGGATGCAATCACAGGCCACCAGGTTATAGAAAAATTTATTGTTCAATAAAATTTAAACATGAAGAAGTTTCACATCACAATACCGAAGCCTTGCCACGAGAACTGGAATGCTATGAAGCCTGAAGAAAAGGGACGCTTTTGCGGCTCCTGCCAGAAAGCTGTAACTGATTTTACAAATATGAGCGACCGTGAACTGGCGCTTTTCCTCAAAAAGCCACTCGGTAATCTTTGTGGACGGTTTCATGCTGACCAGCTGGACCGGGTATTTGAAGTGCCTGTTAAACGCATACCGTGGCTGAAGTACTTCTTTACCATCGCCCTCCAGGCGTTTTTGTTTTCTTTAAAATCGAATGCCCAACGGGAAATCATGGGAAAGCCAATGATGCAGCAGGAAAAACTCATAGGTGATACAACCTTCAATCATCTTAAGCCACTAGGTACGAAAAATGCTTTAAAAGGACGCATCATTACAAAGCCGACTGGGAAGCTGAAAATAGAAAAACTAAGTTGTGAAACTTCACTTTTTCCTAGAGCGCCATTAAACATTCAACTAAAGGAAATAAAGGTAATGGAGGAGAAATCTGTTGTTTCTGAAATGTTGCAGGGCGTGATGGGAATGATTTCGGTTTTACCAAAAAAGGTGGCAAAGAAGACAGAAGAATCTCCCTTCATCCTTTCAAAAAAAGCAGACAGCGCCTTTGAGAAGTTTTCTGTGTTTCCCAATCCTGTAGCCTCCGGTTCATACTTCACTATAGGAACAAAAGAGCTGGAGAATGGTTCCTATAACTTGCAGGTTTTTACCAGCGCCGGTGAGATAGTGCAATCTTTGGAAGTGGTGATAGATGTGAAGTCAAAGAACATTCCCGTGAACTTGATTCCAATTGCAAGTGGACCTTATTTTTTAAGGCTTACCAATAAACAAAGTCAAAAGAGTTATACCGAGATAATCATCGTTCAATAATTATTTGAATCCGGGGTGAAATTGTTCCAACGTTTTGCGGAGGAATTCCCTGTCAAGATGTGTGTAGATTTCTGTAGTGGTTATGCTCTCATGCCCCAGCATTTCCTGCACGGCCCGCAGGTCAGCACCGCCTTCTACTAAATGCGTTGCAAATGAATGGCGAAACGTATGCGGTGAGATTGTTTTTTTGATGCCCGCTTTTTTAACCAGGTCCTTAATAATAAGAAAGATCATCACTCTTGTTAGCCGTTTGCCCCTGCGGTTTAAAAACAAGATATCTTCTTCGCCTGTTTGTATGGTTTGATGGTTGCGAATGGTGTCGGCATAAATCTGTATATATTTCGTGGCACTGCTGCCAATAGGTACCAATCGTTCTTTGTTTCCTTTTCCAATGACCCTGATAAAACCAACATCCAAAAAAAGCTGCGACAGTTTCAGGTTCACTACTTCGCTTACGCGAAGGCCGCAACTGTACATCGTTTCTAAAATGGCTTTGTTGCGTGTGCCTTCCGCCGTGCTTAAATCAATCTGCGCCAGAATATTTTCAATTTCCTCAAAGCCCAGTATATCAGGAAGTGTTCTTTTTAATTTGGGAGCTTCCAGCAATGTGGTCGGGTCTACTGTTGTAATATCTTCTAATAAACAATATTTGTAAAATGTTCGTAAAGCGGATATGATGCGGGCCTGTGATGTTTGTGTCATCCCTAATTCGGCAATCCACTTAATAAATTGCTGGAGGTTTGACAGATCAATTTCTGCAGGTGTTTTTTTTAATTCGCTCGTGAGTAGAAACTGGGTGAACCGTTCCATATCTGATAAGTATGCAACAACAGAGTTGTCGGATAATGAACGTTCTAATTGCAGATATGCTTTAAATCCTTTTTTGTATGGCTCCCACATGCTATCAACAAAAATAGAAGCTTCTCCTGATTCCTGATTGCTGATTTCTGTCTCACGTTTTCCTCGTAGTTTTGGCCAAATCAAAATCAATCAGCATGGACTTAACCCTTTACGAAGTGATGAGGCATATTCACAGTGTGGGAAGATGGATAGTGGTGCTTCTTTTATTATTTGCCATTTTCAACAGTTTGATTGCTGGAAGCAGACCTTTTATTAAATCCGATAACAGGCTTGGGCTTTTGGTAACTATTTTTTCCGACCTGATGTTGCTGGTGGGTATTTACTTGTATTTCGTTGGTCCATGGGGTTATAAAACATTCCAGAATTATGGTGGCATGGGACCGGTTATGAAAGATCCGACGGCCCGCTTTTTTGCCGTGGAGCACATTGCCGGAATGCTGATTGCGATTGTTCTTATTCATATCGGAAAAGCGCAGGCACGAAAGCCTATGAGCGAGAAGGCAAAGCATAGAAGGACAATGCTTTTCTATTTCCTTGGCTTGATAATTATCCTGGTTTCTATTCCCTGGCCATTTAGAGTGATAGGTGTTGGCAGAGGATGGTATTAAAATAATGAACCCGCTTATTGCGGGTTTTTTTATGCTGCAACAGGAAGGAAATATAAATCAACGCCCGCCCAGTTCTACTACTTCACAATCCCTGATGTCAGCCCCATCGATGGTAAAGCGGAGCAGCGTTCTTACCTTATGCCAGCCTTGTTTGCCGGCAGCACCGGGATTCATGTGCAGGCAATGAATCTTATCATCATACATTACTTTTAAAATATGTGAATGACCGCTGATAAACAGTTTTGCACTATTGCTGATTAGTTCTTGTTTTATGCCGGGTGCGTACCGGTTCGGATAGCCGCCAATATGCGTCATGTACACGCTTACTTTCTCACAATCCCAAACAAGCTTCTGCGGATAAATGCTTCTGACATCATACCCGTCAATGTTGCCATATACGCCTTTGAGTGGTTTAAAGTTTTTCAGGCGGTCTGCAATTTCTACTGTTCCAAAATCGCCGCCGTGCCAGATTTCATCACAATGTTCAAAGTGCCTGAAAACCGCTTCGTCCAAATAGTTATGCGTGTCTGATATCAATCCAATTCTTGTCATGCAATAATCCTAATTTTAATGAGCTAAACGATTGTTGAATGCCTTTTCATCGCAATTTCACCTATTGGATTGATAAGAGGAGATGGAAATATATTTTCCTTTTGCAAATGCTCGAACTTTCAGATTTCAGGTAGTGAATATAAATCTCATCAATCTTAAATCTGAAATCTCAAATCAATAATTTTCTATGCCTTATTATTATAAAGCCGGACAAATTCCACATAAACGTCATACGCAGTTTCGCAAGCCGGATGGTGGCTTGTATTCGGAGCAGCTGTTTTCTACGGAGGGATTCTCGAACGATTATTCGTTGCTGTATCACATTAATCCTCCTACACAAATAATTAAGACTGAAAAGCCGGTAAACGTAACTCCCCAGATTGCCGAGGAAAAAATGCTAAGTCACCGCAGCTTTGAAGGGTTCAATGTAAAACCGGTTAAGGATTACCTCGAAAGCCGGGTGCCTGTGCTGGTAAATAACGATGTACATATTGTGCTGGCGGCGCCTCAACAAAGTGTTACCGATTATTTCTATAAGAATGCAGACGCTGACGAAATGCTGTTTGTGCACGAGGGGAGCGGAGTGCTGAAAACACTGTATGGCGAACTTCCGTTTGGCTATGGCGATTACCTGATCATCCCCCGGGGAACGATCTACCAAATTCATTTCAGCAATGAGAGCAACCGATTATTTATTGTGGAGTCGTTCAGCCCCATCCGTTTTCCTAAACGATATTTGAGCAAATATGGGCAGTTGCTGGAGCATTCACCGTATACGGAAAGAGATATTCGTCCGCCCCAGAATTTACAAACCCATACAGAAAAAGGTGATTTTATAGTGCGAACGCAAAAAAGGGGGGTGTTATATAACCTGCATTATGCCGGTCACCCATTTGATGTGGTGGGTTGGGATGGTTACTGTTACCCGTTTGCTTTCTCCATTCATGATTTTGAGCCTATTACCGGGCGGGTGCACCAGCCGCCACCGGTTCACCAGACATTTGAGGCGAATAATTTCGTCGTCTGTTCTTTCTGTCCACGCATGTATGATTATCACCCCGAAGCAATTCCTGCTCCCTACAACCACAGCAATATCGACAGCGATGAAGTATTATATTATGTAGATGGTGATTTTATGAGTCGTAAAAATGTAACCCGCGGTATGATTACCCTTCACCCCGCCGGCATTCCACACGGGCCTCATCCCGGCACCGTAGAAAAAAGCATTGGAAAAAAGGAAACAAAGGAACTTGCTGTGATGGTAGATACCTTCCATCCGTTGATGCTTACAAAGCAGGCAATCGAAATTGAAAATGCGGGTTATGTAAACAGCTGGCACGAAAGCCTGGATTAGCCTTTCAATAGTTTGCAGTAGCAACAGGGAACAAAATTTGCCTCAATTATCCCTGATTGAAAAAACAGTTGTAATTTTTTGTTTCAAAAAAAATCAGCATTTATGATTAAAATTTCAGATTTAAAAGAAGGGGATGTAGTCAGGGTTCTTTTTGAAGGTGAAGAGAGAGATGGAATAGTAACAGATGTTGACAGCGAGGAAAACCAGGCCCAGATTGACAACGGAATCCAGGAATTTTGGTATGGCCCTGGGGATATCGTTCCGGTTCCCATGACGGAAGACAGGATGATTAATGTTCTTGGCTTTGAAAAAGAAGAAGGCCCGGACGGCGTGAAATTCAAAAAGGGCGCCTTTCGTATTCTAGTAAAAGACCCCGGTAACTATACAAACCTGGATCTTTGGTACCGCGAAGACCACCGCCATTTTAACCATGCCCTATATTTGCACGAACTGCAAAATCACCACTTAGATATGACTAAAGTGCACCTGGAAAGGGTGATAGCGCATTAAAACTTCTTAAAAAATTGGCAAAATAAGTGATCAGGGCAGTAAATATTCTGCCCTGCTTTATTTTTCTGCTTTAATTCCTATATCTTCGCGCCTCCAAATTCTGTATGTCGAAACAGCCATTAATTAAACAGGACGGAACTATATTAGAAGCTTTGTCCAACGCAATGTTCAGGGTAAAGCTGGAGAACGGTCATGAAATACTGGCGACAATCTCAGGAAAAATGAGAATGCACTACATACGGATTTTGCCGGGAGACAAAGTGGGAGTGGAGATGAGTCCTTATGATTTAAGCAGAGGTCGCATCATTTTCAGGTACAAATAATTAGAAACAGAAATACTACTAACAATGAGAGTTAGAGCATCCATCAAAAAAAGAAGCGCAGACTGCAAGATTGTACGTCGCAAGGGTCGTCTTTATGTAATTAACAAAAAGAACCCGCGCTATAAGCAAAGACAAGGATAATCAATTGATGATTGACGATTGCAGATTGGCGGTTGTCGGTCTGAAATCTAAAATCGTAAATCTAAAATTAAAATAGAACTATGGCTCGTATTGCCGGCGTTGACTTACCAAAAAACAAAAGAGGCGAAATAGGTTTGACCTATATCTTCGGAATTGGCCTTGCTACGGCTCGCTACATTCTGGACAAGCACGAAATTGACAGAAGCAAAAAAGTGCATGAGTGGAATGATGATGAGTTGGCTCACATCCGTGGTACTATCACGGAGGAGTTAAAAGTAGAAGGTGCTTTGCGTTCTGAAGTGCAAATGAGTATCAAGCGTTTACTGGATATTGCTTGCTACCGTGGTCTTCGCCATCGTAAAGGATTACCGGTAAGAGGTCAGCGCACTAAAACCAACAGCCGTACTCGTAAGGGTAAGCGTAAAACGGTTGCAGGTAAAAAGAAAGCACCTAAGAAATAAGAAACTAGCCGCAAGCTTTAAGCTGCAAGCTGCAAGACAGATAGTTCATTTTGAACTAGAGGTCCTGAAGCTGATAGCTTGAAGCTTGTAGCTTTTCTATATGCACCAGACAAACCAAATCAATTTCGGATACCAGGTGCAGGAGGAGGGTTGATTTGGGTTCTGCAACAGCAGGATAAGTAAATAACAACAAAGATTACCTAAGTAAAATGGCAAAAGCACAAGCAGGTGGTAAAGGCGGACAACAAAGCGCCAAAGCAGCCGCAAAGAAAAGAATTGTAAAGGTTGATGCGTATGGTGATGCTCACGTAAACGCAACATTCAACAACTTAATCATCTCTATCACTAACAAACAAGGTCAGGTTATCTCCTGGTCAAGTGCCGGTAAAATGGGTTTCAAGGGTTCTAAAAAGAACACCCCATATGCAGCACAAATGGCTTCACAGGATGCTTCTAAAGTAGCCCTGGATGCTGGTGTGAAAAGGGTAGATGTATATGTAAAAGGCCCAGGCGCCGGTCGTGAAAGTGCAATCCGTGGATTAGCACAATCAGGAATTGAAGTAACATCTATTAAAGACGTTACTCCGCTGCCACACAATGGTTGCCGTCCTCCAAAGAAACGTAGAGTTTAAGAGTTGATTGTTGGCGTTGGCTGTATTTATACTGTCAACGATCAACACTCAACGAACTACATATTGAGCCAAACTGGTTTCATTTAATTAAAGGGTGCTTCATTAATTTTTACCGTTTTTACAGATGAACGCACCGGTACAAAAAAGCGGAAATGAATAACAATTATGGCACGTTACAATGGTCCAAAGACCAAAATCTCCCGCATTTTCGGTGAGCCTATTTTAGGCAATGGCAAATGGTTAGGTAAAAATTCTAACCCTCCCGGCCAGCATGGTGCACAGCGCAAGCGTAAAACACTTGGCGAGTACGCACTTCAGCTTCGTGAAAAACAAAAAGCCAAATACACTTATGGTGTATTGGAGAAACAATTCCGTAAGACGTTTGAAGAAGCTTCACGTCGTAAGGGTGTTACCGGTGAAAATCTTATCAAATTATTGGAAGCCCGTTTGGATAACACAGTTTTCCGTATGGGTATCGCTCCATCTCGTCCTGCTGCACGCCAGTTAGTAAGCCACAAGCATGTAACTGTGAATGGTGAAGTAGTTAACGTTCCATCTTTTCAATTAAAACCAGGTGATATCGTTGCACTGAAAGAAAAAGCAAAAGATAACACTGCAATTACCAGCCAGACTCGTGGCCGTAATCCGAAGTTTACCTGGGTTGATTACAATGAAACTGACATGCAGGGTACTTTTATTACTTACCCTGAAAGAGATGCCGTTCCTGAAAACATTAAGGAGCAGCTGATCGTGGAATTGTACTCTAAGTAAGATGAGTAGCGATGCGGACGTACAAGGGTGCGACGCAACGAACGCCGATAAGAATTACCATAGCTGGTAACAAAACAAAAACCTTTTAAATCTGGAATAACAAATGGCAATTTTAAATTTTCAGAAGCCCGATAAAATCGTTCTTCAAAAAGTAACTGACTTCGAAGCGCAGTTCGAGTTTCGTCCGCTGGAGCCAGGTTACGGTGTAACTATCGGAAACGCATTACGTCGCGTTTTGCTTAGCTCCCTGGAAGGCTATGCTATCGTAGGGGTGAGAATTGAAGGAGTAGAGCATGAATTTGCTACGATCAAAGGTGTTTCTGAAGACGTGGTTGAGATCATCCTGAACCTGAAGCAGGTTCGTTTGAAAAAAGTTGTAGACCACGACGTTCAAACAGAGAAGATTTCTCTTTCGATAAAAAACCGTGGTGAATTAACCGCCGGAATGCTTGCAGAAGGTACACAGTCTTTCCAGATCATGAACCCTGAGTTGCTGATCTGCACACTGGACACTTCTGTTACTTTAGACATTGAATTAACAATCGGCAAAGGCCGTGGTTATGTTCCTGCCGAAGAGAACAAACCAAAAGATGCGCCTTTGGGCTACATTCCTGTTGATGCGATTTATACGCCGATCAAGAATGTAAAATACAGCATTGAGAATACCCGTGTGGAGCAACGCACTGACTATGAGAAATTGATCATGGAAGTGAAAACCGACGGTACTATTCATCCTGAAGAGGCTGTAAAACAAGCCAGCCGTATTTTGATCCAGCACCTGATGATCATCACCGATGAGAACATCACTTTCGATTCAAAAGAAGAGAAGAAAGAAGACATCGTTGACGAACAAACTTTACAGCTGCGTAAAGTATTGAAAACACCGTTGGAAGACTTGGATCTTTCCGTGCGTGCCTTCAACTGCTTAAAAGCTGCGAAGATTAACTCATTAAGCGAGTTGGTTCAGTACGAGCAGGAAGACCTGATGAAGTTTAGAAACTTCGGTCAGAAGTCTTTGAGCGAAATTGAACAAGTTTTGCACGAAAGAGGTTTGCATTTTGGTATGGACCTTAGCAAGCTTGGTGCAGACAGAGACGAATATTAATTTTTTATCCTCCACATGATCGCAAGATCGGTGGAGGTTTTTTTATCACTGTACCTCACAATTCCTGACACGGTGTGAGGGAAGCTAAATTTAAATGTCATGAATCACGGAAACAAAGTCAACAAACTTGGTCGCAAAAAGGCGCACCGCGAAGCCTTGTTAAGCAACCTGACTTGCCAGTTAATTCAATACAAGCGTATTGTAACAACATTGGCAAAAGCAAAAGCACTGCGTGTGTATGCTGAGCCACTGATCACCAAAGCAAAGAAGAACGAAACACACCAGCGTCGTGTAGTGTTTTCTTACCTGCAGGATAAAGCGGCCGTTACTGAACTGTTCAGCACAATTGCTGAAAAGATCGCTGGCCGTCCGGGTGGATATACGCGTATCATCAAATTAGGCACCCGCCCTGGTGATAATGCTGAACTGGCTATGATCGAATTAGTGGATTTCAACGAGATCTACGGAAAAGGTACAACAGAGAAAAAAGAAGGTGCGAAGAGAACTCGTCGTGCCGGTGGTAGCCGCAAGAAAGCTGCTGGAGAAGAAGCTTCAACAACTTCTACAACTGCAACTACAACTGAAGCGCCTGCTGCTGAAAATGCGCCGGAAGCTACTGAGCAACAACCTAGCTAATGATTGCCGATTCCATATAAAGCATCCCGCCTTAAAGCGGGATGCTTTTTTTATGTCCTTTATGTGTTGAAAATTTTAATCTTTCCTAACGCCAGATTTAATTTCTTTGCATAACTTTTTTAAACGATGGAACAACGACAAGCAATATTGGTGTTAGCAGATGGTACGACCTGTTATGGTCAGGCATTTGGTGCGATTGGTACCACGGGTGGCGAAATCTGTTTCAATACAGGCATGACAGGTTACCAGGAAGTTTTTACTGACCCTAGTTATTACGGCCAGGTGCTAATCATGAACAATGTACACATTGGCAACTACGGAGTGAAGGATGAAGACACAGAGAGTGATAGCATCAAGATCAAAGGACTGATTGGCCGGAACCTGGAAGAGTTGTTTTCCCGCAAGCAGGCGAAAGGTTCATTGGACGAGTACCTGAAAAAACAAAACATCGTTGCCATTGAAGGTGTGGATACGAGAGCTCTTGTTGCCCATATCCGAAGCAAAGGCGCCATGAACTGCATTATTTCATCCGAAATATTAGATGCAGAGATCATTAAAAGCAAACTGGCTGAAGTACCAAGCATGGATGGATTGGAGCTTGCATCCATCGTCAGTACCAATGTTCCCTACGAGTTGGGCGATCCTTCTTCACCTATTAAAGTGGCGGTGCTTGATTATGGTACCAAGAGGAACATTTTAACCAGCATGGTGCAACGCGGTGCACACGTAAAAGTGTTCCCTGCTAAAACGCCGATTGAAGAATTAAAGGCGTTCAATCCCACTGGCTATTTTATTAGCAACGGCCCCGGTGATCCTGCCTCAATGGACTATGCGGTTGATATCGTAAAAGATATTTTAAAGGAAGAGAAGCCGACATTCGGAATTTGTCTTGGTCACCAGTTGCTGGCACTAGCCAATGATATTCCCACGTTTAAAATGCATCATGGCCATCGCGGTATGAATCACCCGGTAAAGAATTTATTAACGGGCAAATGCGAGATCACTACCCAGAACCATGGTTTTGGTGTAGATCCCGAAGCGGTGAAAAATGCATCTCATATTGAGATCACCCATGTGAATTTGAACGACAGTTCCATAGAAGGAATTCGTGTGAAAGGAAAGCCGCAGTTCTCTGTACAATATCACCCTGAAAGCACACCGGGACCGAATGACAGCCGGTACCTTTTTGATGAATTCATCGGCATGATTAAAGAACATATTGCTTAATAATTTCCCGCTTCAGGCGGGAATTTTTTTATGTTTCCCGAACTAACAACAGAAAGATTATTGCTTCAGCAAGTAAAGCCGGAAGACCAGCAATTTATATTCGAAGGGCTGAGTCATCCGGAGGTTATTCCATTCTATGGCGTGAAGTACGATACGTTTGAAGCTGCAAAGGCGCAGCTAGATTGGTACAATAAAATTTACGAAGAAGGATCAGGAATCTCCTGGATGATCGTTGACAGGCAAACAAAAAAAGAGATAGGCGACATCAGCGTTTATCTCTACAAACCTGAACATAACAAAGCAGAAATCGGGTTTTGGTTGTTGCCACAATTCTGGAACAAAGGTTATGCGTCAGAAGCAATGCAGGCAGTAATTCATTATTGGAAGCAAGAAAAAGGATTACATCGACTGGAAGCATTTGTGGAAGAAGGGAATTCGGCAAGCAGCAGGTTGCTGGAGAAAGCAGGCTTTCAATACGAAGGAAAAATGATTGACTGCGAAATAAAAAATGGAAAATATATCAGCCTTCTCATTTATGGCCTTATCTTATCGTAGCATTTAATTGCTTTGTTTATGCGTGTTTGGCTCTTAAGCTTCATGTTATTATCAAGCAACTTTTCGTTAAGCCAGGACAGCGTTACTGTCGCTTCAGGCACGAATGATCTAAACAAGTGCAACCTGTTTTTGAAAGGCGAATTTCATGAACGTACGGCGGAGAACGAACGCAGCTTCCTACTTCTCGCCAAATATTTGTACACCCACAACAATGTCCGTTATCTTGTTTTTGAATGGGGACCTGACTTCAGTTATCTGGCTAATCGCTATCTGCAAACACAGGATGATTCGCTCTTGTTTAAAAACACCTTGTATTTCTCAAAATCTTTTTGGGATACCATCGTTTCCTGCAATCGTTTAAAGTCAGCCAGTGACAAGATTAAAATTGCCGGCTTTGATTTCAACAGAAGCATGATTACTGCAAAAGCTTTCAGCGAAATGATGAAAGGCAAGGCACCTTTTCCCGGCGCCATGTTTCGATCTGCCATTCAAAATATTATAAGCTGGAAAGACTCAACCTGGACATGGAATAGACAAAAGATGTTCGTAGAGCAAATGAACGAGTTGCGTTCTCTCTGTAAAAAGCAGGACAGTGCTTTGGCAAACTACTTTGGTGACGACTGGCTTTCGTTCTCTGCTATCATCAACAACGAGGTAGAAAGCACACCAATGGTGAAGCGGGATAAAAAAACGATTGAATATGTAAAGGCTTTTCTCGATAAAAAACCGGAGGGAAATGTGCTTTTCAATCTTGGTGTAAACCATACCTATTTCGATGGCGCAGGAATGGCCAGCCTGTTAGAGAAGGATGAAAAACACGGTGGTAAAGTCTGCAGCATTTATCCTTATCACCGCATAGATGATGTTGAGAAAGTGAACTACCAAAAGGCGCAAGATGAAGCTCTATCGGCTTCCATCTTAGCAGATCTGCAAACTGCTCCTCCTTATGCATTAGTTAGCCTGGCGCAGAAAGGAATTTATCCAAAAAAATATAAGAAAGCACAGTGGGTTTACGTGGTTCCGAAAGTAAAATAATCCTGATGCTTTAGTTTTGACAATTATGAAGATCGCTATCATCAATGGGCCTAACTTGAATCTACTTGGAAAAAGAGAAACGGATATCTATGGCAACAAGTCGTTTGATAATTATTTAGACGAACTAAAAGCAAGCTATCCGCAGGTTGAGATCTCTTATTATCAAAGCAACGTAGAAGGCGAGTTGATCAACGAAATTCAACGTATCGGGTTTGACTACGACGGCATCATTATCAATCCCGGAGGATACACGCATACATCAGTCGCCATTGGTGATGCCATTGCCGCAGTTAAAGCTCCTGTAATAGAAGTGCATATTTCCAATGTTCATGCAAGGGAAGATTTTAGAAAGCTTTCGCACGTTTCGGCCAAGGCAGCCGGCAGCATTTTTGGCTTAGGTTTGAAAGGATATGAACTAGCGCTTCAATGGTTTCTTACATAAGCGCATTTGATAACTTATCGATGTCTTTACTCACTTTGTAAATAAAACTCAGCTGCTCCTTCATTAATGTTTCATCGGAAGTCCTTAGTCCTTCATTATTGACTACGTCAGTCAGGTTCGGCATCTCCTCGGCATCTCCTAACTTTTTGTGGCTTTCGTCCAGCTTATAGTAAGCTTTTTTGGCCAGGTTAACCAGATCGGCCGGGTAAACTCTCTTCTCTTTTAATGGCAACGAGGTGGCTATGGTGGCAATGTTGGAAAAGAGGATATGATTGAGCACAACAAACTGCTGGACCTGGGAACGGGAGCTTTGTTTGTTTCTGGGTTCAGACAGCATACGTTGAAAGGCTGCCGATAGGTTAGCAGAATTCAGGTACACTTCTTTACGGGCAAGTTTATATTCCAGCAGGTTTACTTCTTCTCCCGACAAGGATTGTATAAGCTTGTGCAAATACAAGGCGTTTGATTTTAAAATTCCCTGCATGTGGCTTTTCAATTGTTCCGATTCCCAATTGGGAAAAAGGAAGTAGCTGGCAGAAAAAGCGATGACGCAACCAATCAACGTATCTATTATCCGTTCGCTGGCGATGATCCGGAACTCAGTCCCTAAAAAGGCAAAAAGGATTACCACGTACGGTGTAACAAACATTACCATTGCCAGGTAATTAATGCGCATAAAAGAGTATGTGGCAATCATGAAGATCACCATCAGGATGAATAGTGCTGTTTTGTTATCAATCAATAAAAGAATGGCTACGCCAACACCGCCGCCTACCACTGTTCCAAGAATACGTTCAATGTTTCTTTGTTTCGTCAGGCTGAAGGCGGGTTTTATGATAAATGCGATTGTTAGTAAGATCCAGTAGCTATGATTGCCGTAAGGAAGCCAGCGGGTAATAAGAAAGCCCACAACACAGGCAGCCGAAACCCGGATGGCATGCCGGAATGCGGAAGACTGGAGGTTCAGGTTATTCAGCAGAATTTTTGGGTCAAGCGATTGGTGCGTAACAAAATGCGAATGGTCAACCCCCGTTTTTTTTCGGCTGATGCCTGATTCAAAATATTTTTCAATGTTATCCAGGTCGGATAACAAGCCCCGAATGTTCACTACTATTTTGTGTAAAACAAGCTTGTGAGGAGTCTGCACTGCATCCATATCGGCTTTTAACCGTTTCACTTCCTCGTCATAATCAAAGCCTTTTTTAAAAACAGTATTGGACTGGATGGCAAGGCCGACCATATTCAGTTCGTCAACGATCTTTTTCAGGGATTGATGAATGATTTCGAGAGCACCACTTTCCCCATAAAGTTCACGCAGCGACCGGTATTCGTAATACGAAGCCGTAATATCTTCAAACAGATCAACTGTTTCCACAAATGTGAACACAAGCTTCCGGCTTTCATCGGTAGATTCCTGCACAATTTGCCTTGTTTTAAAAAATAGCTCCCGAACAAAATCCTGTTTTTCATTTACTACAATCTGCTGTGCCACTAACTTCCTGTAATTCGTTTCCAGGTCGGTATCTATTGTGTAAAAATCAGCTCTTATGGATAAATATTCCGCTATCTCCCGTATGCAGTTACCCAATGCCCTTTGTGCATTCCGGTAGGGGCGGAGCTGGTAAAGAAGTAAGCTGAAAGTGAGGTAAAACAAACCGCCTGCTAAAATGTAAGTAGTATGTAAAAGAATCTGGCTTCCTGCCAATGGCGTGTCAATGGTCAGTATCATTATCAGGATGGCAGCATTGCCTACCCCCGTAGCACGGGCACCGTAAACCACAAACATGGAAAATAAAAACGTAACTAGGGCAATCTCCAATCCAAGCGTATAAGTATTAATTCGTGCGAAGGCAGTAAGGATAGCGACAATCACAGCAAAGCCGATGCAGAACAGCATGCCATTCCGTTTGTGCAGCAGTGGGCCGGGAGCATCGGTAAGACTAACGCACATGGCACCTAGCGACAAGGCAAGGCCGGCACTAAAAAAGCCAAAATAGGAACCAAGCAAGGCAGGAAAAAGAATGGCGGTTGCCGTACGAAGCCCGTCGGCAAATGCCTGGCTATAAAAGAAGTATTGCGCCTCCCGTATGTTCTTGTTCATCTTTTGCTTTGATAGCATCATCTTTCATTCATTTATTTCAGGCATTGCAACCTAAGTCAAAAACCGCGCAAAATTAGTTTCTATGCTAGCTCCAAAATATTTTGATGGGGCGATGAAGAAGGATAGTAGGGTACCAACATTCAGCAACTCTGTTCATCCCTTCTGCAATCTTTGATTTGTTCTATTTCATTCTTCCCAGAGGAAAACCGGAATAGAACCACCCTTGTAGGTTTCTAACAAGTATCTACACAATGCTATGGCCAGTTATTCAGAGCGTGACATCCTCAATGAAATAATACTCTGCATCCTGGTTGGCTCTTTCTGTGATGGAAAGAATATCAAGTCGGAAATCAATGTACTGTGGATGCTGGTAAAGAAATTGGTCAATCGCTTTCAGCAACGTTTTTATCTTTTTTTTATTGACGGCTTGTTCCGGGTGACTGTGATGATCGGAAGAGCGATATTTCACTTCTACGAAATGCAGCAACTCATTTTTACTTGCTACCAGGTCTATTTCCTCGTGGCCACAACGCCAGTTGCGATGAAGGATGGTAAAACCAATTTCTGCCAGGTAAGCCTCTGCCATTCTTTCACCGGCTTTGCCTATTTCCAGATGAGTGGCCATGAATTATCTTTAACCCAATTTACTTAATTCTCACCTCAATGAAGAGTATTTATAAGCTGAAAGGAGTCGTGCAACACTATAGCTGGGGCGGCAGTCATTTTATTCCAGAACTGCTGGGTACTGCCAATGAGGAGCAAAAGCCTTTTGCAGAATACTGGGTAGGCGCACATCCCAATGCACCAGCAATAGTAGAAGAAGAAAATATTCCTTTGCACACCTTTATTTCAGATCATCCACAGAAAACTCTCGGCGCAGCCGTTGCTCAAAAATTTGGTTCATTGCCTTACTTGTTTAAGATCCTGGATGTAAAGCAAATGTTGTCTATACAGGTGCATCCTTCAAAATCCGTTGCCGAAGTAGAATACGAAAAAGAAAATGCAAAGGGTATTCCACTGACAGCACCAAACCGGAACTACAAAGACAAAAACCACAAGCCGGAAATGATGGTGGCTTTAAGTGATTTCTGGCTGTTGCATGGGTTTAAGAAGGAAAAGGAATTGCGTGATGGTTTAAGTAATGTTCCCGAATTAAAATGCCTTCTTCCTCTATTCGGGGAAGGCAATTACAAAGCATTGTATGAGGAAGTAATGACGCTGCCCCAGGAGAAGGTGGATGAAATACTCAGGCCCCTGATCCAACGGATTTTACCTGCTTATCAAAAAAATGAACTGGAGAAAAACAGTGAAGATTTTTGGGCGGCAAGGGCGGTGTTGACATTTTGTAAGGATGATCACTATGACAGGGGAATTTTTTCAGTGTATCTCTTTAACCTTTTACACCTGGCCAAAGGAGACGCCATTTACCAGCCCGCAGGCTTGCCACATGCCTACCTGGAAGGTCAGAACGTAGAGATAATGGCAAATTCTGACAATGTCTTGCGTGCCGGCCTAACCGAAAAACACGTTGATGTGCCGGAATTGATGAAGCATGTGAAGTTTGAAGCCACGGATCCGAAGATTATAAAATCAAGTGATAAGGATGAACAGTCGTTTGATGCACCAGTTCAAGAATTTCACCTAAAGAAATTTGAATCAAATGCTTCATTTGCTATACAGCCAGAAAATGCTTCTGTTTTGTTTGTCTACGAAGGGGAAGGCGAATTAGCAAGCCCGGAAGAACGCGGAAAAATAAAAAGGGGAGAAGCCTTTTTGCTGCTGCCCGGAAAAACAGTTTCTATTCATCCGTCAAATGGGACTCTGACAGCTTTCTATGTATCCACACCTATGGATAAAAATTAAGAATCGGTACGGCATTCTTGTTATTTTTGCCGCCTTAACAGCGTTGACTATGAAATTGAATAAATCGCTTTTACTTTCTTTCGGTTTGTTGATATTGGCCTCTTCTTTATACCGTGTGTGGCCCGAAAGGCCTTTTGGCTTTGCCCCGCAATGGGCGATGGCAGTTTTTGCCGGTGCTGTGGTCAAGGATAAAAAATGGGCTTTCTTGTTACCCTTACTTTCCATGCTGATTTCTGATACTCTTTACCAGGTTTTATACAACAATGGCACATCCCAGATCTGGGGCTTTTACAAAGGACAGTGGAGTAACTACTTGCTGTTTGCAGCCATGACCGTTTTTGGTTTTATGATTGCTTCCCGCATTACTGCCGTTAGAGTTTTAGCTGCCGCTTTGGCTGCGCCTTCGGCGTTTTTCCTGCTGAGCAACTTTACAGTATGGATAGGCGGTGGCGGTTACAATCGTCCAAAAACGCTGGAAGGGCTGATGATGTGCTACACGGATGGAATTCCTTTTTACCAAATGAGTTTGTTGGCTACGCCAGTTTTTTGCGCTGTACTTTTTGGCGTTTATTTCCTGGTGAATCAGAAGTCACTGCAACAACAACCGGCATAATCAGGTTAAATAAAGAAAAGAAAAGTCCCGCCAGTTGCGGGACTTTTCTTTTATAGCGTTAAGTTATTTATATCCATTTCATAGCCTTCATCAACCAACAGGTTTTTCCCATCTGCCGCAGTGGTTGCTAATACATCACAGCGATTATTAAGTGGGTTGTCAGCATGCCCTTTTACCCAGACAAATTTCACCTTGTGCTGTTTGAATAAATCATAGAATCTTACCCAGAGGTCCTTGTTCTTTTTACCTCCTGAAAAATTGGTCGCCAGCCATTTGTTTAACCAGCCTTCATTGATGGCTTTTACAATATACTGGCTGTCGGTATAGATGGTAATATTTAAACCAGGCTTTTTGAGCGCTTCAAGAGCTGAAATCACACCCAGTAATTCCATTCGGTTGTTGGTTGTTTTTCGATAGCCTGCCGATAATTCTTTTCGCTTATCGCCGTACATTAAAATGGCGCCGTAACCGCCCGGCCCGGGGTTACCCCTTGAGGATCCGTCTGTATAAATAATGATCTGTTGGTTCATTGTCCGGGAAATGTCTTGAGGGTTACTTGCATAATTTTTTTGCAGGCAGGAATCGTATAAAGGTTATCAATGGTCATGATCTGGCGGGAGGCAATGTCTTCTTGCGAGACCTGTCCTTTAAAATATTTACCTAGCAAGGGTTGCATTCTTGCCGGTATCGATACTGTTTTAAACTGAAGCTTATTTTGCGTAGCCTGGGAGTAGGCTTTGCTTATCAGTTCCGAACAATACATCTTGTCATCTGTAGCAAGATCATACAGCCTGTCAAAATGAATATTTTTTTTGCGGTAAGCTTCAATTGCGGCCACTGCCGCCTGTTTTTCGGCATCGCTTATTGCATACCGGAAAAGTGCACATGACAGATTTTTAACCGGGTTAGCAAAGGAATCAATCGGCAAATAATGAACAATATCTTTTCCTGTATCATCGGGAGCGATGTGTGCCACTTTAAGCTGACCATTTTGTTCAACAACAACTCCTGCGTGTGAAAAGGATTGGTCTTTTTCGTTTAAAAATTTTATCTGGTAGCTGAGGATATCATCGCCTAACCGGGTAATCAGGTCGCCTGGCCTTGCTGCAAGTTTTAAGCTGTCTAAATTTAATGGAGGACGTTCTTCGAGTTCAGATGGTGCCGCTGCAACGGTTGTTTCAGCCTTGTTGTTTGTGCATGACCAGAAGAAAAATGCACAAAAAAAGAAAAGAAGGTAAAAACTATTTCTCATAGACTATTGTGATGGTAAAAATAAAAAAGGCTGCCCGGTTGTAAGGCAGCCTTTCAATAATATTTTGTCAATTATTTATGAACGAAGGCAAGGCTGTCTATACCAACTACGGTTGGGAAGTTATCGCCTGAAGAGCCACCCCATACACCTGCATCTGGAGCAAGGTAGCGGAACGCAAACCTGGCTTTCTCTACCGGTGCATTTAACCCACTGATGGTGATGGTATATTTCTTCCAATCCTGCGGATAACCCGGAGTGCCGCCAATATTACCAGAAGGGTCGTTGTAGATATATGTCGGGTTAATGTCCAATAATACATTAGAAAAGTTTCCAACGGATGTGGCTGAGCCGCCAACATTGGAACTGCCGTCAGTGAAATTTGCGCGAACCTGCATACGGTCTTTTGTATATGCGGGATAGTCGAAATCAGTTACTGCACGGGTGTAAAAAATGATTTGATCACCATTTTTTATCGGCACCTGTGGAGAAATTAACCAGGCACTAATATCGCCTGTGCCAGTGGTGGCATCATTTACCGCAGAAGCATCGCAGCTGATAAATTCGTTAGGAGAGTTTACTGCACTGTAGGCCGGGAAACCAATGTAAGGAACAGGCGCTAAAAATTTATATTGCAGCAGAGAGGCTGACTCATAACGTCCTTGTCTCCATCCTGATTGGCCGATGGGGTTACTGTTATTTTTAAAGACCCAACCCTTAGCGGTTAAATCGCCTACATTGGTAAATTCTTCAACAAACGATGCCGGAGCGGCAACCGGTAGTGGTTTTTTCTCCGCTGGGGCAACATAATCTTTTTCGCAGGAAGCAAACAGTAAGCACACGCCTGTAACCGCTGCTGCGACAGACAAAAAGTATAGTTTATTTTTCATAAAAGCTTAGTTGGTTGATTAACGATTAGCAGTTCTGTATTCTACTTTATCAATGGCTATTCCATTGCCGTTACATGTTGCACAAAGTCCGGCATCCGGTACATAATAACGGAAAGCAAAGCGACCTTTGGTTGGCTTGTTTAAACCAGAAACAGTTGCTTCGAAACGAGTCCAGTTTGTTGGATACGCATATGGCTCGGGGCTGAGTGCTGAAGACGCGATAATGTCTGGGTTGATGACCAGCAGTGTCTCGTCAAAATCACCAACTTCATCACCATTTCCGACGTTGAGTTCTGCGTTATTAAGATTTACACGCAATTCCAGGCTATTACCATAATCTGTTGTATCTGATACGCCATCGAACTGTGCCCATGAACGGGTATAAAAACTTATTTTGTCACCATTTTGCATCGTTACCAGCGGGGAAACCAGCCAATTGCTAAGTGTGCCAGGCCCACCCATCACCGATTCATAATCGGCACCAATGAAACCTGCATAAGATCCACTGGAAGAATAAGGGGAAAACCAAGGTGACATACCGCCGCCTTGCTGCCAGATATTTGAACCTTTTGGTACAGAGCTATTGATGATTTTCCAACCTCTGTTTAAGGCAGAAGAAACAGTGTCGAACTCTTCAACGAAAGACTGGTCAGCAACAGGAGGAGGTGTTGTTAAATACTCATCGTTTTTACAAGACTGTAGGGTGGCCGCAAAGCCCACACATATCAGAAGAAGCGAAAGAGGTCCTTTTCTCATATTATTCAGTTAGAAATTTGGAGACGTGAAAATAGGAAAAATAGTAATAGTAAATTACTCAGGAACAAGAAATGGGTTTTACGATTAAACCTGAAAGACGCCTGTTTTGAAATCAGAAATCGACGGCTGATGATTAGCCGCGGCAATTCCCTCGGAGATCACTTTACGGGTTTCTAAAGGGTCAATGATCTCATCTACCCATAGCCTTGCAGCTGCATAATAGGGACTCGTCTGCCTTTCATAGCGTCCTTTTATTTCATCCAAAAGTTTTGTTTCGTCCTCCGGCGTTATTGTTTGTCCTTTTGACTTTAGCGACGCCACTTGAATCTGAAGCAAGGTTTTGGCTGCCTGGTCGCCACCCATCACCGCAATTTTTGCCGTTGGCCATGCATAAATAAAACGGGGATCATACGCCTTGCCGCACATGGCATAGTTACCGGCGCCATAACTGTTGCCTACAACAATAGTAATTTTTGGTACAACCGAATTGGCTACGGCATTTACCAGCTTTGCACCGTCTTTTATGATGCCTGCATGCTCACTTCGGCTGCCTACCATAAAACCAGTTACATCCTGTAAAAACACCAGTGGTATTTTTTTCTGATTACAATTTAAAATAAAACGAGCTGCTTTGTCAGCGCTGTCATTGTATATCACACCGCCCATCTGCATTTCGCCTTTTTTGCTTTTTACAATCTTGCGCTGGTTGGCCACAATTCCTACCGCCCACCCGTCAATGCGTGCATAGCCGCAAACGATGGTTTTGCCATAGTCCTGTTTGTACTGATCGAAGGAAGATTCGTCGACAATGCATTCAATGAGTTCAACCATGTCATACGGTTTGGCTCCTTCCACAGGAAAAATGGTATAAAGATCTTGGGGGTTTCTTGCAGGTTCTTTTGCTGTAATACGGTCAAAACCTGCCGTTGGTTTCCTGCCCATTTTATCAATGATCTTTTTCACCTGGTCCAGGCAGTCTTCTTCTGTTTTGAATTTGTAATCGGCAATGCCGGAAATTTCCGTATGCGTGACGGCGCCGCCTAAGGTTTCAGTGTCTATGTCTTCGCCAATAGCTGCTTTTACCAGGTAGGGTCCTGCAAGGAAAATAGAACCCTGGTTTTCCACCATCAACGTTTCATCGCTCATGATCGGGAGGTATGCGCCACCGGCAACGCAGGCCCCCATCACTGCTGCAATTTGTACAATGCCTTTTGCACTCATTTGCGCATTATTGTAAAATATGCGGCCAAAATGTTCTCGGTCTGGAAAGATCTCATCCTGCATCGGCAGAAAAACACCGGCACTATCAACCAGGTAAATAATGGGCAAGTTATTTTGTAACGAAATTTCCTGCAGACGAAGATTTTTTTTTCCGGTAATAGGAAACCAGGCACCGGCTTTAACGGTTTGGTCATTGGCTACAATTACGCACTGGCGGCCACTGACATAGCCGATACCTGCAACTGTTCCGCCGGCCGGGCAACCCCCATACTCCTCGTACATTTCCCAACCCGCAAAAGCGCCAATCTCTATAAAATTTGAATTTTTATCAATAAGGTAATCAATGCGTTCGCGTGGCGTTAGCTTTCCTTTTTCTTTTTGTTTGGCCTGGGCTTTTTTGCCACCGCCTTCATAAATTTTTTGGAGACGGGCATTTAAATTTTCAACCAATGCCGCCATGCCGGTACCTTTTGTTTGTTCATTAGCAATCATGCGTTCAAAGATAGAGGAGGCGCCAGTACCAATTAAAAAATTTGCCTGCATGCGCTGCTGCCTTAATTTTACCCCATGCCCTTAGCCTTAACAACCGCAACAGTGGCGCAGGTTGTAAAAAAAGAAACCGCATTTTTGCACCAGGAAGTTGAAGAACTTTTGCTCCGAAAGTTAAATGCGATACAGTCACTTGAAGATTACGGAATCATCCTTCAAAGTTTCTATTCCTACTTTTCTCCACTGGAAGAAATTATACAGCAACAAATTTCAACAGTTCTTGTTCCTGATATTGAGAAGCGAAGGACGGCAATGTACATTGTTGATGACCTGGCGTTCCTTGGAATGCCTATCCCTTTTTCAACGTGCAGCACATTGCCTCAAATAACCAATGCAGCACAGGCTTTTGGTGCCATGTACGTACTGGAAGGTTCGACGCTTGGCGGAAAAATGATTGCTAAAATGTTATCCAGGAACAAGGCTTGTTCTGTTCCTCCAAGTGCTCTGAATTTCTTTAGCGGGTATAAGGAAGCAACCGGGCAAATGTGGACCACTTTTATTGCTGTTCTTAACCAGCAGAAGGATGTCGACACCATCGTACATGCGGCCAATCAAACATTCTATTATTTAAAAAACTGGCTGCAGCAGTCCTTGTATCATGAATCAAACAATTAATTCAGACGCGGAGTTTTGTGGTCGTGTGCCCCTGCATCAAACCAATTTGATTCAGCCGCATGGTGTGTTGCTGGTAGTGGATAAAAACGATCACCGCATTTTACAGGTAAGCGAAAATGCCGAACAAGTTTTTGGCCTTTCCGTCAGCGATCTGGTTTCGACAAAATTGATAGACCTGCTACCAGCAAATGAAGGTGTGTCATTGCAAAATTTATTGCAGACAAACAGCAATAGCAAAGTCCCGTTTTTGTTCCAGGTTAACGGCTCTAGTTTCCTCGCCATTATTCACCAGCAGCCGGAGTTTTATATTCTTGAAATTGATAGAAATAAAAGGGAGGCATTTGCTAACCAGTCGTTCATTTCTGTCTTCCAGGAGCTCAAATACATGATGGCTTCTATTGATGCGGTAACCACAACAGAAGACACCTGCTGGGTAGTTGCGCAGGAATTAAAAGCGCTGTCAGGATTTGATAAGGTAATGATTTACCGTTTTGATGAAAACTGGAACGGTGATGTTATAGCGGAAGCCAAAGAACCAGAAATGGACAGCTACCTTGGGCTGAAGTTTCCGGCATCAGATATTCCAAAACAGGCACGGGAGCTATATAAAAAAACACCTTACCGTTTGATTCCCGCGGTTGATTATGAGCCGGTGAAACTGTACCCTGTTTTGAATCCAAAAACAAATGCTTTCACAGATCTTTCTGACAGTAACCTGCGAAGTGTCGCCGGCGTTCATTTGGAGTACCTGCGGAACATGAAAGTGCAGGCTTCCATGAGCACACGCATATTAAAAGACGGCGAGTTGTGGGGCTTGATAGCCTGTCATCACCGCACGCCCAATTATCTTTCTTATGAAATGTGCTCTGTGTTTGAACTGATGTCCAATGTGATCACAACCAAGATCGGTGCCGTTCAAAATTTTGATGTGTTAGCCTACAGTTCTGAAAAACAAATAAGGTTGACAGAGTTGGTTCAAAAGATTTTTCAGCAGGAAGAACCGGGTTCCTACAAGCAACTGGTTTGTTCGCTGCTGGAAGCTGATGGCGTGTCTATTGTCCTTGATAATCACGTGGAATCTGTGGGAAAGACACCGCGTGCCGGTGAAGTAGAAGACTTGACGATGTGGCTGAGCGCAAACGATGTTAAAGAAACCTATCATCAGCCTGCACTGTCCGCGGTTTATGAGCCGGCCGAAGCCTACGCTGATACCGCAAGTGGTTTGCTGGCGCTGCCCATCGAATTTAGCAAAGGAAATTTTATCTTAGCGTTTCGTTCAGAAGCAGTAAAGAAGGTAACCTGGGGCGGAAATCCTGCCGAGGCAATCCAGTTTGAAAGTGACAGGAAAAGCTACCACCCGAGAGCCTCTTTTGAACAATGGCAGGAAACCGTAAAACATAGTTCCCTTCCCTGGAGTAAGGAACTGCTGAGGACAGCAGATGAAGTGAAAAATGTTTTAACAAGTTATCGACTTAACAGTTTATAACCTTAATTAGTTTTAATCTTAAGAACAGGCATCGCTTTGATAACATCACCCGTAACGAAACAAAAAATAGCCTCTTACGTAGAGACGGAGCAGTATATTGTTGCCATCGGCGCTTCTGCTGGCGGGCTGGAAGCTATTCAGGAATTTTTCGATAACATGCCGTCCAATGGCAATTTGTCATTCGTCATTATCCAGCACCTTTCACCTGATTACAAAAGCCTATTGGTGGAGATCATAGGTAAGCACACGCATATGAAGGTGCAGGAAGCAGCCCATAACGCTCCTGTGGAAAAGGCCAGTGTTTACGTCATTCCAAACGACAAGCTTTTAACCATAAAAGGCGGTCTGCTGCAGCTTTCAGAAAAGAAAGCTGAAAAAGCACCAAATACAGCCATTGATACTTTTTTCCGATCGATGGCCGAAGACCAGGGTGTGAAGGCCATTGCTGTTGTTTTATCCGGTACAGGCACCGATGGCTCCAAAGGAATTGAAGCCATCCAGGCTGCCGGCGGAATGGTATTGGTGCAAGATCCCATTACGGCCAAGTTCGATGGCATGCCTAACAGTGCTATCGCATCCGGTTATGCTGATTATATCCTTTCTCCCGAATTAATGCCGGAAGAGATTTTCAATTACATCAAAGAACGTCCTATCCGTATTGCCGGCGAGGGAAAGCCGGATGAAACCTACCTGCCTGAAATTTTAAAGCTGGTAGAAAAAAGCTGCCAGTACGATTTTACCAATTATAAAACGCCAACCATTTTGCGCCGTATCGGTCGCAGAATGACGCAGCTGGGCTACAAAAATTTTAGTGAGTACCTGAATTTCCTGCGTAGCTCGGGAGAGGAGTGCAAATTACTGGGCAAAGAATTCCTGATTGGCGTTACCAAGTTTTTCAGGGACGGGGCTGCGTTTGATATTATACGCAATGATGTGCTGACGGGAATAATTCAATCCAAGCAGGATCATGAAACGCTGAAGATCTGGGTAACGGCCTGCAGCACGGGTGAGGAAGCTTACAGCATTGCCATGATGGCTGATGATTTGCTGCAGCAACTTGGTCGCAACCTTGAGGTGAAAATTTTCGCCACGGACATCGATTTAGATGCCATAGAATTTGCTTCTAAGGGAGTTTATCCCGCTCAATCTATTTTAGAGTTGGATGATCACCTGGCACAGCGATATTTTCTTCGGTTGGATGGCAGCGTACAGGTTCATCCCCAACTGCGCAAACAAATTGTATTTGCCCGTCATAACGTCCTAAAAGATCCTCCCTTTATAAAAAATGATCTGATCACCTGCCGCAACATGCTTATTTATATGAATAACATTTTGCAGCGCAGGGTTTTTTCTACTTTGCAGTTTTCACTAAACACAGGCGGATTTTTATTTCTTGGCCCCAGCGAGATACCGGCTTCTGTCCGGGAAGGTTTCCAGGAACTAAATGGCAAATGGAAGATCTACCGGAAGATTGCCAATGACAATCGCTACAATCCGGAACGCTTTCCATCAACACAGCCGTACAAAAGCAATTTGGAGACGCGGCATGTTGCTCCCGGGAAAGAGAATTCAGTTGCAAAAGAGTTGTCAGAAGATTTTAAAAAATTGTTGACGGAAGAGTATGGATTTGCCGCGGTTTATGTCGACAAAAATTTTGACGTTAAAGAAGCCGTGGGCGACTTTAAAAAATACCTTTCTCTGCCGGAAAAGACCATTAGCCTGCAGTTATTGAAAATGGTGCGTCCGGAGGTTTCTGCATCGTTAAATTCGGCCTTGCGGAAAGTGATGAAGGACGGTACAAAGGTGAGCATCAACAATATCCGTTTACGTGGAGAGGGAGACGAAAAACCAGTCAGCATTTACCTGAAGCCTGCCACGAAAGAGGGTTTTTACATGATTGCCTTTTCGGAAGGCAGTGAACAGGTCAGCCGCAATACCCATAACTATGTTCCTGAGCATTCCTCGGAATCAGCTGCCTATGTAGCCGAGTTGGAAGATGAGCTGAAAGAAACGCGGATCAATTTGCAAATGGCCATTGAAAGCCTTGAAACGGCCAATGAAGAATTGCAGAGTTCCAACGAAGAATTGCTTTCAGCCAATGAAGAACTGCAAAGTTCCAACGAAGAATTGCAGTCGCTGAATGAAGAACTGCATACACTTAATACGGAGCACCAGTTGCGTATTAAAGAATTAATTGAGCTGAACGATGACCTGAATAATTATTTCCGTAGCACAGAAATAGCACAGGTTTTTGTTGACGCCAATCTGCGTATTCGCAAGTTTAACCCTGCTGCCGTGGAGATGATCAATTTGATTGAAACAGACATAGGCCGGCCGATTGAGCATATCTCTACCAACATCAGGGAGGATAATTTATACAGGGATATTCTTGCCGTAATCAAAGAAGAAAAGGTTAGTGAAAAGGAAGTAAAACTGGCCAATGGGCGTTGCTGCCTGATGCGCATTCTTCCTTACCTGCGGCAGGACAAACAAATTGATGGCGTGGTGATCTCCTTCGTGGATATTACGTCCATGAAGGAAATGGATAGCATTGTGAAAGGCGTCTTTAATGCATCGCCTAATGCTATCCTGGCCTTTAAACTTATTCATACAAAGGAGAGGGGGCCTGGCCTTCAGTTTTTAAGTACAAACCATGCCGCCGACAAACTGATAGGCAAACCGATACTGGAATACAAAGGAGAATTGTTAAGAGATGCCTTCCCGCAATTGCTTAAAAAAGTTCAGTTGTCTGACCTGTTTCAAGTGATCGAAGACAAGAAACCGCTAAGTGCTGAAATTCAGCTGGATGTAGACAACCAGAGCGAGTGGTTTCATATCTCCGCAATACCTATGGGCAACGAAGGCTTGGTGATGTCATTGAATAATATTCATGAAAAAAAGGTAGCCGAAGAAAAGTTCCGGAAAAATTATCATGAACTGCTCAAAACAAAAGAAAATTACCGCAGCCTCAATATCCAGTTGGAGGAAAAAGTAAAGGAACGAACCTTTGCACTTTCGCAAAGTGAAGAGCGGTTCCGCCTTATTGCCAATGCTACTACGGATGCCGTTTGGGATTGGGACCTGGTGAACAATAAAACATGGTGGAGCGACAGTTTTTACACCCGCTTTGGGTTTGATCAAACGGCGGAAGTTAATTTTAGTGGTTTTTGGTTAAATCGTGTGCACCCGGATGATCGTGAACGTGTAAACGCAGAGTTGCAGCAGGCGATTAATACGGGCTCAAAAACATGGACAGCGCGTTTCCGTTTTCAGAAAGCCGATGGTAGTTATGCCATTATCATGGACCGTGGTTCTATTCTGACCGACCCGCAAGGCACGCCTTATCGTATGGTAGGTGCCATGATGGACATAACCGACTCCGAAAAGTCAGCCGTTTTGCTTCAGCAAAAAAATGATGAATTGCAGAAAGCAATTGAGGAATTTCAGTTTGTTACCGATTTTATGCCACAGATGGTTTGGTCTACCAAGCCAGATGGCTTCCACGATTTTTACAACAAAGGCTGGTACGATTACACAGGTTTAACGTACGAGGAAACTAAAGATAAAGGCTGGTCACTGGTACTGCACCCGGATGACTATGGACGTTCCTGGGCTATTTGGAAGGAGTCGCTGAAAACCGGCACCCCTTATGAGGTTGAGTACCGTTTCAGGCGGTACGATGGTGTTTATCGCTGGTTTCTTGGTCGTGCCTTGCCCATGCGGGATGAAAAAGGGAGAATCACCAAGTGGTTTGGTACCTGCACCGATATTCATGATCAAAGAACCCTTTCCGATGTGTTGGAGCAAAAAGTGCAGGAAAGGACAACGGAATTGCAAAAGATCAACCTGGAACTGGAGGCAAGTAACACTGAATTATTGCAGTTTGCTTCCGTGGCAAGCCATGACCTGAAGGAGCCTTTGCGCAAGATCCACATGTTTGGCCACCTGATTAGAGAACGGTACCTGGAAGACAAAGATGATACGGCGAAGGAATACATGGATCGCATTATTGTTTCATCGGCCCGCATGACAAGGCTGATCAATGACCTTCTTAATTTCACCCGCATTTCTGTAAACAGCGAGGTAGAAATTACCGATCTGAATATTGTTATGGAAGAAGTTTTAAGCGACCTGGAAGTGGCAATAGAAGAGAAACATGCAAAGATCACTTCCGGTAAACTGCCAAAAATAGAAGCCATCCCTGGTCAAATCAGGCAGGTATTGCAAAACATCATCAGCAATGCATTAAAGTTTAGTAAGAAGGATGTGCCACCTATAATTGACATCAGGTCGGAACTGGTTGAAAGCTGTTTGGTCAACGCAAAAGCTTCTGCAAACGGAGCCTATTGCCGCATTGAAATAAGCGATAATGGAATCGGGTTTGACAACCTGTATGCTGATAAGGTTTTTACAATTTTTCAGCGCCTTCATCCCCGCGAAAAATACGATGGTACCGGGATAGGATTGGCGATTACAAAAAAGATTATTGAACGTCACAAAGGAGTGATTACGGCCCAAAGCAGAAAAGGCGAAGGAACAACGTTCACCCTTATTTTGCCGTTGAAACATCCGGAAGAAACTACCTTCTGACATTCTCTGGTACGCATTTGGCAGACTTAAGTCCTGTGGAGAAACAAATTCCATAACTGCGGATTGCGATCAACTTAAAAAAATATAATTATGTCAGTAAAAGATTTTGAATCAAGCGAAAACATTGACAGGGAAAAGAAAGAAAAAATGAATGAAGATTGGGAATCGCATCATACAACAACTGATCGTTTTCCGGATGAAGCTAAGGGCATTGCAGAGACAGAGGTAAAAAATGCGCATGCGGCCGGTGATGGCAGCTTTGGAAGGGCTGACAGCATTCCGGAAAATGACGAACAAAAAACTAACGATAGCAATTACTAGTTAAGTTGTAGCAAAAGCCCCTGCTTCTGGAACTGAATGAACCGGTGGGTTTCCCTGTATTTCAGCAGGGATAGTTCTTTCATTTTTGTCTCCAGCATAATATCAATTTCATTTCCGTAAGTATCAATGGTCTCGTGCACCCAATCGGAATGGGCTTCTTTTTTTGCTTCTGGGTTCTCGTATTCTTTTCGCGAACTGGAGAAGTGAAACGTTGGCCTCACGTTCCATGTTTTATAAGCGGTATTAAAGGCTTCTTCTTCAGTTTGCATGCCTGGGTGCAAACGATGATGAAAATAGTCGAAGACAATAGGAATCCCAATCATCTCGTGTAGCGTTACCAAATCCTTCACCGTATACAAACCTTGCTTGTCATCGTTTTCAATTGTTAACCTTGCCTGCAAATTTTTGGAAAGCAATTTAAAATTTTGGGCGAAACGTTTTAGTGTTTCTGTTTTGTCCCCATAAGCTCCACCTACATGAATATTTATTTTGTTCCAGTGAGAAGCCTGTAAATTCATCAGGTCAAAAATTTGCGAATGAATCTCCAGGTCCTTAATGGTATTTTCTAAAGTAGCACCCGTGCCGGCAACCTTATTAAACGGGCCCGGATGGCTGCTGATTCGAACCGGCAATTTACCAGCCGCTTCCAGCGTTTCCCTTATCTCCCTAAAGTGAGGCATATCTTTCAGTTTGTATTCCGAAGCCCAGGGAAAAAGCTCGGACGTAACCCGGAAAACCTTTATGTTGTTGGCCACGTTCCATTCCAGTATTTTATACAATGCCTGAACGTTGCTAAGTGCTAACTCCGAGGCATACGCAATGCCTTTTTCCAAAAAAGTTTTTTTGATCATACCGCGGTTAGTGGTAATTCCTTCTTCTCCCAGCGTAAGATTTATGCAGGCGTATCCAAGGTTCATCATACAATAACTTCTCAGGAAAAAAATGGTTCAATTTTAGCGCCAATACGTCAAAAAACTAACTGTTCGGTAAAACGAAAATTTCTTTTAAACTCTAATGGAAGAGGTAAGAACTGGACCATGAACTTGTCCTTAATTTGCTATTTGGTCCCCCCTGATTAATAACAAAACGTTCAGAAAAAAGAGCATTTTCTATTGGTATAAATTTCTCTTTTTTGCATATCTTCATACCTCACCAAAAGAAAGGAGGTATTCATGACATCTACAGAATATTCATGGAAACCTTCGGTTAGTTTCGCCTAACCGGGTTGCTCCATCAAAATATCTGAAGCGCTAAAAGCGCAAGTTAAGCCACTCTTGTAGTGGCTTTCTTTTCTTCTTAACTTTAGTAACAACAGTGATTTTATGAGAGGGTGGCTGATGGGATTGTTTCTTTTAATTATGCATGGGTTGTCTGCACAACCGAATTCGTCATTGTTTTTTTCCATTGACTGGAAAATGCACAACACAGAAGCTCCTACACCAGATTCTTTAGCCCGTTTTATTTCAGCGAATTATACATCGGACCTGGAAAAAGTAAGAGCTGTGTACAGTTGGATAACCAACCATATTACTTACAACACCGGCAGTTACAAGCCACGGTCTGCGGTAGTAAAATATCCCTTTGACCCAATGGATACGGCTTCTGTCTGGCCTTCCGGTGATGAAATGACAGCAAGGAAAGTAATGCTTCGAAAAGTGGCGGTTTGTGATGGCTATTCAAGGCTTTTTAAAGTGGTTTGCCAATATTTGGGTGTAGAAGCAGCAGTGGTGCATGGCTACGGACGTACCTTGGGAATGGGCAGCCAGGGTTTCAGAACAAACCATACCTGGAATGCAGTTTTTGTAGATAGTGCCTGGCACCTTGTGGATGTAACATGGGCAGCTGGCCACATTGATTTCAGAGATGATTTTGTAGCACAGCAGAATGACTATTATTTCCTTACTCCACCCGAACGGTTTATCCACGATCACTACCCCGAGGAATTAAAATGGACCTTATTAAACCAGCCACCCACACTGGCGGAATTTAAAAAAATGCCCTTTCGGAGCAAGAATTTTATTAAATACGAAATTGCTTCCTTTTCCCCATCATCCGGCATTATTGAAGCTACCGTTGGTGATACCATATCATTTGCGCTTCAACTGAAAAATGCGGAACGGGTAAAACGTATCAGCCCTGATTCATTTGCTGACACCGCCAGTTTTTCTACCTGGCCTTTCAGCACGTTTCTTAAACCGGCAAAAGAAAAAGAAAACACTGTTTATTACTCCTACATTGTTGAGCCTGGTAGGGAATGGGTGCACCTTACTTACAATGACGATGTTGTTATCCGCTACCATGTGAATGTTATCGCCAAACCATCAGAAACAATTGCGGAAAATTCTTTGCAGAGCAATGGCAAGGAAAGACTGCGGTAAAACGAGTTTACGAAAACTGCATGACAAACACCGTTCCCTGTCCTTCTGCTGACTGAACTTGTATGGATCCTTTATGCAACATCACGATCTGTTTGCATAGGCTTAGTCCGATACCGCTACCGGTTTTTTTCGTACTAAAAAACGGGATGAAAATTTTCTCCATTACTTCTTCCGGCATACCCTGCCCGTTGTCGGCTACTTTTAAAATGATCTTTTTATCCAGCGTTTGATCCGCAGACAAAATGATCCTGGGGTTTTCTTTTTCTTTCACCGCTTCCAGCGCATTAACAATAAGGTTGATAAAAACCTGTTCCAGCAAATTCACATCTGCTTGCATTTGAATATCCGGATTGCGAAGGATGATTTCAAGCTCCGTTTTCTTTTGCTCAAACGTTGGCTGCATCAATTGGTGGAGATTAGCAAATAACTCCCGCACATAAATTTTCTGTAAGTGCAGCGTTGTAATCTTATTGAGATTTCTGTAAGTCTCGGCAAACTTCAAAAGGCCCTCACTTCTGCGCTTGATGGTATCTATACCCAACTCCAGGTCTTCCACCGCGTCATCCTGAATTTGCGGTGTGGCCAGTTGCAGGCGGTTCTTTAATGTTTCAGCTAAGGAAGAAATAGGCGCCACTGAATTCATGATCTCGTGGGTCATTACATTCAATAATTTTTGCCAAGCTTTTGATTCCGTTTGATCCAATGCCTCATTCACATTTTGAAAGGCAATGAGCTTGTACTTTTTATTTTCTGTTTGAAATGCCGTTGCGGAAAGCAGGGCCTTGAACGTGGTTTTCTCCAGATGGATGGTTACAATACGTGTCTCGCCAGGACGTAAAGAGGAAATTTCCTCAAACAGAACCTTGTCTCTTTTATTTAATGACTGAAGGTTTTTGAGGTACGGCACTTCCAGCATTTTTTTCAACGTTTCGTTCATCCATACTACATCGCCGCTTTCAATATCATAGGAAAAAATGCCGGTATCTACCAGTTCGAGAATCTTTTGCAAGTACTGGTATTGCGTTTCTTTTTCTTTGCTGATGACTTTAAAAGTCGTGTTGATTTCGTTGAAGCCTTTGCGCAAAGGCTGTATGTCCGCAGAGGCATGCTTTTCATCGAAATAACGCGAAAAGTCGCGGTAATGAATTGATTCAACAAACTGTTTTAATTCATCCTGCGTTTTTTTCTGAAACTTAAAAAACTCCACTAACTGGTAAGAAAGAAGCGGTGCAAGCAAGGCCAAAAAAAGATACGATTGCTTCACCAGCAGGTAGGAGGCCGCCGACAGCGTGATAAACAACAAAGCTGTACGGAGAAAGATTCGGTTGTAAGAAGTATCAAATGTCATATTTACTTAACCTCCGGTATAATGCTGTGCGGGTAATGCCTAATTCCTTGGCAGCTTTTGAAATATTACCGTTATTTTTTTCAATCACTTTAAGGATGGTATTTTTTTCAACAGCGCTCAGATTGGAATGCTCTTCCTTGTCTTCTGCCATGGCTGTTTCAATAGGAGAGAACAACATATCCCTGCCTGACAGAACATCGCCTTCCGACATGATCACGGCTCTTTCAATCGCATATTGCAGTTCCCGCACATTGCCGGGAAAATGATAAGCCAGCAGTTTTTCTTTGGCAGTTTTATCCAAGTCCAGTTTTGGCTTCAGGTATTTGTTGCAATAGATTTTGGTAAAGTGGTTGGCTAAAAGAAGAATATCGTTCGCCCGTTTTCGCAGTGGCGGAACAACGATCTCCACTGTGTTGATACGGTAGATAAGATCCTTCCGGAAACGGTTTTCATTGGCAAGTTCTGTCAGCGGAATATTGGTAGCGCATATCAACCTGATGTCAATTGGTTTGGGTTCGTTTGTCCCCAGGCGAATGACTTGCCTGTTCTGTAAAACACTTAAAAGTTTCGCCTGCTGGTGTAAGGAAATGTTGCCGATTTCGTCAAGGAAAAGCGTCCCTGTATTAGCCGCTTCAAATCGGCCCTCCCGGTCTTCTCTTGCATCAGTAAAAGCTCCTTTTTTATGACCAAATAATTCGCTTTCGAAAAGCGATTCGGTTAAAGCGCCAACATCTACTTTAATAAATGGCTTTGTAGCCCGGAGTGAAAAATGGTGTACCGCTTTTGCTATCACTTCTTTCCCGGTACCATTTTCACCAAGGATTAAAATATTCGCATCAGTCGGAGCGATCTTTTGAATTTTGTAAAAAATATCCTGCATCACTTCTGAATCTCCCAACAATTCTTTTTCAAAAATGGAAGAACCGTTGGGTACCACACCTGTCCCTTTGTTGTTTTTCTGGCGGACAGCTTCTTTGATGGTGGCTATCAATTTTTCGTTGTGCCAGGGCTTTACAATGAAATCATAAGCACCTTCCTTTAGAGAACGAATAGCGAGGTCGATATCGCCATAGGCTGTTATCATGATAACAGCAGCAGCGGATCGGAACTCCTTGATTTTTTTCAGCCAAAAAATGCCTTCGTTGCCAGTATTAATGGAACTGTTGAAATTCATGTCAAGCAGGATAACATCAAAGTCTTGTTTCGCTAAAATGGAACGGATGTTTTCCGGGTTTTTTTCGGTGATAATCTCTTTTACCTCCGGCTTTAAAAGTAAACGGACTGCAGTCAGCACATCTACATCATCGTCAATTACCAGAATGGAAGCAGTTTTAAGTGACATGGTTGAATTTCGAATTATGGCAAAGTACAAAACTAACAACATGCCATCAATCTAAACTTCTGAAAATGAACAGCACGTGATTTCATTCTTTAAAGCGGTGTATCAAAAGCGTACAGTTTTTGTTCGGTTGCGAACACTTTCGTAGATTATCGTTTTACTAAGTTGTTGAAAATCAAAATGCCTGCCGTTTGGCATCGTATTGCATTGTTTGTACCGAACGCAAATAAATTAACTGTGGACAGAAAAATAGAAAGAAGGGGATGGAGCTTTCCAGCACATTGGGATCCTAAGCTTAGAATTCCACGTGGACAAGTTGTCGCGGCCGCTTCTATAGTGTCACCTAAATACTAGTGACTCCAGCGTAACTGGACTGGCCACAGTTAGGCCGCAAATGTAATCACACTGGCTCACCTTCGG
>JADMIO011565011.1_pt1 | contig 45966 bp, 41 predicted proteins | sample 8958161 | NCBI WGS metagenome assembly JADMIO01 (sample SAMN16585339, study PRJNA669376) | soil metagenome | isolation source: Crop rotation soil | place: USA: Cullars Rotation, Alabama | collected 2011
GGTCGTTGCCGCCGGAGCCGGCTCTGGCGCCGGGGCCGGAGCGGTGGTCGCAGCCGGTGCGGGCGCAGGCGCCGGTGCCGGAGCGGTCGTCGCTGCCGGAGCGGGTGCCGGAGCCATCGTGTCCGCCGGAGCGGTCGTCGTGGTGGTGTTGGTCACCGTGTTGGTGGCGCCGCCGAACCAGCCGCCCCAGAAGTAACCGTAGATAAGGGCGAGGACGATGACGATGATGATGACGATGATGATCGAGCGTCCGCCGCCACCATTATCAGCCTGCCTGTTCATGCTATCTCTTGTCGACACTTGCGACCTCCTTTGGCCGGTTAGTTTGTAAGTTGCGAGCCCAGACGCACCGTCGATCGAGATGATGCGGCTTTGCCCATCGTCGCCCTATGACCCCAACATCCTCGCGCGCCGCGATCCGGAAGGAATGATCGCGGCAGACGCGAAGCAGAAGCATACACCCTGGTGAACAGTCCGGCTTGCGGGCCGCGTGCCTCGCCCGGACCGCACCGAAGTGTCATTCAAGCACCGATGCAAGAAACGTCGCCCTTCCAAATCGGCCCTGTGCGCTGGCTCCCCGGGCTGGACTCGAACCAGCGACCATTCGATTAACAGTCGAATGCTCTACCAACTGAGCTACCGGGGATCGGCACTGTCGCCGCGCGCGATGCCCTATAGCAAACACCGTTCATATTGCAAGTGTATCGCCTTCCGCGAGCCTCCGACACCGCTCTCTCGCGAGCCGCGGGATAACCGGGACGCATTGCTCGACGATTGCGCCTGCATCGTGATTTTCGCCCAAGACATTCTCCTGCCACCCGCGGATCACACCGGAGGACGGCATGCGCAGAGCGCGCCGATGACGGTTTGAAACGCGGATGACCGCGTTATGGTTCCCTGATCGTCGGCGAGAAGGTGGCGCGGCGGGGCCGCGGCTCGCGGGCGTTGGACAGCGACCTTAGCCGCCAGGTGCTGCCGTCGCTGGTCAGGGTCAGTGCCGAGAGCGGTCCTGCGTCGATTTGCCAGAAGGCCGGGAAGGGTGCGTCCAAGGCGAGCACGGCGGCGGCGCGCAGAATCGCGGGGTGTGAAACGGCCAGGAAGACGCCCGGCTGGGTCAACCGGCCTTCCAGGAACACGCGCGTCCGCGCAAAGAGGGTCGCGATCGACTCGCCGCCATGGGGCGCGGCGAGCGGATTCGTCCGCCAGGCCGAAAGTTCGGCGGGCTCGCAGCCGGCAACCTCGGCGATCGGCATACCGGCCCAGCGGCCATAGTCGAGATCGCGGAGCGACGGATTGATCTCACCTTCGAACCCGAGCGCATCCGCGGTCTGGCGGGCGCGAAGCGCGGGCGAGGTGAGCACGCCGTCGAAGCGGCGGAAGTTGGCGCGCGCGGCGATCGCCGATTTTCTTCCGCGCAGGTCGAGCGGCTCGTCGCGGGGAAAAATCGCCCGTCGCGCAGCGGTGGTTGCCGCATGGCAGAGAATTGTGAAACGGACGGTGGACATTGCTCTGCCGGTGCGATTCCAGACGACCGGACGGCCGGCATGACAAAGACGGAGCGACGGCGTCGCTCCGCTTATTGACAGTACCCGCCCCCCGGCCCAGTCTGGCCAAACTCGCAGATGCGGAAGCCGGTGTAAATCCGGCGCGGGCGCGCCACTGTGACCGTCCGGCGGATACCGTCGGGCGGAAGTCAGACCCCTCCGCGAGCGCTCTTTCCATCCGGGACGCGTGATCCCAAGGAGGATGCCCTTTCATGGACTTTGCCGTTTTCACGCCGGTGGAAGACCGGCAGGGTGGCATTCCGAAGCGCGCCGCTGCCAAAGGGCCATCGTGCGGGCCTCGATGAGCGCCGCCGACCTGCCGTCGCGGGGACGGCACGTGCTGGTTCTCGGAGGGCAGCGCTCAGGCAAGAGCCGTTACGCGGAGCAGGTCGTCGCGACGAGCGGCCTCGCCCCCGTCTACCTGGCCACCGCACAGGCCGGCGACGAGGAAATGACGCGCCGCATCGCCGCCCACCGGGAGCGCCGGGGAGCGGCGTGGCATACGGTCGAGGAGCCGCTGGATCTCGCAGGGACGATCGTCCGCGAGGCCGGTGACGGGCGGATCGTCCTCGTCGAATGCCTGACGCTCTGGCTTTCCAACACCATGCAGGCCGGCGCCGATACGCTGCGGGCCACGACCGAGCTGATCGGGGTACTCGGGTCCGCGAAAGGGCAGGTCGTCCTCGTCTCCAACGAAGTCGGCTCGGGGGTCATCCCCGCCACCCCCCTCGGCCGCCGCTATGCCGACGGGCTGGGTGCATTGAACCAACGGGTGGCCGCCGCCGTCCGCAACGTCGTCCTCGTCGTCGCGGGCATGCCGGTTCAGATCAAGCCCGCGCAGCAACCGGAGATCGCCTGGTGACCGAACGCATTCCAGCCACCATCGTGACGGGCTTTCTCGGCGCCGGCAAAACGACGCTCATCCGCAACCTGATCGCCAAGGCGCGCGGCCGCCGGCTGGCGATCATCGTCAACGAGTTCGGCGACCTCGGCTTCGACGGCGGGTTGATTGCGGACTGCGACGACGATTGCCGCCCGGACCAGGTGGTAGAACTGACCAATGGCTGCATCTGCTGCACCGTCGCCGACGAGTTCCTGCCGGCGATGGAGGCGCTGCTCGCGCGCGATCCGGCGCCGGACCACATCATCATCGAAACGTCGGGCCTGGCGTTGCCGCAGCCGCTGGTGCGGGCTTTCTCGTGGCCGGGGGTCAGGCAGCGGGTGACGGTGGACGGCGTCGTGACGGTCGTCGACGCGGCCGCTGTCGCCGACGGCCGGCTCGCGCCGCGCGAGGCAGCACCGTCCGACCCCGCACGGGAACATGACGACCCGGTGGAGGAACTGTTCGAGGATCAGCTGCGCTGCGCCGACCTGATCGTCGTCAGCAAGGCCGATCTCGTCGATGAGTCCGGACTTGCCTCGGTCGACGATCTTGTCCGGCGTGAGGCGCGGCAGGGGACACGGTCGCTCCGCAGTTCCGCCGCGGGCATCGCACCCGAAGTGCTGCTCGGCCTCGGCTCGGCGAGCGAAGCGAACATGGCGGGCCGCGAAAGCCATCACGACCTCGAAGGCGAAGATCACGACCATGACGATTTCGAAAGCTGCGTCATCCGGCCGTTCCCGTTCGAGTCGCTGGAGGACGTGAAGAACCGGGTCGCTGCGGCCCTGGCGGTGCCGGGCGTCCTTCGCATCAAGGGGCGCGCCGGGGTCGCAGGGCGTTCCGCGCCGGCAGTCGTTCAGGCAGTCGGGCCCCGGGTCGAGGCGTGGTTCTCGCCGGAGAAGATCGAGCCGAGTCTCGTCGTGATCGGCCTGACGGGCTTCGACCGGCAGGCCGTCGAGGCACGGCTGAGCGGATAGCGATGCACCTCCTCGCCGGAGACGCCGGGCGGATAGACGATGGCGACGGCGCGGTCGATCTCGGCCAGGCGCCCGGTGATATCGTCTTTCTTTCATCGGCAGACAGCGAACTGGCTGCCCTTGCCGCGCTGTCGGGCGCGACCGTGAGCGTGCGCACCGCGAACCTCATGCGGCTGTCGCATCCGCTTTCCGTCGACCTCTATCTTGAGAAGACGATCGCCGGCTCGCGGCTGGTCGTCGTTCGGATGATGGGCGGCACCGGATACTGGCCGTACGGGCTGGACAGCCTGCGGGCGTTCGCGCGGCGCAGCGGGCTGAAGCTCGCCGTCATTCCGGGCGATGACCGGTGGGACGCGGCATTGCCCGCCTACTCCACGATCGCCGACGAGGACTGCCGAGCGCTCTGGCGCTACTTCGCCGAAGGCGGCGAGGAGAACACGCGGCGCGGCCTCGCGTTCATGGCGGCGCTCCTCGGCGAGGCGGAGCGGCCCGGACCGCCGGTCGTCGTTCCGCACGCCGGCGCGTGGTGGCCGGGCAGTGGTGCGCTGACGCTCGACGAAATGCGCGGAAGAACGGACCCCGGCCGTGCGGTGGCGCCGATCGTCTTCTACCGCGCGCTGGTTGCCGGGGGTTCGACCGCACCGGTCGACGCGCTCGTCGAGGCGCTCGACGCCGAGGGCATTTCGGCCCTGCCGATCTTCGTCACCAGCCTCAAGGACGCGGAGTCGGAGACATTCCTTCGCGAGGCTTTCGCGGCATTCCCGCCGGCGATCGTTCTCAACGCGACCGCGTTCGCGGTCTCCCGCATCGGCGCGGCAAACGCGGGCACGGTGCTGGACGAGCCCGGGCGGCCGGTCCTTCAGGTCGTGTTTTCCGGTTCGAGCGAACCGGCATGGCGGGAAGGTCCCCGTGGACTGCAGCCGCGCGACCTGACGATGAATGTCGTCCTGCCGGAGGTCGACGGGCGCATCCTGACGCGGGCCGTATCGTTCAAGTCCGAGGTGGCGGTGGCCGGCGGGACCGCCACCGTGTACCGACCGCTCGCGGACCGGATTCGCTTCGTGGCAAGGCAGGCGTCGGCCTGGGTGCGGCTGGGGCGGCGGGCACCGGCCGAGCGCCGTGTCGCCCTTCTCCTGTCGCGCTACCCCAATCGCGAAGGGCGCCTCGCCAACGGCGTCGGGCTGGATACGCCGGAGAGCACCGTGAGGATCGCAGAAGCGCTCATCGCGGCCGGTTACGACGCGCCGGCCTTCCCGGACAACGGCGCGGCGCTCATGGACGCGCTCCGGGCGGCGTCGAGCGGAGGAGCACCCGACTGCCCACGGCTGGCGCTCACCGCCTACCGGGCGTTCTTCGACACGCTGCCGGCGGCGAACCGCGATGCGGTGATCGCGCAATGGGGACAGCCCGAGGCCGATCCCTCGTTCAGCGACGGGGCCCTCGCCATTCCCGCGCTTCGCTACGGCAATCTCGTCGCCGGGCTTCAGCCATCGCGCGGCTACGACGTCGATCCGAAGGCGACCTACCACGATCCGGCGCTGGTCCCGACCCACGCATACCTCGCCTTCTACGCGTGGCTGCGGCTTGAGTTCGGTGCGGACGCGGTCGTGCAGGTCGGCAAGCACGGCAACCTCGAATGGCTGCCGGGAAAGGCGCTGGGCCTCGCCGAGACGTGCTGGCCGGAGGTGGCGCTCGGCACCGTGCCGCTGATCTATCCTTTCATCGTCAACGATCCCGGCGAAGGCAGCCAGGCCAAGCGGCGCTCGTCGGCGGTCGTCGTCGACCACCTGATGCCGGCGATGACGCGCGCGGAGACGTATGGCGCGCTCGCCGAGCTCGAGACGCTGATCGACGAGTACTACGTCGCCGCGGGCATCGACCGGCAGCGGCGCGCGTGGCTCGAAAAGGAGATTGCCGCGCTTGCCGAGCGGCACGGCCTTGCCGCCGACCTCGGTCTGGCCAGGGGACAGTCCGACGAGACGCTGCGCGCGCTCGACGCGCATCTTTGCGAGTTGAAGGAGCTGCAGATCCGGGACGGGCTGCATATCCTCGGCGCCGCGCCGGAGGCCGGCGAACGCATCGCCACGCTGGCGGCGATCGCACGGACGCCGCGCTCGGGCGGACAGCCGGAGGACCAGTCGCTCGACCGGGCGATAGCGGCGGACCTTGGCCTCGACCTCGATCCGCTCACGGCCGACCCGGGGGGCGACTGGACCGGCCCGAGGCCTGCGATCCTCGCAGGCGCTTCCGCCGGGCCGTGGCGAACGGTGGGCGATACGGTCGAGCGCATCGCGCTGCTGGCGCGGGCTCTGATCGGCGATGCCCGGCCAGAATCGGTTGCTGCGCCGGGCGCGGCTACCGACGCTGTCCTCGGCTGGGTGACTGCGGAACTTGCACCCGCACTCGATGCCTCCGGCGACGCGGAGATCGCGGCAGTGCTCGCCGGCCTCGACGGTCGCTTCGTCCGGCCCGGCCCCTCGGGCTCGCCGACACGGGGCCGGCCGGACTCGCTGCCCACCGGCCGCAACTTCTACTCGGTCGACGTGCGCGCGGTGCCGACGCGGGCGGCGTGGGCCACGGGCCGGGCGGCCGCGGAGGAACTGGCGCTCCGCTATTTCGAGGACGAAGGGGAGTGGCCGCGCTCTATCGCGATGTCCGCCTGGGGCACGTCGAACATGCGGACCGGCGGCGACGACATCGCCGAGGTGCTCGCTCTGATCGGCGCCGAGCCGGTCTGGGAAAAGGGCACCGGGCGGGTCACCGGCTTTCGCGTCATTCCCCTCAGCGAGCTGCGCCGGCCGCGGATCGACGTGACGCTGAAAATTTCCGGAATGTTCCGGGACGCGTTCCCGGACCAGATCGACCTGATGGATTCGGCCATCCGCGCCATCGCCTCGCTCGACGAGGACGACACCGCCAATCCGCTCGCCGGCGCGGCGCGGGCGACCGAAGCGCGGCTGTCGTCGCTTGGCATCGAGCCGGACGACGCGCGGCGGAAGGCCGGTTCGCGCATCTTCGGCGCCAGGGCCGGCGCCTATGGCGCGGGAATGCAGGTCCCGCTCGACGAGGGCCTCTGGGAGAAACGCAGCGACCTCGCCGACACGTTCCTCGCCTGGGGCTCATTCGCCTATGGCGGCGGGCAGGCGGGAGCGCCCGCGCGCGAGGTGCTGGTCGAACGGCTGAAGGGGGCGGATGCGGTAGTCCACAACCAGGACAACCGCGAGCACGATATTCTCGACAGCGACGACTACTACCAGTTCCAGGGTGGGCTCGCGGCGACCGTCGAAGGGCTCCGCGGCATCGCGCCGCGCATCTATCACGGCGACAATGCCCTGCCGGAACATCCGCGCGTCCGGCCGCTGCAGGAAGAGATCGGCCGTGTGGTCCGCGGGCGTGCCGCCAATCCGAAGTGGATCGCCGGCATGATGCGCCACGGCTATAAGGGCGGTGCCGAGATGGCGGCGACGGTCGACTATCTGTTCGCCTACGCGGCAACGACCGGTGCCGTCGGCAGCCATCACTTCGACGCGCTCTACGATGCTTACCTTGGCGACCCCACGGTGCGCGATTTTCTCGACCGCAAGAACCCGGCGGCGCTGACCGAAATGGCCGCGAAGTTCCGCGAAGCCGCCGATCGTGGCCTGTGGACGCCGCGCCTCAACAGCGCCTACGACGACCTGTCCGCACTCATTACCGCCCGAAGAGAGGCTGCCGAATGAAGGAAGGGCTGACCGAAGCCGAACTCGACGCCCGCCACGCCGAGAAGATGAAAAAGAAGAAGGCGGTGCGCGACAAGATCGTCGCCTCGAAGACGATCGAGAAGGGGCTGATCATCGTCCATACCGGCAAGGGCAAGGGCAAGTCGACCGCCGCGTTCGGCATGATCTTCCGCGCGCTCGGCCATGGCATGAAGGTCGCCGTCGTCCAGTTCGTGAAGGGCAAGTGGCAGACCGGCGAGCGGGTGGCGCTGGAGCGCTTCGGCGACCTCGTCACCATCAACACGATGGGCGAGGGCTTCACCTGGGAGACACAGGACCGCCAGCGCGACCTTGCCGCGGCGCGGGCCGCGTGGGAGCAGGCGAAGGCGCTGATCAAGTCGGGCGAGCATCAGCTGGTGTTGCTCGACGAGTTGAACATCGTGCTGCGCTACGACTACCTGCCGACGGAAGAGATCGTCGCGTTCCTCCGCGACGAGAAGCCGGCCAACGTCCATGTCATCGTCACCGGCCGCAACGCGCGCGATCCGCTCATCGACATCGCCGACCTCGTCACCGAGATGGAGATGGTGAAGCACCCGTTCCGGGGCGGCGTGAAGGCGCAGATGGGGATCGAGTTCTGACCGCGGCCCTGATGATCCAGGGCACCGGCTCGCATGTCGGGAAGTCGGTGATCGTCGCGGGGCTCTGTCGCGCGTTTGTCCGGCGCGGGCTGAAGGTCGCGCCGTTCAAGCCGCAGAACATGTCGAACAACGCCGCCGTCACCGCCGACGGCGGCGAGATCGGGCGGGCGCAGGCGCTGCAGGCGCGGGCGGCGCGGCTGGCGCCGTCGGTCGACATGAACCCGGTGCTGCTGAAGCCGGAAAGCGAGACCGGCGCGCAGGTCATCGTGCAGGGGAAACGCTTCGCGACCATGCGCGCGGCGGAATACGGGCAGCGGAGGGCCGCGTTGTTGCCGAGGGTGATGGAGAGCTACCAGCGCCTTTGCCGGGATGCCGACCTCGTACTGGTGGAAGGCGCCGGCAGCCCCGCCGAGGTGAACCTGCGTGCGGGCGATATCGCCAACATGGGATTTGCCGCGGCGGCCGACGTGCCCGTGGTCATCGTCGGCGACATCGACCGCGGCGGTGTGATCGCAAGCCTGGTCGGCACCCATGCGGTTCTCGACGGCGGGGATCGCGCGCAGGTTCGCGGGTTCATCGTGAACAAGCTCCGCGGCGACCCCGCGCTGTTCGTGGACGGCGCGCACGTCATCGCGGAGCGGACGGGGTGGCAGAACCTCGGGGTCGTGCCCTGGTTCGACGGCGCCGGTGCGCTGCCTGCCGAGGATGGGCTGGGACTGGCCGGCCGTCGCCGGCCGGGCGGCACGGTGATTGCGGTTCCCCGGCTGCCCCGCATCGCGAACTTCGACGATCTCGACCCGCTGTCGGCGGAACCGGGCGTGTCGGTTGTCGTCGTCGAGGCGGGCGAGCCGATCCCGGCCGAAGCCACGCTCGTCCTTATCCCGGGTTCGAAGGCGACGATCGCGGACCTCGCTTTTCTCCGTGCACAGGGCTGGGACATCGACATTGCTGCGCACGTCCGGCGCGGCGGCCGGGTGCTCGGCCTCTGCGGCGGATATCAGATGCTCGGGCGGACGATCGCCGATCCGGCGGGAGTGGAGGGCCGGCCGGGTACCGCGCCGGGCCTTGGCCTTCTCGACATCGCCACCACCCTCGCGGCGGACAAGCGCATCGTCGAGGTCCGCGGCAACGCGGCAGCCGGCGGCGAAGCCGTTTCAGGATACGAGATTCATCTCGGCGTCAGCGACGGGCCGGATCGGGACCGGCCGTTCCTGCGCATTGCCGGCAAGGATGAGGGCGCCGTTTCGCCGGACGGCCTTGTTGCCGGGACTTACGTCCACGGCCTGTTCGCCGCCGACGGATTTCGCCGCTCCTATCTCGCGGAACTCGGTGCCGCGGTCTCCCCGCTGCAGTACGAAGCTTGCGTCGAAACGGCGCTGGACGGGCTCGCCGACCATCTGGAGCGCTACCTCGGCGTCGACCGGTTGCTTACCATCGCCGGATGGCGTCGATGATCGCGGGCGCGGATGCCGCCGCCACCAGGACGAACAGGATCGCCGCGGCGCCGAGGTAGACGCGGAGTGCGCGCCCGATGTCGTCGGGCGTCGCGCGGCGGCGCCCGGCGGCATTGAGAAACGGGTCGTCGACCAGCACGCCGCGATAGCGTCGCGGCCCGGCAAGCGCGATGCCAAGTGCGCCGGCCATCGCCGCTTCCGGCCAGCCGGCGTTGGGCGAGCGGTGCTTCCGCGCATCGGCGAAGACGATCGCGAAAGACCGCGCGACCGAACCTCCAGCCAGCGGCGACGACAGCGCGATGAGCGCGCCCGACAGCCGGCTGGCGGGCAGGTTGACGAGGTCATCGACCCTGGCGGCGGCGCGGCCGAAGTCGATATGCCGCGGCGTCAGGTGCCCGATCATCGAGTCCGCCGTGTTGATCGCCTTGTAGGCGAGCATGCCGGGGAGACCGAGGAGAGCAAACCAGAAGGCCGGTGCGACCACGCCGTCGGAGAAATTCTCCGCGGCGGACTCGATCGCCGCGCGGGAAACGCCCGCTTCGTCGAGGCTCGCGGGGTCGCGCCCGACGATCCGGGACACGGATTTCCGCGCGGCGGGAAGGCCGCCGCCCGCGAACGCGCGGCGGACGTCGCGCACGTGATCGAAGAGGCTGCGCCCGGCCAGGAAAATCGTGGCGATCACCGCGATGCCGATCCAGCCGTGACGGGTTGAAAGGAGCAGCCATTCGAGGCCCCAGCCGATCCCGGCCGCTGCCGCCACGACCATGAAGAGGGCGATCCCGCCGAGAAATCTCCGGACGCGGCCGGAGGACGAGGGAACGTTGAGGCGACGGTCGAGGAAGCCGATGAGGCCGCCGAGCCACGCGACCGGATGCGGGACAAGTCGCCAGATGAAGCGGGGATCGCCGACCAGCGCGTCGATGGCGAGCGCGAGCGCAAGGAGCCAGAGATGATCGTAGGCAATCACGGTGGAGCGATACGCTTTGCCTGCTCGGCGAGCCAGTCGAATGCGGCGGGAAGGGACGGTCCGCCGCAAACCGTGAGGCGGTCGGGCAGGGCGATGCGCTTTTCAGGCGGAAACAGGCGAAGGAGCGCCGGGTGCGCGAGGAGGGCGCTGCCCTGGTCTTCGGCCGGCGTGGCGGCGGACGAGACGATCAGGAAGTCGGGCGGCTCCGACACCAGCCTTTCGAGCGGGACGAAACCTCCGCTGCCTCCGGTCAGGCCGCCGGCGGCGTTATGGAGTCCGACATCGGCGAGGAGCTCGCTCGTCAATGTCTTGTCGCCGGTGACGTAGCCACGGCGCTGATAGAAGACGACCGTCGGCCGGGCGGGCCGAGCCGCAACCGCGCTCACGGCCTGTTGCCGGGACGCCTCGATCTCGGCCACCAGCGCTTCGCCGCGCTCGGGATGGCCGACGAGTTCGGCGACCTGGCGGATGGCGGCGATCGAGTCGCCGATGCTCCGGGCGGGGTCCAGCTCGACGACCCGGAAGCCAAGGCGCTTCAGCATGTCGCGCGTGTCGCGCTTGGTGAATTTCCCGGCGAGTACCAGGTCGGGATCGAGGCCGACCACGGTCTCGGCTTCGGCGGCATCGTGGCGGAACGCCTTCGCCCTGTCGGCGAGAAAAGACAGGCGCTCGTCGGCGGCGTAGGTCGACAGCGCTGCGATCTGGCCGGGATCGGCGAGGGTGAGGAGCAACTCGTCGGTGCAGAGGTTGATCGAAACGACGCGCTGGGGCGTCGCCGCAGCGACGGCGGCGTGGGCAGTTGCCGCGAGGCCGGCCAGCAGCAGGACGATTCGGATCAACACGGTCGGTTTATAGCGTTGACCGGGCGCGGGGAGATGACGATTCGGCGCTTCATTGATCGCCGCGGAAGGGCTACCAAGGCCGGCCGCGAGGCGAGGAACAGACGGGCAAGGCATGGCGGGCGGGCGGGGGCGAGTGCTGACGGCCGGGCTGGCGATCCTCGTCGGCGCGCTCTTCCTTGTCTCGCTGGGCGTCGGGCCGGTCTGGCTCGACCCGCAGACCGTGGCCTTGGCCCTCGCCCGGCAGGGGACGCCTGCGGCCGACATCATCGTCAACGAGATACGTCTGCCGCGGGCGCTGCTGGCGCTGATGATCGGCGGAACGCTCGGCCTCTCCGGCGCGGCGCTGCAGGGGCTACTCCGCAACCCGCTCGCCGCGCCCTCTCTCTTCGGCGCACCCGCGGCGGCGGCCCTCGGAGCGGTGATCGTGATCGCGGTCGGGGCGGTCGATGCGCTCTCCTACGCGCTGCCGTTTGCAGCGATCGGCGGCGCTCTCTTGTCGGTCGGGCTGCTGGTGCTGGTCGCCGGGCCGCGGGCGAGCCTCCTCGTCCTCATCCTCGCGGGGCTGGCGATATCGAGCCTCGCCGGGGCGGGGACGTCTCTCGCGCTCAACCTCGCGCCCAATCCTTTCGCGGCGCTGGAGATCGCGTTCTGGCTGCTCGGGTCGCTCGAGGACAGAAGCATGCAGCATGTGCTGATCGCCCTGCCGTTCATGGCCGCGGGCGCGGCGCTGCTGCTTTGGGACGGGCGCGCGTTCCGTGCGCTGACGCTCGGCGAAGAGGCCGCCGCGAGCCTCGGCTTCAACCTGACCCTGGTGCGGCTCCGCGTCATCCTCGGCGTCGCCGCGGCCGTCGGCGCGGGCGTGGCGGTGGCGGGATCAATCTCGTTCGTCGGACTGGTGGCGCCGCATCTGGTGCGGCCGTTCGTCCGATACGACCCGGGACGCCTATTATTGCCGGCGACGCTCTCCGGCGCAGCCCTGCTGCTCGTCTCGGACATCGCCGTCCGGATCATCCCGTCGAACGGCGAGATCAAGGTTGGGGTGCTGACCGCGCTGATCGGCGCGCCCTTCTTCATCGCGCTGATCCTCCGCCGCCGACGCGAACTGACGGGGGAGGCGGCATGACCGTGCTGATCGCGGCGCGCGGCCTTTCGGTGGAGCTCGACCGGCGCCGTGTTCTCGACGACATCGCGCTGGAGGTCGCGGCGGGCGAACTCGTCGCCATCATCGGCCCGAACGGTGCGGGGAAGACAACGCTGCTCCGGGCGCTTGCCGGCCTGACGCGCGGCAAAGGCGAGATCGAGGTCGGCGGCACACGGCTGAAGAAGCTTGGCCTCGCCGAGCGCGCGCGCCGGCTCGCCTACCTGCCGCAGGGACATGTCTTCTACTGGCCCCTGCCGGTGAGCGAAGTCGTCGGTCTCGGCCGATTGCCACGCGGGCGAGGGTCGGGGCTTTCGGTGGCCGACAAGGACGCCGTGGCGGGGGCCATGGCCGCGACCGGCGTGACCGAATACGCCGAGCGGCCGGTGACGCAGCTTTCCGGCGGCGAGCGCGCCCGCGTGGCGTTGGCGCGGGTGCTGGCGACCGAAGCACCGGTCATCCTCGCCGACGAGCCGACGGCCTCGCTCGACCCGCGCTACCAGATCATCGTCCTCGATATCCTCCGCCGCCATGCGGAGAAGGGCGGGGCGGTCGTGGCGGTGCTCCACGATCTCGGACTGGCGACGCGCCACGCCGACCGCATCATCGTCCTCGACAAGGGAAGGATCGTCGCGGCGGGACCGCCGGCGGGCGTGCTGACGCACCGGCTGCTCGAATCGACCTTCGGCGTGCGCGCCGAGATTCTCGAACGGCGCGGAACGCCCGTGATCATCCCCTGGTCGCTGTCGACGTAGCTTTCCTCAGCGCGCGCGCGAAGCGTTCGAACGACGTCTTATCGGGCGTCAGTCCGAGCCGGAGCCAGTCGCCGCGTTCCTCAAAGACCCGCGTCCAGATGCCCTCCTGCGCGAGGCCTTGGTGGATGTGACGGGCGCGCGGATTGGCGACCAGCGTGAAGAGGTCCGTGCTGCCGGCGACCGCGAGGCCGACCTCGCCGAGAAGCTTGTGCAGCGCGGCGGTGCTGCGGCGGAGGCGGGCGCGCATCTTCGCGCGCCAATCCGCGTCAGAGAGCGCGGCCGTTCCGAGGGCAATCGCGGTCGCCGAGACCGGCCAGTCGCCGAGCAGCGCACGCAGTCTGCCGACCACCGGGTGGAGCCCGGTGACGAAGCCGAGCCTGACGCCGGCGAGCCCGTAGAACTTGCCGAACGAGCGGAGCACGACTGCGGGAGCCTCACCGAGATAGGGCCGGACGCTGACTTCCGGCGCCACGTCGGCAAACGCCTCGTCGATGACGAGCGCGCCGCCGGCCGCCGCCAGGCGACGGGCGTGTCCGGCCAACAGGGCCGGGGATACGACGCGCCCGTCGGGATTGTTGGGGTTGGCGAGAATGAGGATTCGCGCATCCCCGGGCACCTCCTCGACGGCGCCGATCTCTGACACGCGATGGCCGTGGCTTTCCCAGGCGCGGCGATGACTGCCGTAAGTCGGCCCGACGATTGCGACTGTCGCGGCCGGGAAGAAGAGCGGCAGCAGATGGACCGCGAGTTCGGTTCCGGGAACTGTGACGACGGGCACCTCGCCCGGAATGGAATAGGCGGCGCGGGCCGCCGCGAGCAGCGCGGACATCGCGTCGGCCCCGGGCAGGCGACGGTTTTCGATGCGCAGGAATTCGGCGGGATAGGCTACCGGATTGATGCCGGTCGAAAGGTCGAGCCAGACGCCGGTGAACGCGGGGTAGCGAGCCCGTGCAAAGGCGAGATCGCCGCCGTGGCGCGGCACCGCGTCGGCGGGACGTTCGCTATTCATCGATCAGACAAAAAGGGGTGGAGGCCTCGCCCGGAATCGAACCGGGGTGCACGGATTTGCAGTCCGCTGCGTAACCACTCCGCCACGAGGCCAGCCCGGGGACGTATAGTTGCTCCTCACGCTTTCGTGAAGTCCAAATGCTATCCACATGCGGACTTGGTTGACGCGCGCGCCGGAAGTCAACGCTTCGCTTGTAACGCCAACGCGACGAAGCTAAGGAACGCTACTCTCCGATCAAGAGGACGGCACGAAAATGGACTTCGCCGCAGCCCGGTTGAAGATGCTCGATTCGCAGGTGCGGACGGAAGACGTGACCGACTATGCGCTGATTTCGGCCATGGGGTCGGTCGCGCGCGAAAACTTCGTCCCCGCCAACCTCAAGCAGATCGCCTACATCGACGACGATCTTCCCCTCGCGCCCGTGGGAACGCGGCCGCAGCGCTACTTGATGCGGCCGGCCTCGTTCGCGCGGATGACGCAGCTCCTCGAACTGACCGGGACCGAGAAGGCGCTGATCGTCGGGGCGGCGACGGGATACTCGGCGGCCGTCCTGGCGAAACTCGTGACCACCGTCCTCGCCCTTGAAGAGAACGAGGACCTGGCCGCCGCGGCGCGCGCGGCGCTCGGCGCCGCTGGCGTAGCCAACGCTAGAGTCGTGACCGGCCGCATGACGGAGGGTTTGCCCGGCGAGGCGCCCTTCGACGTGATCTTCGTCGAGGGCGCGGTGGAAATCGTGCCGGACGCGCTCCTAGCGCAACTGGCCGAGGGCGGAAGACTGGTGACGGTGGTTACCGGCGCCCGGGCGCCGACCGTGACCCTCTATACGCGGACGGCTCGCGAAACGGGCAGCCGGCCGGCTTTCAACGTTCCCGCGCGGGCGCTGCCCGGGTTCGAGAAGCCGAAAGCCTTCGTATTTTAGGAAAATCTCCGTCCGGCGAATCATTTTCCCGTCACGTTGGCGTGCTGCAGTGACGCAGTGCGGGTCTGCAAGCGAACCTTTCGCTACTTTTCCTTTGTTGGACGAGTTTTTGCCGGTAAACTCCGGTGCGGATTAGAGATTCGCGGCTGGAATTGGGGTGTATACGCTGTGGATAACAACGGGGATATTCGTGTATCGACGCGTATCCGGGGTCTTTTCGGGGCTGTTCTTGCCGCGAGCCTGACCTTTTCGGGCCTCGCACATGCGGAATCGCTGATCGAGGCGCTCTCCTCGGCCTACACCAACAACGCGTCGCTGAACGCCGCCCGCGCGCAGCTTCGGGCTACCGACGAGGTGGTCCCGCAGGCGCTTTCCGGCTACCGGCCGCAGATCAATGCGTCCGCCGACGCCTCGGCCAACGTCGCACGGTCGACCGGCACCGGCGGATCATGGGGCTCGCCCACCTATCCGCGCGGCGTCGGCATTACGATCGAACAGCCGGTCTTCCTCGGGTTCCGTACCGTCAACGGCGTGAAGCAGTCGAAGAACGCGGTGCGCGCGGCGCGCGAGGCGCTTCGCGGCGCCGAGCAGGACACGCTGCTGGCCGCGGTGCGCGCTTTCATGGACGTGGTCCAGGCGCAGGTTATCCTCAACCTGAGGGCCCAGAACGTCCAGTTCCTGCGCGAGCAGGGGCGTGCCGCCACGGACCGCCTCAACGTCGGCGAAGGCACGCGGACGGACGTCGCGCAGACCAATGCGCGCCTTTCGGCCGGCGAGTCCGGGTACAACGCCGCGGTTGCCGGCGTGAACAGCGCGATCGCGGTCTATGAGCAGATCGTCGGCCACAAGCCGCGGAGCCTCGGCGCGGTCAATTCGATCGACGCCATCCTGCCGAAGTCGCTTGCCGCGGCGCTGGAAATCGCCGGGCGCGAGCACCCGGACATCCTTGCCGCCCAGTTCAACATCGAGGTCGCCCGCTACAACGTCGCGGTCCTGGAAGGTGCACTCCTTCCCTCGGTGACCGTGTCGGGCTCGCTGGCGCACCGCGACGACCAGACTGCACCCGGCACGTGGTCGGATTCAGCCGGGATCACCGGTCGCCTGAGCGTGCCGCTCTATAACGGCGGCGGGGAATACTCGAAGGTCCGCCAGGCCAAGGAAATTCTGGAGCAGCGCCTGCACGAGCTCGACGCGGCGCGCGCCGCGGTCCGCCAGGCGGTGACCACCGCCTGGGGCACGCTCGAAGCGGCCAAGGCCCAGGTTGTCGCCGCGCAGGCGCAGGTCCAGGCCGAAAACCTCGTCCTCTCCGGCATCCAGGAAGAGCGGAAGGTCGGGCAGCGGACGACGCTCGACGTCCTCAACTCGCAGCAGGAATTGCTGAACGCGCAGGTCGCGCAGGTTCAGGCCCAGCATGACCGCGTGGTCGCGGCTTTCGCGCTGCTCGCCGCGATCGGGCGGCTCGACGCGGGAACGCTCCGCCTCAAGGTTGCGATCTACGACCCTGAAAACCACTACGTTGCCGTCAAGGACAAGTGGATCGGGCTGCGCACGCCGGAAGGCCGGTAGGCGCGGCGATCCATTCGGCGGGTTTTCGTGATTCAGCGCTTCGGCTAGGCTGCCGTTGATTCGGCAGGAGCTCGGGATTTCCATGGCCAAGGCGAACACGGCGCAGGAGCCGACGATGGACCAGATTCTGGCGTCCATCCGCCGAATGATCTCGGACGAGGAGCAGATGATCATTCCGGGGCCGCACGCCGTATCGCAGGCGAAGCCCGCCAAGGTGACCAAGCTGTTCGCCGTCGACGCCGAAGAGACGGCATTCGATCCGGCGGCGGGCGCCGAAGACAACGTCATCGAACTGGCGATCGCGCGCGCGATGGAGGATGCCCGCATCGAGGTCGCGGCCGAGGCCGCGGTCGAGGCGGCGATGGCGGAAGAGCCGACAGCCGCGACGGAGGCGATCGCGGAACCGGAGCCGACGAGCGCTCCGATGGCGATGGAGGCCCAGCCCTCTCCGCCAGCCGCGGAAGCGCAGCCGGCGAGCCCGCCCGCGGCAATCGCGGTGACCGCTCCCGAGCCCGCTGCCGCTGCCGCGCAAATCGCCGCGCCGCCCGCCGAGCCGGCGCGCGCGCAGGAAGAGGCGTCGCAGCCGCTCCTGTCGCCGCAGGCCGACGTGGCCGTCGCGGGCGCGTTCAACCGCCTTGCCGTGTCGATGCTTTCGCGGAGCGCACGGACGATCGACGAACTGGTCGAGGACCTGCTTCGGCCACTCCTGCGCAGCTGGCTCGACAACAACCTGCCGCCGCTGGTCGAACGGCTGGTCCGCGAAGAAATCGAGCGGGTTTCGCGCGGCCGGCGCTAGTCCGCGGTCCGCCGCCCAGCGCGGCGGTTGACACTCAAGCGGCCTTCCGGTTTAGAACGGCGCTCCCGAAAAGCCCCGGAATTCCGCCATGCTCGACAAGAACTACGATGCCTCGGCCGTCGAGCCGCGCATTGCCGCGGCCTGGGAAAAGGCGGGCGCGTTCAAGGCGGGCGCAGGTAGCCGGGGCGGCGCGCCGTTCTGCATCGTCATTCCGCCGCCGAACGTCACCGGCTCGCTGCATCTCGGGCACGCGCTCGACAACACGCTCCAGGACATCCTTGTCCGCTACCAGCGGATGAACGGGCGCGACGTGCTGTGGCAGCCGGGCACCGACCACGCCGGCATCGCGACGCAGATGGTCGTCGAGCGCCAGATGATGGAGCGGCAGGAGCCGGGCCGGCGCGCGATCGGACGCGAGAAGTTTCTCGATAAGGTCTGGGAGTGGAAGGCGCAGTCGGGCGGGCAGATCGTCAACCAGCTGAAGCGCCTCGGCGCCTCGGCCGACTGGAGCCGCGAGCGCTTCACCATGGACGAGGGCCTGTCGAAGGCCGTGACCAGGGTCTTCGTCGAGCTCTACCGCGAGGGGCTGATCTACAAGGACAAGCGGCTGGTCAACTGGGACCCGAAGCTGCAGACCGCGATCTCCGACCTCGAGGTCGAGCAGGTCGAGGTGAAGGGGAAGCTCTGGCACTTCCGCTACCCGATCGAGGGGCGCGCGTTCAATCCGGAGGACAAGTCGACCTACATCGTGGTCGCCACGACGCGGCCGGAGACGATGCTGGGCGATACCGGCATCGCCGTGAACCCGACCGACGAGCGCTACACCGACCTGGTCGGCAAGAACGCGATCCTGCCGCTGGTCGGGCGGAAGCTCAGGATCGTCGCCGACGACTACGCCGACCCGGAGACGGGATCGGGCGCGGTGAAGATCACGCCGGCGCACGACTTCAACGACTTTGGGGTCGGGAAGCGGGCGGGTCTGCCGGCGGTCAACATTTTCACGGTCGAGGCGAACCTGACGCTCGCCGGGAATTCCGATTTCCTTGACGGCGTTGCCGCCAGCGACGAGTTGAAGGCGACGATCGACGCCCTCGATACGCTCGACCGGTTCACGGCACGGAAGCGCGTCGTCGAGATGATGGAGGCGCGGGGCCTCGTCGAGAAGATCGAGGACCACACCCATTCGGTCCCGCACGGCGACCGGAGCAACGTGCCGATCGAGCCGTTCCTGACCGACCAGTGGTACGTCGACGCCGCGACGCTGGCGAAGCCGGCAATCGCCGCCGTGCAGAACGGCGACACGCGCTTCGTCCCGAAGAACTGGGAGACGACGTACTTCAACTGGATGGAGAACATCCAGCCCTGGTGCGTCTCGCGCCAGCTTTGGTGGGGACACCAGATCCCGGCCTGGTATGGGCCGGACGGCAAGGTGTTCGTCGCCGCCACGGAGGCCGAGGCAAAGGCCGAGGCCGACAAGCATTACGGCACGGCGACCGCACTGAAGCGCGACGAGGACGTGCTCGACACGTGGTTCTCGTCGGCGCTGTGGCCGTTCTCGACGCTCGGCTGGCCGGACAAGACACCGGAGCTCGGCCGCTACTACCCGACCAGCGTTCTCGTCACCGGCTTCGACATCATCTTCTTCTGGGTCGCCCGGATGATGATGATGGGCCTCCACTTCATGGGCAAGGAGCGGCCTGCCGCTCCCGCCGAGCAGAAGGTGCCGTTCCGCGACGTCTACATCCACGCCCTCATTCTCGACGAGAAGGGGCAGAAAATGTCGAAGTCGAAGGGCAACGTCATCGACCCGCTGGAGCTGATCAACGCGTATGGCGCCGACGCACTCCGCTTCACGCTCGCTTCGCTAGCCGGGCAGGGGCGGAACATCCGCATGTCGGCGGCGCGGGTCGAGGGCTACCGCAACTTCGTCACCAAGCTCTGGAATGCGGCGAAGTTCGCCGAGCACTATCAGTGCGATCGCGTCGCCGGCTTCGAGCCGTCGGCGGCGAAGGAGACGCTGAACCGCTGGATCGCGACCGAGACGACACGCGCGATCGCAGCCGCCACTGCGGCGATCGACGGCTACCGGTTCAATGACGCGGCCGGAGCGATCTATAAGTTCGTCTGGAACCTCCTTTGCGACTGGTATCTGGAACTGGTGAAGCCGGTGCTGAACGCCGAGGACGGTCCGGCGAAGGACGAGACGCGGGCGACGGTCGCCTGGGTGCTCGACCGCGTGCTCGCGATGCTCCACCCGCTGATGCCGTTCATGACCGAGGAACTGTGGAGCGCGCGCGGCGGGCAGGGACTGCTCGCGCTCGGCGAATGGCCGCGCGAGACTTTCGAGGACGCGGCGGCGGCGGACGAGATCAACTGGCTGATCGACGTGATCGCCTCGGTGCGCTCCGTGCGCTCGGAGATGAACGTGCCGGCGGCGGCGACGGTGCCGATGACGGTGAGCGGCGCGTCGGCCGAAACCGCCGGGCGCATCGCGACGCACGGGACGGTGCTGAAGCGCCTCGCCCGGCTGGAGACGCTCTCGACCGCCGAGCGCCCCGAGAAGGGCGCGGTGCAGATCGTCGTCGGCGAGGCGACCTACGCGCTGCCGCTCGCCGGGGTGATCGACTTCGCGGCGGAGAAGGCGCGCCTCGCGCGCGAACTCGACAAGACCGCGAAGGAGATCGGGAAGATCGACGCCAAGCTCGGCAACGCCCAGTTCGTCGCGAAAGCGCCGGAGGAAGTGGTCGAGGAACAGCGCGAACGGCGCGCGGAATTCGTTGCGCTGAAGGCCAAGACCGAGGCGGCCATCGCGCGACTTGGCTAGAGGCTCCGCGATTCCGGGGCGGCTGCGCTAAATCCGCCACAGGGCGGACTCGGCGGAGCGCATTGGTTTCAATGCGAATTCCCGGTGTTGTGTCGTTTCGGTTACAGCAATTCGGCCGGGGGACGCATAAGGTACCCGAGGATTGACCCCGGGTTGGGATCAAGGCTGACGACCGCGCCGCGGAGGCTTCCTCCGCGGCGCGTCGCTTTTTGGGGTCAGCGAAACGGCTTGCTGAGGTACGGCGAGCCCTTCAGCCCATAGCGCCACGGCTCGTCCACCGCCTTGCTGATGCCGACGCGCTTGCCGACCGCGAGCGGCGGCCTCTCGCTGCCGGCGCTGAGCGCGAACGGCGCGCGGTCGAGCGCCATCCCGTTCATCGCGACCGTGATGCCGAGCGCCTCGCAGAGCTTCCCCGGACCGGAGCAGAGCTGGCGGTCGTCTTCGACGCCGCGTCGGCCGCGCATGGTGGCGAGCCCCACCGTCGGCTGGAGCGCGCGGATGAGGACGGCGCTGGCGCTGCCTTCGGCCTCGCAGACGAAGTTTACGCACCAGTGGATGCCGTAGGATTTGTAGACGTAGACGTAGCCCGGTGGACCGAACATCACGGCGTTGCGTTCGGTCTTCCCACCGAAGCTGTGCGCCGCCGGGTCGGTGTGATGGTAGGCCTCGACCTCGACGATGATCCCGCCGACCCCGTCGACCAGCATGGTCACACCGATCAGCGCCGGGGCGACCTCGTGGACGCTGCGGTCGAAGAACTCGCGCGTGATCCGCGTGCCGGTCACGGGGCGGTCTGTTCCGGCAGCCGCCGGCCGATGACTTCGGCGCCATCGCTCGGGCGAAGCGTAAGGAAGCCGGGGATCGACAGGAGCGGGATCGCGGCGACGAGCAGGAAAACCAGATGGAAATGCTCCGGCATGAGCGGTGAGGTTCCGCCGGCGGCGAAGGCAAGGAAGATCGCCGCCGCCGAGACGCCGAGGCTGACGCTGAGCTGCTGCAGCGCGGAGCCGAGGCTGGTCGCGCGGCTGAGCTGGCGGGAGGGAACGTCGGCGTAGGTGAGCATGTTGCTCGTCATGAACTGCGTGCTTCGTGTCAATCCGAAGACAAAGACGAGAGCGATGATCATCCATTGCGGCGTCGCCGCATCGAGCAGGGCGAACCCGGCGATGACGAGCGATCCTGCGACCGCGCTGCCGATCAGCGTCGCCCGGAAGCCGAAGCGGCGGAGCAGGTGAACCGCCACCGCGCGCACGGGAGCAGCGGAGAAGGCGCTGACGCAGGTGAGGGCGCCCGAGACGATCGGCGTCAGGCCAAAGCCGAGCTGGAGCAGCAACGGCAGCAGGAACGGCATCGCGTTGAAGCCAACCCGTGCCACGCCGCCGGCGAGCGAGCCGACGCTGAAGGCACGGTCGCGGAAAAGCGTGACATCGACCGAGGGCGACCTGAGCCGGCGCGAGACCGCACCGAAGGCGGCGAGGAGCAGGATCGCCAGGCAGAAGACGGCCGTGACGACGATGCCGGGCGTGTCGCCGCGGCCGACGTTCTCGAGGCCGAACTGGAGGAGCGTGAGCCCGCTGCCGACCAGCAGGAAGCCGGTGAAGTCGAAGCCGGCGGCTTTGTCGCCCTCGACGTCGTCAACGAAGCGGAGCGCGGCGTACATGCCGAGAAGGCCGATCGGCACGTTGACGAAGAAGATCCAGCGCCAGGAGAGATACGTCGTGAGGACCCCGCCGACGACCGGGCCGAACAGCGGCCCGATGATCGCCGGGTAGGTCATGTAGGCCATTGCCGTGGCGAGCTTCCGGCGCGGGAAGCTGCGGATGAGGATGAGCCGGCCGACCGGGGTCATCATCGCGCCGCCGAGGCCCTGAAGCGCCCGTGTCGCGACGAGCATCTCGAAGCTCTGAGCTAGGCCGCAAAGGATCGAACCGAGAGTGAAGACGAAGAGCGACAGCGCGAAGATGCGGCGCGAGCCGAACCGGTCGGCGAGCCAGCCGCTCAGCGGAATGAACATCGCCAGCGCCAGGACGTAGGCGGTTACCGCGAGGTTCAGGCGGAGCGGCGTCGTGCCGAGGCTGTCCGCCATCGCCGGGATGGCGGTGACGATCACCGTCGCGTCGAGCTGCTCCATGAGGAACGCGACGGCGACGATGCCGGGGATGATGAAGCGGAGTTTCGGATTGCGCTCGGTGGCGAACGTTACCGGTTCCGGCGGGCGCTCGGACGGGGACATGAATAAGGGGATGCGCGGCCGCCCGGACGACGGCTCTTGTTCTGGAAGCGGGTGCCGGCAAATCCAAGCACCGACCGCCGGGCAGCGCAACCCGCCAGGCGCAGGCTGCGACGAAGACGGCAAAGCAAAAGGGCGCCCGCGAGGGCGCCCTTCGGCATTTCAGTGAGCGGTCCGGTCAGACCGAGTAGTACATCTCGAATTCGACCGGGTGCGGCGTCATCTCGAAGCGCGCCACATCTTCCATCTTCAGTTCGATGTAAGCGTCGATCATGTCGTCGCTGAACACGTCGCCCGCCTTCAGGAACTCGCGGTCCTTGTCGAGGTTGGCGAGCGCCTCGCGCAGCGACCCGCAGACGGTCGGGATACGCTTCAGTTCCTTCGGCGGCAGGTCGTAGAGGTTCTTGTCCATCGCCTCGCCGGGGTGGATCTTGTTCTTGATCCCGTCGATGCCGGCCATGAACATCGAGGCGAAGGCGAGGTAGGGGTTCGCGCCCGGATCGGGGAAGCGAACCTCGACGCGCTTGGCCTTCGGGTTGTTGGTGACCGGGATACGGCACGAGGCCGAGCGGTTACGCGACGAGTAGGCCAGCAGCACCGGCGCCTCGTAGCCCGGCACCAGCCGCTTGTAGGAGTTGGTGAGCGGGTTGGTGAAGCCGTTCAGCGCCTTGGCGTGCTTGATGATGCCGCCGATGTAGAACAGGCACTCTTCCGACAGGTCGGCGTAGAGCTTGCCGGCGAAGAGCGGCTTGCCGTTCTTCCAGATCGACTGGTGGACGTGCATGCCCGAGCCGTTATCGCCGTAGATCGGCTTCGGCATGAACGTCGCGGTCTTGCCGTAGGCGTTGGCGACGTTGTGGATGCAGTACTTATAGATCTGCATGTGGTCAGCCATGGTGACCAGCGGGCCGAACTTCACGCCGAGCTCATGCTGCGCCGACGCCACTTCGTGGTGGTGCTTCTCGACCTTCACGCCCATCGACGCCATCGAGGACAGCATTTCGGAGCGCATGTCCTGGAGCGAGTCCATCGGCGGGACGGGGAAGTAGCCGCCCTTCTTCGGGATGCGGTGGCCGAGGTTGCCGTTGTCGTATTCGGTGTCCGAATTGATCGGCAGCTCGACGTCGTCGATCTTGAAGCCGGTGTTGTAGGGCTGCGCCGAGAAACGGACGTCGTCGAAGACGAAGAATTCGGCTTCCGGGCCGAAGAAGACCGTGTCGCCGATCTTGGTCTGCTTGAGGTAGGCCTCGGCCTTCTTGGCGATCGAGCGCGGGTCGCGCGAGTAGGGCTCGTCGGTGAGCGGCTCGACGACGTCGCAAACGATCGACAGCGTCGTCTGGGCGTAGAACGGATCGACGGTCGCGGTGTTGGCGTCGAGCATCAGCTTCATGTCGGATTCGTTGATCGCCTTCCAGCCGGCGATCGACGAGCCGTCGAACATGATGCCTTCGGAGAAGGTCTCCTCCTCGATCTGGCTGACATCCATCGTGACGTGCTGCCACTTGCCGCGCGGGTCCGTGAAACGCAGGTCGACGTACTTGATGTCCTTGTCCTTGATCGTCTTAAGGACGTCCTTGGCGGTCGCCATCTTCGTATCTTTCCTTCTTCCGTGTGCCGCTAAAGTTGATCGCCGGCCGGGGGATTCCGGCCGGTCAGGCTAATATTCGAAGTTGCCGGTCTACGCGATCAGATCGCGTCCATGCCGCTCTCGCCGGTGCGGATGCGGACAGCCTCCTCGATGTTGGAGACGAAAATCTTGCCGTCGCCGATGCGGCCGGTCTGAGCGGCCTTGCGGATCGCGTCGACGGCGCGTTCCACCATGTCGTCGCCGAGCACCACCTCGACCTTCACCTTGGGCAGGAAATCGACGACGTATTCGGCGCCGCGATAGAGCTCGGTATGCCCCTTCTGGCGTCCGAACCCCTTCGCCTCGGTAACCGTGATCCCCTGCAGGCCGACTTCCTGGAGTGCTTCTTTCACTTCGTCGAGTTTGAACGGCTTGATGATCGCTTCGATCTTCTTCATTGCTCCGGCGTCTCCGAAAGCGGCGGCGACCGGGCTGCTGACCAGTCGGTCCGCGGAATTGCAGACTCCATGCCAGCCAGTCCCACGATGGAAAGCATCGGGACTTTGGGCTAGTTCGGGGCCGCGACCATGAGCATAGCTGGGCCGTCCGTCAATGATTGACCACGGAATGAGCATTTGACCAACAATTCATCAATCGGCGACGAGTGGGCCCGGCGCTTCGCCAATTTGATAGGCGGCGGCGAGGAGCCGGAAGACCGGACCGTCCGTACGGAAATCACCGAACTGCTGACGCCTGATGAGATGCGCGAGGCGGACAGCAGGTCGATCGCCTCCGGCACGCGCAGCTACCTGCTCATGGAGCGGGCCGGGGAGGCGGTGGCCGCAGCCGCCGGCCGCATGGCGCCGGTGGGCAGCCGGGTCGCGGTGCTGTGCGGGCCGGGCAATAATGGCGGCGACGGGTTCATCGCCGCGCGCCTCCTGTCGCTCGCGGGGTACCGGGTCACCGTCTTCCTCCACGGCAGGCGGGAGGCCCTCAAGGGCGATGCGAGCCTCGCCGCGCGCGCCTGGTCGGCGCAGATCGAAATGCCGAGGCGCGATTTCGCGGTCGGCTACGACCTCATCGTCGATGCGCTGTTCGGCGCCGGCCTCGACCGGCCGATCGAAGGCGAGGCGGCTACGCTGATCGACGGCGCCAACGAGAGCGGCGTTCCGATCCTTGCCGTCGATCTGCCGAGCGGGATCGACGGGCGGACAGGGGCGATCCTCGGGCGGACGATCATCGCCCGCGAGACGATCACCTTCTTCCGGCGGAAGCCGGGGCACGTTCTCCTGCCGGGCCGGCTGCTCTGCGGGCCGGTCACGGTCGCCGACATCGGCAACGATGTCGGCGCGCTTGCCGCCATTCGTCCCAAGGCGTTTCACAATCTGCCGTCGCTGTGGATGCCCTCCCTGCCGCATCCGCGAATCGACGGACACAAGTACGACCGCGGCCACGCGGTGATCGTCTCCGGTCCGGCGCATCGCACCGGCGCGGCGCGGCTGGCGGCTCGTGGCGCGCTTCGCGTCGGCGCCGGCCTCGTATCGCTGGCGTCGCCACCGGACGCGCTGGCGGTGAACGCAGCGCACCTGACGGCGGTGATGCTGCTCCGCATGGACGGCGCCGACGGACTGACGGAAATCCTTGCCGACGAGCGCCACAACGCCGTCGTCCTCGGACCGGCGCTCGGCATCGGCCAGCCGGCAAGCGACCTCGTCCATGCGGCGCTTGCCTCCAATGCGGGCGCGGTTCTCGACGCGGATGCGCTGACGACCTTCGCGGGCGATCCCGAGCCGCTCTTCACGATGATCCGCCGGCGCCGGGCGCCGACCGTGATGACCCCGCACGAGGGGGAATTCGGCCGGCTCTTTCCGGACCTGGTCAGCCTGCCGTCCAAGCTCGACCGTGCGCGGGAGGCAGCGGCGCGCTCGGGCGCCAACGTCGTCCTCAAAGGGCCGGACACGGTAGTCGCGCAGGCCGATGGCTATGCCGCGATCGCGGACAACGCGCCCGCCGATCTCGCGACCGCCGGGGCAGGGGACGTGCTCGCCGGTTTCATCGGGGGACTCCTCGCGCAGGGCATGCGTCCGTTCCACGCCATGGCGGCGGGCGTGTGGCTGCACGGCGCGGCGGGGAAGGCGGTGGGCAGAGGCCTGATTTCCGAAGACCTTCCCGACGCGCTGCCGACGGTGTTTACCCAGATCGGAGCTTAGCCGGCCGCGGATAGCCGCGTGGCGGCGGACTTGCGGCGTAGCGGCACGCCGTCCTTTTCCTGTTCCGTTTCAGGACGGCGCCCGCTTCCGGAGCTCCGCATGTCCGCCCTCGTCGTCATTGCCGCCGTCCTTGTCTTCGGCGTCGTCCTCGCCCTCGGCATCGTCCGCCTTCCCGGCGTGCCGTCGGAACTGAACGGCTATCCGACGCCGATGATCGCCTTCGCGGTGGTCGCAGCACTCGGCATTCTCATCGCCGGGACCGCCTGATTTTCCGTCCGCCTTTTCCCTTTGATCGCCGGAATCCCGGTGATATAGAGGCGCGCCTTCCACGGGCCCCGCGCCGGCCGGGCGGGCGTGGCGGAACTGGTAGACGCGCGGGATTTAGGTTCCCGTGACGAAAGTCGTGGGGGTTCAAGTCCCTCCGCCCGCACCAAGCCGGTCGATCAATTTCCTCGCTGCCTGCGGCTGACGGCACGCGTCAGACGTGGTGGACGACAGAGAAGAGACGGAACAGAAAAATGCAGGTGACCGAAACGCTCTCCGATGGCCTCAAGCGCGAATTCAAGGTCGTGGTCCCCGCCGCCGAGCTCGACACGCGGCTGCTGACCCGCCTCGATACGCTTCAGAACGAGGTCCGCATCAAGGGCTTTCGTCCCGGCAAGGTGCCGGTCAACCACCTCCGCCGCCTCTTCGGCAAATCGGCGATGGCCGAGATCGTCCAGACGGTGGTCAACGAGGTGGCGCGCGACACGCTGACGGAGCGCGGCGAGCGCGCCGCGATGCAGCCCGACTTCAAGCTGCCCGAGGACGAGAAGGAAGCCGACAAGGTTCTCGCCGGTCAGGCGGACCTCACCTACACGATGACATACGAAATCCTGCCCAAGGTCGAACTGCAGGATTTCAAGAGCCTTGCCGTCGAGCGGCTTACGGCCAACACGACCGACGAAGAGGTCGAGGCCGAGGTCAACCGGCTCGCCGACAACCAGCGTTCCTTCACCGCCAAGGAGGGCAAGGCCGAGAAGGGTGACCGGGTCACGGTTTCCTACCTCGGCAAGATCGACGGTACGCCCTTCGACGGCGGGACCGACGAGAACGCGGTGCTTCGCCTCGGCACCAGCCAGCTGATCCCCGGCTTCGCCGAGCAGATCGAAGGCATGGCGGCGGGCGAGGAAAAGACGATCAACGTCACTTTCCCGGAGAATTACGGCGCCAAGAACCTCGCCGGCAAGGCGGCCACCTTCGACATCAAGGTCAAGGAAGTCGCGGCACCGGATGAACTGAAGGTCGATGACGAACTGGCCAAGCGGGTGGGCCTCGAATCGCTCGACAAGCTGCGCCAGGCGATCCGCCAGCAGATGCAGAATTCGCTGATCGCGTTGTCGCGCACGCACCTCAAGCGCCACCTCCTCGACCAGCTCGACGAGATGCACAAGATCGATCTGCCGAAGGGCATGGTCGACCAGGAGTTCGACAACATCTGGAACCAGGTCACGGGCGAACTCAGCCAGGCCGGCCGAACCTTCGAATCCGAGGGGACGACGGAGGAAGAGGCGCGCAACGATTACCGGAAGATCGCCGAGCGCCGCGTCCGCCTCGGCCTGGTCCTCTCCGAGATCGGCGAGAAGAACAAGATCACCGTCACCGACGAAGAGGCGCAGCGCGGCCTCACCGCCACGATCCGCCAGTTCCCGGGCCGCGAGCGCGAGCTGATCGAATACTACCGCAAGAACCCCGAAGCACTGGCGAGCGTCCGCGCGCCGATCTTCGAGGAGAAGGTCGTCGACCATATCCTCGAACTGGCCAAGGTCTCCGAGCGCGCCGTATCGCGCGCCGAACTCGAGAAGGCGGCGTCCGAGCCCGACAACGCGTAGTTCCCGGCCGGCCGTTTCCCATCCGGAGCGACGGCCCCTTTCGCAGGGCGAGTCCGTACCATATCTATGCCGGCACCCGGGGATTCGCGGGCGGCGATCCCCTTTGAGCCTGCCCTCCACCGCCCGGCATTTCCGGCGCCAAGGACCCCCGATGAGAGATCCTGTCCAGACCTACATGCAGACCCTCGTGCCGATGGTGGTCGAGCAGACCAACCGCGGCGAGCGCGCCTACGACATCTATTCGCGGCTGCTCAAGGAGCGGATCATCTTCGTCACCGGTCCGGTCGAGGACCACATGGCGGCGCTGGTCACCGCGCAGCTTCTCTTTCTCGAGTCCGAGAACCCGAAGAAAGAGATCGCGATGTACATCAACTCGCCGGGCGGCGTGGTGACGTCGGGCCTCGCGATCTACGACACGATGCAGTTCATCCGCCCGCCGGTCTCGACGCTCTGCGTCGGCCTCGCCGCGTCGATGGGGTCGCTCCTGTTGACGGCGGGCGCCAAGGACATGCGCTTTGCCTTGCCGAACGCGCGGATTCTTCTCCACCAGCCATCGGGCGGCTTCCAGGGTCAGGCCTCGGACATCGAACGTCACGCCGAAGACATCATCAAGATGAAGCGGCGGCTGAACGAAATCTACGTCAAGCACACCGGCCAAGAGTACCACACGATCGAAAAGACGCTCGACCGCGACTACTTCCTTACCGCCGAGGAGTCGATGAAGTTCGGCCTGATCGACAAGGTATTGACGACTCGCGTCGAAACCGACACGCCAGAAAAGGCGGGCTGAGGCGCGGGAAATACACAAGCGTGTGACAGGATTTATCCCGCCGCGGCGTTAAGTATCTCTTGAACAAATCGCGGCTAGCATGATTGGATTGCTTCGCGGCGATTGCACCGACGAGGCGGCACGCTAAGGTCGGTCCGGGCATGGCCGAGTCTGGCCATTCTCCCGGCAACATGCGGTCGTAACCGACGGCCGCGGGACAGGATCGATGAGCAAGGTCAGTAGCGGCGACTCCAAGAACACCCTCTATTGTTCATTCTGCGGCAAGAGCCAGCACGAAGTTCGCAAGCTGATCGCCGGTCCCACGGTTTTCATCTGCGACGAATGCGTCGAACTGTGCATGGACATCATTCGCGAGGAGAACAAGTCCTCGCTGGTGAAGTCGCGGGACGGCGTTCCGACGCCGACCGAAATCTGCAACGTCCTCGACGACTACGTGATCGGTCAGCGGCACGCCAAGCGCGTCCTCTCGGTCGCGGTCCATAACCACTACAAGCGCCTGAACCACGCCGCGAAGAACAACGACGTGGAGCTGGCCAAGTCGAACATCCTGCTGATCGGCCCGACCGGTTGCGGCAAGACGCTGCTCGCGCAGACGCTCGCCCGCATCCTCGACGTGCCCTTCACGATGGCCGACGCGACGACGCTCACCGAAGCCGGCTATGTCGGCGAGGACGTCGAGAACATCATCCTCAAGCTGCTCCAGGCCGCCGACTACAATGTCGAGCGGGCCCAGCGCGGCATCGTCTATATCGACGAGGTCGACAAGATCAGCCGGAAGTCCGACAACCCGTCGATCACCCGTGACGTGTCGGGCGAGGGCGTCCAGCAGGCGCTCCTGAAGATCATGGAAGGCACCGTCGCCTCCGTGCCTCCGCAGGGCGGCCGCAAGCACCCGCAGCAGGAATTCCTGCAGGTCGACACGACGAACATCCTGTTCATCTGCGGCGGCGCCTTCTCGGGCCTCGAGAAGATCATCTCGGATCGCGGCCGGAAGACCTCGATCGGCTTCGGCGCCAGCGTTCAGGCGCCCGAAGATCGCCGGACCGGCGCGCTGCTCCGCGAAGTCGAGCCGGAAGACCTCCTGAAGTTCGGCCTCATTCCGGAATTCGTCGGCCGCCTGCCGGTGCTTGCCACGCTCGAGGACCTCGACGAGGACGCGCTGGTCAAGATTCTGGTCGAGCCGAAGAACGCGCTGGTCAAGCAGTACCAGCGGCTCTTCGACATGGAGAATGTCGAGCTGACGCTCCACCCCGACTCGCTCGCCTCGATCGCCAAGCGCGCCATCGAGCGGAAGACCGGCGCCCGTGGCCTCCGCTCGATCATGGAAGCGATCCTCCTCGAGACGATGTTCGACCTGCCGGGCCTCGACGGCGTGCAGGAAGTCGTGATTTCCCCCGACGTCGTCGAGGGCAAGTCGCGGCCGCTCTACATCTATTCGGACCGCCGCGAGGAAGTCAGTTCAAGCGCCTGACCGGTGCGCAGGGGATTTGGCGAAGGGCGGCATCCGGACCGGATTGCCGCCCTTGTCTTTTCCGGCGGAAACCGCGGAGTGCATTGTGCGGGCCGGTATCTTCCGCTTGCCTTGACACCCCGGCACCCGAACGCCACCTATTGCGTCGAGGTTGGGCGAAACTGCGCTGATTCATCAAGGGATAGCGCGATCTTGCCCGACGCTTAAGGCACCGCCGGGGCGCGTCCCATCCTCCCACCGCGCATCCCGGCCAGAGAGAAAGAAATCCTGAAAATGGCCCACGAAGAACCAGGCTCGATCGGATTGCCGGCAGGGGACGACGTGTTCCCGGTCCTGCCGCTCCGCGACATCGTGGTTTTCCCGCACATGATCGTGCCGCTTTTTGTGGGGCGCGAGAAGTCGATCCGCGCGCTGGAAGAGGTCATGCGCGCCGACAAGCAGATTCTGCTCGCGACCCAGCAGAACCCGAGCGAGGACGACCCGAACCCCGAGACGATCTTCTCGGTCGGCACGCTGGCGCAGGTGCTCCAGCTCCTCAAGCTGCCCGACGGCACGGTGAAGGTGCTGGTCGAGGGCGCCGCGCGCGCCGAGATCGTGCGCTACACCGACAACCAGTCGTACTACGAAGCGCATGCCCGGAAGATGTCGGACGCCGTCGGCGACCAGGTCGAGGTCGAGGCGCTCGCGCGTTCCGTCGTCTCCGAGTTCGAGAACTACGTGAAGCTGAACAAGAAGATCTCGCCCGAGGTCGTCGGTTCGGTCACGCAGCTCGACGACTATTCCAAGGTCGCGGACACGGTCGCCTCGCACCTCGCCATCAAGATTCCGGAGAAGCAGGCGATCCTCGCGCTGCCGACGGTGGTCGAGCGGCTCGAACGCGTGCTCGGCATGATGGAGAGCGAAATCTCCGTCCTGCAGGTGGAGAAGCGCATCCGCTCGCGCGTCAAGCGCCAGATGGAGAAGACGCAGCGCGAGTACTACCTCAACGAGCAGATGAAGGCGATCCAGAAGGAGCTTGGCGACTCGGAGGACGGCAAGGACGAACTGGCCGAACTCGAGGAGCGGATCGCGAAGACCAAGTTCTCCAAGGAGGCCCGCGAGAAGGCCCAGGCGGAGCTTAAGAAGCTGCGCTCGATGAGCCCGATGTCGGCCGAGGCGACGGTGGTGCGCAACTACCTCGACTGGCTGCTCGGCATTCCGTGGGGCAAGAAGTCGAAGGTCAAGAACGACCTCAAGTTCGCGCAGGAGGTCCTCGACGCGGATCACTTCGGCCTCGAAAAGGTCAAGGACCGCATCGTCGAATACCTCGCCGTCCAGAGCCGTGCGAACAAGCTGAAGGGGCCGATCCTTTGCCTCGTCGGACCGCCCGGCGTCGGCAAGACCTCGCTCGGCAAGTCGATCGCGCGCGCCACCGGCCGCGAGTTCGTCCGCATGTCGCTCGGCGGTGTGCGTGACGAGGCGGAAATCCGGGGCCACCGGCGGACCTACATCGGTTCGATGCCCGGCAAGGTGATCCAGTCGATGCGGAAGGCGAAGAAGACCAATCCGCTCTTCCTCCTCGACGAGATCGACAAGATCGGCATGGACTTCCGCGGCGACCCGTCGTCGGCGCTCCTTGAAGTGCTCGACCCCGAGCAGAACTCGGCGTTCAACGACCACTACCTCGAGGTCGACTACGACCTGTCGAACGTGCTGTTCATCACCACGGCGAACACGCTGAACATTCCGGCGCCGCTGATGGACCGCATGGAGATCATCCGTCTCGCCGGCTACACGGAAGACGAGAAGATCGAGATTTCCCGGCGCCACCTGATCCCGAAGATCCTCGGGGAACATGGGCTGGCGGAGAAGGAATTCTCGCTGGACGACGAGGCCCTGAAGCAGATCATCCGGCGCTACACGCGCGAGGCCGGCGTCCGTAATCTCGAGCGCGAGCTCGCGACGGTCGCCCGGAAGAGCGTGAAGGAGCTGATGCTTTCCAAGAAGAAGGCGATGAAGGTCACGCTGAAGAACCTCGAAGACTTCCTCGGCGTGCCGCGCTTCCGGTACGGCGAGGCGGAGCTCGAGGACCTGATCGGCGTGGTCACGGGCCTGGCGTGGACCGAGGTGGGGGGCGAGCTGCTCACCATCGAAGGCGTGATGATGCCGGGCAAGGGCCGCATGACGGTCACCGGCAACCTGCGCGACGTGATGAAGGAGTCGATCTCGGCTGCGGCATCCTACGTTCGCAGCCGGGCGATCGACTTCGGCGTCGAGCCGCCGCTCTTCGACAAGCGGGACATCCACGTGCACGTGCCGGAAGGCGCGACGCCGAAGGACGGACCGTCGGCGGGCGTCGCGATGGGAACGGCGATCGTGTCGATCATGACGGGCATCCCGGTCCGCCGCGAGATCGCCATGACCGGCGAGATCACGCTCCGCGGCCGTGTGCTGCCGATCGGCGGCCTGAAGGAGAAGCTGCTCGCGGCGCTGCGCGGCGGCATCAAGAAGGTGCTGATCCCGGCCGACAACGCCAAGGACCTCGCGGATATCCCGGAGAACGTGAAGAGCGGCCTTGAGATCGTTCCGGTCGCGCGGATGGAGGAAGTGCTGAAGCACGCGCTCGTCCGCCAGCCGGTCGCGATCGAATGGGACGAAACCAAGCTTCCGGCGCCGGTCGCGGCCGACGAAGAAGTCGCAGGCGTGCCGACTGCCCACTAAGGCATTGATATAACACCGAAATCGACGCCCGCCCAACGGCGGGCGTCGTCTTTTTCAGCGGTGGGAAATTCGTTCAAAATCGCGGGATTCCGCCGTTTTCTCTTGCCAGCGTGGGCTTTTGGCGGGAGTGTCCGCCCGCGCGGCTGAAAGCCAGCGATTCGTTGGGTTTCTGCCGGTATCACGAAAAGGGATTTCCACCATGAACAAGAACGACCTCATCGCGGCAGTCGCCGAGGCGACGGGAATGTCCAAGGCGGGCGCCGGCCAGGCAGTCGACGCGACGTTCGACGCCATCACCGCAAGCCTCAAGTCCGGCACCGAGGTGAAGATCATCGGCTTCGGCAATTTCGCGGTCGCCAAGCGCGCCGCCAGCATGGGCCGCAACCCGCGGACCGGCGAAGCGATCAAGATCGCCGCCTCCAAGACGCCGAAGTTCAAGGCCGGCAAGGGCCTGAAGGACGCCGTCAACCGCTAGGACGTCAGCGCCGGATTTCGAAGCAGCCCCGCGGCGACGCGGGGCTTCTCTTTTGTGGGGCAGGGCAGCACGGCTTGCGCCGATGGCGGGTGCCGCTTACACCCAAGCCGCCAGGGGCAGGGCGGTTAGCTCAGTTGGTAGAGCGCCACGTTTACACCGTGGATGTCGGGGGTTCGAGTCCCTCACCGCCCACCAGGCCGCCCGTCTTTTCCCGCCTCGTCGGGCTCCCGGAGTCGGCATGGCCGTTGACTTGCCGGCCCGCCTCCCTTAACTCACGCGGGCGCCCGCGGGGGCGTAGCTCAGTTGGTTAGAGCGTCGGCCTGTCACGCCGAAGGTCGCGGGTTCGAGCCCCGTCGCTCCCGCCACTTCCCTCCCATTCCCGGCGCCTAGCGCGCGATGATCGCGTTCCGCAGCCCGATCGGATTTCCGATGCGGTTGAGCCGCTCGATGCCGACGCCGGTCCCGCGAATGTGGATCGAGCCGTAGCCGAGCACGCGGCCGACCAGCGACTGATTGACGATCACCGACTCGACCTTCTCCATGTTCATCTCGGACGTGTGGCGGCGGATGAAGCCGGTCTTGTAGATGACGCGGAGGTTGGTGACCGCGATCTCGGTGATCCACTGGTCGAACCACTCCTTGGCCGCGAGGACGAACGAAAGGACGAGAAAGATCGCGGCGACGATGAGGAGGAGGTTGCGATAGTCGGGCATTGCCGTGCTGACCAGCCCGAACAGCACCGCGAGCAGGAAGAGCCCTATCGCGCCGGCGTAGATCACCCAATGCAGCTTGCCGATGGCGATGACCCGCTCGCCGGGCTGAAGAACCGTCTGCACGTAGCTCATTCGCCGCCCCGCCTGTCATCGCAAGCCAACTCGCGAGACTAGGGCCGCATGACCCCTCCCGCAACCGACGGAGGCCTCGCCTTTGCGGCGCGACATGCTAGGACGGACCATCTCCTGGACGAGGCGAAACGATGGACTCAACAGATATCTTCGCGATTGCCGTCGTGCTCACCATCACGGGCACGCTTCTCGCGGTCATCCTCGGCATTCTCTGGTGGCTTGGCGCACGGCGGACCGCGCTCGGCGAGCGGCTGATCGCGACCAACGGCACGCTTCACGAGATCGCCCTGGAAGAGCGGCAGGGAAACCGGGGCAGCCGCTACTGGACCATCCGGACGAAGTACGATTACCAGGCCGGCGGGGCGCTGCTGCAGGGCACGCGCGCGGCCCTGGAGTTCAACAGTTTCACCAACCAGAACAAGGCGTTGCAGGTGATCGGCGACCGCCGTCCCGGCCAGAAAGTGACCGTCTGGTACGACCCGCAGAAGCCGAAGGTCGCGGTCCTCAACAAGACGCCGCCGGCCAACATCCGCCTCTACCGGACGCTCGCCCTGATCGGCATCCTGGTGACGATCCTCGGGGTCGTCGGAATCGCGACCTACGCGCCCGTCGTCGCCAACGGGTGAGGGTGGGCAGAGGATTCCGCGGCTCAGTCCTCGGCGGCAAATCCGCCATCGTCGTCGACTTGCCGAAGCTGATGCCGACGTGGACGGCGAGAGGGTGGTGAGCGCGACCAAAAGCGCAGGCGAGAAGCCTGCTGCGACCCGAACGCATGCGACCTCGCCACGAGGCAGCCAACAGCCGTCAATTCCCGCGACAGTCCGGCTCTTTCCGTTACACAGGAGGCGTGCGATGGAGCCACCTGCAACGCTTTCGGCGACCTTCGAAAGGAGGAGAGAACCGGTCCCAGGAAAGGCCCGTCCTTTTGCCTTGCGACTCCGGTTTCGGTCGGCTAAGCCTCGCGCTGAAATGCCTTCCTAGAAGTGTTGCAAACCGCGGCGATCTGCTAATCAACCAAGCGCCTTGCCGTAGCGCTGCAGCGCAATAAGACTAGGGTCAGGTAAACCGGCGATCCGCTCATTTTCGCGGGTCGGAGGGATGTGATGCGAGAACTTCTCGGCCAGTACCTGCCCGTTGTCATTTTCATGGGCGTGGCAGGCCTCATTGGCCTGGCGCTGCTCGTGGCGCCTTTCATCGTCGCCTACAAGAATCCGACACCCGAGAAGCTCTCCGCCTACGAATGCGGGTTCAACGCGTTCGACGACGCGCGCATGAAATTCGACGTGCGCTTCTACCTGGTCTCGATCCTCTTCATCATCTTCGATCTCGAAGTCGCGTTCCTGTTCCCGTGGGTCCTGTCGTTCAACGCGATCGGCTGGTTCGGCTTCTGGTCGGTGCTGATCTTCCTCGGCGTGCTCACCGTCGGCTTTGTCTATGAATGGCGGAAGGGAGCGCTCGAATGGGATTGATCGTTCCGGCCGGGCAGGGCGTTGCGGCCGACCCCGACGCCCAGAAGGACCCCTTCTTCCTCGAGGTGAACAACGAGCTCGCCGACAAGGGCTTCCTCGTCACGGCCACCGACGACCTGATCACCTGGGCGCGCACCGGCTCGCTGATGTGGATGACGTTCGGTCTCGCCTGCTGCGCGGTCGAGGGGCTGATGCAGGCGTCGGGCCCGCGCTATGACCTCGAGCGCTTCGGGGTGGCGCCGCGTGCATCGCCGCGGCAGGCGGACGTGATGATCGTCGCCGGTACGCTCACCAACAAGATGGCCCCGGCGCTCCGCAAGGTCTACGACCAGATGCCGGAGCCGCGTTACGTGATCTCGATGGGATCGTGCGCCAACGGCGGCGGCTACTACCATTATTCGTATTCGGTCGTGCGCGGCTGCGACCGCATCGTGCCGGTCGACATCTATGTCCCGGGCTGCCCGCCGACCGCCGAAGCGCTCCTTTACGGCGTCCTGCTTCTGCAGAAGAAGATCCGCCGCACCGGCACGATCGAGCGGTAGGGCAGCTCGATGGCCGATCCCGCCGACATGATTGTGCCGCTCCTCCGCGAAATGCGCGCGGAAACCAAGAGCCGTTTCGATGACATGGGTTCCCGATTCGATGTTGTCGATCGCCGGCTGAAGGCGATCGAGGACACGCTGGGTTCCTACCGTCAGGCCCTCACGGCTGACAGTCTTCTCAGCAAACTCGTGACCGGTGAGTTTGAAGAGCGCATCGAGGCGCTCGAGAGGAAGGTCAAGGAGCTGGAGACGGAAAAGTGATCCATCTGGCGTTCCCGGAATAATCGATGGACGAGTCAGCGCTCCAGGGTCTCGGCGAGAGCATCGCATCGGCACAGTCCGAGGCGGTGACCGGCTGGTCCGTCGCCTATGGCGAACTCAACCTGCAGGTTGCTGCCGACCGTATCGTCGCGCTGGCGCAGTTCCTGCGTGACGACCCGCGCTTCGCCTTCGTCAATATCATCGACATCTGCGGCGTCGACTGGCCGTCGCGGGCGCAGCGCTTCGACGTCGTCTATCACCTGATGAGCCCGCGGCTGAACCGCCGCATCCGGCTGAAGCTGATGACCGACGAGGATACGCCGGTGCCGTCGCTAACCCCGGTCTTCCCGGGCGCCGACTGGTTCGAGCGCGAGGCATACGACCTCTACGGCATCGTCTTTACCGGCCACCCCGATCTTCGCCGGCTGCTGACCGACTACGGCTTCGACGGGCATCCGATGCGCAAGGACTTCCCGCTGACCGGCTTCGTCGAGGTGCGTTACGACGACGAGCGGAAGCGCGTGGTCTACGAGCCGGTGAAGCTCGCGCAGGAATTCCGCAACTTCGATTTCCTGTCGCCGTGGGAAGGGACGGAATACGTGCTGCCCGGCGATGAAAAGGCGAAAGTCTGAGCGAATAGAGATTAGCGAATAGCGAATAGTTGAGATGAGAGTTGAGCAATCCCTTTCAGTCTTATCGAGACCTGGTCGTCTGGCAGACGGCCATGGCGTTGGCGGAGGATTGCTATCGTCTCACCGGCGTCTTTCCGCGAGAGGAGATATTTGGGCTAACCTCGCAAATCAGGCGGGCAGCAACGTCGATCGCGGCAAATATTGCCGAGGGGCACGGCAGGGATGCTACGGGCTCGTTTGTTCAGTTCTTGAGGATCGCCCAAGGCTCGACCAAGGAGCTGGAAACGCACTTGCTGCTCTCACAACGCGTCGGAATCTCAACAAACGAGGCAATCGAGTCGTTACTCGCGCGTTGCGCCGAGGTGGGCAAGATGCTGCGGGCGCTCATTCGTTCGCTTCAGCAAAAGGACAGGTAGTGGAAGCGCCGGCTACTCGCTACTCACTACTCGCTACTCGCCATGGCTGAAACCGACGTCCGCAACTTCACCGTCAACTTCGGGCCGCAGCACCCGGCGGCGCACGGCGTGCTGCGCCTTGTGCTGGAGCTCGACGGCGAGGTGATCGACCGCGTCGATCCGCATATCGGCCTCCTGCACCGCGGCACCGAGAAGCTGATCGAGCACAAGACCTACCTGCAGGCGGTGCCGTATTTCGACCGGCTCGACTACGTCGCGCCGATGAACCAGGAGCATGCCTTCGCGCTTGCCGTGGAGAAGCTTCTCGGGATCACGGTGCCGCGCCGGGGCCAGCTCATCCGCGTGCTCTATTCGGAAATCGGCCGGCTGCTCAATCACATGCTCGGCGTTCCCGCGATGGCGCTCGACGTCGGCGCGCTGACGCCGCCGCTCTGGGGCTTCGAGGAACGCGAGAAGATGATGATCTTCTACGAGCGTGCCTCGGGCAGCCGGATGCACGCCGCCTATTTCCGGCCGGGCGGCGTCCACCAGGACCTGCCGCAGAAGCTGATCGACGACATCGAAGCGTTCTGCGATCCGTTCCTCGCCGTCGTCGAAGACCTCGACAGGCTGCTGACCGGCAACCGCATCTTCAAGCAGCGGAATGTCGATATCGGCGTGATCAGCCTCGAGGACGCGTGGAAGTGGGGATTCTCGGGCGTGATGGTCCGCGGATCGGGCGCCGCGTGGGACCTCCGCAAGGCGCAGCCCTACGAGTGCTATGCCGAACTCGACTTCGACATCCCGGTCGGCAAGAACGGCGACTGCTACGACCGCTATCTCATCCGCATGGAGGAGATGCGCCAGTCGATCCGGATCATGAAGCAGGTGATCCGGCTTCTGAACTCGCCGGAGGGGAAGGGGCCGGTCTCATCGACGGACGGCAAGATCGTTCCGCCTCGCCGCGGCGAGATGAAGCTGTCGATGGAAGCGCTGATCCATCACTTCAAGCTCTATACCGAGGGCTATCACGTACCCGCCGGCGAGGTGTATGCCGCGGTCGAGGCGCCGAAGGGCGAGTTCGGCGTCTACCTCGTCGCCGACGGCACCAACAAGCCTTACCGCTGCAAGATCCGCGCGCCGGGATTTGCGCACTTGCAGGCGATGGACTTCATGAGCAGGGGGCACATGCTCGCCGACATCACCGCGATCCTCGGATCGCTCGACATCGTGTTCGGGGAGGTCGACCGGTGAAGACGCTCTTCGCCGCCAGTCTGCTCGCGCTTGCTGCGCCGGCATTTGCCGCGGATGGGCCGACCGTGCAGAAGCTGCTGAGCGATGGCTACATGGTGGCCGGCGTGATGCCGAGCCCGGCCGGTCCCGGCATTCTCCTCGTCAAGGCCGACAGCCTCTACATGTGCTTCGTCGCCGAGACGCCGAAGTCCGCCGAGATCACCACCCAGTACTGCAAGGCGGTGAAGTAATGGCCGTCCGCCGCCTAGCCGAGAAGCAGCCCGCAAGCTTCGCCTTCACGCCGGAGAACCTGGCCTGGGCGAAGCGCGAGATGGCGAAGTATCCGCCCGGCCGCCAGGCATCGGCGGTGATCCCGCTTCTCTGGAAGGCGCAGGAGCAGGAAGGCTGGGTGAGCGAGCCGGCGATCCGGGTCGTCTCCGAGCTGCTCGAAATGCCGCTCATCCGCGTGCTCGAAAACGCGACCTTCTACACGATGTTCCACCTCGAGCCGGTGGGTAAGCTCGCGCACATCCAGGTCTGCGGCACGACGCCCTGCTGGCTGCGCGGCTCCGACGCGCTGAAGGAAGTCTGCCAGCACAAGATCCACCACGACCAGCACCACGTTTCCGCCGACGGCAACTTCTCGTGGGAAGAGGTCGAGTGCCTCGGCGCCTGCGTGAACGCGCCGCTGGTTCAGGTGAACGCCGATACCTACGAAGACCTGACGCGCGAGAGCTTCGTCGAACTTCTCAACGTATTTGCCGTGGGCAAGAAGCCGAAGCCTGGCAGCCAGATCGGGCGCCAGAATTCGGCTCCGCTTGGCGGCCCGACGACGCTGATCGACGAGGCGATCTACCGCCCGCGCCCGCCGGCGGTTCCGGGCGGCGCGCCGACCCTGACCGATGGCGACGCAAAGAAGGCGACCGAGGGCGCGAGCCAGCGTGAAGCGCCGGCGCCGAAAGCTCCGCTCGCCGCCAATCCCGAAGACAAGAAGCCCGACCCGGTCTCGAAAGCCTGACCATGCTCGCCGACAAAGACCGCATCTTCCGCAATCTCTACGGGCGCCACGACTGGGGCCTGAAAGGCGCCATGGCGCGCGGCGGCTGGGACGGCACCAAGGCGATCATCGAGAAGGGCCGCGACTGGATCATCAACGAGATGAAGGCGTCGGGCCTGCGCGGCCGCGGCGGCGCCGGTTTCCCGACCGGCATGAAGTGGTCCTTCATGCCGAAGGAGTCGAAGGACGGGCGTCCGTCGTACCTCGTCGTCAACGCCGACGAGTCGGAGCCGGGCACCTGCAAGGACCGCGAGATTCTGCGGCACGATCCGCACACGCTCGTCGAGGGCTGCCTCATCGCCGGTTTCGCGATGGGCGCTCATACGGCTTTCATTTACGTGCGCGGCGAGTTCATCCGCGAGCGCGAACGCCTGCAGGCCGCCGTCGACCAGGCGCGCGAGGCGGGGCTCATCGGTACGAACAACAAGAACGGCTGGGACTTCGAGATCGTCGTTCATCACGGCGCCGGCGCCTACATCTGTGGTGAGGAGACCGGCCTTCTAGAGAGCCTCGAGGGCAAGAAGGGCCTGCCGCGCCTGAAGCCGCCGTTCCCGGCGGCGATGGGCCTCTACGGCTGCCCGACCACGGTCAACAATGTCGAGTCGATCGCCGTCGCGCCGGAAATCCTGCGCCGCGGCGCGGCGTGGTTCTCCGGCTTCGGCCGGCCGAACAATGTCGGCACCAAGCTCTTCTGCATATCCGGCCATGTCGAGCGCCCGTGCACGGTCGAAGAAGAGATGGGCATCACGCTCCGCGAGCTGATCGAGAAGCATGCCGGCGGCGTCCGCGGCGGGTGGGACAATCTGCTGGCGGTCATCCCCGGCGGCGCGTCGGTGCGCTGCCTGCCGGCTTCGCTCTGCAACGACCTGGTGATGGATTTTGACTCGCTGATGAAGCTGCGGTCCGGCCTCGGCACGGCGGCTGTCATCGTGATGGACAAGTCGACCGATATCATCAAGGCGATCGCCCGGCTTTCGTACTTCTACAAGCACGAGAGCTGCGGCCAGTGTACGCCGTGCCGCGAGGGCACCGGCTGGATGTGGCGGGTGATGGAGCGGATGGCCGAAGGCCGCGCCGAGAAGCGCGAGATCGACATGCTCCTGCAGGTCACCACGCAGATCGAGGGTCACACGATCTGCGCGCTCGGCGATGCCGCCGCCTGGCCGATCCAGGGCGTCATCGCGCACTTCCGTCCCGAGTTCGAGCGTCGGATCGACGCATATCAGGCGCGGATGAAACCGGACGTCGGGAAGCCGTTGATGGTCGAGGCGGCGGAGTAGGGCGATGGCGGAAGAGCTACGACAGCCGCACCAACGGATCGAAATCGATGCGCTCGACGTGTTCAGATCATACGCGGCTTTGCTCGGCTCTGGGCAAAGCATCGTCAGGAATGCCAACGAGCTGTCCTATCCGAAGCGCATCGTTAAGACAGTGCTGATGCACATGCTCCGGCTGGCCAACCAGCCTGAACGCAATGCGCTGGAGACCGCCTACGTCTGTTTGGCGGACTTTCAGGAACTAAGCGACAAGGAAGCCGCGGCCCTTCATGCGTGGGCCAAGATCGAACATCTGGGCGACCCAAACCATCTGAGCGATGAACAGCTCAAAGCGGCAGCTTTTGTGGTCGCCGAGATTGGCCCTTTGCTCAACTCGGTGAATGTTCGTGTCGCAGCAGAGGCTGAGGCCTTGGCTCACGATCTCAAGGCGTTGAACTGATGGCCAAGATCAAAGTTGACGGCATCGAGATCGACGTACCGGCGGAGTTCACGCTCCTGCAGGCGTGCGAGGCCGCGGGCGCCGAGATTCCGCGCTTCTGCTTCCACGAGCGCCTGTCGATCGCCGGCAATTGCCGCATGTGCCTGATCGAGGTGAAGGGCGGGCCGCCGAAGCCGCAGGCGAGCTGCGCCATGGGCGTCCGCGACCTGCGTCCGGGGCCGAACGGCGAGGCGCCGGAAATTTTCACCAAGACCAAGATGGTGAAGAAGGCGCGCGAAGGGGTGATGGAGTTCCTGCTCATCAATCACCCGCTCGACTGCCCGATCTGCGACCAGGGCGGCGAGTGCGACCTGCAGGACCAGGCAATGGCCTACGGCGTCGACGGCAGCCGCTTCCGCGAGAACAAGCGCGCCGTCGAGGACAAGTACATCGGCCCCCTCGTCAAGACGACGATGAACCGCTGCATCCATTGCACGCGCTGCGTCCGCTTCACGGCGGAAGTGGCGGGCGTGCCCGACCTCGGCGCCACCGGCCGCGGCGAGGACATGGAAATCACGACCTATCTCGAGCGCGCGATGGGCTCGGAGCTGCAGGGCAACGTCGTCGACCTCTGCCCGGTTGGCGCCTTGACCTCGAAGCCCTACGCCTTCCAGGCGCGGCCGTGGGAACTGGTCAAGACCGAGTCGATCGACGTCATGGACGCGCTCGGTTCGGCGATCCGCGTCGACGTGCGCGGGCGCGAAGTGCTCCGCATCCTGCCGCGCATCAACGAGGCCGTGAACGAGGAGTGGATTTCCGACAAGACGCGCCACGTTTGGGACGGGCTGCGCACGCAGCGGCTCGACCGTCCGTACATCCGGCGGGGCGGGCGGCTGGAGCCGGCGACGTGGGGCGAGGCGTTTGGCGTGATCGCCGAGAAGGTGCGTGCGGCGAGGCCCGAGCGCATCGGCGCGATCGCGGGCGACCTCGCTTCGGTCGAGGAGATGTTCGCGCTGAAGTCGCTGGTCGCGTCGCTCGGCTCGGCGAACATCGATTGCCGGCAGGACGGCGCCGCGCTTGATCCGGCCAAGGGCCGCGGCAGCTATATCTTCAACCCGGGCATTGCCGGCATCGACCGCGCCGACGCGATCCTGATCGTCGGTTCGAATCCGCGCCATGAGGCGCCGGTGCTCAACGCCCGCATCCGCCGCCGCTGGCGGCAGGGCGACCTCAAGGTCGGTCTTGTCGGCGAGCGCGTCGACCTGACTTACCCGCACGAATATCTCGGCGCCGGTCCGGCGACGCTCGGCGAACTGGCCGCAGGTGGAGGCGGCTTCGGGAAGTTGCTGGCGGAGGCCAAGCGCCCGCTGGTGATCGTCGGGCAGGGTGCGCTGACGCGCGCCGATGGCGCGGCGGTCCTGGCGCTGGCGGCAAAGCTCGCTGCCTCCGGGGCGCGTGACGAAGGCTGGAACGGCCTCGCGGTCCTCCACACGGCGGCGAGCCGCGTCGGCGGGCTCGACCTCGGCCTGGTCCCGGGCAACGGCGGCAAGAACGCCGCGGCGATGGCCGCTGCCGGCGGGAGCGACGTGCTTTTCCTCCTCGGAGCGGACGAGATCGAAGTCGCGCCGGGCGCGTTCGTCGTCTACCTCGGCACGCACGGCGACGCCGGCGCGCACCGCGCTGACGTGATCCTGCCGGGCGCGGCGTACACGGAGAAGACCGGCACCTACGTCAATACCGAGGGCCGGGTGCAGGTGGCGCAGCGCGCGGCATTCCCGCCGGGCGACGCACGCGAAGACTGGGCGATCCTGCGGGCGCTGTCCGATGTCCTCGGACACCGGCTGCCGTTCGACTCGCTGGCGGCGCTGCGGGCCGAGCTCTACCGCACGTACCCGCACTTCATGCGGGTGGGGCAGGTCGAGGCGGGCGCGGCCGACGCGATGGCGAAGCTCGCCCACGGTGATGCGCGCCCCGGCAGCGATCCGTTCCGGAACGCGATCGAAGATTTCTACCTGACCAATCCGATTGCGCGCGCTTCCGCCATCATGGCGGAGTGCTCGGCGGTCGCGCATGGTCGCGTCGCGACGGCGGCGGAGTAGGCCATGGATATCTTCTGGTCCGACTATCTCTGGCCGGCGATCATCATCATCGCGCAGAGCTTGCTTCTGCTTGTAACGCTGCTCATTTTCGTCGCCTACATCCTGCTCGCCGACCGCAAGATCTGGGCGGCGGTGCAGCTGCGGCGCGGGCCGAACGTGGTTGGACCTTTCGGACTCTTTCAGTCCTTCGCCGACCTCATCAAGTTCGTGCTCAAAGAGCCGATCATTCCGTCCGGCTCCAACAAGGGCGTGTTCCTGCTCGCCCCGCTGGTCACCGCGACGCTGGCGCTTTCGGCGTGGGCCGTGGTGCCGCTCAGCGCCGGCTGGGTGGTGGCCGACATCAATGTCGGCATCCTCTACATCTTCGCGATCTCGTCGCTCGGCGTCTACGGCATCATCATGGCCGGCTGGGCGTCGAACTCGAAATACGCCTTCCTCGGCGCGCTCCGCTCCGCCGCGCAGATGGTGTCGTACGAGGTCTCGATCGGCTTCGTCCTGATCACGGTCCTGCTCTGCGTCGGCTCGCTCAACCTCAGTGACATCGTCATCGCGCAGGCGGAGGGCGTCGGGACGCATTTCGGCCTCGTCAACAGCTTCCTCGACTGGCACTGGCTGCCGCTCCTGCCGATGTTCGTCATCTTCTTCGTCTCGGCGCTGGCGGAAACCAATCGCCCGCCTTTCGACCTGGTCGAGGCGGAGTCCGAACTGGTCGCCGGCTTCCATGTCGAATATTCCTCGACGCCGTTCCTCCTCTTCTTCCTCGGCGAGTATGTCTCCATCGTTCTGATGTGCGCGCTGGGGACGATCCTGTTCCTCGGCGGCTGGCTGCCGCCGGTCGCGGTGGCGCCTTTCACCTGGCTGCCCGGGATCGTGTGGTTCGTCCTGAAGGTGTCGTTCCTCTTTTTCATGTTCGCGATGGTCAAGGCGTTCGTCCCCCGCTATCGCTACGACCAGCTGATGCGGCTCGGCTGGAAGGTGTTCCTGCCGATCTCGCTGGCGATGGTGGTGATCGTCGCCGCCGTGCTGAAACTCACCGGCTGGGGAGGCGCGTAACGTGAAGCTCGACCGTTCCGCGCGCGCGCTGTTCCTCGGCGAGTTCGTCAGCGCCTTCTTCCTGACCATGCGCTATTTCTTCAAGCGCAAGGCGACGATCGACTACCCGTTCGAGAAGGGTCACGTCAGCCCGCGCTTCCGCGGCGAGCACGCGCTCCGCCGCTACCCGAACGGCGAAGAACGCTGCATCGCCTGCAAGCTCTGCGAGGCGATCTGCCCGGCGCAGGCGATCACCATCGAGGCCGGCCCGCGGCGGAACGACGGAACGCGGCGGACGACCCGCTACGACATCGACATGGTGAAGTGCATCTATTGCGGCTTCTGCCAGGAAGCCTGCCCGGTCGATGCCATCGTCGAGGGGCCGAACTTCGAGTTCGCGACCGAGACCCGCGAGGAGCTCTACTACGACAAGGCGAGGCTGCTCGCCAACGGCGACCGCTGGGAGCGCGAGCTGGCGCGTAACATCAAGCTGGACGCGCCCTACAGATGATCATTCCGTCGATCTTCTTCTATCTCTTTTCCGCGGTCCTCATCGGATCGGCGGCGATGGTGATCGGGTCGCGCAACCCGGTGCACTCGGTGCTGTTCCTGATCCTCGCGTTCTTCAACGCGGCCGGATTGTTCATGCTGCTCGGCGCCGAGTTCCTGGCGATGGTGCTGGTCATCGTCTACGTGGGCGCGGTGGCGGTGCTCTTCCTCTTCGTGGTGATGATGCTCGACGTCGATTTCGTCGAACTGCGGCAGGGGTTCCTCAACTACCTGCCGGTCGGCGGGCTGATCGGCATCGTGCTGCTCGCCGAACTGGTCATCGTGCTCGGCGGCTCGTTCTTCGCGCCGGACCTCGGCGCCACTCCGGTCGCGCCGGTCGGCGGCATGTCGAACACGGCGGCGCTCGGTGAACTGCTCTACACGCGCTATGCGTTCTACTTCCAGGCGGCGGGCTTCGTTCTCCTCGTCGCGATGATCGGCGCGATCGTGCTGACGCTCCGCCACAAGGAGAAGGCCAAGCGCCAGTCGATCGCCGAGCAGGTCGCGCGGAGCCCGGCCACCGCGGTCGAAGTCCGCAAGGTCGAAGCGGGGAGGGGCCTGCAATGACCGTCACCCTGTCGCATTACCTCACCGTTGCCGCGATCCTCTTCACGCTCGGCATTTTCGGCATCTTCATCAACCGCAAGAACGTCATCGTCATCCTGATGTCGGTCGAGCTGATCCTGCTCGCTGTGAACATCAACCTCGTCGCGTTCTCGTCTTTCCTCGGCGACCTGGTCGGCCAGGTCTTCGCGCTCCTGGTTCTGACCGTCGCCGCCTTTCCAGCACATTGGGATCCTAAGCTTAGAATTCCACGTGGACAAGTTGTCGCG
>JADMIO011875024.1_pt1 | contig 45964 bp, 41 predicted proteins | sample 8958161 | NCBI WGS metagenome assembly JADMIO01 (sample SAMN16585339, study PRJNA669376) | soil metagenome | isolation source: Crop rotation soil | place: USA: Cullars Rotation, Alabama | collected 2011
GGCCGCGACTTCAAGTCACGTGAATTCCAAGCTTCGGATCCCACTGTGCTGGAAAGTGAGAACATACACAATCCGCAAAGCGATAACAATACAGATAATACCAACAAAATAACTGACCACGTTACCAATAGCCAGTTATTGAATCTTGATCCAGCTTTAAAAATGCAGGGTTATGGTTTAAACCTTACAAAGGTTACAGACGCCAATGGTAAAAATCTGGATTATACCATCGTACAAACCATGATGCGTATTGATCTTTCTTCACCTTTAATGCCCGGTCAGCAATTTGTTTTTAAAATTGACTGGAATTATAAAATAAACAACAAAGCCGAAATAGGCGGCAGGGGTGGTTATGAGTATTTTCCGGAAGATGGAAACAATTTATATTCTATCACACAGTGGTATCCGCGTATGGCTGTGTACAGCGATTTTAAGGGATGGCAGCATGAGCAGTTTACGGGCGGTGCCGAGTTTGCGCTCACTTTTGGTGATTTTAAAGTGAATATCACTGCGCCGGCAGACCATGTGATCGCTGCAACCGGCGAATGTACCAACCTGAAACAAATGATTTCCCCCGCGCAATACAACCGCTGGACACAGGCACATTCGGCTACTGAGCCTGTTGAGATCGTACTGTTAGACGAGGCCAAAACAGCAGAAGGCCAGAAAAGCACTGCTACAAAAACCTGGGCATTTGAAGCTAAGAACGTAAGGGATTTCGCTTTTAACTCCTCCCGCAAATTTGTATGGGATGCGATGCAGATAGATATCAACGGTAAGAAAATAATGGCGCAAAGTTTTTATCCTAAAGAAGCATATACCTTATGGCATAAATATTCAACCAAAATTGTTGCGCATACTTTAAAAACATACAGTAAGCACACGATTACATATCCTTATCCCCAGGCAACTTCTGTTGAAGCTGCAAATGGTATGGAATACCCGATGCTTGCCATGAATTACGGCAGAACTGAAAAAGATGGCACGTACAGCGAGGCAACAAAATATGGAATGATTGGTGTTACCATTCATGAAGTGGGGCACAACTTCTTCCCGATGATCGTAAACAGCGATGAGCGTCATTGGTGGTGGATGGATGAAGGCTTAAACACTTTCTGCCAGTTCTTAACCGAACAGGAATTTGATAATAATTATCCTTCTACGAGAGGCCCGGCGCATCTTATAGCAAAATACATGCGCTTACCAAAAGACCAGCTTGAACCCATTATGACCAAAGGCGATGCGGTAGTAAGTGTTGGTTCCAATGCGTATGCAAAAGCCTCTACCGGTTTGAATATTTTAAGGGAAACGATCATGGGTCGTGAGTTGTTTGACTTTGCTTTCAAGGAATATGCTGAGCGCTGGGCTTTCAGGCATCCAACCCCTGCAGATCTTTTCCGAACATTAAGAGATGCCAGCGGTGTGGATATTGACTGGTTTATCCGCGGCTGGTTTTTCGGAACTGACCCTGTTGATATTTCTTTGGACAGCGTAAAATGGTATAAACTTGCTGATAACAATGCAAGTAGTTTCCAACAGCAAGCTTTCAGAACAATAGGCCAGGAAAGAAATCAGCTTGATTCAACTATAAAATTTGATACCGATAAGGATACTACGCTCCGCGATTTTTATTATTACAATCGTGGTGCAGATGCTATGATGAAGGCAAACGACCAGGCTTTGAAAGATACTGCTTCGCTTGACAAGCAAAACTTCGATATATGGAAAAACAAAAATTTCTATGAACTCACTTTCAGTAATGTTGGCGGCTTGATAATGCCTTTGATAATTGAATGGACATTTAAAGACGGTAGTAAAGAAGTGCAGCGTGTGCCTGTTACCATCTGGCGGTTAAATGAAAAGCAGGTAACCAAAGTATTTATAAAAGATAAGGAAGTAACAGGTGTAAGACTTGATCCTTATAAAGAAACCGCTGATATAAACGAAGAAAATCAAAACTGGCCGGTAAAGGAAATGCCTTCCAAATTCCAGTTGTTCAAAGCACAAAGTGGTGGTGCAAGAGGGCAAAGTACAGGCGGCAATGCCATGCAAAAGGAACAGAAAAAGAATTTATAAATTGGTGTAAATAACTATAAACTATAAGGCCGCTGTCATGCGGCTTTCTGGTTTACATGAAAAGAATTTTTGTTTTCAAATTTATGTTTACCCAACATTCAGCACTCGCTATTCACCAGATCATTAATCCGATTATTTTTGCGGCCTTATGCGAATTGCGGTAATTGAACATGCAGAAGGCGGCGACTACACAGAATATATCTTTTCAATAATAGAGGAGAAGGGTAAACTTCAGAATTATCAATTTAAAGCCTGGAGTAAGTCCGTTCCTGTATCGCAGCAGAAGATCGGTGATGACGCTGTTTTTTTTATCTCCATTGAAAACAGCTCAACATTTTTCTTAAACTGGTTTTACAGGGTAAAACTTCCATCCATATTAAATAAGATAAAAGCTGATGTGGTGATCGACCTGAATGGAATTGCTTCACCCAAGATAAAAATTCCCCAGTTTATTGCTGTAGGGCAAAGCTTTTTTAATAAGAATGTAAAGCAGCTAAAGAAAATAGAAAAGTTTGCTTTAGAGCATTTTGAGTCTTCGCAAAAAAGTGCGACAAAAACTCTGATCTATTCGGAGCAAAAAGAAGCAAACGAAAAGATCATTGCTAAAGAAAAACTGCAACCCATTCCATATACACCACCCGCTACATTTAAAACTTTTGAATGGCATGAGAAAATAATGGTAAAAGCACAGCACGCAGATAATAAAGAATATTTCATAGCTGTGATAGAAGATGAAGCGGTGAATGATTTTGTGTTGCTGTTGCAGGGATTTTCCAAATTCAAAAAATGGCAACAGAGCAGTATGCAGTTGCTGATCCTTCCCAAATATGAAGGTTTTAGCGGAGACATTACGGCAAAACATCAAACCTATAAATACCGCGATGACGTACAATTGTTAGATGGCATTGAAGAAAAAGAGATCGCGTCCGTGGTTGCATCTGCATCTGCTTTAGTTCATATAACAAGTACTTACCCGCAATTGTTTGTTTTATCTGTTGCCATGCAGTGCAGCCTGCCGGTTATTTCTTTTGAAGATGAAGATGTAAAAGAATATACAGGCGATGCAGCGCTGTTTTGTGTAGAAAGGTCAGCGGGCGCTCTGGGCGATGTTTTAATCCAGTTTTATAAAGACGAAAATCTACAGGCGCGATTAAAAGAAGCTGCAAAAAAGAAAGCCGAAAATCTGAACAGGACAGCATACCAGGATAAATTATGGGAACTGCTCAATATGCATAATATACAATAGCTTTAAGCAATTAAAATATTTATGGAAAATTCAACAATAACAATAAAGGTTAAGTTAGACGAAAATAAAATTCCGCAACAGATAGAATGGAATGCAATGGGTACCACCACAGAGCAAACGCAGCAGGCAAAAGCTTTTATGCTGTCACTTTGGGATGGTGCTGAAAAAACGGCTATGCGCATCGATCTGTGGACAAAAGAAATGATGGTGGATGAAATGGCGGATTTCTATTATCAAACATTAATCACTATGGCTGATACCTACAATCGTGCAACGCATCATGAGGAACTTACAAATGATATGAAGGAATTCGCCAAAGACTTTTACCAGAAATTCAGGGAAAAAATAATGAAGGAAAAATAGGGAGGTGGGGGAGACGGAAAGTCAGAAAGTCTGTAAGAAATATCTGGCTTAATCTTTCCGTCTTCAGAACTTAACTGACTTTCGGACCATAAAAACATAACTATGAATCTTGAACAGGAAGTAATGGCTGAAATGAAAGAAGCCATGAAATCAAAAAATGAAGCTGCTTTACGTGGCCTACGTGCAATAAAAGCAGAGATCATAAAAGCTAAAACAGAACCCGGCGCCAACGGGGAACTTACAGAAGAGGTTGCTGCCAAAATGCTGCAGAAAATGTTGAAGCAACGCAAAGATTCGCTTGATATTTTCCGTGCGCAAAGCCGCGATGATCTTGCAAAAAAAGAAGAAGAAGAAATTGCAGTAATAGAAAAGTTTATGCCTGCGCAAATGGGCGGGGAAGAATTAAAAGAAGTGCTTAAACAGATCATTGCCCAGGTCGGCGCTTCGTCACCGGCTGATATGGGTAAGGTAATGGGTGTTGCTACAAAACAGCTTGCAGGAAAGACAGATGGAAAAGCTATTTCTGCTGCTGTTAAAGAATTGCTATCAAATAAATAAACGCTGCAATCGTTATTTAAGCTTACCTCGTTATAATGATTATTTTAATTTATGATCTTTTAAAAAGCCCCTCACTCCGGAGGGGTTGGGGAGGCTTATATGGTAGTTGACATCATCTTACTTATACTCCTTGTGCTTGCCGTGATAAAGGGTATAAGCCGTGGTTTTATTGTAGCTGTATTTTCATTCTTCGCAATAATCATTGGTGTTGCCGCCGCTCTGAAATTATCTTACATAACAGCAAACTGGCTACAGCAATCATTCAATATTAATGGTAACTGGCTACCTATACTATCGTTTTTGTTGGTGTTTATCGGTGTGGTTTTATTGGTAAAATGGGTAGCAAACCTTATTCAGGGTGGTATTAATATCGTAATGCTGGGTTGGCTGAATAAACTTGGCGGCGTTGTTTTATATCTTCTTATTTACTTGTTTGTATACAGTATTATACTTTTCTATTTAACAAAAATGGAGATCTTAACACCCGAAACTATTGCCACTTCACGCACCTATAACCTTGTAGAACCCTTTGGCCCAAAAGCTGTAGATATGTTAGGCAGTATCATACCCGTATTCAAAAATATTTTTGAACAGCTTTCCGCTTTTTTTGAAACGATAGCCGGTAAGAATGCTTAACGTTATCTTATTATGCATTCTGTAAATGAATAATTAGTTACTTTAGCGTTGGTAGATGATGTTATAGTTTTGCAATACCCAATAATAAAAGCATGCAGTACGAAGTAAAAAAATCAGATAAGTTTAAATATATTGAAGAAGGCGAGGGTGAGCCGTTGATCTTATTGCATGGGTTATTCGGCGCTTTAAGCAATTTTCAATATCTTATTGAACACTTCAGGCAAACGCATAAGGTGATTGTTCCAATGCTTCCGATGTTTGAGCTTGATTTGTTGCACACTTCTGTTAGTGGTTTTGCTAAATACATCAATAAGTTTATTGAAAAGAAAGGTTACACCGATTATCATTTGCTAGGCAATTCTTTAGGTGGGCACATTGGTTTGGTACATATTCTGAAGCATCCTGAAAAAGCCAAATCGCTTATTTTAACCGGTAGTTCCGGTTTGTATGAAAGCGGTATGGGTGATTCTTATCCCCGCCGGGGCGATTATGATTATATAAAGAAAAAAACAGAACTTACCTTTTACGACCCTGCAACTGCAACCCCGGAGCTGATAGACGAAGTATACAAAATGTGTAATAACCGCCTTCAGCTAATACGCATATTGGCATTGGCCAAAAGTGCAATCAGGAATAATCTTGGTGAAGAGCTTGGGCAAATAAAACAACCTACTTTATTAGTTTGGGGCAACCAGGATACAGTAACACCACCGTTTGTTGCACACGAGTTTAACAAACTTATCCCCAACAGCGAATTGAAGTTTATTGATAAATGCGGCCATGCACCCATGATGGAGCAGCCTGCTGAATTCAACCGCATATTGGAAGAGTTTCTTACAAAAATTAAAGCCTCTGCTGCAACTTTGGCTTAATGTTTTGTGTCTTATTAAAAATCGGAAGGAATAATTAATGTTAGCATCGGAAGTCATACAATCATCATTGCCTGTTTTGCATTATACAGATACAGTAGAGGACGCCATAGATTTATTACAGCAAAACTATCTGGAACATCTCGCAGTATTGGATAATGATAATTATGAAGGGCTGTTAAGCATGGATGAGTTATTATCTGCCGAAAACACAGATGTTTTAAGCTCGCTTGCTGATAAACTCATACACATCAGCATTCCATACAATCAGCATTTTCTGTCTGCATTAAAATTAATGAACGAAGCTTCCGTTACCGCTTTGCCTGTCCTTTCCCAAAATAGGGAATACCTTGGCGTTGTAACACATGCAACTTTGATTCAAAACCTTGGTGTTTTTTTAAGTACCGATGTGCCGGGAGGAGTTTTTGTCATAGAAACAGAAAAACATCAATTCTCTATTGGTGAATTGTGCAGGCTAGTTGAAACAAACGATGCCTTTGTAACGCTGATCAACACTTATATTGAACATGTTTCCGGTCACCTCATCGTTACATTTAAAATAAACAAAACTGAAGTATCAGATATATTGGCGACTTTGCAACGCTACGAATACAATGTGCGTTATTACTTTGGCGAAGAATTGTTTGAAAACAGCCTGAAAGAGAATTTTGACAACCTTATGGCCTATCTCAACGTATAGTTAGCGGTACACATCTTGTTAAAAATTTTTAAGGTTAAATTCACCTTGATAGCTATAGCCTATTTTTACCGCTTTACTATCCATGATTTTCTGCAGATGAAGTTTTTGCATGTTTTTTTTATATCGGTTTTTGTTTTGGTATCCACGGTTTTAGCCAGCGCACAATCTGATTCATTGCAATATACCCAGCCCGTGCAAATTCGCGCCGATTCTACTGTAAGAGATTCAATCCCAGATACTTTGTTTGTTGCCAGCATATCTATCTATGGCAATAAAAAAACCAAATCCTTTATCATTGAAAGAGAGCTTCCCTTTAAACAGGGTGAGTATATTCCAACCAGCCAGATCCGGAAAAAGCTTGAGCTTGCTAAACAACAGCTCGTAAACACCAGTCTTTTTTTGGATGTTTCAGTGTATGTGGAAAACAATTACGGGCAATTTATTTTTATAACCGTTTTTGTTAAGGAGCGATGGTATATTTTACCGCTGCCTTATTTTAAATTCATTGACCCCAACTTTAATACCTGGTGGGTGACTTACGATCATACTTTTAAACGCACGAACTACGGTATTAAATTCTTACATAATAATATTTCCGGCAGAAACGACAAATTCACTGCCTGGCTGATTACCGGTTATTCTAAACAGGTTGCTTTAAAATATGAGCTGCCTTTTTTTGATGAGAAGCTGAAAAAAGGGTATACCTTATATGCAAGCTATGCAAACCAGCGCGAATTGAATTATGGGACGAGCGAAAGCAAACAGCAGTTCTTCAGGCCTGATAGTTTGTTTTATGTACGGAAAGTGTTTAAGGCAGAAGCTGATTATATTTACCGGCCGGGCTTACGTGTAAGACATATCTTCAGGTTAGGATACATTTATGAGCAGATCGCAGATACCATACTTTCCTTGAACCCGCATTATTTTGCAAACGGGAAAAAGAAAGAATCATTTCCTTATGTAGGTTATACATTCAGGTATACCAACGCCGATTATAATTTTTATCCTACAAAAGGCCTCATCTCTGAAACTACCATCTTACACCGGGGTGTTACAAAAGATATGAACCTTACCCAGTTGATTTCCATCAATTCCTATACAATTCCGCTTTTACCTAAGACGCAATTACAATTAAAAGAAGGTGGCATGCTAAACCTTCCGTTCAACCAACCCTTTTACAACAAAACCATGTTTGGCTATTACGGAAATATTTTTATGCGTGGGTATGAGTATTATGTTATTGATGGTGATGCCGGTATAATTGGCAGGGCTACCTTACAACAACAAATATTCGGCTTTAAAAAATCGATCGGCTCCGGCGCCAAAACAAAAGTATTTCCATTCAGGTTTTATGGCAAAATATACACAGATATGGGTTATGTGTATAGCGGCGAACCCGGCAACAGTGTACTGAATAACAGGATGCTGCGTAGCTGGGGATTTGGCATAGATATGGTTGCCCCGTATGATGTGATATTTAAGGTGGATTATAGTTTTAACCAGTTGGGTGGTCGGGGACTATATCTTCACCTGGCTTCTGATTTTTAATACCAGCTTTGCTAAATAACAGTTTATCTTTATCGATGAAACCAAAACAGGTAATTTCCATTTGCCAAAATTTTAGATAAGCATATAAATGAAAGTAGCTATTTACAGCCGCGGTAACAATCACGATTTAAAAGAAGAACTGGAAGAACTTGTCTCAAGACTCACCAACAATAATATTGAAGTGCTGGTGCACTATTCACTGGCAAGCTTTATAAACCCGGTTGGCAATACACTCATCGATTTTTTTTCGGGGCATGAAGACCTTAATAAAACAGTCGATTTTATGATCAGCCTTGGTGGCGATGGAACCATCTTGGATACGGTGACACTCGTACGTAATAAAAATATTCCCATTCTTGGTATTAACTATGGCAGGCTTGGTTTCCTCGCAGGCATAAGCAAAAATGATTTGGGAATGGCTGTAGATGCGTTGGTGAACCGGACTTTTGTTATTGATAAAAGAACGCTCATTCACCTCGATGCCAATATGTCAATGTTTGGCGATTCTCCTTTTGGACTGAATGAATTTTCCATTCACAAGAGAGATATTTCACCCATGGTAAAAATAAATACCTATTTAAACGGTGAATTTCTAAATACATACTGGTGCGATGGCTTGATTGTTGCCACGCCTACCGGTTCTACAGGTTATAACATGAGTTGCAACGGCCCGATCGTTTTTCCGGAGGCCGGCAGTTTTGTGATAACGCCTGTTGCGCCACATAATCTTAATGTAAGACCAATCGTAATACCTGATTCGTATGTTATTTCATTTGAAGTTGAAAGCCGCAGTGATGAGTTTATTTGTGCCATGGATGCACGCCGGGAAATCGTTCAGAAAGACGTTCAGCTTGCGGTAAGAAGAGAAAAGTTTTCCATAAACCTGGTACGTCTTAACGAGAATAACTTTCTTTCCACATTACACACGAAACTCACATGGGGACTGGATAAAAGAAATTAAGCTTTTATCTTGCGGCCATTCAACACACGAAAAAATCCTGTTTTGCGTTATACAAATAATTTTCTAGCAGCATGAGGTTAAATAAGCTTTTTCTTTTAATTGTTTTATTATGTAGCAACAACATTGCTTTTAGTCAGGCCGAATTATACGATAGTTATAAAAATGAAGGTGAATTTGGTGTGGCTGTAGGTGCCGGTCATTATTTCGGCGACTTAAATACAAGAGCAGCGCTAAACCGCCCTAATTTTTCAGGAGGCGTTTACTTTATCAAGCAATTCAATAATTATATTGGTGTACGTTTATCAGGTGATTACGCTTTTTTAGCCTACAGCGATATTTACAGCAAAAACGAAACACAAAAAAGGCGCAACCTTAGCTTTAACTCAAACGTGTGGGAAGTGTCTTTAAGCGGGTATTTCAATTTTTTCAGATTTATCCCGGGAGTTTCAGGTTATAAATTTACTCCATACCTATCCTTGGGTGTCGGGCTTTTCAGCTACGATCCTTATGCTTATTTACAGGATACTAAATATTTCTTAAGGCCGCTGGGCACTGAGGGCCAAAACTCAGATTCAGGCAAAACACAATATAGCAATATGGCCCTGTGTATTCCTTTAACGCTTGGGTTTAAATACAGTATAAATGAAAGCATGAACGCATTTGCAGAAGTGGGTTACCGTTTTACCAATACAGATTATCTCGATGATGTAAGTAGCAATTATGCTGGTCCTGACGCATTTGTATTAACGCATGCGGATGGTTCACAGGAAATTGATTATCCGGCTTATTATTTACAGGATCGCAGTTATGAAACCGGTTCACCTATCGGCGTAAAAGGCAGGCAACGCGGCAACAGCACCCAGAAAGATGCATACGTAATGGTTCATCTTGGCGTGTCCTTCAACATCACCTCTTATAAATGTCCAACAGCTAAACCTACAAATCGGTAAGAAAAATTAATATTTTAACAAAATAATTTACTTTCAGCAAGCTTATTGTTATTTATTAATTTTGCGGTGACTTTATTTTATGCCTGATCTTAAAGAACAAATTGATTTTACAAAGTTGCCCAATCATATAGCCATCATTATGGATGGTAATGGACGATGGGCAAAAGAAAAAGGCCATGACAGGTTGTACGGCCACTATCATGGTGTGGAAAGCGTACGCAATATATTGGAGGGCTGCGCTGAACTAAATATTAAATACCTCACTTTATATGCTTTTAGTACCGAAAACTGGGACAGGCCAAAAGACGAAGTGGATGGTTTAATGGAATTATTGGTTGATACAATTCGTAAAGAAGTGGCCACCCTCAATGAGAACAATATCAAGCTGCACGTGATCGGCGATATGAACACTTTGCCACCGGTTGCGCGCAAAGAATTGGAAGAAGCCTTGCAGGAAACCAGCCATAATCAAAAATTTAACCTCATATTGGCATTAAGCTACAGCAGCCGTTGGGAACTGTTGCAGGCAGTTAAAAATATTGCCATAGATATTAAAGAAGGTAAATTAGAACCTGAAAATATTCACCAGGACACACTGCAGCAATATCTTGCTACAAGTGGTTTTCCTGACCCCGATCTGCTTATAAGAACCAGCGGAGAATACCGCATCAGTAACTTCTTATTGTACCAGCTTGCTTATGCAGAATTGTATTTTACTTCAACAAGATGGCCGGATTTCAGGAAAGAGCATTTGTTTGAAGCAATTATTGATTTTCAGCGCAGGCGCAGGCGTTTTGGCAAAACTGATGAACAGATCTCTGTTCGCGAGCCGGAACAGCTTCTACATAACTGATTTTTAAGGGTTGATTTAACAAACACTTTTAATTATTCCATCTAATTTGCCCGCTTTTAAGAAGAATTGTGGCTACGTTCAATCAAAACATATATCAATAAAATATTTTCCCGGGATGCGATATTTATCCGCGATCGCTTTATTACATTTTTTTTGCTTAGGAAGCATCCAATCAACCAATGCCCAGCAACCCCAGATTCCTGTAATTACGGGCGATACTACTATCGGACCATTGGTTCAAAAAGATTCTACTGGCTTATTGAATATTCACAACGATACGCTGCCTGTAACATCTTTAAACCCTGAGCTGCTGAATATTTTTAATCAAACAGTACCAAAAAAATATAAGATATCAGCTATTACGGTTACCGGTAACAATTATTTTGATCAGAACTTGTTATTATCGATTGCCGGTTTAAACGTAGGTGATGAAGTTTCATTGCCGGGTGGCGATCATTTCTCAAAAGCCATTAACAAACTCTGGAGCCAGAATTATTTTAGTGATATCGCTATTTACATTACTTCACTTACCGGCGATGCTTTAACGCTGGAAGTGAATGTTACAGAAAGGCCCCGTTTATCAAGATTTGAATTTAACGGCGTTAAGAAAGGGGAGAAGGATGATCTTACTCCTAAAACAGGGTTGGTTATAAACAGGGTTATAACCGAAAATGTTAAACGTACTTCTGTTGATGCAATAGAGAAGTTTTATGCTGATAAAGGTTACAGGAATGTACAGGTTTCAGTTGCTGAAGTAAGAGACACAACTGCCCAAAACTCTTCTGTACTTGTATATAATGTTGAAAGAGGTTTTAAAGTAAAAATTGCTGAAGTAAATTTCCTCAACAATACTGTTGGCGAGGATAAGCTGAAAAGCAAGATGAAGGGTACTAAAGAGAAAACACATATTACGCTCTTCCCTTCCAAGGGCAAAACCAAATACGACGACAGCACTAGTTATAATTTTAACCAGTACATGAATGACTGGGGTTTTCTTTCATTCTCAAAAACAAAGGCTGTTCTTGAACCTTACATAAAGCTAAGGCCTTTTGCGTCAGCTAAGTTTGATGCCAAGAAATATGAAGAAGATAAGAACAGTGTTATCGCATACTATAACTCTTTGGGTTACCGCGATGCAACTATTATAAAAGATGATAGCGTGAACGCAAAAGACGGCCTTCATCTTTATTTACAGGTTGATGAAGGACATAAATATTATTTCGGAAATATTACTTTCAGCAATGCAACCAAATACTCTGACTCTATCCTGGTTGCATTATTAGGTATTAAGAAAGGTGATATTTATAACCGTGAGATCCTTGAGAAGAAACTTGGTTTGACCATGTCTCCTGAAGGTGGCGACATAAGCGGTTTATACATGGATGATGGTTATCTTTTCTTTCATGTTGACCCCGTTGAAACCGCTGTGTACAACGACACGATCGATTATGATATTCGTGTATCTGAAGGTCCACAGGCAACTTTCAAGAACATAAGAATCTCCGGTAATGAGCGAACCAAAGAACATGTGATAAGAAGGGAATTGAGAACATTGCCCGGTGAAAAATTCAGCCGTACGGATGTGATCCGTTCACAGCGTGAAATTGCGAACCTTGGCTTCTTTAACCAGGAGAAGATCGTTCCGGATATTGTTCCCGACCAGGAAAACGGAACGGTTGATGTAAACTGGCAGGTGGAAGAAAAATCAGGCGACCAGCTTGAGTTAAGCGCAGGCTTTGGTGGCGGTATCGGTGTAACCGGTACGCTGGGTGTTACCTTCAATAACTTCTCTGCAAGAAATATTTTCAAGAAATCTGCATGGGATCCATTGCCAATGGGTGATGGTCAAAAGCTGAGCTTACGTGTGCAAAGTAATGGCCGTGCTTATCGTTCCTATAATGCTTCATTTACCGAGCCATGGCTTGGTGGTAAAAAACGTAATGCATTTTCTGTTTCTATCTATGATACAAAGTTTGCTAATGCTTACGACCCCACAACCGGCGGGTATACCAAGCAGGCAGCAGATACTTCTTTCTTTAAAACAACCGGCATCTCTATAGGTTTATCCAAACAATTAAAATGGCCTGATGACTACTTTAATTTTGGTGTAACATTAGAGTATGCACGTTACCAGCTTAAGAATTACTATATAGATCCAACAAATCTGCCGGGCTTTAATAATGGTTATTCCAATAATGTGAGCTTGAAATTTTCATTGCAGCGTTACTCTGAAGATCAGCAGATATTCCCGAGAACAGGGTCAAACTTTTTGTTGACCTTACAGGCTACACCGCCATTCTCACTTATTAATCCAAAGATAGAAAACTGGTCTAATCCATATACGTTGATCGAGTATTACAAATGGCGTTTCACCGGTGAATGGTTTGTACCGATTGGAAGGCCAACAGGCCCGGACAGAAACAAGCAATTTGTAATGAAACTTGCTGCCAAGCTGGGTTATCTCGGCCGTTATAATCCTGACCTGCAGATATCTCCCTTCGAGCGTTTCCAGGTGGGTGATGCCGGTTTGAGTAACAGTTACGCTTTGTTGGGGTATGACATCATTGCGCATCGCGGTTACCCGGTTTATCAAACTTCAGATCCGCGTGTAAACCCTGATCAACAGGGTGCCTCAGAATATTTTACCATCTTTAATAAATATACGCTTGAACTGCGTTATCCATTTGCGCTTAACCCAAGCAGTACCATTTATGCGTTAACGTTTTTTGAAGCTGCCAATGGTTGGTATAGCTTCAAAGATTACAACCCTTTCAGATTGCGCCGTTCAGTTGGTGTGGGTGTTAGGTTCTTCCTGCCGATGTTCGGATTGCTTGGCTTTGATTATGGCGTAGGTTTAGACAGGTATGGCAATGGTGTTAAATTAAAAGACGCTTCCAGGTTTACATTTATGTTGGGCTTTGAGCCGGATTAATTTACATTTAACAACCTAAATTTAAAAAATCACCAAATTTTATTGTCATGAAGAACGTACTGTTTGTATTGCTGCTTGCTGTTGGATTTTCATTTAGTGCCCGGGCACAGAAATATGCCATCATCGATACAAAATTTATACTCGGTAAAATGCCTGAATATGTTGACGCTGATAAAAAGCTGCAACAGATAAGCGACCAGTGGCAGAAAGATATTGATAACCTGCAATCGCAGTTAAATGCAATGTATAAGAACTATGATGCTGAGCAATATATGCTGAGCGATGATTTGAAGAAGAAACGCGAAGACGAATTATATAATAAAGAAAAGGAGTTAAGAGACCTGCAGAAAAAGCGTTTTGGATATGAAGGTGATCTTTTTAAAGAAAGAGAAAGAATTGTTAAACCCATACAGGATAAAGTTTATAATGCTGTGCAAAAAATGGCAGTAGCCCGTGGATATGATTTTGTGCTCGATAAAAGTGAAGGAATTACTATTATCTTTGCCGACCCAAAATTAGACCGCAGTAACGATGTGCTGCAGCAACTCGGGATAAAAGATTAAACACTTAAACAAAAAATAAACAATAAAAAATGAAGAAAGTTCTCATGGCAGCGATTTGTGTTACTGCCTTATGCTTTGGTTTAAATAAAGCAAACGCGCAGGCTGGTGCGACTTCAGCTTATAAAGTAGGCGTTTTCGATATAGACATTATGGTACAGATACTTCCGGAGTATCGTGTTGCCGATAGTCTTACACAAATTTATGTGAGAGATACACTCCAGGAAGAATACCAGGTTTATAATAATGAATATCAGAGATTGGATAGCACATTGAAAGCGGATACTGCTAAAGGCAATGTACCTAAAACAGTAATGGATTACAACAACCAGCAAAAACAACAGATGATGATGCAGTTGGTTTACTGGCAGCAAATTTCTCAGAATAAATCTCAGGCATATCAACAAAAATTATTGGGGCCATCTTACCAGAAAGTGTTAGCAGCGTATAAAAAAGTATTGGCTTCTAAAAAGTATGACCTTATTTTAAAACCTGATGCGTATGAGTTGGGAAGCAAAGTAGAAAACATGTTCCCATTTGTAGCAAAAGAAATGAATGTTACTTTACCTCCGGGTTTAACAGTAGATCCTAACCAGGCATTAAATGATCCGGCATTGGGTGGCGCTGGCGCTCCGGCAGCTGCAAAGCCTTAATACAAATAATTAATTGGTTATAACGATAATAAAAAGAGGTTGCATCAGCAGCCTCTTTTTATTTGTAGCGCATATTTAATAGAGTCGTTATTATAAAAAGAAATCAGGATATAAAGCACCACCGGGAACAACGGCATAGTTGCTGAGGTCGGTTATGTTTTCTGCTTCCAAAACTTTTTCATCAATAAAAGTATTGCCCGTACATATGGAAGATGCTTTACCCAAAATATAATAAGCCGCATCAGCAACTATCTCAGGCTTGCGACTCATTTTCACCAAAGCATCACCACCCAAAAGATTTTTAACTGCTGCTGTTGCGATGGCTGTTGTAGGCCATAAAGCGTTGGATGCGATAGTATATTTCTTAAATTCAGTTGCCCATGCAAGCGCAAGCATCGTCATATTGTATTTGCTTAAAGTATAAGCAGCATGATTACCTAACCATTTTTCATCAAGGTTTATTGGTGGTGATAAAGTAAGTATATGTGCGTTTGCTGCTTTTTTTAAATGGGGTAAGCAATGTTTGGTCACTAAGAAAGTTCCACGCACATTAATATCGTGCATGAGGTCGAAACGCTTTGCTTCTGTATGCTCCGTATCAGTTAATTGAATGGCCGATGCGTTATTGATTACAATATCAATACCTCCAAAAGTCTCTACAGCTTTTTCAACAGCGGCTATTATTTGTTCTTCGTTACGAATATCAACCTGTACTGCTAAAGCTTTGCCACCGGCTGCTTCTATTTCATTTGCTGCTGAATAAATAGTGCCGCCTAATCGCGGGTCCTCTTCAACGCTTTTTGCTGCAACAACAATATTGGCTTCCTCCTGCGCAAGGCGTAAGGCGATGGCTTTTCCTATTCCACGACTGGCGCCGGTGATAAATACAGTTTTGTTTTTGAACGATGGCATTTTTATAAGTTTATAGGCCTAAAAATTCTTTCACTGCTGCTTCTGTTTCAAGGCAGGCTTGTTGCAGGTTATCGTTAATGATAATTTTATTGAACTGGTGTTTAAAGCTTAACTCAAACATGGCTTTGTTCAATCGTGTTTGCAGGCTTTCGAGACTCTCAGTACCACGGCTTTGCAATCTCCTTTTCAATTCTTCTATTGACGGAGGTTCAATAAATATCGTAAGGCAATTATGATCAAATTGTTCAAATACATGAATAGCCCCTTTTACATCAATATCCAGTAATGGCGTTCTGCCTTCATTCCAGATTCGTCCCAACTCGCTTTTAAAAGTACCGTAAAATTTTCCTTCATACACCATTTCCCATTCTATAAAATCATCATCCTGAATTTTTTTATGAAAGGCTTCTTCCGTTATGAAATAATAGTCGGAACCATCCGTTTCATTGCTGCGTGGTTTTCTTGTAGTGGCCGATATAGAAAAAGCAAGCTGTGGAATTTTATCCAATAAATGTTTGGTGACTGAAGTTTTACCTGCGCCGGAAGGGGCAGTAATAATGATCAATTTTCCTGCGTTTTCAGCCATAAAAAAATTTGGTGTGCAAAATACGTTAAACAGTTATTTTTGCAGCCCACTATAAATACTAGTTGGATAAAATCAGACTCTTTAGCTCAGTTGTTAGAGCATCCCGATTCATATCGGGAGGGTTTAGGTTCGAGTCTTGAAATAATAAAGTAATTTGACTCTGTAGCTCAGTTGGTAGAGCAGCTGACTCTTAATCAGCGGGCCTAGGGTTCGAGTCCCTACAGGGTCACCAAGTAAAACATGAAACGCAAGCCCAGACTTGCGTTTCATGTTTTACGGAAGTCTTTGAGGGCTAAATAGGGTGCAACTGCTTTCTGTGAAAGATTCTTTTGAAATTTTCTTTGGGAATATTCATTAATTGTATTTCGTTGCTTTAATTCAACATTAAGGTGATATTTTGAATGGTGATTAGTATCATTTTCGATTCTTTCGTCTTGAAAATAATTTTCTAAGTCTTTGGATGGTCATTCTTTATTTTTTCTATTTTTCATAATGATCTACACTATACTATACATGAACAGACTTTTTTCAGGCTTGCTTCTTATTTTTTGTGCAGCAGGAACAATGCATGCACAATCGCAGGAAAAGATTGTTGTCAGTATCAATACTGACAAAACTTATCAAACCATACACAACTTTGCTGCCTCCGATGCCTGGAGCGGCCAGTTTATTGGCAACTGGCCTGAGGCAAAAAAGAATGCTATTGCCGATTGGTTGTTCAGCACAGATACTTTATCAAACGGAAGCCCTAAAGGCATTGGCTTAAGCATGTGGCGGTATAATCTTGGTGCAGGCAGTGCAGAGCAGGAAGATAAAAGCGGTATAAAAGATGAATGGCGAAGAGCTGCCTTAACAACCAATAATAACGAAAAGGTGCAGGCGCAAAACTGGTTATTGAAAGCAGCAGCACAACGTGGCGTTAAAGAGTTTCTTGGATTTTATAACAGTCCGCCGGTAAGCCTTACAAAAAACGGTAAATCCTTTGCGGACAGCGGCATTTGCAACATTGGTAACACAAACTATACACACTTTGCTGACTATACAGTAAAAGCTATTAAACAGATACAAAAGCAAACCGGTGTCAGCTTTGATTATATAAGCCCCATCAACGAACCGCAGTGGGATTGGAGTGATGGCGGGCAGGAAGGTTGCCCTTATACCAACATAGATATTATGGGTGTGGTAAAAGCATTCAGTAAAACTTTTCAACAAAATAAGATCGCTACAAAGCTGCTGATAACCGAAGCCGGCGGCATTCATTATTTATTGCCTTACAATAATGAAAGCCGCAAGGATAACCAGGTATATAACTTCTTCAATACTTCATCGCCATTGTATGTGGGCAATATGCCCGGTGTTACCAATACGATTGCTGCCCATAGTTATTTTACTACTTCCCCTTTCGACAGAGCTATTGCTTTTCGCGCAATGCTCAGGGATTCTATTGCAAAGCTGAAAGGCCTTGAATACTGGCAATCAGAATACTGTATTCTTGGTGATAACAATGGCGAAATAGATGGCGGCAAAAGAGACCTCGGTATTACTCCGGCATTGTATATAGCAAAAGTTATTTACGAAGACTTTGTATATGCCGATGCCTCAGCCTGGCAATGGTGGATCGCCATCTCTCCTTATGATTATAAAGATGGTTTGGTGTATATAGACAAAGGCGAAAAAGACGGCAATTATTACGATAGCAAAATGTTGTGGGCTCTTGGCAACTACAGCCGTTTTATCAGCCCCGGTATGAAGCGCATACAACTGGATATAACTGCTGACAGCTTATATGCATCGGCCTATGCAGATGCGGCCAAACATAAGCTGGTATTAGTTTTTGTGAATGAAGGCGGAAACGAAAAACCTGTTGCACTAAACGGTAAATCAATATCATCAATCAAACAGATAATTACTTATACAACAAGTGCAACACAAAGTTTGGAAAAGAATGTTGTTGATGCCGGCGGTCTTGTAATTCCTGCAAAAAGTATTGTAACGGTATTGTGTGAATTATAGGTCACGTATGTTACACTGTTTGATCTGCGCAGAAAGATCGAATCGTCGACGCAGGGAGAAATCTCTTGAGCTGCAAACAGCTTCAAATTTATGAGATGTCTCGTTACCTCGACACGACGGTGTAAGAACTTCATTTAATAAATAAAACTTAATAGTTTTAATAGCATAAAAATCAGATAGCAAGTATTATACAATCAATTGAAAGCCCGGATAAACCGGTCTTAAGTGATTTGGATGAAGAGTATCCTAAAGAAGTGCTCTCAAAATAATTCAACAACTTCTACGTAATTCATATCTAACCATGAGCAAATATTTACGGTTAACTGTTATTGTTTTTCTTTCCTGCCTGCAACTGCAGCATGCATTGGCGCAAACAAATGCTAAGCAAAAACGTTCTGCCTATCTCTTCGTTTACTTCACAGGCAATAGCAAAGCAGAAGAAGCAATTCGTTTTGCATTTAGCGAAGATGGCTATACATTCAAAGCGTTAAACAATGATAAGCCGGTGATAATGTCTGATACTATCAGCGAAACAGGCGGCGTGCGTGATCCGCACATATTACGTGGCGTCGATGGCAGATTTTATATGGTGGCAACTGATATGGTCTCTGCCAATGGCTGGAATTCAAACCGGGGAATGGTTTTGATGAAGTCCAATGATCTTGTGCACTGGTCTCATACTTCAATAAATATTCAAAAACGTTTTCCCGGCAATGATAGTTTATTGCGTGTTTGGGCGCCGCAAACCATTTATGATGCAAAGGCGGGTAAGTACATGATCTATTTTTCAATGAAGCATGGCAGCGAACCTGATAAGATCTACTATGCTTATGCCAATAAAGATTTCAATGATCTTGAATCAACGCCAAAACAATTATTCTTCAGCCCTACCAACAATGCCTGCATTGATGGTGATATAGTTGAACACAACGGCAAATATCATTTATTCTTTAAAACAGAAGGTGGCAAAGCCGGTATCAAGATAGCTGTATCAGACAAGCTTACTGAAGGGTATGTTTTGCGTGATAAATATGTACAGCTAACAGATGATCCCGTTGAAGGCGCCGGCACGTATAAGCTGAATAATGGCGATGGCTATATTTTGATGTATGATGTGTACACAAAAGGCAGGTATCAATTTACTATAACAAAAGACCTTGAACATTTTAGTGTGGCAGATGATAAAGTGTCTATGGATTTTCATCCACGGCATGGAACGGTGTTGCCTGTAACAAATGCAGAAGCGCAAAGGCTGCTGGCAAAATGGTATTCAACAGATGCACTTGCCGGCACTGCCTCCAATCCTTTAATAAAAAAAATAAATATCAGTCTCGATACAGCAAATGCCATATTGTATTTGCCGGTGGATGCAGGAACGAATGTTTCAAAATTTGATCCGCAGTACATACCATTTGACGGTGTGAACATATCACCAAAAGGCCCTGCAGATTTCAGCAAAGGAGAAGCAACCTATACATTGCAAATTGTGGGTGGCGCTGCAAAAAAATATACGGTGAAAGTTGCAGAGAACAACAACCCTTTGTTCAATGGTTTGTATGCTGATCCGGAAGTCTTGTATTCACATAAAACAAACAAATATTATATCTATCCAACCAGCGATGGTTTTACAGGATGGTCTGGCACTTACTTCAAAACTTTCTCTTCACCTGATCTCGTAAACTGGAAAGACGAGGGTGTTATACTGGATCTGAACAAAGATGTTTCCTGGGCAAAAAGAAATGCATGGGCGCCTACCACCATTGAAAAAAAGATAGATGGGCAATACAAATACTTCTATTATTTCTGTGCGGCACAAAAGATCGGCGTTGCTGTGGCTGATGATCCCGGAGGCCCTTTCACTGATGCAGGAAAACCATTAGTCTTTAAACATCCTGATGGTGTAAAAGGCGGGCAGGAAATTGACCCTGATGTATTTGAAGATCCCATTTCCGGTAAAGATTATTTGTATTGGGGTAATGGTTATATGGCGGTGGCCGAGTTAAATAAAGACATGATTTCTATCGATACAAATTCAATAAAAATCATTACACCTGATGCCTCTTTCCGTGAAGGCACAGAAGTTTTTTACCGCAAAGGCAAATATTATTTTATGTGGAGCGAAGACGATACACGCAACCCTAACTATCGCGTTCGTTATGGTTATTCAGATGCGCCAAAAGGCAAGCTTACTATTCCTGCAAACAATATGGTTATTGAAAAAGATGCTAAGCAGGGTATTTATGGAACCGGCCATAATTGTGTGCTGAATATTCCGGGCACGGATGAATGGTATATAATTTATCATCGCTTCAACAGGCCAAAAGGAATAAATATGGGTGATGCCGCCGGTTATAACCGCGAAGTATGTATTGATAAATTATTGTTCAATGAAGATGGAAGCATACAGCAGGTAAAGCCAACATTAACGGGCATCACAACACCTGTCATTCCGAAAATAAAAAATTAATCATTGCTGAATACACAATAAATGTGTTGCAACAAATTATGATGGCATACAGGTACTAAGAATAGCTAAAAAATAACACCATGACGAAACATATTTTATCGATCGTTTTTTTATTATTTGTTATCAATCACATCAAAGCACAGGAAGGCTTATTCAATGATGACTGGCAATTTCACAAAGGCGATATCCCAAACGGCGAACAAAACAATAGCGATACTGCAACATGGCGAAATGTATTACTGCCGCACGACTGGAGTATTGAGGGGCCTTTTAGCGATACATGGGCAAGCGCAACGGCTTATTTGCCCGGGGGTATCGGCTGGTATAAAAAAACATTCGATGCGCCTGCATCCTGGCAATCAAAAAAAGTGTTTATATACTTTGATGGCGTGTACAAGAACAGCACGGTTTGGCTGAATGGTCATTATATTGGTAACAGGCCAAATGGTTTTATTGCATTTGAATACGAGCTTACAAAGTATTTAAATTATAACGGCAAGAATACACTTACTGTAAAAGTTGACCACAGCGATTTTGCAGATTCAAGATGGTACACAGGTTCGGGTATTTACCGCAATGTTTATTTAAAAGTGAAAGAGCCTGTACATATTGCCAACTGGGGTGTTCAGTTCAGTGCAAAGAATATTTCAACAAACAATGCTGATGCGCTTGTAAAAATTGTAACCGTTAATCAATCAAACAGTAATCAAAACATCACTATTGAATATAAACTGCAAAACAAAAAAGGTGATGTAGTTGCCAAAGACAGCAAGGCTTTAAGTGTTTCATCAAACGACACAGTAACACAAAATTTCAAGTTCAATATTCTTCAACCAATATTATGGTCCGTTGATGATCCGTCATTATATAAACTCGCCGTTTCCATTATCAGCAATAAAAAAACAATTGATACTTACACTGAAAATGTTGGTGTAAGAAGTTTACGGTTTGATGCAGACAGCGGCTTTTTTCTCAACAATAGAAACATCAAACTAAAAGGTGTTTGCATTCATGATGATGCAGGCGCCTTAGGTGTTGCCGTTCCTGAAGTGGTTTGGCGCAGCAGGTTACAAACGTTGAAGGAACTGGGTTGTAATTCGCTTCGCATGAGCCATAACCCGCATGCAGATTACATGTACAGCCTTTGCGATGAAATGGGTTTTCTTGTATTGGATGAAGCCTTTGATGAATGGGAAGTGGGCAAGAACAAATGGATACAGGGCTGGAATGTAGGTACACCGGGTAAAGATGGTTATCACACTTACTTTAAAGACTGGGCAGATATCGATGTGCGTGACATGATCCTGCGCAGCTACAACCATCCTTCTGTCATAGCCTGGAGCATCGGAAATGAAATAGATTATCCGAATGATCCGTATTCGCATGAAGTACTGAGCACAGGCAATAACCCGCAGATCTATGGTAAAGGTTACTTGCCCGATCATCCGCCTGCAGGCAGGTTGGGTGAGTTATCAAAGCAATTAGCAGATGTTGTTAGAAAATATGATACCACAAGGCCGGTAACAGCAGCGCTGGCTGGCGTGGTAATGAGCAACACTACTTCCTATCCGGATAACCTGGATTGGGTCGGTTATAACTACCAGGAATACCGTTACAAAGAAGATCATGCAGCTTATCCAAAGCGTATTATTTATGGCAGTGAGAATGGCAAACAGTTAACTGCGTGGAATGCGGTTGATTCAAATCAGTTCATCTCTGCACAATATTTATGGACCGGTATTGATTATTTGGGTGAAGCGGGTAAATGGCCGCAACGCAGCAATGGCGCGGGTTTGATAGATCTTGCCGGTTTTAAAAAGCCCGAGTTTTATTTCAGGCAAAGCTTATGGAGCGATAAACCGATGATCTACATCGGCACCACAAAAACGCCCAATGATAATGATAAAAACACATGGCGCAACCTGCGTGCAGAACCTACCTGGAACTGGAAAGGAGGCGATACCGTGCGGGTAAATTGTTTTACCAATTGTGATGAAGCAGAATTGTTTCTGAACGGTCAATCACTGGGTAAAAAATCATTATCAGTATTCACCAATAAAATCATTAACTGGAATGTTTCTTATAAACAGGGAACATTAAAAGTAGTTGGTTATAAAAACGGTGCTGCAATTGGCACGTCTTTTCTGAAAACAACAGGTGACGCTTATGCTATAAAAGCTCATGTTATAAAAGATACTACGGGCAAATCCAGTGTTGTGCAATTACCGGTAAGTATTGTTGACAAAGATGGTAATACTGTGTACGCAGCAGAAAACGAGATAACGGTTTCCATTAATGGCAAGGCTGTATTATTAGGTTTGGAAAGCGGCAGTTCCAGCAGCCATGAAAATTATAAAAGTAATATAAGAAAAGTGTTGCATGGCAGGATGATCGCTTATATCTTGCTTGAGAAGAATGCAGGCAAAGTATCGGTTGAATTTTCTGCTGCAGGATTACAATCGGGTAAAATTACTATTCAGTAAATGACAAAACACAAATGCATTCTCTTATGAAAAATTTCTGGTTAAGCTTTTTAAGCTGTTGCCTCTTTTCGCTGATGGCAAATGCACAGGGCAACCGTCAGCTAAAGTTCAGGGAACATATTTCGTTAGACTCTATTGTTTTAAGCGACCCGTTTATTCTTGCCGATAAGAAAACAAATATGTATTACATGACGGGTACCGGTGGCAGGTTCTGGAAGAGTAAAGACCTTAAGTTTTGGGATGGGCCTTATGATGTAATTAAAACAGATCCAAACTCTTGGATGGGGCCATCACCAATGGTATGGGCTGCAGAAATTCATGCTTATAAAAACAAGTATTATTATTTCGCAACGTTTACCAACCGGGCTGTATTTATAGATACTGTAAAAGGCAATAAAATAGAGCGCCGTGCCAGCCATGTTCTTGTAAGCGATAACCCTGATGGGCCTTATGTACCGATGAAAGATTCCATTTATTTACCTGCTGATAAACCTACACTGGATGGTACATTCTGGATGGACAAGGATGGAAAGCCGTACATCGTATATTGTTATGAATGGTTACAGAATTGGGATGGCACGATAGAGAAAATCGAACTGAAGCCGGACCTGAGCGGTTCTGTTGGTACCGGCACTGTATTGTTTCGCGCCAGCGATGCACCCTGGAGCCGGGAGAAGGATGAGAACGGAAATGATAAGCCAAATAAAGTAACAGACGGACCTTATCTCTTTCAAACTAAAACAGGAAGGCTGGGCATGATATGGACAAGTTGGATCTACGATGTATACACGCAGGGTGTTGCTTATTCAGAAAGCGGCACATTGAATGGTCCGTGGGTGCAGGAAAAAGAACCCATTACGCCACCCAATTACGGCCATGGCATGTTGTTTCAAACATTCGATGGAAAATTATTAATGTCGATACACAGCCATTCAAGTATAAATGGCCGCACAGTAAGAGTACCGCATTTATTTGAAGTTGACCTGTCTGGTGATAAGCTGGTGGTGGGAAAATTGTATCAGCCATACTAAAATAATCCAATAACAGATATTTATCGATAACAGTTATACATTGGCATTGAACCAGAAATTAATATATGGACAATGTAGTCAAAAATGGTTGGTAAAAACTGCTAAGCTATAATGTGGCAAAGAGCTTCAGTTAGTAAATTGAAACCCTAGTTTGTAACTATGGATTTATTTTATATAATCTTCCGTTCAAACGCTAGATGCAATCTTGCTAATTCATTTGCTCCATATGGTCGAAGACATACGGAGAGCAAGAACATCTTCGGAGAACCGGCAATATGTAAACATTCTTGTGCGGGAAGACTGGAGGGCAACCGGACAGTCTTTATTGTATGCTGCCTATTTTGGCGCAGGTGCTATCGTTGGTAATTTCTGGACAGGTTTTTTGTACGACACAAAAATGAGGATAGCAGAAATCTTCTTATTAAATGCTGCCGGGATAGCCGTTGTTGCTTTGCTGATATGGGTGTTTATGAAAAGACAGAAACAAGGTTTGAATGAAGTCACTTAGTGTTGATTGCTGATTTTGTGATTTCGGAATTTGTTATAACGGTCAGACGGCTCTCAGGCGTCAGACCGATAGCCGATCGCCAGCTTGTTGCAATAGCTACAATACAGCTTCGCTGATCCCTTCGCGCATACGTTCTATATACCAGTCAATGAACTTGGCTACATCTATTTCTACAGGCGCATAAGGCCCGGGTTGATAATGGCTTGATTCTACGCCGAGAAAATTATTTTCACACAGCTTCCAGTCTTGTTCACCTGTTATTTTCCAGAACTCTGTAAGCCGTTCTATTGTATAATCTTTGCCTTCTATCGCGGTCTTATCTACAAGCCAGGCAAGATCGATAATGGTAGAGGACGGGCTTACGGCTGTAAGTCGCATCGTCCACATATAATCACTCACAGCGTCCATCCAGAAATTAGGATATACTACCAGGCCTAACACGCCTGCATCATAATCCTGGTGTTCGCCCATAGGAACGGCAACAGCTTTTCCATCAAGGCTGTAGCTTTGCACACCCGGCCTGAGCGGGTAGCGGATGGCAAAATGAAATGAATCATTTTCAAAATCAATATTATTAACAGCTAATCCTTTTTTCTGCCATTCGATCCTGCGTTCTGTAAGCACTTCTTCAACGGTTTCTCTCAGGTTGGCACCAATAACTGCATTGCAATATTCGGGATGCGCCGGCCCGCAGTGATAGCATTCCCTGAAATTTTCAGCTACCAGTTTCCAGTTGGTACGGAGCGCATAACGTTTATGATAAACACATTTTGCATTATTAATTTTATAAGGACTTAAAAACGGTTTGTAATCTTTCAATACTTTAGAAAAATCAGGCGGGTTTTCTGCAAGTGAAATAAAAATAAAGCCGTTTGCAACCTGCACATGTACCGGGTGCAACCCGTAAGATGATGTGTCAAAATCATCGGGCATCAGGCGTGCCTTTAAAAGAGCGCCGTCTTTATCATATACCCATTGATGATAAGGACAGATCAATTTGGCGGCATGTCCTTTTTCTTCAAGACAGATCAAAGAGCCTCTATGCCTGCATGTATTGTGGTGTGCAAAAACTTCACCTTTATTTCCTCTTATTATAATTACAGAATCGTTGCGGAGGCTGAAGACAAAATAATCCCCTGTCTTTGGGATTTCTGCAGTGGTACCTGCAAACAGCCAGTATTTTTTCCAGATATGCTCCCATTCAAGATTGAATACCTGCTGATCAGTATAAAATGCTTGTTCGAGGCTGTACCCGGACCGGTATCTTTCCACCAGGTCTTCTATACTTGTATCCATAATAAAAAGTATTAAATACGGTCTGGTAAATTTACTGAAAAGGAAAGACTCGGCTTATTGTGGGTGACAGGGGCAATTTTTAGGCCATGCAGTCGAAATTAAACAATAAGACACATAGATAAGGATGCAGGGTTAGTTTGTATGTTGGCCGCATACTTTCGCCGGTCGGCAGGACTAGCCTGTGTTGACACCTATACAAGGAGACATTCCGGGAAAGGGAAACTCACCTGAATTGATTATATTTCCTCACGAAAGCTTGCAATAAATTTAGATGCGGCTATGACGATATATGAAGGCATACTTATTTAAAGCATACATTGTAATTGTATTGTTGTTTGCAGCAGGCTGCCGAAAAGAATATAGCTATGAATACAAGCCAGCTAACAGTTTAAAAGATACAGCGGGAGTATGCCTGTCTTCCGCAATTCATGGTAGTTTCTTTAAAAATGCAAGCCTGGATAACGACACCGCTTATATTGAACTGCAGGTTAACGTAGCGGTTACCGGTTCCTATTTTATAACAACTGATCTGCAAAATGGATTTCAGTTTGCTGACTCAGGAACTTTTAGTACCACCGGCCTGCAAACCGTTCAACTGGAGCCCACTGGTACTCCTGTTGATACGGGTTATACAAATTTTACTGTTTGTTACGATACAAGTTGCTGCCCTATCAGTGTATATGTTGGTGAAGCTCCTGTAATCGACCTGCCAGATAATGCCTGGCAATACACCGATGTTTCCACCGGTAAAACATATACCGGCAATTTTAACGCTACGGAGTATTTAGTCACACCCATCTCAACTTTAGTTTCCTTGCGCAAGCTAATAGTTACCCCTGCTGATACCAGCTTTGAGATCAGTTTTGTTTTTCCTCCAACTGGTATTGAAACCGGTTCTTTCACAACAGAGAAGGAAAATGCATGGTCTTATAGTTACAACGGTGTTTGTGTTAATTGTGCCTGGGAAGTTGCTTACGTGTTATACGGCGCCATTAGCAATATTGTGGTTACAGATTATGATGCGCTCACTAAAACCATTAAAGGAACGTTCAGTGGCACAGCCGTAAACGGAGAGAATGAAGTGGTGGCTATAAAAGGTGGGAAGTTTAAGGCTATAATAGATTAATTATACAGGTTATACAGTATACTTTCTTGCTTTGCTGCAGATCCTGTGGTAACAACCAGATAATTTTTAGATTTGTTATCAATAGAAGAATCAAGGTCGGTCTTTAAATTTATTGGGTGATGTTCCGAACTTTTTTAAAGTATTACTAAGATGCTGCATAGATGAATACCTCAATTCCAAACCAATTTCTCCAACAGGTTTTTTCCTTTAAGTAAATCATTCTTGCAATATCAAGCCTTACATCAGACAAACCCGTTCATGCTGACGCCTATGGCAGCATAGCATGTATGTCGCCCGACAACGTGCCCTCACTGATACAAATCAGTTCAATGACACTGGTCTTGCACTGTTAATTCAATAACGATAAAACTTAATTCTTACAATGCTATAATTGCCTGTTGCATTTTTTTGAAAGCGCAACATCCCGGCCTGTGTATCCTTTTGTGCAAAAATGCTGATGGGCCCGCCGCCCGTACCTTCATCGCCGTTCAGCCTGCGGGTACTTTGCCACTTGCTGAAATGCAAACCGGGGATTTGCATACGCGTTGGTTACCCTGCACAGAACTGTAGTAGTGCTTTCAGATCTTCTTCTTTATTAAAATCAATTTTATGTTCTTCCAGGTATTGTGCTATGTGTTTGTCTTTAAAAAGCGCATCCATATTTTTTTTATTCGCTTTATGAAAATGATTGAACCTGTCACCTATATAAAAAGCGTTATCATTTTTAAATAGCACATCTTTTGGAACCCGTAATTTTCCTATTGGGCCGTTAACGTTAACCATAACGGAATATGTTTCTATAGATCCGGCATCTGAACCCATATTATAACCTACGTCTTTTTTACCCGGTATCTGTTTCCATATATGTTTTATTGCCAGTTTATAATTCCCCTGTGTGAAAACCTGTTGAATATAGCCTGAGTCATAATAAAATTTTATAGAATCAATCTCAACTGAATTAATCAGTGCGGCATCAGCAATAGCAAGTGTATCTCCTTGTCCATTTATAAAATGCATTTCATCCAGCAAAGAATTATAATTGAAACGTTGAGTTGAAGAACTTCCATCCTTAAAAAAAACTATGCCTTTAGTAAAGTCGGGCAACAGGTATATTGCTTCACGCGGTATTACTTTATCAGGCACCTCACCTCTTTTTATAGAATACATTTTTTCTGTTTGGGCAAAACCTTTAGCAACACAAAATATGCACAAGGCAAGTATCAATCGTGTTTTCATAAAATGAAATTATATCATCGAATCAATAAAACTTTCTTCGCCGCCATGTTTTTTGCCTTGCCTTTATGCAGGAGTGGAAATTGTGGTTTCTTGTACGTAATGCTTTTAAACGAATAGACGCCCTGATCAACTTTCTACGCCAAGCTGAGAATAGTATTTGGCAGACGTAATTGGAACCATAACATAGGAAAACCGTATATACCATATTTGTTGCGTTGCAGCGCAAGATGAATTTGAATGCATTCCTAAAGGTTATATTATTATTCCTATATTGGGTTTTTAAAATAATCAGCAAATAGGATCAGCCGTATGTTAAAACCATTATTCCGAACAGCAGTGTATGCAGCTATTGTTTTATTTTTTGTATTTGGTTCTTCTTCTCCAGCCGCTTGCCAGGATGATACACCCTTCCTGCTTTCACCTGATAAGCAAATTCGTGTGGAGTTTGGTGTTGGTAAATTAGATAAAAATTCCCGCGACAGTAATCAATTGTATTACCGTGTATCTTTTAAGGGAAAACCACTGCTTAATAATTCCGCTATGGGCCTGGATATTGATGGTTATAAAACTTTAGGATCTGATGTACATATTGTCAATACCGAAAATTCATCCGTTAATCAAGCCTACAAACTAGTTGCAGGTAAAGCAACTGATGTACACCAAACATATAACACATTGCAACTAACCTTAGAAGAAAATGCAGCGTCAAAAAGAAAATTGGTTATAGAAGCAAAGGCGTATAATGATGCGGTAGCTTTCCGGTATATCGTGCCGGCTGCAAATGCATCATCAAACAGTTACAAGTTAAAAAACGAACAAACAGAATTTCATTTTAGTACGGATGCGATTACATATGCACAGGTGTTACCGCATTATCAATCGATGTATGAAAGCGAATACCTGAAACTACCCGTAAGTGCGTTTTCAAACCAGGGTGGTGTAAAAAGTTCTGTGCTCATAGGTCTTCCCATGCTTGCAGAAGTGCCGGGTGCAGGCTGGGTGGCAATAGCTGAGACTGATCTGCAGGGATACGCTGCCATGTATCTTACCAATCCTTCCGGAGGTTGGTCAGGGCATACGATGCTGTCCAGGTTATCCCCACAATTAGACAGTTCCGGGTTTGCAGTTACGGGAAATGGAGACATCCGCTCTGCCTGGCGGGTATTGATGATCGGTGATGAGCCTGGAAAATTAGTTGAATCCAATGCGATCATGAATCTCAGCACGCCATCCGCCATTGAAAATACGGACTGGATCAAAGGCGGTAAGGCCGCCTGGGATTGGTGGAGCGGCAGTCTCGGTGCCGATGGCAAGTCTGCGTTTACAACAGATAACATGAAGTATTATGTTGATTTCGCTGCAAAATCAGGACTGGAATATATGCTTGTGGATGCCGGCTGGAGCGGCATGGACATAACAAAAATGAATGGCAAGGTAGATATCCCTGAACTTGTTAAGTATGCGGCCTCTAAAAATGTTAAGGTATGGATATGGCTCTATGGAAAAGCAGTAATGAAGCAAATGGAGGAGGCTTTTCCTTTATATGAAAAATGGGGAGTGGCAGGATTAAAAATTGATTTTATTGAAAGGGATGACCAGGCAGGAATAGACTTTTATTATAAGACTGCAAAATTTGCCGCCGAACATCACCTGATGTTGGATTTTCATGGCTGCACCAAGCCATTCGGCCTGGAAAGAACCTATCCGAATGTAATGAATTATGAAGCCGTTCTTGGCATGGAACAATCAAAAGGAGGATCGAGAGATAATCCTGAAAATCATACCATGCTTCCTTTTACAAGAATGCTTACCGGGCCGATGGATTATACGCCCGGCGGGTTCCGCAATGTTACGCGTGATGCATTTGTTGCCCAAAGTGACGCGCCGGTGGTAATGGGCACCAGGGCGCATCATCTGGCACTTTATGTTGTTTACCAGGCACAGTTTGGAATGGTATCAGACTACCCGGTTGCTTATGAAGGCCAGCAGGATTTTGAATTCATCAAAAAAGTGCCCGCTACCTGGGATGAAATAAAAGTTATTCATGGCGTCCCCGGGGAATATATTACAATCGCCCGGCGCAAAGGAAATGATTGGTATATTGGAAGTATTACCAACTGGGATGCCCGCGATCTTAGTATTCCATTATCATTCCTGGGCAATGGTAAATATGTTGCTGAGATCTATGCGGATGCCGCTGACGCCGGAGATAATCCTACACATACGTTGATCAGTAACCAGAAGGTTGATCGCACCAGCGTGCTTAATGCCAGGCTTGTAAAAGGTGGCGGTTATGCCGTTCGGCTGGCACCTGCTGAATAATTTAGCATATTAAATATTTATCATTTTCTTACCGATGCCTGGCGTAGCCTCCGACATTTTTCACCAGTTAGGATATATCAATGCTCATACATTAATTCGTCGATAACCTTACCATTTTCCTGGACAGTCATTTTTTGTGGTCTGCCCGATGCATCTTGTATAAAATTGAAAACAAGACCACGGTCTTTGGTAAAGAAAGATGTTGCCGATTGCGGATATAATGTATAGCTGTTTTTGTCATCATATAAAATAAGCGTGTTATCCTGTCTTTTCAACCTTAGCTTGCCTGATCGCGTACTGCTGTAAGTGCCGACTAGCTTATCCAACTGTGCGTTACTTAGCTGAATTTCCTTTTTTGTGCTAACATATGTTGGTGCATGATGATTATAACTTAAAATGCGCGACATCCTCCATGCATCATTTTTTAACAACCATAAGTGTGTAAAGTTTGCTTCGCCGTCCAGGTATTCCGGCTTGCCATCCTGGGTTACATAAAACAAATGTTCACCTGTAATGATAGCACCATATACCTGATTATCTTTGAAGTGGAAACACTTTTACTGAACCGGTAACTGCTTCTCTTCTTAAATGATAATTTGTATTGTTGCACAAATTTTTTCGAGTGATTCTATAAGAGCGGCAGCACCTGTTGTTATTCCACCTTTATCATGATAAAATTCCACATCTTCTTGAAGATAATTTTTAAATGCCGATGTATCACAGCGGTTGTAGGCATTCCAAAAACCGCTGTCGAGATGTAGAATAACAGCAGTAACGGGGTCTGTTTTGGTTTGGGCTGAGGCATGCATATGTACAATTAGTACAACTGTGGTAAACAATAAATACATTTTCATTTTAAACGATTGTGCATGTTACAACGTACCCTGGTTAAAGCAGTAAGCTTTAATTAATCTAAAGTAGTTAATAGCTAACCTGGAAAGCGGCTTAAATGGAACTTGTTAAGGATGGAACTGTATAGCTTGCATGCAGTATGTATATTTCAATTGGATAAGTGGATAAATTTTAAAGTAAGCGGTAACTGAAACAAGGTACAATCGCTGATGGCATGCAAATTATTCATCAACATTCAACACTTCTCCTTTCATTAATTGAGGTAACATTTGTTTACTTGGTCATTGCTTAATATATCAACACTCTGCAATCTTTTTCAATGACCCTGATTTCCTTTCAACCTATCCACGCAATTCATCATCGAGCGGAACTGGTGATAGTTTCCTTTCCAGATACTTCCTTTTAATGCAGTTTTGTTTTCAGGTTCTATATCGAGACCGTGTGAATACCAGTCGCCGTAAGTGTGGTCTATCATATAAGTTTGTATGTAGCTCCACTGCTGTTTGAATTTATCATAATAATGCATGGGATCATTCGGAAAAAGCTGGCTCATTATGAGCAGCGTATTCAATTCCTCTGCGTTCGACCACCAATTCTTTTCTCTATTGATAATGGTGAGCCCGGGCTTGTCTTTGAAGTAATAACCGGCATCATAAAAGCCACCGGCTTTATTGTCCCACGCATGTTGCAGCGCATGATCCATCATTTGCTTTGCTATATGCAAAGTGGTGGTGTCGTTTTGTATGCCCAATGCATGCGAGGCTTCGAGCAGGAGGTAACTCGTTTCCACGTTGTGACCAAACGATACATAATCGAAGATATGATGCGCCATAATGTACCCCTCCGATGAATCGCGGATAGAAACGGGCGTCCAGTCGGGTTGAAAGAAGAGCGTTAGATAACCTTTGTTGCCGATCATCGTATCGCGGATGAGCAGGAGCATTTCGTTTAAACGGTCACGCAGCAGGGCATCTTGCCACACACCATAGAGTTCGGTAAATGCTTCGAGCAAATGAATGGAACTGTTTTGATCTTTGTATCCTGTTTGCGCACCCGTGCGACCGAATTCTTCGGGCCGCGTCAGTTTGCTTCCCGTTCTTTGTACGGGTGTGCCGTCGCGCTGCATGTCCTGGAAATAACCTTTATAAACGGGATCGTGACTGTGCTTTTCCAGCCACATAAATGCCTGCTGTGCAAAAGCGATTGCCTCAGGATCGTTGGTGAGTTTGTAATACGTTGCAACTGCATAAATGCCGAATGCATTTCCATAAGCATTCTTTGTTGAATCGATTACATTTCCTTTCCTGTCAACCATGGTATAAAAGCCGCCGTAGGTTTCGTCCCACATTACATCGTGTAAAAATTTGTACCCGTTTTGTGCGAGTGTTTTGTAATAAGGAACATCTGGATATCGCATGGCTGCCTTGCAGTTTGACCATATGTGGCGTGCCTGTGTTACGATGAATTTATTTTGATTGGATGTTGGCTTGAAATCGTAAGTGAATTCGGTGATGAATCCACCGTATGTTGTATCCATTGCCTGCGGATACCATGCATTAAGCATTTGATGAATGGTGGACTCCATTTCGTTTGCAATACGCAAACGGCCTGTGTCGGTTTGTGCAAAGGCGGTTATTGTAATTATCAGGAAAAATATTGGAAGAAGTTTTTCCATAAGTAAGCGTTAGATGTTGATTAAAGATAGAGAATAATGTTCTTTTAGGTTTCTTCCACGCGATTTCCTCTTCGCTCTGCCTTGTGCACAGGAAGCACACTGCGATTTCATGTTTGTAACCTCGTTAAGTCAATATTCCTTAACTCCATGAAGTTGTTTATAGGATAAATGCCTTCAGGCAGCTCAGCAAGGCCGGCTTTACATGGATTGAAGTTGGTATAGTTAAGTTTTTGCTGAATGAATTTTTGGGTACGGCACTCGAAAACCCAAACAATTTATACTTTTGCAAATATTTTAGTGCCAAAACTTAAAACAATCCTAAATGAAACCAACAAGCAAACTTTTTTTCACTATTGTAATGCTGATAGTTTTTCAACCACGTAATGTATTAGCCCAATTGGCAGGAGCAAATATTGCAGCCCACGGCGTATTGAAACTTATAGGCAACGGCAGTAAGGCAAAACAGGAAAAAATTATTGATCAATCCACTACGCAGGAAAAAATAAGCGGATCAAATGTGACTGTATTACGCGTGAAGGAATCAGATGTAAAAAGTAAAGCTAAAGCCAATATCATAGCACTGCAAAACCGGTTAAGCCAGTATAATATTCAATATAAAAACAATCAACCACTTGATGTTCCAAAGAACGACAGTGACTTAATAGCCATTCAAGACATCGACGAAAATTGGCCGGCCGAATATTATGTAAGCGAGTTAAGAGCATATAAACGATATGCGTTTCAACAAAAACAAAAATTGCCCGCCACACCGGCTGACAGCTTACAAGTAATACCTGCCAATGCAGTAAAAAAAGACACCACTGGAGCCAAACTTTGAGTCGGTTACCATGAAGACTTCACTTGCTTTATTCTGAAGTTTTTACTTTTTTATTGAATTATTAAAAGGCTGAATAAAAGTTATAAGCTTTAAGATAGATGCGGGGAAGTTTACAACTTCCCGAGTCGGAGCTGTGCGTTGGGAAAATTTATGATTTTTAACAACATCATCTTCAGAACGAAAACTTACTTTAGCTTTCCATTATCCAATAAAAACTTTATTTATGAAAAGCATTTTCTTCGCTTGTTTTCTCATTGTTAGTAGTGTAGCTATTGCCCAGGGTAACACGTGCAACTTATGGCTGGGGGATGCATCTGACTCAACCAATAACATTAAACAATTTGCTGAAAAATACCTCGAGTTACAAACGAAGGCGTTGCCGGCCGAAGCCAACAATATTCAGGAGATGAGAGACGATAATCAACTGGCACAGATCAAAATATGGCTAAAGCCCAAAAAGACGCTGGTTAATGGCGCCATGGGCACCGTTTATACCATCAGCTCTTTCAAAATCGTTTCTCTGTCCGATAAAATAGATGCGCTTTATACTGCATTGGTTAGTAAGGTACAGGCATGTGCCACCGAAACCACAGCCATGAATACCGCGTTTGGAAAGAGTAAAATGTTTATTGAAAGAAACAGTGGCGGCTTTGGCACTAAGGGCTTGCCGATGTCTACGCTTACGGTTACTGCCAAGTGATTGCGGGCGTTCGCCGTTGCATTTTATCAGGGTTATTCCACTCATTGCAAATTTGAGATTTTTCTTCGCCGAATGTTCCTGGTGAGCGCAACTGTGCTTTTTGTACTTTAGTGATTTACTGCTCGCGGAAACACGAAAATTGTTAACTTGTCCTTCGTATTATTGGAGAGGTATTTGCGTTATAGCAGAAAATTAATTAAGAGATGTTTATTCAATTATTAAGATCAAAAGTTCAACAGCTTATAGTTTCAGAAAGTTCGGAAAGCTATCCTGGTAGCATCGGCCTGCCTGATGATATAATTGAAGCCGGCGGCTTTAAGCTGTTTGAGCAGGTGTATGTAAATAACCTTACTAATGGCAACCGCATAATGACCTACCTGGTACGTAGTAAAAAAGCGGGATTTGTAACCCTAAACGGCGCCGCATCAAAATTGTTTGCCAAAGGTGATAAAATACATGTACTTGCTTTTGGATATTTTAAGGAAGAAGAAACCCCTGGTTTTGAACCCACGATCGTTTATACGGATGCTCATAACCGCGTAATTGAAGTTAAAGCTTACGCTTTTTAAAAACGGCCAGTTGAAAAAGCTTGTCAGCCGCCTTAAAGACTGGAAACATTGGCCTTTTTATATTTTTTACTTTCCGCTTTTTCCTACATGGTTTAATTACTACATAAAAAGCAGGTCGCTATGGTATTTTTCTGCATCAAACCCAACTATTCAGTTTGGCGGTTTTGAAGGTGAAACAAAAACGGAAATATATAAACAGCTACCCGCGTCACTTTTACCTGCTACGATATACGCACACGCAAACGAAGTCTTTAACAACATACAAAAAAAGCTTTCTGCATCAGGTATCTCTTTTCCGTTTATAGTAAAACCAGATGCGGGAATGAAAGGCATCATGTGCAGAAAAATAGAAAACATCACCCAGCTTCAAAGCTATCATACAGCTATGCCTGCTGATTACCTGATACAGGAGTGGGTTGATATGCCTGAGGAAATTAGTGTTTTTTATATTCGTATGCCCTGGAAGAACAAAGGAAAAATTACCGCCATTATTCAGAAGCAATTAGCACAGGTATCAGGCAACGGAACCTCAACACTGAAGCAACTGATAATGAGCAATGCCGGGTTAAATGATATTAAAAGCACGCTCTTAAAAACATATAAGCACCAGCTCAACAACGTGCCAAAACAAGGTGAAAAGTTTATTCTTTCACATATCGCCAATATACCTAGCGGCGCAGTATTTACAAACATTACGCATTTGTGCAATGACAAAGTGCTGCAGTTTTTTGATGAAATTTCTCTCGCCACAAAGTTTTATTATGGCCGGTACGATATTAAATGTGATTCTGTTGAAGATTTTTTACACCTCCGTCGCTTATGTTTTATTGAGTTTAATGGTGCGGGCTCTGTTCCAAATCATGTATTTACAGGTGTGTACACTATCCACCAGGCATACGCTGAAATAAAAAAACACTGGAAAGATTTATATGATATAAGCGTTTATAATCATCAGCAAGGCTTGCCGTATTGGAGCTTAATAAAAGGATGGAAGTTTATGCGAAGCACCAAAAAGCATTTTGATACATTAAAAAAAATTAACCGCAAGTTAGAATTGCCATAGTTATAGAATCGCTTCAACGAACTATGCCTTCATTCTTCTTGGGACCAACGAATTCGATTGCATAAATGATGATTTCGTTTATTGGAATCCTTGTTGATGATAACCAGCAAGTCCGGAAAAAATTTAAGGCTTAACCGGTTGGATGCCTATCCGGTCACACCAGCCAAGGAAAACTTTATAAGTGTCATCCAATGCCTGTTTTTGTTGTGCTGTTAATGGTGTTGAAGACACCCTGCTGCTTACTTCTATCGGCAACCCTCTTTTTTGTAAAAAATACTTTGAACTCAACGGGTAATTTTTTGAGACAATATTTTCAGTTTCAGTTAACTGGGACTGGATAAATTTTACGTCTTCCTGTCTGTCGGGATTGGTGGAATTGTTGCACATCCAGGTTAAAATTTCAGGATAAAAATTCCCTGCTATAGCAGACATGCCTTTTGCCCCGGCCTGCAGGGAATACATTGTGTTTGCCACACAGGCATCATAAAACTCCAGCCTGTTATTTTTGATAAGCTCAATCTTGGCTTTCACTTTCTCAAAATCTATCGAGGTATCCTTATGGTATACCATGCGGTTTGTTCCCAATAAGTATTTAAATACATATGGCGTAATAATTCTTTTATATGGGGACGGGCATTCATAAGTGCCCATGGGTATATTATCCGTAAGGGTAAAGAATTTTTCAAAATTGCTAATCAATATATCATCACTTTCCTCGGCTTTTGCGAAATGGCCTGTAATCATGATCACTGCGTTGATGCCCGTGTGATAAATTTTCTTTGTAAACTCAGCTTTGTCTTCAAGCGATTCGCCAAAAGAACCGGTAGCCACAACGGGTACGGCGCCATTTATACGCTTTACAACGTGCCGGGTTAACGATAATCTTTCCTCTTCACTCAGTTTATACATTTCGTTGCTTTGGCAATTGGCAAAAAAGCCTTTTACGCCTGCTGACCAGTAGAAATCCGTCAACCTGGAAAGACCGTCGAAATCAATCTGGCCGTTTTGCTTATAAGGAGTGATCATTACGGGCACAAACTTTTTGTCGCTGACAAATTCACCTGCTGACCTATTTTTTTTAAGTGAAACAACACTCGCATTTTCGCCTGCTGACACTCTCGATACGATGCCTGCAGAAAGCGAAACGCCAATAGATCCTGCAACAATTTTTTCTAAAAAATTCCGGCGCGATGGTTTGTTTACCTCTTTCATAACAGACGCATTTTATTGTAAGAATTGATATCCCGGAAAATTACTTTATTTCCCTTTTCCATAATGTATCTTCTTTTTGACCTTGGGCAACAGGAAGGACATTGCGGATAGATTCCTGCCGGCAAAATTATTTAACAGGTATAGGATTGCCTGAGTCAAATGACACAATCTGATATGATTAACGAGAATTAAGATAGGATTTCAATTACCGGCTAATTCGTTGTTTCTTATAAAAATGCAAATCTGAGATTTGCTTACGCTTTTACGTGGATTTCAAAGTTTTATACAGATAAAGCTGCGGCGCAACTTTTGAACAATTATAAGCACTTATCAAAAACAATTATTTGCCGGCATCATAATATAATGCTGCTGCACCAAGTATGCCGCTGTTGTGTAATGATGATGTTTCAATTATTAAACGTTCTGCAGATTTTGAAAACACGCATGTACGTATGCGTTTCCACATCGCTTCTTTAAAAAAATCATAAGCGAAGCGCACAGAACCGCCAAGTACTATCAATCCAGGATCGTACGTGTACATGATCATCTTGATGCAATTGCCCAAATGCCCGCCGAGTTCATCATACAGCCTCAACATTTGTGCATCACCTTGTTTTGCTTTTTTAAAAACAATTTCACCATTTAATCCATATACATTTTCGAAGAAAGAACCACTGCAGTAGTATTCATATATCTTATCCAGATAATCAACACATCCAAACTCGCCTGCGCCGCAATTGCGGCCTGCATATAATTTTTTATTGATGATGATGCCTGCGCCAACGCCGGTGCCAAGCGTGAGCCCGATCATTGATTTGTGGCCTTTGCCCTTACCAAAATAATATTCGCCCAATGCGAAACAATTCGCATCATTATTTACAAACACAGGAATATGATAGCGTTCTTCCATGAATCTTTTCAGATGCACTTCTTTCCATGAAGGGATGTATTGTACATCATACACAATGCCTTCTTCCACATCAACAACACTTGGAACCCCAATGCCGATTGCTTTTACATCTTTATTCATCAATTGATCAGCAACAGCAAATACATCATTCAATACTTTTTCTTCGGTGCCTTTGCTGTGTATACGCTGTGTAATGATACCTGAAAGATTTTCTTCATGCACTATTGCGCCGCGAATGTTGGTGGCACCTAAATCAATGCCAATTACTTTTTCACTCATCAATTATGAATTTCTTTTTTATCAAAAATTGTTTTGTTTGTAACCAACGGCTTAGCCCAAAAACCAATGCTTAATATGTAACCCATAGTAATAAAAATAAAACACATAGCTGCTTTTAAGCCGAATAAGTTTCCGAGGGCTCCGATTAGCAACTGTACAACAGCACCGCCGATGATGCCTGTAACAAGAATGCCTGCGAAGGAACCATGATCTTCTGAAACGGAACTCAACGCAAGTGAAAAAATTACAGGATACATTACAGACATAAAAAATCCAACAATGGAAAATGAATACAATGAAATATTTGCGCTTCCAAAAAGGCCAAGCGTTAAAAATATTAATGCGGGTATTGTAAAAGTGATAAGCAGTTTGCGGCTATCCATCAGCTTTAATAAAAATAATCCTAACACACCACCCGCTGTCATCAATCCCCAGAAATAAGCTACTGCATGTGCACCTGTTGTTTGCGGATCGAATTGGTGATACTCAAATAAGAATTGTGACATCCAGTATGAAACACCTTGTTCTGTTCCTACATAACAAAACAACGCGATGAAATATGCAATGACAACCGGTTTCTTTAATAAGAGTACATGTGTTTTTAACGGACCTGCTTTTTCATCGCTCTTTAATTGAACTTTTGGAAATTTTGATGCAGCTATAATTAAAAACATGCAAAGGCAGATCACAGCAAATAACCAATACAGCGATATCCATGGCATGTTATCAGGAATGTGTGATTTCAATATTTCAAGTACACCGGAATCTTCTGTGCTGATGTTTGTGACCATATAGGAATACACTAATGGACTGACAAAAGATGCAGCGCCAAAAATCAGTTGCGCTAACACTGATGTAAATGCATAATTCTCTTCGCCGCCGGCTGTTCGTAATAACGGATTAATGACAACCTGGAGCATTGCCATACCACAACCGATAAGAAATAATGATAATACCGCAGTAAGATAATTTGGTTGAATAGCCAGCAATAGCGAACCTATGAATGCAACCATAAAGGCAGCAATCATAATTGATTTCTCATTATACTTCTGCACCAGCATGCTTGATGGTATTGACATTACACCATATGCAATGAAAAAAGCAAAGGGCAGGAGGCCTGCGAGCAGGTTACTTAGTTTGAAATCCTGGATGAACTCAGGGGAAAGCGGTCCGATAACGTTTGTAAGAAAAGAGATAACGAAAAAAGTAAGCATTATTAATGCTACGATGTAGTAGTTGCGTTTCATGAATAAATTGTAAAAAATAAATAGTTACACAAGTTATCAAAAGCTTACCGTCCCTGATTCTAAAGTCGATCTAGCTTTCGATAATTTCGTTCGATAAGTAATCGCCGATAAAATTGCTGTCTTTATAAGATTCCAACAAATGAAATTCTCTGCTTTGGTTTTAATATTATATTGTTGAACTTAGTTTTTCCAAAGTTATATTCAGCCTGCAAAATTATTTATTAGCTATGGGTGTAACTGCGTCAAATGACGCAAAAAGAATTGGAGTTTGTAAATGGATTCCTTCCTCGCTATCCGTAGTTTGTAACTACGAATTTCTTTATATGAGCTTTTCTTCAAATGCCAGATCTGCTATTTTATTTGCTTCCGTAGTCGAAGACATACGAAGAGCGAAGAACTTTCTACGGAGAAATGGAGAATATACGGAGAAGAAAAATTACATTCGCTATCTGATATTTCTTAATCAATTAAATTTTTTATAATGGACAGCAAGAATACAGGAACCGTAAAATTTTTTAATACCGAGAAAGGTTTTGGATTTATTAAAGATGATAACAGCAACCAGGAAATATTTGTGCATTTGTCCGGTCTTATTGATCAAATCAAGGAAGGTGACCACGTAGAATTTAGTTTGCAAAACGGCAAAAAAGGTGTGAATGCTGTTGATGTAAAAATTGTTTGATGCTTTTCGTTATGGTTTGTGACAAGAGGTGATTGACCTGAATGACACGCTTGGCTATGTTATAGTGTTTTTCATCTCTGATTTAATGGTTTGAACATCCTGATGTGGCTGAATGCAAATCTGAGATTTGCATACGTATTGGCGTAGTCTGGAGACTACGCAAGCAACTTAACATTCTACGACGAGCTAAGGCTAGGTTCTATGCATAGCGAGGAGCAAAAAACACTTTACGGAGAATGAGGGATTGTGTTCAGACTTTTGAGCGTTAAAAAAGGCTTTTTGCAATTCATCAAGATATTGCTGCACTATATCAAATTATAAATTCTGTATAAAAATCCTTTTTTATTCTTGTTGAAAGATCGACAAGATGAAACCTTTCTTTTTTATCACTGCTATCTTATACCTCACAAATTCTTTTGCTCAACAGGAAATTGTAAAAGCAGAATATTTCTGCGCACCATGCGATTGCAAAAATGATGGAAAAGTATTTGATAATCCGGGTGAATGCCCTCTTTGTGGCATGAAACTTCAACAGGTCGGCACATTCAATTACGAGATGCCGGCAGTTTCTGCTGATGGAGAAATGATTGCTTTTAAAAGCTTAAAGCCAGATAATACAGGGCGCATATTTTATAAAGAAAATTCCGGCAATATTCAAATGGTTGGTGAAGGCTCAATGCCACAAATTTCGTTTGATAAAAAGTATATTGTGTATGAGGGAAACAACAACAAAATATTGCTTTATAAAATTCACGACGATTCAGTTATTGATATCAGCCCTGATCTTCCGGGCTTACAATCACCGGCATGGAATGTGTCGGGAAATTTGATTTTTGTTGCGGGAACATTTCCAGACCTGGGTATTTACAGGATGAATATTGATGATAAAAAGTTTATTGCTTTAGCCACCACACAAGGAATGCGTTATGGTTGTAAATTTTCCCCCGATGGTAATAAAATTGCGTATCGCTGTGTTCAGCGAATGAGTGACAGTACGTTTAAAAAAGGAATTGCTGTTTACGATGTTTCAACCGGCAAAGAAAAATTTATTACTAACATAGGAGAATATTGCACATGGTCGCCTGACGGGAAACAATTGGCTTTTCACTGGAAAGGCGACAAATATTTTGCGATTTATATTGTAAATGCTGACGGGACAGCTTTAAAAAAAATTGAAGAAGATAAAAATGGTGACTCCGAATTGCCTGTGTGGTCGGCCGATGGTAAGCACTTATTTTTTCAAACAAACAGGAGACTCGGAAACTGGGAAATTTGGGTGATGGATACAGATGGTACTAATCAAAAGCCTTTTATTTGGGAATAACTTATTTTTCTGACCAAACGCACTTGCTATTCGTAGTTTGTAGCTACGGATTTTCTCTGCCTTCGTAGTGCCTTGAGACATGACAACACCAGCAATGGCAGAGATTATATTCATAACAATCCCATTCGTGTGAATGCTGAAGATTATTTGTATAGTAGTGCAAGTTTATTATAACAAAAAATGCTTGATTGAATTAGCTGCTATATAAGTAAACGTTGATTGAACAGAAGCTAAGCGAAGTCTGCAACTTCGCTTATTTTATCTTGAAGTTTATAACTTCATTGCATGGCTGATGCATATAGAATAAAAGACCAACACGTTGCTTACTTTATTACATTGACAGTAATTGATTGGGTTGATGTATTTACAAGAAAAGAATATAAAGACATTTTAATTGATAGCTTGAAATACTGCATTGCAAACAAAGGATTACGTGTGTATGAATTTGTAATCATGAGCAATCACTTGCATGCAATTATTTCAAGTGATAAGTTGTCATTAAGTGATATTATTCGAGATTTTAAAAAATTTACTGCAAAACAAATCACAGAGCAAATAACCAATTCAAATGAAAGCAGGAAAGAATGGTTGCTCAAAAAGTTTGCATTTGCCGGTGCAAGAAATAGTAACAATAAAACTTACCAGTTTTGGCAACAGGATTATCACGCGGTTGAATTAAGCTATGAAAAGATGTGGCGACAAAGAACAGATTATATTCATAATAATCCTGTACGTGCAGGCCTTGTTGAATTTGCTGAAGATTATTTGTACAGTAGTGCAAGATTTTATTATAACAAGAAATGTCTGATTGAATTAGCGCCGAAATGATCGTTAGAAGGCTAAGCGAAGTTTGGATAGCATGTACGCTGACTGAACAGAAAACTAAGCGAAGTTTGCAACTTCGCTTGTGTTATTTTGAAGTTTTAAACTTCCTTTATTGTATTACTGGAGGCTGAATAAAAGTTACAAACTTTAAGATAGATGTGGCGAAGTTGCAAACTTCGCCGAGACACCGAACACTTCGCCGAGCTGGGGCGAGCAGAAAAAACATTCTACGGCGAGCTGGGGCGAAGTTTGAATAACATGTATGCCGACTGAACAGAAAACTAAGCGAAGTTTGCAACTTCGCTTGTGTTATTCTGAAGTTTTAAACTTCGTGTATTGTGTTTCTAAGCGGCTAAATAAAAGTTACAAACTGTAAAATAGATGCGGCGAAGTTGCAAACTTCACCGAGACACCCGAACACTTCGCCGAGCTGGTTTACATACTTAGACCATTTGGGCGATATGTATTTATTATATATCTTTTACTTTAATTTGGTTACCATTGGAAAAAATTTCAAAAACAAATCAACGAGTATTTATCTCATATTCATCACAGGATAAAAGTTTTGTTCGTGGACTTGCCTTTGATCTTAAGGATTTTGGAGTTAATGTTTGGTACGATGATTGGGAAATTCAGGTTGGCGATTCAATTGTTGAAAAGATTTTTGATGGTCTTGAGATTAGTGATATACTTATCGTCGTTCTAAGTCCGTTTTCGGTCGCTTCTAATTGGGTAAAGGAAGAATTAAGTACGACTGTAATGCGCAAAATTTCCGAAACAAGCATACTTATATTGCCGATTCTAATCAGTCCTTGTGAAATTCCATTTCCGCTTCGTCATATCAAATATGCAGATTTTACAAATAAGGATCAGGAAGGATTATATTCATTGCTTGATGTAATACTTCCTGGTCAATTAATAAAAAAAACTCTTTCTCAACATTATGATCATTTTAGTCAAATTTGTGATCATCTTTTACATTGTGACCTCAACAGTGAGAATAATAATAAACTTTTCGAACTTAGGGAATTATTTGAGACAGTAGTAAATTTACGAACAGAACTAGAACTTCGACGTTCGCGAAAAAAACTACCAACTTATTTCTCATGGGAAAAAGCTCCATATCTTTTGGAACACAAAGGAATAGATATCCGAAGTAAAACTTACAACATTTTAATTGAGACAAGTAATGATTATAATCATAGGCATCCAAGTTCACCTTTGTTATTAATGTTTGCAGAAAATCTTAAACGACGCTATACTAATGTGAATTCAGAAGGTGTATTAAAAGCAGGTTTCACACGGCTTCAAGAAATTATGTATAAAATTTGTTTTGAAAATTTAGATTGAGATTTGTTACGTTAGATTAAACTGGAAAAATACGGTAATATTAATTCGTCGCAATGCTCATGGCTTTTTGCGGAGACATTGCGGAGAAGGGAGCCTCTCACGTTTCGCATAAAAGCCTGTGTAAAACTCCTGCCGTCTTAATGCCGGTTGGTCTGTAACCAGTAAACAGTTGCCCGTTACAGTCTATTCTTGTCAGCGCAATGTATCCCACCGACTAACTCCATATTGGAAGACAAGGCTGGCAATTTTATGCAGTGGGTTGCCAGTGTTGCGGCAGCAGGAAAAAGATTTCAGTGGTTTTGTACAAATGCATGCGTTGCAAAACATCTTTCAGCCAGGCATAGGGATTGATGCCATGCAGTTTGCAGGTAGTAAAGAGTGAGTACACCATTGCAGCCCGCTGTGCGGCTTCATGACTACCGGCAAACAAATAATTTTTTCTGCCTATAGCTACAGGGCGTATAGCATTCTCCACGGGGTTGTTATCGATGTTGAGCCACCACTGTGTAGCGTACACACTCAATTTATCCCAACGTGGTAAACTGTAGGCAATGGCCTGCCCGACAGGGCTTTTAGGCGTTACCTGCGGGTATTGATCTGTCATCCATTGCTTCAATGTTTGCAATACAGGTACAGCATGCCGCTGCCGGTACTGCAACAAATCATCGCCCGTTAATAGATCTTCTTTTATGCTGCGCTCTATATCGTACAGCCTGGCAAACAATTGCAATGCATGCTCCGCTCTGGCCTTATCGCTCCCGAGGGCATCATAAAACTTGCGGCGTGCATGCGCCATGCAATGCATCAGCGTGATGCCTTCACGTTTATCAAAAGCATCATAGGCCGCATAGCCATCGGTTTGCAAATAACCTTTAAAATCTTTCAGTATATCACCGGGGCCTTCCCGGCCACGGCCTTTGCGGTAATCGAACAAGGCCAGCCTGGCCATGCTGTTGTGGTATACCCAATAGTAACCCTGGTGCGTAGCATTCTTTTTCTCACTATCCAGTACTTTGATGGGTGTTTCATCGGCATGCAGGTAACCGCTTTGCAACACCTGCTTTTTATGGGCTTCGTACAGGGCTGTAAGCTGCGTGAGCACTGCTTGTGTCCAGTCAGTAATGGTGGATTGGGCTATCTTAATACCGGCTCTCTCAAAGCGCTGCAACTGGCGGTGCAAGGGTAGGTGGTCTACATACTTATCAACAACAATCTGCGACAGCAAACCTTCGCCGGCCATACATTTTTCCATAATGCGGCCGGGCAAAGACGCTGTGATGACAGCGTTTGTATCGTCGCTTACCGGCTGTATATATTTTGGGCGGATGTATTGTTTTACAAATAACTCAGCAGGAATAAGATCCAGCACTTCGGTAATGTCATCGCCAATTTTTTTAAGGCCGCTGATGTCACTATCGGGATGAAGTATGATCGTTTCGCGGCGCAGATGATCCGGCAGCTTCATACGGCCCGGATGTGCTTTGCTTTGATTGTCTGTTACTCTTTCCAGCACATTGGGATCCTAAGCTTAGAATTCCACGTGGACAAGTTGT